>ENA-OQER01001355-OQER01001355.1-human-gut-metagenome-genome-assembly--contig:-NODE-1355-length-11944-cov-2.727850_pt1 | contig 11944 bp, 13 predicted proteins | sample MGYA00242797_ERZ504639 | MGnify/ENA primary metagenome ERZ504639 (study PRJEB26092, sample SAMD00036306) | human gut metagenome | host: Homo sapiens | study: EMG produced TPA metagenomics assembly of...
CATCATCCTGGGAATCCTTGTTTATACCTTATGAACATAAAAATGCCGGCAGCTTTACGTTCGCTGCCGGCATTTTTTATTTTTTCTTATTTGCTGCGGATACAGTTGTGTATACACCATCTTCATCAAATGTATAGCTCTTTCCGTTTTTCTTAATTTGTACAGTTTTTGTACATGATTCCTGTTTCCGGATCAAAATAATATCTCTTTCCGTCCAGTTTGATCCAGCCTCTCTGCATCTTTCCATTGGAGCCAAAATAATAGGTATGGCTTTCATCGTTTCCGCTCCATGTATAGAATACATTTTTGACCATAACGCCGTCACCGCCAAAATAATATACATCATTCCTGCTGTTCATATACCGCACGTGTCTCATCATGTATCCATATTTGGCCTGAAAATAATAATAGTTCTTTCCCACCTTTTTCATGCCCTTTAATGCATGTCCGTTTTTGTCAAAATAATATTTTTTCTCCTTATAGGTGATCCAGGTATTTTTCACAAGGACTCCATTTTTGTCTACATATCTGGAAATGTTCTTGGAATCCCTGATCAGCTTTGAACGGCACATTCCTGCAATCTTATGGATATAATATTTCTTATTCTTCACCTGAACCCAGCCGTATTTTTTGACACCATTGACATAATAAAATTTCTTTCCGTTCTCTGTTGCCCAGCCGGTTTTTCCTTTATAGTTACTGGTATCCGGTCTGGTGGATGCTTTGTATCCGGTCTGTGCATGCCATCTGGGTGTGATGATCTTGGTATAATCAACATAACCGAAGTCAATATCTACAGTAGAATAAGACGGAATTCCCGCAACCAGACCCTTGGTGGTATTCAGATATCCGCCACCGTCACCATCGGTGGACTGCCAGATGGTATATTTGTACTTTTTCTTGTCAGGAGCCGGGATCGTATCACCATACCGCGCAAGCCATACATCATAGCCTGTCATCTTACTCCAGTCAAGCTTGTTGTCATACCAGTCTGTATTGCAGTAGATCATTGGATGATATCCGGCTTTTTTTATCTCATTGCAGAAAGTCTTTGCCAGATCTGCGATCTGTGATGCGGAAAGATTGCGCATCTGATCATATTCAATATCATAAACCACCGGATAGGATACTTTGTATCCATCCATTTTACGGATGGCGAGCTGCGCTTCCTTCAGTGCCTGCTGTGTGTTCAGTGCAAGGCTGTACACATAGGTTCCTGTCGGAACCCCTGCCTTCTCAGCCTGCTTCATGTTGTAATCATATGTCTTATCCAGATGGTTCAGGCCATAGGAGATCCTGACAAAGGCAAAATCTACATTGGACTTTTTGACCTGGCCCCAGTTGATAGTATCCTGCCACTCGGAAACATCGATTCCACGTGTGACAGCACCTTCCAGCTTCTGGCCGCTTCCGTTATAGCAGACACCATTGATCTTCTTCCAGGCATTTGAACTTACCCTGGAATTCTGTGTTGCCTTCCGCTGGGGACTTTCTTCCTCAGCAACTGCCTCGCTTCGGTCTACACCTCCGCCGCCCATGGCCATCGCTGTAGTTCCCATTGTTCCGATTCCCAGCAGTGCTGCCATACAGCCTGCCACCAGCATTTCTTCCAGTTTTTCATTTTAGTTTCCTTCCATAAAGTATGTTGTTTATTTTTGCATAACTTTTATTATACATATGGAAAAATGGAAAGTAAAGCCATATATGGAAAAAGACCGATGTCAGCTACATACAGCTGAACATCGGTCTTCTGTTATTCTATATATTTCTTTCTGGTACTGTTCGGTAAAGATCACGGAACTTCCGGGTCTGTAGGATCAAAGTTTCCGGCTCCACGGAAAGTTGCCAGCGGTCTGCGGCTAATGGTCCCTTGAAGGATTCATTATTAACGTAATTTCCGCTGCTGTAAATGTGGATCGTAGAACCGTTACAGTTCTCATATACCACTTCGCATCAGCCACACAGGTACGGATGCATCCGTGAGATGCAGGCTGACCAAGCTTCAGGTACTCACCTGCCGGAAGATTGTAAACACTCCTGGTCGATCCGGCTACGGAATGGATAAAGATTCCTCCCTGTCCGCATCCGTCAACATGTGTTCCGTACTGTCCCCAGGACGGTCCCATCAGTGGCTGCCATCTCAGACTGCGGCTCAGTCTGTATGTACCATCCCATGTAGGTGTTCCGGAAAGACCTACAGAAACACGGATCGTCTTAACCGGAATCGTCTTGCTGCTGTTTGTGTATACAGTCATAACACCGTTGGTCTTATCAACCTCCAGGTAATATGGTCCTCCGTAAATATTTGAAACATCATTGCGGCGGTAACCGTTCTTATCAAAGTAATACAGTTTTCCATCGATCCATCTGCTTGTATTGGTCAGATACTTGGAACCGCTGTTCGGATCGATATATTTGACCTGATCATAGTAATCGCTGACGATCACCCAGCCGGTGGAAAAACGTCCCTGGCTGTCCAGATAACCATTTACGGAACCACGCTTCATGGATTTATTTGTCACAACGGTATAGTTCTGCAGATAGTACCAGTATTTACCGACCTTCTGCCAGCCTGATTTTTTCAGAACGCCGTTGCCGCCTGCATAATACCACTTATTCTGGTAACGGATCAATGTACTCTTGTACATCCAGCCTCTGTGCGCATTGGCATCTGATGTTGCAAAGAAATAGTATTTTTTGCCGATCTTTGTTTTTCCTGTTGCAAGCTGTCCTGTGCTATTAAAGTAATAGCTCTTTTTGGAGGACTTGTTTGTTATCATCTGGCTCTTATAGTGGTTTCCGTTTTTGTCAAAGTAAAACCATCCGAAGAACTGGCCTTTTGCGTCGGTCACCTTCTGCCAGCCATATTTTTCAACAACTTTTCCTGCTGTGCTTCCGAAATAATAAATCTTGTTGGATGCACCCGGGCAGCCATGCCAGCAGTTCTTCCAGGAAACTCTCTGGCCATTGCCTCCGAAATAATATCTGCTGCCTTTATACTTCACAAGTTTTTTTGTAATGATGCGGCCCTTGCTGTCTGAAACATAATATGCGTTATTCTGCGCCTTCGCCATTGTATTCGTCATAACATAGCCGCTGGCATTCAGCATATATCGATATTTCTTGGACATTACAGGTGATACATAAACTCCATGTTTCATGATCTGTCCACGTGTGGCAGCCTTCGGACTACAATAGATAAAACGTTTTTGATTTTTGCTGTTTAAAACATATGTCCATCCGCCATAAAAAAGCTTTCCTGGAATCTCTCCTGCCTTTGATGCCGGCTGGAAGTAATACTGATATGTTGTGGAACCGGTTGTCAGCTTCAGGATTCCTGTTCGCGGTTTTCCGTTACGCATCAGTGTATAATAAGCATTTCCGATCTTTTTGATCTTGCCTACAAGGTTCTGAGCCTCTATGGATTTGTAATCACCCTGGGAATTATAATAGCGGAAAACAGTTCCTGTCCATAACCAGTAATTTCTCTTCTGCTGGCCAAGATTGGATGTCCACGGTGTGATTGCTTTTCCGGTGGAATCCGAATACAGGGAAGCTTCGGAACTTTCGAGAAAATACCATTCTGTCTTCTGTGTTCCGGTATAACCTGCTGCACCTGGCTCACGGGTCATACGGCCGGTTACCAGATATCCGTCTTCATTAAAAAGATAATATCCCTCATGTCCGTTGGTATTGATCTTAAGAAGACCATCCTGCGCAGTAAAATAATTATCTTCGATGGAACCTGTTTCTGATACCTGAGAAGCGTTCCCTTCATCCTGGGCAAGAGACTCTGCGTTATCTACGCTCTCTGATGTTTCGACTGCCGTCTCTGTTTCTGCGGGTGCTGTATCTGCAGATGTCTCCTCTGCAGACACTACATCTGCGGATGCTGTATCTGCAGAAGCTTCTGCTACGGATACTTCCTCTGTAGAAACTTCTTCTGCTGCACCTTCCTCGGCTGCAGTCTCCTGCTCTCCTTCTGCTGGCTCATTCTGGAGTACCGGAGCCTGCTCACTCTCTGCTGCGCCATCCGGAAGCTCTTCAGTCTGCTGTACCTCCTGTGCTGCTGCAGCTGTTTCGTCCACTGTTTTCTGCTCTTCTTCGCTGCTTTCTGCCGGATCCTCAGAAGCTTTTCCCTCCGGGGCTGCAGATGCAGCAACCTTCTTTTTGCGGAGTCTGTAAAAACCGTTTGCAGAAACCCAGTCACTTGTCTTGGCAACGACTACACCGTTTACCAGTGATGCTCCGGTAGTAGAAGTTCCTCTGCCTTGTTGTTCTCTACTTTGTTCTGTACTGCGGTATCTGCTGACGGTGCATCCAGTTCCTGTGCATCACCTGCACTGAAATCATCGCCCGGATCTGTACTGTCTTCTGTTGTCACATCCGGTGCTTCTGTAGTTTCCGGTGTCTCTGTAATCTCCGGTGTTTCTATAACATCCGGTGTCTCTGCGGGGTTCTCCGGTGCAACAGGTGTTTCTTCTGAACTGTCTGTACTGTCAGTACTACCTGTCTGATCCTCTTCTGTCTCCGGCTGCTGTACAGTCGTTTCCGCTTCATCACTGAATACATCCTCAGCCGGATTGCCGGCTGTCTCTGCTGCCATCTGCACGTCTGTACTTCCCAAAGCCGCAGCGCCGGCTTCCAGAGTTCCGCCCATGCATAATGTCAGACTAAGAAAAATTGCCACAACTCTTCTCTTCACAATAATCCCTCCTGATCATGCTGCTGTAAATAATTACTGTATCTGTTACGTATCATTCGCCCAGTCCGCCTTCGATAAGAGCCACAAGTGCATCTATCGCAGCCTGTTCATCCTCACCCTCGCAGACCAGTGTGATCTCATCCCCGTTTTTTACACAGGCCCCCAGAACACTCAGAACACTTTTGGCATTCGCTGTACCTCCGGCATACTGAAATGTTATGGACGATTTGTATTTTATTGCCTCGCCGCATAAAAGCTGCGGGACGAAGATGAAGCTGACGGGTTCCTGACCGTTACCTTATAACTTAACATTGCTGCTGTCTCCCTTTATATTACTTATCCTTCAAACCTTGTCCAAAGCTATGGTCTTTTACTGATTGCTGCTGTCTACATTGGAAACCTTAGAGATTTTGATCTCCGCAGTTACATCCTCCAGCAGTTTGTAGCCTTCCGGAAGACTGATTTTGATCGGTACTTCGTAGCTGCCCTCCTCCCAGTCATCCATGGAAAGTACTGCTCCTACCGACTTCAGATCGAATTTGGAAAGATCTTCGTCTTCCGCCTGCACCTTTAGCTCAATATCTGCAACTTCAAATGCCAGCTGCAGATCATCAGGCAGACCTTTTACTTTGATATCCTCTGTCGGGAAGCTGTATATCTTACTGCCCTCCGGCAGGATATTGACTGTGATCCAGAGGTCCGTGCTGGATCCAGATGTCAGCTTAAGGCCATCCGGAAGAAGCTCTGACAGGTTTACTTTCTTTTCCACGTCATTGCTCTTTCCTGAAATATCCACATTCTCATTATCAAGATAAATAGTATTTCCCTGAAGTTTCAGATTATCCAGTGCTTCTTCACTTCCGGCTACGCTGAAAGTCTCCGGTACTGTCGTGACACTGTCCACAACATAACCTTCTGCCGGTTCTCCCGTATATCCCGCACTGATCCGTATATCAGAACGCACCTTCCAGAGCTTTGCCGTGACATTAACCTTTCCGTTGTTGTCAAATTTCAGATAGCTCATGGAATTTGATGAAAGAGTGTCCTGATTCTTATCTGTGATAGTCAGTTCTGCGTCCGTGATCATCGTATCCTGATCGATCCCGTCAAGTTTTGAACTTACATCCACACTCACACTATCTATTTTACCAACCAGAGATTCCGGTCCTGTAATACGGACTTTTTCCGGATTTGCGGTGAGCGAAGCAATCTCCAGCCCCTGTGCCGGCTTGCTGTCATCACTGGTAACATTGATCGCAAATTCTTTGGTCACCTTTTTTTCCAGATGGACACTCAGATTCTGCGGTGATACACTAATGTTTTCCGGCAGTATCCCGGAGCAGGTCGCTGTAATGGGAATCATTACAGGATCTGTATCGGTAGACTGGGCCTGCTGCAGATCCGCAACTGCCTTAATATCACTTGAGGTGAGACGGTTGACTGTCTTCCGATCACCTGTAATATAAACACGTACGGAATTTTCACGGTCATCCTGCATGACCATCTCACCCAGCTGATCCACATAAGCTTCGTTGATGATCTGCACATCTGAGATCACAAAGCCTTTCGTAATGATAGGGTCATCAACATTTACTACGATCAGCCACACCAGGATTCCCACAATAATCGACATGATCTTCAAAGGGATGTTCTTAGTCAGATTTTTCTTCATGTTTCACTCTCCCTTTCAGCAGATTTCTCAGCTTACCGTTGTCAACAACCTTTTTATTCTGAGCAGAAACAAGTACTTCACGAAGCTGCTTGCTGTTAAGCCCTCTGGACAGTTCTCCGCCTCTGGCCACTGAAACCTGTCCTGTCTCTTCCGAAACAATGATCGTAAGAGAATCCGTAGCTTCGCTGATACCCACACCTGCTCTGTGTCTTGTTCCCAGCTGTTTGCTCAGTTCCATATTATCTGAAAGAGGCAGATAGCAGGTTGCTGCTACTACACGGTTCCCACGCACGATCACCGCTCCGTCATGAAGAGGTGTATTATGCTCAAAAATATTGATCAGCAGCTGACTGGTAAGGATACCGTCAATATTGATACCGGTTCTCACATATTCGTCAAGCCGGATCTCTTCCTCGATCACGATCAGTGCTCCGGTCTTAACTTCACCATATCAAAACAGGCCTTTACCAGTTCGTTGATAGTCTTGTCATTGAAACGCTCCTGCACTTCCCTGCCGGAATCAAAGGGAATAATGTTGGAAACAAACTTCTTCTGTCCCAGCTGCTCCAGCGCCTTCCTCAGCTCCGGCTGAAAGATTACGATCACACCGATCACCAGCACATTAGCCAGGTTCCGGAAGATCCAGAGGATCGTATTCATTTTGAAGATATATGCGACCAGGATAAATCCAAGGACGATCAAAATGCCCTTCAGAAGGTATATGCACGTGTAAATTTAATCCATGCCATAAACTGATATACAAAAAAGGAAATCAGTCCGATCTCAATGATATCTATCACGCCAAATCCCGGAAGGGAAATCTTCCCCAGATATCCGGCCACAACTGTCAGCACATTCTGCATAAGTCTCCTCCTTTCTTCCTGAGCTATTCCAATCGTTCCTGTTTAAAGATCCTTCAGCGATTCCTCCAGCTGTTTTTCGAAATCGATCTTGTCCAATCCCTGCGGTTTCTCACTTACTGTATTTTCGGAAACCATATCCGGCATCTTTACTGTATGCATTTCGTTCTTCTCAGGAAATACATCATCACTGAAAGACACAACATTGTCTTCTTTTTTTCTTCTTTTACCGGCTCCGCATTGATCTTTTGATGCTTCTCTCAGATGGCGACCGTTGCCTTCGGAACGCTTTTACGTAGTAATAGTACTCATCATCCTCATATTCCAGACGTTCTGTTCTGCTGTAATCTCCGCCAAAAACAAAGAACTCCAGAACAAATCCTGCCAGTACGGAGATCACTGTGGACAGGATCATCGGCACCATGGCTACCGTAATACTAATGCAGAAATCTCCGGCAAGGATAACCAGGATATAGATCACGCCGCCGGCAATGACAGCGATCCTCCATGCATAATCAAACGCCCGTGTTCTCAGAAGGTTCACAAACAGGATCACTACCACAAACGCGATCACCGTGATCCACATTGCCCAGTTGTGGACAAGTCCGTCAGAGATCAGCTTCAGTTTTTCTGTGATCTCTGCGGCAGGATCACTGAGTGCCGCCGACTGTGCATGTACAAACCGTATAAAATAATAGATCACAACACCGCATCCGGCCGGAAGCGCTGACAATGCACTACCCAGCAGGCCTGCTCCGATCGGCATAAGTGCAGGAACACCAAATCCGAAGGAAAGTGGTGTAAGGATCATTGCAAGATTCTGTGACCTGCTGAATCTTAGGAACAGGATCAGCATAAACAGAATAAGAAGCAGCATAAATCCTGCCGTTTCGATCCCGACTGCATAACAGTGCCCGATCATCAACGCAAATCCCATAAACATCATCACGGAAACCGGAAGGATCGAACATACAAGCGCCAGGATCAGGACAACAAAAATATTATCCAGCTGTTTCATGTAGCCCATATTGCTGTTGATCCAGAGAAAATAGGCAAATGCCAGAACAAACTTCAGGACCGGCAGTATATATACTTCATATTGTCCGTAAAATCTTTTGATATTCTGTTTGATCTCAAGTAAAGCTGTCATTTTCTATGTCCTCCTGCATTTCTCCGGACCGGATTTCTTTTTTCCTCCCGCCCGTAGATTTTTTCCAGTCTTGTAAGATCCTGATAATATTCCCTGACACTTTTTTTTTTTGCCCGGAAATATTTCACAGAATACTGGATGTAGGTCAGTATCGAATATACAACAAGCACGATCAGATAACCGACGATGATATAGATCCCAACCTCGACCAGATTAATCTTATTCACATTATCCATAAGATATTCGCTGAAATATGCGGCAACGCCTGCAAGTCCCAATATATATCCGATCGTTACCAGAAAAAAGTTTCTGATCAGTGCAAGTCCAATATAATCACTTCGATAATATCTGCTCACCGGAAGATACTTCCTGCCTTCTCCATGCTCATACATGGCCAGACGGTTCATGATCTTCACTTTTTCTTCATTTACCATAAAAATAACTCCTCATAAGCTTTCTTTATCAGGAAAATCCCCGATATATGATCTGCATTACGCTTTCCATACAGTTATACTGTTTAACTGCAATCAAATTTATTGTAGCATAGTTCCATACCTATGAAAAGTGTTTTTTCGGCTGTTTCATGCCCTTCCTGCGCATATTGTCAGAAAATAAACTTCTCTGCACCGGCCTCAAGAAGACACATTGCCATGCATCTGCCGTACTTCCTGTTGTGTATACATCATCCACCACAAGTACAGAAAAACCCGGGATCTTTTCGGTTACCTGATATGCATTTTTCAGGTTCTGACGCCTCTGTATGGCATTAAGTTTTTTCTGAGATCTTGTGCTTCGTATCTTCTTTACCAGATGCTCATTCCATGGGATCCCCGTAAGAACACTGAGCCTTTCTGCCAGATATGCTGCCTGGTTAAAACCTCTCATCCTTTTTTTCTGGGATGCAGAGGAACGGGAACGATCAGATCAGGCTTCCACCGTTCCAGATATTTTTTTCCGAAGACGCTCATTGCCTTTGCATAAAAATCCCCATATTCCCGACATCCGTAATACTTAAATCGTACCAGAGACTGTCTCCAGACCTCTCCGTACCAGAAAATACTTCTGCCCTCCGTAAAATGATGGGCACCCTTGCGGCAGTCTTCACAGTATTCCTCTTCCATTCTTACCGGTCTTCCGCATTTCATACACCTGGGACCGGATATAGGCCTGACCTTTCCGGAACACTCCGGACAGATCAGCCGGTCTTTTTCTTTCAGTATCTGATGACATAGCGGGCATTTTTTCGGGTAAAGCATGTCCAGTAAAAAATCTGCTGTTTTTTTCAAGAAGTCCTTTCTCCCCGATGGCGCTCTCTTTCTGTTCAGATTCATCCAGCTCCCGGATCCGTCTGTCCAAAGAGCTGTATCTCTGCTGCTGTTTTTCATTACGGATCATCTCCGCAAAGTGGTCTCGCTGCCTACTACGGTAACACATTTTCTGGCTCTGGTCACTGCTGTATACAGAAGATTCCGATTCATCAGCATCCTTGGTCCGGAAAGGATTGGAAGGATCACTGCCGGATATTCTGAGCCCTGGGACTTATGTATGGTCACTGCATAGGCAAGTTCCAGTTCCTCAAGCTGTTTGAAGGAATATTCTGCCTGTCTGCCATCCTCAAATTCCACGGTAGCCGTTTCCGCAAATTCATTGATCTCCGTCATAATACCGGTATCTCCATTAAACACGCCCACACCTTTATCCACAGGAATCTTGTATCGTCCAAGGATTTCCCACTCCAGCTGGTAATTGTTCTTCACCTGCATCACCTTATCCCCTTCACGGAAAAGGCGCTGTCCGATCTCTTTCTCCTTTTTCTTTTCATCCGGCGGGTTCAGATATCTCTGAAGTATCTGGTTCAGCGCTCCACACCTAAAAGTCCCTTACGCATAGGCGTGAGCACCTGGATCTCATAGGGCTTTGCATCTACATAACGCGGAAGCTTCTCCTGGATCAGTGCGATCACCACACGGATAATGATGTCCGCGTCATATCTTTTCAGAAAAAAGAAATCCCGGCTCTTGTTATTGATGGTCACCTGCTCGCCCCGGTTGATCTTATGTGCATTCACCACAATATCACTTTCAGATGCCTGGCGGAAAATCTTTTTCAACTCTACTACCGGAAAACAGCCGCTGCGGATAATATCCCTCAGAACATTTCCCGGGCCTACACTGGGAAGCTGATTTTCATCACCTACCAGGATCAGTCTGGTCCCTGCTGTCACTGCAAGAAGCAATGAATGCATCAGTGCGATATCTACCATGGACATCTCATCAATGATGATCACATCCGCTTCCAGCGGATTCTCCGAATTCCTGTCAAAATGAACTGCACGGCCTTCCTGCTCTTCCTCCGGCATTCCATTCAGCTCCAGAAGTCTGTGGATCGTCTGAGCCTCGTATCCGGTAGCCTCTGTCATTCGCTTGGCTGCACGGCCGGTGGGAGCTGCAAGCCGCAGCTCAGCGCCTTCCTCTTCAAAATAACGGATAATCGCATTGATCGTTGTAGTCTTTCCGGTTCCCGGCCCGCCGGTCAGAATGAACAGACCATGACTGGCAGCTGCCGCCACTGCCTGTTTCTGCATTTCATCTAACCGGGTTCCTGTCTCCTTTTCGATCCTGTTGATCCGTTTCTCCATCATCTCCTCATCTTCCGGGCAGAGGATGTTCAGCTCACAGAGCATTCTGGCTGAATTCAGCTCAAGATAATAATATCGTGTGGGATAGACAACTGCACCGTCTTCTGTTTCTTTCAGGATCAGTTTCCGGTCTACTACCATATCCATGAGATGTTTTTCCATGTAGGAGGAATCTACTCCCAAAAGTCCGGATGCCCTGGAAAAAGTTCCTCCTTCGGGAGATAGATATGGCCTTCTCCTGAAGCCTGTAGGAGAGTATACAACATTCCGCTTCTTATCCTGTAATCTGAATCTGTATGGATCCCGATCCGGGAAGCGATCTCATCTGCGATACGGAATCCCACACCACTGATATCCTCTGCAAGGCGATACGGATTCTCCTGCAGGACTCCATATACAGTCTGCCCATATTTCTGATAGATCTTTGCGCCGAGATTCAGTGATATCCCGTATTTCTGGAGAAAGATCATAGCGCGGCGCATATCTGCTTTCTCCGTCATCTGTTCTGCGATCTCCATGGCCTTTTTTTCGCTGATTCCCTTGATCTCAGCCAGCCGCTCCGGCTCTTCCTCTACAATACGCATAGTATCATCACCGAAACGACGTACGATCCTGGCTGCCAGTGCCGCTCCGATCCCCTTGATCGCACCGGAACCCAGGCGAAGCAGTTCCCTGTTTGCGGCATTCACTGTTCCGAAGTCTTTCAGAGGACAGATAACTTTCTGACATTTTTTCATCAATTCCACAGCCTTATCATAAGATCCTGTGAAATACTTTCGAAAGGTTTCTCTGTAATCACCTGGTCTGCAAGTGCACCGGCTACCTGACAGTCTACATCATTCGTGTGAAGCACTCCTGCCGCAAACGGAATTCCCTGTCTCTGCAGTTTCGATATACGGAATTCCGCTTCCATTACCGC
>ENA-OQER01001356-OQER01001356.1-human-gut-metagenome-genome-assembly--contig:-NODE-1356-length-11942-cov-1.690901_pt1 | contig 11942 bp, 14 predicted proteins | sample MGYA00242797_ERZ504639 | MGnify/ENA primary metagenome ERZ504639 (study PRJEB26092, sample SAMD00036306) | human gut metagenome | host: Homo sapiens | study: EMG produced TPA metagenomics assembly of...
CATCGCTTTACTGGCAAAAACGATGGGCTTACCGGCACCGGTGATTGCCTCTTACTTAGATCATCGCCCTCCTACCAACCATCAAACCGGTTACGCCGAGATTGCCGCCTTACAAGCAGCAACGCAGATCTGTTTTATGAAAATCGTCTGGTGCCGAAAGTCGATATTCGCCAGCGCATCTGGCAGCCCACTCAACTGGAAGGAAAACAATTATGAGTCTGAATATGTTCTGGTTTTTACCGACCCACGGTGACGGCACTATCTGGAACGGAAGAAGGTTCACGCCCGGTTGATCACGGTTATCTGCAACAAATTGCGCAAGCGGCGGATCGTCTGGGCTATACCGGTGTGCTGATCCCAACGGGGCGATCGTGTGAAGATGCGTGGCTGGTGGCGGCGTCGATGATCCCGGTGACGCAGCGGCTGAAGTTTCTTGTCGCCCTGCGCCCCAGCGTAACCTCACCTACCGTTGCCGCTCGCCAGGCCGCCACGCTTGACCGTCTCTCAAATGGTCGTGCGTTGTTTAATCTGGTCACAGGCAGCGATCCACAAGAGCTGGCAGGCGACGGCGTGTTCCTTGATCATAGCGAGCGCTACGAAGCCTCGGCGGAATTTACCCAGGTCTGGCGGCGCTTATTGCTGGGGGAAACCGTCAATTTCAACGGTAAACATATTCATGTGCGCGGAGCAAAACTGCTCTTCCCGCCGATTCAACAGCCTTATCCTCCGCTTTACTTTGGCGGATCGTCAGACGTCGCCCAGGAGCTGGCGGCAGAACAAGTTGATCTCTACCTCACCTGGGGCGAACCGCCAGAACTAGTAAAAGAGAAGATCGAACAAGTGCGGGCGAAAGCTGCCGCGCATGGACGCAAAATTCGTTTCGGTATTCGTCTGCATGTGATTGTTCGTGAAACTAACGACGAAGCGTGGCAGGCCGCCGAGCGGTTAATCTCGCATCTTGATGATGAAACTATCGCCAAAGCACAGGCCGCATTCGCCCGGACGGATTCCGTAGGACAACAGCGAATGGCGGCGTTACATAACGGCAAGCGCGACAATCTGGAGATCAGCCCAATTTATGGGCGGGCGTGGCTTAGTGCGCGGCGGTGCCGGAACGGCGCTGGTGGGCGATGGTCCTACGGTGCTGCGCGAATCAACGAATACGCCGCGCTTGGCATCGACAGCTTTTGTGCTTTCGGGCTATCCGCATCTGGAAGAAGCGTATCGGGTCGGCGAGTTGCTGTTCCCACATCTGGATGTCGCCATTCCGGAAATTCCCCAGCCGCAGCCGCTGAATCCGCAAGGCGAAGCGGTGGCGAATGATTTTATCCCCCGTAAGTCGCGCAAAGTTAAGGAAGAAATAATGCAACGCCAGTGAAGAAGTGGTTATTGCGCGTTGCCCCCTGGTTTTACCGGTGGGCATCGTGGCGGTGTGGCAACTGGCCTCCTCAGTTGCTGGCTGTCGACGCGTATTTTGCCCTCACCGGAAGGGGTGGTGACGGCGTTCTGGACGCTCTCCGCCAGCGGCGAACTGTGGCAGCATCTGGCGATCAGTTCCTGGCGGGCGCTGATTGGCTTTTCAATTGGCGGATCGCTGGGGTTGATTTTGGGACTGATTAGCGGGCTATCTCGCTGGGGAGAACGGCTGCTGGATACCTCAATTCAGATGTTGCGCAACGTACCGCATCTGGCGCTGATCCCGCTGGTGATTTTGTGGTTTGGCATTGATGAATCCGCAAATCTTTCTGGTGGCGCTCGGCACGCTATTCCCCATTTATATCAACACCTGGCATGGCATCCGTAATATCGATCGCGGTCTGGTGGAAATGGCGCGTAGCTATGGATTATCCGGCATACCGCTGTTTATCCATGTGATCCTGCCTGGTGCCCTGCCCTCAATTATGGTCGGCGTGCGTTTTGCGTTGGGCCTGATGTGGCTGACGCTGATTGTTGCCGAAACCATTTCTGCCAATTCAGGCATTGGTTATCTGGCGATGAATGCGCGGGAGTTTTTGCAAACGGACGTGGTGGTAGTCGCTATTATTCTTTACGCCCTGCTCGGCAAACTTGCTGACGTCAGCGCGCAGCTGTTAGAGCGCCTCTGGTTGCGCTGGAACCCGGCTTATCATTGAAGGAGGCCACGGTATGAATACTGCTCGTCTGAACCAGGGCACACCATTGTTGCTCAATGCAGTAAGCAAACATTACGCGGAAAATATCGTCCTGAACCAACTGGATTTACATATTCCGGCAGGTCAGTTTGTGGCGGTGGTAGGCCGCAGCGGTGGTGGCAAAGTACCCTGCTGCGCCTGCTGGCAGGTCTGGAAACGCAACCGCAGGCGATGTGTTAGCGGGCACCACACCGCTGGCTGAGATTCAGGAAGACACGCGAATGATGTTTCAGGATGCGCGTCTGCTGCCGTGGAAATCGGTGATTGATAACGTTGGTTAGGCCTTAAAGGCCAGTGGCGCGATGCCGCGCGTCGGGCGTTGGCTGCAGTAGGACTGGAGAATCGCGCCGGGGAATGGCCTGCCGCACTTTCTGGCGGGCAGAAACAGCGTGTGGCGCTGGCAAGAGCGTTGATTCATCGACCGGGTTTATTGTTGCTTGATGAACCGCTCGGGGCGCTGGACGCCTTAACGCGACTCGAGATGCAGGATTTGATTGTGTCACTTTGGCAGCAGCACGGCTTTACCGTACTGTTGGTGACGCATGATGTGAGCGAAGCGGTAGCAATGGCTGACCGGGTGCTGTTAATTGAAGAGGGAAAAATTGGTCTGGATTTGACGGTGGATATCCCTCGTCCGCGCCGGTTAGTCGGTGCGATTAGCGGAGCTGGAAGCGGAAGTATTGCAACGGGTAATGCGGCGTGGGCATTCTGAACAACTGATTCGGCGTCATGGTTAATATGCCGGATGTGGCGCACAAAACCAGCATTTTCAACGGACTAGTAGGCCTGATAAGACACGTCAAGCATCGCATCAGGCAGTTTGGGCACGGCTGCCGGATGCGGCGTGAACGCCTTATCCACCTACAAAACCAGCAATTTCAACGGAGTTGTAGGCCTGATAAGACGCGTTCAAGCGTCGCATCAGGCATTTTGGCTCAAAAGTATCAAGCCAGTGCTTTGGTGATCTTCTCGTACAGATCGCCAGAGAGATTTTCCAGCCCTTTCAACTGTTCCAGCGCCGCGCGCATTTTCTCCTGACGTTTGGCATCATAACGTTTCAGGCGAATCAGCGGTTCAATCAGACGTGAAGCTACCTGCGGGTTACGGCTGTTGAGGTCGGTAAGCATTTCCACCAGGACTGGTAACCGCTGCCATCTTCGGCATGGAACGCTGCCGGGTTGCTGCCCGCAAACGCACCAATCAACGAACGAATACGGTTCGGGTTGCTCATGGTAAATGAGCGATGCTGCAACAGACCACGCACCGTCTCCAGCACATTCGCCCGCCGGGCTGGTGGCTTGCAGGATAAACCATTTATCCATCACCAGACCGTCCTGATGCCACTTATCGTCGTACTCCTGCATCAGCGCGTCACGGCAAGGCAGCTGTGCAGCAACCGCCGCAGAAAGCGCTGCCAGCGCATCGGTCATATTGTTTGCTTCATGGTATTGCTTGCTCACCAGCACGTCAGCCAGATGCGTTTCACCAAAAGCAAGGAAGCGCAGGCAGGCATTACGCAGAGTGCGTTTTGCAATATCTTCATGCTCAACACGGTACTCGCTCTGGTAATTCGCGTTGTAAATACCAGCAGCTCATCCGCCAGTTCAGTCGCCAGACGTACGAGTGAGTGCTTCGCGTACTTCGGCAATAGCAATCGGGTCGATGATATCGAACAGTTCAGCCATTTCATTGACAGAAGCAGCGTCAGGATTTCTGCCGCCAGCGCCGGATCAATCTTCTCATCGAGCAGCACCGCGCGGAAAGCGTCAGCACATGTACCGGCAGAGACAGCGGCTGCTTGCTGATGACGGGCGACGTTCAGCTTGATGTAGGTTGCCAGCAAACTTTGCGCCGCATCCCAACGGGAGAAATCATTACGCGCATGACGCATCAGGAAGGTCAGTTGCTGATCGCTCCACTTATATTCCAGTTTCACTGCGCAGAGAATTCGCACAGCAGCGCAGGCACCGGCTGGAAGTAGACATTATCAAAACAAAGGTCTGTTCCGCTGGGTGACGTTCAGCACGGAATTCACCGGATGACCGCCTTTCTGCAACGGGATCACTTTGCCTTCGTTGTCATACAATTCGATGGCAAATGGAATATGCAGCGGCTGTTTTTCTGCCTGATCCGGCGTGGCTGGCGTGCGCTGGCTGATGGTCAGGGTGTACTGCTCGGTTTCCGGATTGTAGTCGTCTTTGACGGTCACAATCGGCGTGCCGGACTGGCTGTACCAACGGCGGAAATGGGAGAGATCGACATTCGACGCATCTTCCATCGCCTGCACAAAGTCGTCGCAGGTTGCCGCGCTGCCATCATGCGCTCGAAATAGAGTTGCATCCCTTTCTGGAAGTTTTCTTCGCCCAGCAGGGTGTGGATCATGCGAATCACTTCCGCGCCTTCTCGTAAACGGTCAGGGTGTAGAAGTTGTTCATCTCAATGACCATATCCGGGCGGATCGGGTGCGCCATCGGGCTGGCGTCTTCCGCAAACTGCAATCCGCGCATGGTGCGCACATTATTGATACGGTTTACCGCGCGGGAACCAAGGTCAGAGCTGAATTCCTGATCGCGGAAGACGGTTAAACCTTCTTTCAGGCTGAGCTGGAACCAGTCGCGGCAGGTCACTCGGTTACCGGTCCAGTTATGGAAATATTCATGGCCGATAACGCGTTCAATATCGAGATAATCTTTGTCGGTGGCGGTGTCGGTGCGGGCCAACACATATTTGGAGTTAAAGATATTCAGCCCCTTATTCTCCATTGCGCCCATATTGAAGAAATCCACCGCGACGATCATATAGATGTCGAGGTCATACTCCAGGCCAAAGCGTTCTTCATCCCATTTCATGGAGTTTTTCAGCGAGGTCATCGCCCACGGCGCGCGATCAAGGTTGCCGCGATCGACGTACAGCTCCAGTGCTACTTCGCGACCAGAACGCGTGGTAAAGGTATCGCGCAGTACATCAAGTCGCCTGCCACCAGCGCAAACAGGTAGCACGGTTTCGGGAACGGGTCCTGCCACTGTACCCAATGGCGTCCGTTTTCGAGTTCGCCTTGCGCAACGCGGTTACCATTGGAAAGCAGGAAGGGATATTTGATTTTATCGGCAATAATTTTGGTGGTACGCGCCAGCACGTCCGGGCGGTCGAGATAATACGTAATATGGCGGAAACCTTCGGCTTCACACTGGGTGCAAAGCGCATCGCCTGACTGATAAAGCCCTTCCAGCGCCGTATTCGCCGCCGGGCTTATTTCATTAATGATCTTAAGCGTAAAACGCTCCGGCAAATTACTGATGACCAGTGCGCCCTCTTCTTCTTTCCAGGCGGTCCACGGCTCATCATTAATATGAACAGAAACCAGTTTGAGGTCTTCGCCGTTGAGACGAAGCGGAGCATCTGATGCACCATGACGGACAGCCTGGCTGACCGCGGTAACGACCGTCTTTTGCGCGTCGAGGTCAAAGGTCAAGTCAATATCAGTAATCTGGTAATCCGGCGCACGATAATCGTGACGGTATTTGGCTTGTGGCTGTTGAGTCATAAATAACCTTTAGCATCTTTTATAGAGTCTGGTGTTCAGTCTATTCCTGTTGCGTAAATCGCGCTATGCAGAATCTTCATCTTTTCAGGTACAAACGCCTTTATTGCTACATTTTTATAACATACACCGCGTAATGCCATCGACCAGAAAGGTGGCATATGGTGTGATCGGGGTTCAATAAATTGCGAAACAAGGTATACTCCAGCAGTTCCTGAAGATGTTTATTGTACTAAACGCTCCTGTACGAGGACGCTACTGCGCACCTATGACACAATTCGCTTCTCCTGTTCTGCACTCGTTGCTGGATACAGATGCTTATAAGTTGCATATGCAGCAAGCCGTGTTTCATCACTATTACGATGTGCATGTCGCGGCGGAGTTTCGTTGCCGAGGTGACGATCTGCTGGGTATTTATGCCGATGCTATTCGTGAACAGATTCAGGCGATGCAGCACCTGCGCCTGCAGGATGATGAATATCAGTGGCTCTCTGCTCTGCCTTTCTTTAAGCCGACTATCTTAACTGGTTACGCGAGTTCCGCTTTAACCCGGAACAAGTCACCGTATCCAACGATAATGGCAAGCTGGATATTCGTTTAAGCGGCCCGTGGCGTGAAGTCATCCTCTGGGAAGTTCCTTTGCTGGCGGTTATCAGTGAAATGGTACATCGCTATCGCTCACCGCAGGCCGACGTTGCGCAAGCCCTCGACACGCTGGAAAGCAAATTAGTCGACTTCTCGGCGTTAACCGCCGGCCTTGATATGTCGCGCTTCCATCTTATGGATTTTGGCACCCGTCGCCGTTTTTCTCGCGAAGTACAAGAAACCATCGTTAAGCGTCTGCAACAGGAATCCTGGTTCGTGGGCACCAGCAACTACGATCTGGCGCGTCGGCTTTCCCTCACGCCGATGGGAACACAGGCACACGAATGGTTCCAGGCACATCAGCAAATCAGCCCGGATCTAGCCAACAGCCAGCGAGCTGCACTTGCTGCCTGGCTGGAAGAATATCCCGACCAACTTGGCATTGCATTAACCGACTGCATCACTATGGATGCTTTCCTGCGTGATTTCGGTGTCGAGTTCGCCAGTCGCTATCAGGGCCTGCGTCATGACTCTGGCGACCCGGTTGAATGGGGTGAAAAAGCCATTGCACATTATGAAAAGCTGGGAATTGATCCACAGAGTAAAACTCTGGTTTTCTCTGACAATCTGGATTTACGCAAAGCGGTTGAGCTATACCGCCACTTCTCTTCCCGCGTGCAATTAAGTTTTGGTATTGGGACTCGCCTGACCTGCGATATCCCCCAGGTAAAACCCCTGAATATTGTGATTAAGTTGGTTGAGTGTAACGGTAAACCGGTGGCGAAACTTTCTGACAGCCCTGGCAAAACTATCTGCCACGATAAAGCGTTTGTTCGGGCGCTGCGCAAAGCGTTCGACCTTCCGCATATTAAAAAAGCCAGTTAATATCATCAGGGAGCTAATCGGCTCCCTTTTTTACCTTTAATTCCGAAATCTTTCGCTGCATTTGCGAATTCTGCTTGTCTGATTGCAGATGCAGGTAACATAGGTATCCCCCCATTTACGGTGGACAAGTGTTTATTTTTTCCGACTATTAACAGAGAGAATATTATGAGCGTTGTGCCTGTAGCGACGTACTCCAGGGCCGCGTAGCCGTTGACAGCGAAGTCACCGTACGCGGATGGGTACGTACCCGCCGAGATTCAAAAGCTGGCATCTCCTTCCTCGCCGTTTATGACGGTTCCTGCTTTGATCCTGTACAGGCTGTCATCAATAATTCTCTGCCCAATTACAATGAAGACGTCCTGCGTCTGACCACCGGCTGCTCGGTCATTGTGACGGGTAAAGTCGTGGCGTCGCCGGGCCAGGGGCAACAATTTGAAATTCAGGCCAGCAAAGTTGAAGTTGCTGGTTGGGTTGAAGATCCAGACACTTACCCGATGGCGGCAAAACGCCACAGCATTGAGTATCTGCGTGAAGTCGCTCACCTGCGTCCGCGCACAAACCTGATTGGTGCCGTCGCGCGCGTTCGCCATACGCTGGCGCAGGCGCTGCATCGCTTCTTTAACGAGCAGGGATTCTTCTGGGTTTCAACGCCACTGATTACCGCATCTGATACCGAAGGTGCAGGCGAAATGTTCCGCGTTTCTACGCTGGATCTGGAAAACCTGCCGCGTAACGATCAGGGCAAAGTGGATTTCGACAAAGACTTCTTTGGTAAAGAGTCTTTCCTGACCGTATCTGCCAGTTGAACGGCGAAACCTACGCTTGCGCATTATCCAAAATTTATACCTTCGGCCCGACTTTCCGTGCTGAAAACTCCAACACCAGCCGTCACCTGGCGGAATTCTGGATGCTGGAGCCGGAAGTGGCGTTTGCTAACCTGAACGATATCGCGGGTCTGGCTGAAGCCATGCTGAAATATGTCTTCAAAGCGGTTCTCGAAGAACGCGCAGACGACATGAAATTCTTCGCTGAACGCGTAGATAAAGATGCCGTTTCACGTCTGGAACGCTTCATTGAGGCCGATTTCGCGCAGGTGGATTACACCGACGCAGTGACCATTCTCGAAAACTGCGGCAGGAAGTTTGAAAACCCGGTTTACTGGGGCGTCGATCTCTCTTCTGAGCATGAGCGTTATCTGGCGGAAGAACACTTTAAAGCACCGGTAGTGGTTAAAAACTATCCGAAAGATATTAAAGCGTTCTATATGCGCCTCAACGAAGACGGTAAAACCGTTGCGGCTATGGACGTTCTGGCTCCGGGCATCGGTGAGATCATTGGTGGCTCCCAGCGTGAAGAACGTCTGGACGTTCTGGACGAGCGTATGCTGGAAATGGGCCTGAATAAAGAAGATTACTGGTGGTATCGCGATCTGCGTCGCTACGGTACTGTTCCGCATTCAGGTTTCGGTCTTGGTTTTGAACGCCTGATTGCTTACGTAACTGGCGTGCAACGTGCGTGATGTGATTCCGTTCCCACGTACTCCGCGCAACGCCAGCTTCTGATTTTCTTCCTCAAAGAGCCAGCGCCTGCTGGCTCTTTTTATCCTTTCTGTCAAGTTATCTGTTTGTTAAGTCAAGCAATCTATTTGCAACCCCGCCATAACGATCATCCTGTTACGGAATATTACATTGCAACATTTACGCACAAAAAATAACCCGCATTCTTATTGCGGATTAGTTTTTTCTTAGCTGATAGCACAATTTTCATACTATTTTTTGGCATTCTGGATGTCTGAAAGAGGATTTTGTGCAGGTCGATAAAGTTTCCATCAGAAACAAAATTTCCGTTTAGTTAATTTAAATATAAGTAAATCATATAAATAGATAAAAATTGCTGTAAATATCATCACGTTTCTATGGAAATATGACGGTGTTCACAAAGTTCCTTAATTTTTACTTTTGGTTACATATTTTTTCTTTTTGAAACTAAATCTTTATCTTTGTAGCACTTTCACGGTAGCGAAAACGTTAGTTTGAATGGAAAGATGCCTGCAGACACATAAAGACACCAAACTCTCATCAATAGTTCCGTAAATTTTTATTGACAGAACTTATTGAAGGCAGTGGCAGGTGTCATAAAAAAAACCATGAGGGTAATAAATAATGATGAAGCGCAATATTCTGGCAGTGATCGTCCCTGCTCTGTTAGTAGCAGGTACTGCAAACGCTGCAGAAATCTATAACAAAGATGGCAACAAAGTAGATCTGTACGGTAAAGCTGTTGGTCTGCATTATTTTTCCAAGGGTAACGGTGAAAACAGTTACGGTGGCAATGGCGACATGACCTATGCCCGTCTTGGTTTTAAAGGGGAAACTCAAATCAATTCCGATCTGACCGGTTATGGTCAGTGGGAATATAACTTCCAGGGTAACAACTCTGAAGGCGCTGACGCTCAAACTGGTAACAAAACGCGTCTGGCATTCGCGGGTCTTAAATACGCTGACGTTGGTTCTTTCGATTACGGCCGTAACTACGGTGTGGTTTATGATGCACTGGGTTACACCGATATGCTGCCAGAATTTGGTGGTGATACTGCATACAGCGATGACTTCTTCGTTGGTCGTGTTGGCGGCGTTGCTACCTATCGTAACTCCAACTTCTTTGGTCTGGTTGATGGCCTGAACTTCGCTGTTCAGTACCTGGGTAAAAACGAGCGTGACACTGCACGCCGTTCTAACGGCGACGGTGTTGGCGGTTCTATCAGCTACGAATACGAAGGCTTTGGTATCGTTGGTGCTTATGGTGCAGCTGACCGTACCAACCTGCAAGAAGCTCAACCTCTTGGCAACGGTAAAAAAGCTGAACAGTGGGCTACTGGTCTGAAGTACGACGCGAACAACATCTACCTGGCAGCGAACTACGGTGAAACCCGTAACGCTACGCCGATCACTAATAAATTTACAAACACCAGCGGCTTCGCCAACAAAACGCAAGACGTTCTGTTAGTTGCGCAATACCAGTTCGATTTCGGTCTGCGTCCGTCCATCGCTTACACCAAATCTAAAGCGAAAGACGTAGAAGGTATCGGTGATGTTGATCTGGTGAACTACTTTGAAGTGGGCGCAACCTACTACTTCAACAAAAACATGTCCACCTATGTTGACTACATCATCAACCAGATCGATTCTGACAACAAACTGGGCGTAGGTTCAGACGACACCGTTGCTGTGGGTATCGTTTACCAGTTCTAATAGCACACCTCTTTGTTAAATGCCGAAAAACAGGACTTTTGGTCCTGTTTTTTTTATACCTTCCAGAGCAATCTCACGTCTTGCAAAAACAGCCTGCGTTTTCATCAGTAATAGTTGGAATTTTGTAAATCTCCCGTTACCCTGATAGCGGACTTCCCTTCTGTAACCATAATGGAACCTCGTCATGTTTGAGAACATTACCGCCGCTCCTGCCGACCGATTCTGGGCCTGGCCGATCTGTTTCGTGCCGATGAACGTCCCGGCAAAATTAACCTCGGGATTGGTGTCTATAAAGATGAGACGGGCAAAACCCCGGTACTGACCAGCGTGAAAAAGGCTGAACAGTATCTGCTCGAAAATGAAACCACCAAAAATTACCTCGGCATTGACGGCATCCCTGAATTTGGTCGCTGCACTCAGGAACTGCTGTTTGGTAAAGGTAGCGCCTGATCAATGACAAACGTGCTCGCACGGCACAGACTCCGGGGGGCACTGGCGCACTACGCGTAGCTGCCGATTTCCTGGCAAAAAATACCAGCGTTAAGCGAGTGTGGGTGAGCAACCCAAGCTGGCCGAACCATAAGAGCGTCTTTAACTCTGCAGGTCTGGAAGTTCGTGAATACGCTTATTATGATGCGGAAAATCACACTCTTGACTTCGATGCACTGATTAACAGCCTGAATGAAGCTCAGGCTGGCGACGTAGTGCTGTTCCATGGCTGCTGCCATAACCCAACCGGTATCGACCCTACGCTGGAACAATGGCAGACACTGGCACAACTCTCAGTTGAGAAAGGCTGGTTACCGCTGTTTGACTTCGCTTACCAGGGTTTTGCCCGTGGTCTGGAAGAAGATGCTGAAGGACTGCGCGCTTTCGCGGCTATGCATAAAGAGCTGATTGTTGCCAGTTCCTACTCTAAAAACTTTGGCCTGTACAACGAGCGTGTTGGCGCTTGTACTCTGGTTGCTGCCGACAGTGAAACCGTTGATCGCGCATTCAGCCAAATGAAAGCGGCGATTCGCGCTAACTACTCTAACCCACCAGCACACGGCGCTTCTGTTGTTGCCACCATCCTGAGCAACGATGCGTTACGTGCGATTTGGGAACAAGAGCTGACTGATATGCGCCAGCGTATTCAGCGTATGCGTCAGTTGTTCGTCAATACGCTGCAGGAAAAAGGCGCAAACCGCGACTTCAGCTTTATCATCAAACAGAACGGCATGTTCTCCTTCAGTGGCCTGACAAAAGAACAAGTGCTGCGTCTGCGCGAAGAGTTTGGCGTATATGCGGTTGCTTCTGGTCGCGTAAATGTGGCCGGGATGACACCAGATAACATGGCTCCGCTGTGCGAAGCGATTGTGGCAGTGCTGTAAGCATTAAAAACAATGAAGCCCGCGATGTACAGCTACGTACTCTGAGCATCGATCGATGTACAGCTACGTACGTCTGAGCATCGATCGATGTACAGCTCGTACGTCTGAGCATCGTCGATGTACAGCTAACGTACTC
>ENA-OQER01001357-OQER01001357.1-human-gut-metagenome-genome-assembly--contig:-NODE-1357-length-11935-cov-1.651423_pt1 | contig 11935 bp, 13 predicted proteins | sample MGYA00242797_ERZ504639 | MGnify/ENA primary metagenome ERZ504639 (study PRJEB26092, sample SAMD00036306) | human gut metagenome | host: Homo sapiens | study: EMG produced TPA metagenomics assembly of...
AAGACTAAACGGCTTTGTAATATAATCATCTGCCCCTGCTTCATATCCCATAACCTGATCCATCTCCTGATCTAGTGCCGTAAGGCAGATAATGTATGTATTTTGACTGCATCTCATCCACCTTACAAATTCCAGTCCATTCCCATCCGGAAGATTCACATCACAAATGGTAACATCCACATTATTATCACTTGCAATTCTTTTCGCTTTTTTCATTGAATCTGCTGAAAAAACCTCATATCCGGATTTTTTCAGTGAGAATGTAATTCCACGATTTAAATTTTCATCATCTTCAACACGAGTATACCTGGCATAGCATATGCACCTCTCTTTATTAACTATTTCTCCTCTTCGTTAAGACCTAGAGCGTGTCTGAAAAAGGCTTTTCGTGAGCTGCGAGTCCCAGTTTGTGGGAGATTTTATCCGAATAAGGCGGCGTAGCGGGCTACGGCAACCGAATGAGGGTAAAATATACCGCAAAGTGGGGCTTGCAGATTGCGGAAATGATTTTTCAGACACGCTCTAGCACATCGTTTCTCCACTTTTATATAAAAACAGCGAATATGCCGCGAGGTATTTTACTTTACAGGCAGCAGCTTACTGTAAAATCAAAATTGGTCCACTGGATGATTATTGATATGTAACGCAACAAAACAGACCCTTACGGATCTGTTTTTTATTGCTTGAATTAAGCTTCCTGAGAAACGATTTCTCTCTTGTTGTAGGAACCACAAGCTTTGCATACTCTGTGAGGCATCATCAGCGCACCACATTTGCTGCATTTTACCAGGTTCGGAGCAGCCATTTTCCAGTTTGCTCTTCTTTTATCTCTTCTGGCTTTAGATGATTTATTCTTTGGACAGATGGACATCAGTTACACCTCCTTAAAATTCTTAAATATATCACTGATAACAGCCATTCTGGGATCTAAATCTGCCGTATCGCAATCACAGGATCCCTGATTTAGATTTGCTCCACAACGGCTACAGATTCCTTTACAGTCCTCTTTGCAGAGTACCCGCATTGGCCAATTGATTAGTACTTCATTATGCAGCAGCTTATCGGTATCCAGCTCTTTGTTCTGGATAAAACTGCTTTCATCCAATGCCTCAATCCGTTCTTCCTCGGACAGCTTCATATCAATCTCCTCATCGTAATCGACCGGACACGATACCAACACCGGCTCCAGACATCTGGAACATGGAATCCATACAGCAACCTGACCTCTTGCACAGATATTCAGAATCTGATTCTCCTTGTGCTTGATTGTCAACAGCACCGGCTCGTTCTCTCCATAAGAAAACTCACCCAGTTCACAGGAAAAAGTATCTCCTGACGGCAATATTTCCACCTGTTGTTGCTTTCCTTCATGAGTTAGTAATTTGGACAAATCAATCAGCATAATTCACTCCTAACCACACTTCTCCAATTATACAGAAGCATTTTCTTTTTGTCAACTGTTTTTTTTCTGACAACCTGCAATATTTCTGAAATATTCTTTTAATATTTGCAGATTATCCTTTCTTTCAGTGGGAAGAAAATCCCCTTCGGCTTACAGTCAAAAGGGGACTTTCTTCTATTATATACTATTTCATATACTCTCTGATCTTAGACCAGAGCTACTGTTTCACGGCAGATAGCCAGCTCTTCATTCGTCGGAATTACTGCAACTTTTACTTTTGAATCAGAAGTAGAAATTACAATTTCTTCTCCTCTGTGTCCGTTAGCATCTTTGTCCAATGTAACTCCCAGATAGCCCAGATAGCTTACTACTTTTCGCGTACCGGAATTGCATTTTCACCGATACCTGCGGTAAATACGATTGCATCTACTCCGTTCATAGCTGCTACATAGCCACCAACGAATTTTGCGATGCCGTATGCCAGAACGTCAATTGCATTTGCTGCATCCTGGTTTCCGCCTTCTGCTGCTTCGTTCAGGTCACGGAAGTCACTTGACAGACCGCCGGACAGACCGAACAGACCGGATTTTTTGTTCAGTACATTCATCATACCGGAGATATCCAGGTTTTCTTTCTTTGCGATGAATTCCATGATAGCCGGATCGATGTTACCGGAACGGGTTCCCATAACAACGCCTTCCAGTGGAGTCAGACCCATGGTGGTATCTACACATTTTCCGTTTACTACGGCACTGATAGAAGATCCGTTACCCAGATGGCAAACGATTACTTTGGAGTCTTCCGGGTTCAGTCCCAGGAATTCTACGGCACGTTTGGATACAAAGCTGTGGCTTGTTCCGTGGAAACCGTATCTTCTTACTTTGTAGTTTTTGTAGTATTCCAGTGGCAGACCGTACAGATATGCTTTTGCAGGCATGGTCTGATGGAAAGCGGTATCAAATACTGCTACCTGCGGTACGCCTGGCATCAGTTCGCCGCATACACGGATACCGATCAGGTTTGCCGGGTTGTGCAAAGGTGCCAGATCATTACACTCTTCTACAGCCTGGATTACTTCGTCTGTGATAACTACGGAAGAAGCAAATTTTTCTCCGCCGTGTACGACACGGTGTCCGATTGCATTTACTTCTTTCAGGCTTGCGATTGCACCTGTTTTATCATTGGTCAAGGCATCCAGAACCATCTGGATGGCTTCTTTATGTGTCGGCATGGAAGCTTCTGTGATTTCTTTGTCGCATCCTGCTTTCTGGTATACCAGTCTTCCGTCGATTCCGATTCTCTCACAGAGACCTTTTGCCAGAACTTCTTCTGTATCGGAGTTGATCAGCTGATATTTCAGAGATGAACTTCCGCAGTTGATTACTAATACGTTCATGTTTTCTTCCTCCACTTAAACATACTTTTATGTATCTGTTTTATTCCGCCTGGCACTGTACTGCTGTGATTGCAACAACACCAACGATATCTTCTGCTGAGCATCCACGGGACAGGTCGTTTACAGGTTTTGCGATACCCTGTGTTACAGGTCCGTATGCTTCTGCTTTTGCCAGTCTCTGTACCAGTTTGTATCCGATGTTTCCTGCATCCAGGTCAGGGAAGATCAGAGTGTTTGCTTTTCCTGCTACTTCACTTCCCGGAGCTTTGGAAGCACCAACGCTCGGTACGATAGCAGCATCCAGCTGGAATTCTCCGTCCAGTTTCAGATCCGGATTCTGTTCTTTTGCGATTCTTGTAGCTTCTACAACTTATCTACATCGGCATGTTTTGCACTGCCTTTGGTAGAATGGGACAGCATAGCTACTACAGGTTCTTCTTCAACCAGCAGTTTGAAGGATTCTGCGGAGGAAGCTGCGATAGCTGCCAGTTCTTCCGGATTCGGATTCTGGTTCAGTCCGGAATCTGCAAATACGAAAGTACCGTTTGCGCCATATTCGCAATCCGGAACTACCATCAGGAAGAATGCGGATACCAGTTTTGTACCTGGTTTTGTTTTCAGGATCTGCAGACACGGTCTCAGTGTATCTGCGGTAGAGTGGCATGCACCGGATACCATACCGTCTGCATCGCCCATCTTAACCATCATAACACCGTAGTACAGATACTGGTTTAACAGAATCTCTTTTGCCTGTTCCGGTGTCATACCTTTTTGCTTCTCAGTTCTACCAGTTTGTCAATATATCCCTGGGTTTTTTTCGGATGTAGCAGGATCTACGATCTTTGCACCGGAATATCCAGTCCTTCACTGCCTTTTTTGATTGCTTCTTCGCTACCAACCAGAACAACATCTGCGATTCCTTCTTTCAGGATCTGTGCAGTTGCTTCATATGTTCTTCTGTCTTCGGTTTCCGGAAGTACAATTACTTTTTTATCAGCTTTTGCTCTTGCTTTAATTGTGTCAATAAATCCCATGATTTCATGACTCCTTTCCTATTTTGCTCACTACATAAAATTATACTCTTTTTCCTTTACAGTGACAAGGTTAGTTAATTTTTTAACATATATTCTCTATTTCTCCGGAAAGCCTTGTTTTTCTGCATTTTCCCTGTTAGAATGAGAAAATAATTTATGTATTTTTTGAGGTGCAACCATGAAAATTGCCGGAATCATTGCGGAATATAATCCGTTTCACACTGGACATGCTTATCATATACAAAAAACAAGAGAACTTACAGGAGCCGATTATATCATTGTTGTCCTGAGCGGAGATTTTGTACAGCGGGGAGCACCTGCTGTATTCCGAAGCATCTGCGCACCCGGATAGCACTTCTCGGTGGTGCGGATCTTGTCTTTGAACTGCCGTCAACCCATGCCTGCGAGAGCGCAGAATTCTTTGCCCAGAATGCCGTCGGACTTCTTGACGGACTCGGTTGTGTGGACGTTCTTTCTTTTGGAAGCGAAAGCGGAACGATTGAACCGTTTTTGAAACTCGGGTCTTTTCTCTCCGCTGAAACACCGGAATACCAGAATCTTATAAAAAAATATCTAAAAAAAGGAGAATCCTTTCCAAAAGCGCGCAAGTCTCACTCTCCAGGAACTACTTTCAGACACCGATGCCGATACCGGAACCTTTTTGCAGACACCGAATAATATTCTCGGTGTGGAATACTGTAAAGCACTCTGTCGACAGAACAGTACGATTCGGCCGCTTACGGTAAAGCGTGAAGGAAATGCCTATCACGACAACTCATTGAATGGGCAGTTTCCTTCTGCGTCTGCCATCCGTGCCTGTGGAAATCTGCGGACTGTAAGATGTCAGACGCTGCGGTGTCTTCCTGTTTTCCGCCCGCCATATCTGCGCTTCTTTCGCAGACCTTTTCCTGCCCACAGTTTCTGGATGAGGAAGATTTTTCTCCTTATCTTCGCTGGCTTCTGTTTTCTTCTGACAAGGCTCAGCTTGCAGCTTATCAGGATGTTACACCGTCCTTTGTACAGCGTCTCTTTCACACCAGGAGTTCTTATGAAAGCTGGGGACAGTATGCAGCACTCTTAAAAACACGGGAACTCACCTACAGCCGGATCTGTCGGATGCTGATGCACTGTCTGCTGCAGATTTCCCATGTCCCTGCACTTTCCTACGCAAGGCTTCTCGGTTTTCGCCGTCAGGCAGCACCGGTCTTCTGAGCTCAAAAAACACAGTTCCATTCCGGTCATTACAAAAGCAGCAGATGCATCTTCCCTGTTGTCCGACGAACCGCGGCTGTTTTTCAAAAAATGTGGAGATTTCAAATCTTTACGAAACTGTCTGGTGTGAAAAATATCACACCACATTTGTGCATGAATACCGAAAGCCTCTCGTGATTCTCCCCTGATAACGATATCTTTTTTTTCTGCAGATAACTGTTTTTTTCCTGTATCTGCAGTTTTTTTGTAACTATTTCAGTAGCCACTGTACCGCGAGGTGTTTTGGCATGAATATGCCAAAATCCCGAGACATGCAAGCCAAAATGTCATCACCGAAGGTGATTTTAAATGCATTTTGGCTCTTAACTGTGAAGGTACTGAACAGTTACAGTTTTTTTACTGTTTACTGCTTTTCTCTTCCGATACTTTCAGATGATTGACTTCTACATCATCGTGAGAGTATTCGTCGAAGAATACTTTCCTGTTTTCAAAAGTTGCATTTCCGTCTTCCAGCGTCAGATCTGCTGTCACTTCCGATCTGATCTTTTGAACTCCATTCACTGTATCTGTCGGAGTATTGACACAGTCACATTGGCATCCTCCGAGGTAACACCTGTCAGAATATACCGTGCCGTCAGAGGAAGTTCTTCTATCTGGTAAATTCCTGCAGGAATTCCGGTGATCTCGGCTTTTCCGATGATGTATTCCTGTTGTTTTTCCATTTCTTTTGTAAATAATATCACACTTTGATACCAGTGTTCTTCTCCATTCAGATCTTTCCCTGAAATTTTGAAAAAGAACGTGGGATTACCGTGTGCCCATACCAGCTCATCTGTCCGGATTTTTTATAGATCGTAAATTTCGTTCCGGATAGTTCCATGCTTCAAGTTCCAGTGTCGTCGTTCCCGGTTCCGTTACGGTAATTTCCTGCTGCCAGATTCCACAGTAATGCTGTGGCAACTTGTCTCCCGGATCAGGAACTTCCCTGATTCGCTTTATCTGCAATCACTTCTTTTTCTGTCTCATACTGTTGTTTCTGACTGTTATAAGATAATGTCTGAAGTGCCTGATCACTGTACTTTTCCTCCTCTTGTATCCACGGATAAATCTGGAATTGTGCTCCTGTAAGTAATTTTCTGGATTTGATATCATATTTTTTTACATATACCTTTGCCTTCGGTTCTTCTTTCTCATCATAAAAGATACACGGCTGTTCCACACGGTCAGAATAAAAACCATTCTCATTCATACGTATTTCACGCCCTCCATACTGGCGGTAGTTTTCTTCATCCAGACTGTTTGCCAGCTGATATGTCTTTTTATAGTTTTCCGGCGCACGCTCTTCTTTGATCAGAAACCAGCATCTTTTGTCTGTGTATAAGAAATGTTTTTTATCTGGTAACTTCCATCCTGCATATCCTGGAAATTGCCGATCTTTTTTGCTGTATCCATTTCCGTCATATGCCCACAACGAAAACAATGCACCTTTTAAAGTTCTCTGTGTCTCCTGATCCTTTTTGTAGATTGTCAGATTCCTTGTCACTTTTTCAATATTCAAATCGGCTCTTGCCTGTTTTCTTGTCGTACCTCCGGAAGCATCCCAAGTCAGCAAGCAGATACTCTGGAAATTTGAAGCTGAATTGCTTTATAGATTCCTCCACCCCAGTATCTTGGCAGAGAAGCTGTCACCGTGATCGGTATCTGCATGCCTGTCAGCTGCCATTTTCTGTACTGTGCCTGTGGAATCGCTGCCCGAAAATCTGCGTATGTCTGATTACCGTTTTTTTCAATCTGAACGCCTGTGGAGCACTGATCTCATAACCTGTCAACTGTTCGCGAAAATCATACCCATAATAGGACTGAAAGTTCCCATGAAAGTTCCCTCCTGAAAGGTACCTTCCATTTTGCAGGCTCCAGCTGTTATTATAACCATTCAGAGAAAACGTACAGCTTTCCATATCCAGCCATCCGTCAGCAGTAAACCCACCATAATTACTTGTTTCATTGGCTGCTGCCACAATTTTACTGATCCGGTCATAGGCGAGATTTTTTTCTGCTGTTGTGGCATTACTTTTGTTCATCCCGTTTCTCGCCGCTGCAAGGGTAAATTCTCCATTCAGAATGTGTACAGCTACCTGCGTTACAAAGTAGTCCATCTGCCAGTCACCGGTAGAATATGGCTCATAACGGCATGGATATCCATAATACAGCGCACCGTAATACAGTGCATAGGCAACTTTTCGGTTACTCCAGCCTTTAAACTGCATCTTGAGTCCTCCGATTGGGCAGTCCTTTTGATATTCCACACAATAGACATATCTCCATTTTCCACCCCCGTCAACGTTCTGATCATCCCCGACAATATATTTCATTCCCATGCCAAGGTTCGGGCAGGATGCAGAACCTTTTCCACCGGATGGCCATAAAAATTTGTCATATCGAACATTTGCTACCGGCTGTTCGCTGCTGTTGTCAAAAGAATATGTATCTATCTCTTCCTCGCTGTTTTCCAGATAGAACAGCCCATCTTCTGTCTCCGGTATTTTGTCTGCTTCATCCTTTTCCGGATTCTCTTTCTCCTCACTTTCGTGGCTGATCTCCTGCGATTCTTCTGCCGACGGTTCCGGATCATCTGAATCCTGTGTTTTTTCCTGCGTAATCTCCTGCTGTTCTTCTTTCACGCTATCTGTCATTTCACTTTCTGCCTCTACCGGTACTGTATCGTCGATGTCGGCTCCGTAGATTCCGGTTGCGTTGCCGACAATGACGAAAGAAAGTAAGATTCCCAGTACACCATGCCCGATTACTTTTCTTTTCCATATTTTCAAACCGTCTTCTCCTTTCCGCTTTTCCATGTTTCCTTCTGTTGTAATATGAGCAGTAATATACCGACTGCAATAGTTCCCAGCCAGATACTCCTCCTTTTAAACACAGATATCAGATATCCCACATAAGGGAGTGAAAAGATCATTTTTCCAAGATATTGTTCATACGATACTGCTCCGGGATCACTGACCTCATTGGCATCTCCCTTTGTTCTCCATATTCTGCTGTTTTTATCTGTTTCCACTACTCTGTGAAGAACCGATACTCCCCCTGATAACCCATAGGCAATAATATCTCCTTCTTTTATATTTTCCTGTTTGATCCATCTGTTTGTGTATACGATACTTCCCACCGGAACTGCAGGTTCCATAGATCCGCTGATCACCACACGTGGTGTACATCCTGCAGTCTGTGGGAGAAGGAACAGGCAAAATCCTGCCATCCCCACAGCCGTCAGAAAGAATCGCAGAATTCTTTCTGTCGCTTTTATCATCTGCTTTTTATTCCTTTCTTCCTGATGCTTTCTTTTCCAAGAACTACAACTGCCAGTACAGCTCCCGCAATACCGGTTATAAGATAGTGCCCCGGATACTGGCTGTCTCCCGTTTTTGCCACTTTCACTATCTGAGCCTTTTGTGGTGCTCCCGTGGTAAACCAAAACTTTACCTGACCGGTTTGTGCCGCATATACATTATCTGCCTCTTCTGGAAGAGAAAATAAGAATTCTACTTGTTTATCCTTTCCCGGAAGAATTTCTCCCAGAGACTGATTTTGTTTTAACATCGTCTCTGTCACCGTTCCCTGATAGAGAATCTGTATCTGATCTTTCTCTCTGACCTGCACAGTAAGTTCCATTTTTTCCAGAAGTGGTGTCATCTGCGGGGCTTCTGCCCGGAAAAATACTTCCCGTTTATGATCTGCTCCATTTCTGATCACAACTTTTCCGGACTGACTTTTTCCCGGCATAAATGTCTCCAGTTGTTTCATACACCCTTCCTGTTCCATCGTGAACCCCTGCAGATCCGATGCAATCACGAGTTCCATCTGGTCTTTGTCACCATCCTGTTCTTCTGCTTCTCCTTCCATTGCCTGGTGGATAACAAACTGCTTCGTCTTCATCCCCCACGGATCACTGACAGAAAAATCAGGAAAAAAACACTCTGCCTGTACTGCTTCTGCCCGTACACTCGCCTGCCATCGGTTCTCTGCCTCAGGACTTTCTTTCCATTCGGCAGGTAACCGGATTCCCCGGAAAAAGTCAACGCTCTCCCCGCTCTTTACCACTTCCTTACAGTAAAAATATTCTCCATCCTGCACCCATTCACTGCCAATCCCTTCCAGATTGTCCGCAGACAACGGCTGATCCGATGTCTCCTCCGATGTAAATACTATTTTCGCACGCACATAACAATCTGCTCCATCATTAATGATCCGTGGAATCTTGGATATCAGCCCACCCGGAAGTACATTTTCTTCTGTTTCCCATGGGACTTCCTTTTCCCCATTCATCCGATATTCTTCCAGATGAATCGCTACTTTTCCACTATTTGCCTGATACAGGACATAAGCTTTCGGCAATCCGTAGATTCCTGAGATTCCGATCAGCAGTAACCCACATAACAAAGCACTGATTTTCCCTGTTTTTTCATACCTGCCACCTTCCTGCCGCTCCATCATCCGCGCAAATGCTTCTTTGCACTGCTGTGTCCAGCTGCCTGTACTGTCTCGGTATATATCGTCAGATCAAATCCATCCGTAATTTTCTGTTTTTTCCAGTGAATTCCTTTCAGAAAAAGTTCCGTGCTTTCCTGTGGCTGTACTATCTTTTTATAATAGTAATATCCATCGTCTGCTTTCTCCCACAAAGTACTCCCCATCAGAAGTTCACTTCCTTCTTCCGCCTCCTTGTTGCTGAACAGGTAAACCGCCCTCACATACATGGGAACCATTCCTGTATTCGTAAAACCAGCTTCTTTTTTAATGATTTTCCCCGGTGTAAGTTCCTGATCCGGAAATTCTTCCCTGATCTCTACTTCATTCATCCCAACAGAAAAAGAATTGACTCGTTGGCTCTGATCGGTAAACCAACTGTAGATTCCATTTGTACCGACCGCAACCAGCATACTGAAGCAGACGATCCCCGCTATGGATAAAATTTTTTTTCATCCTCGTCACTCTCCTCTGTTAAGAAAATCGTTCTGTAAGTTCTCTTTGATTGGTGATAATATTCCAGATTTCAGCTGCATCTTTTGTTCCGCCATTCAGATCCGTTGTCTGTATCCCATATGCCTGAATATTGATCTTATAGGTATTTTCCCTCCAGTCCCTGTCCTTCCATCGCATTGATAAAGGTCACCTGATTAAACAGCGGTTTTGTTGTCTCCTGTGGTTTTACTACGGTACAGATTCCCTGTGCCCCTGCATACGCATACAGATGTTTTACCGCAACCTTCTTTCCACTTTCATCGCTCACGTCCACAGTTCCCAGCAGTTCCCAGGAATTATCCACCTGATAGTTATATAACTCTCTCATCGCCAGTGGATTTCTCGTACCATCATTATTTACTGAAATGATCTGTCTGCATGGAACTTCTACTGTCATATATATAAATGCATCATTATTTCCCGTATTTTTCACCTGTGGATCCTTGATGATCGTCTGATTCGGCGTCATACGCTCTGCTTCATCCGGAATCTTATTGCCGTTATCATCCGGTTTTTTCTCCCATTTTGGTTCTTCCAGCTCAATCGTTACTTTACCCACAGTAAACGTATTTACTTTCTCATCCTGATCAGTAAAATAAGCAGATACAGAGCCTGCAAAAAGAACAGTTACCAAACGCTGCCGCACCAAGATAATTTTTCCATGTTTTGTTTTTCATTGTGTATTTCTCCTTTGATTTGTTTCTGATATGCTTTTTTTGATATGTTTGTTGATATGATTGTTGCTATGTTTGTTGACGTGTTTTTAGATATCGTACCGGATATGTATATATTTAATGCTCTGTTTTCCTATCACCTGCTCTCCTGTTCATGGACGCAAAAATCCCTCCGGGTATAAAGATTTTATCCATCCTGTTTTAATTTTTTAAAATTGGAATCTTTGGCAGAACTGCCGGAATGAACCTATGAAAAAGGTTCTATCAGATAAAGAACTATCTGATAGAACCAAGTATAACAGTCTCTCCAAAAATACGCAAGTATTTTTTCAGGAATCTTTTAGTTTTTAAAACTGTGGATCGGTGCCGGAATTCTTCCTCCGCGATTGATGAAATCATCACAACGGAAAGTATCACAGGCATCACCGGTGCATAACCGAGTAATCCACCAAACTCTACAGTTTCGCCCACACCTTTTCCGATGACCGGAATCACACGGACTGCTGTGGTTTTCTGGTTTACCATACCGATTGCCATCTCATCTGCGATCATACCGGAAATTGTAGTTGCCGGTGTATCTCCAGGAATCGCGATCATATCCAGACCTACCGAGCAGACACAGGTCATGGCTTCCAGTTTTTCCAGAGACAAAGCTCCCAGATTGACCGCATCGATCATTCCCTGATCTTCGCTGACCGGAATAAATGCCCCACTTAAGCCACCGACATAAGAGGAGGCCATAACACCGCCTTTTTTCACCTGGTCATTTAACATGGCAAGTGCTGCTGTGGTTCCGGTGCGCCTACACGTTCCAGACCGATCTCTTCCAGAATCTGAGCAACAGAATCTCCTATTGCCGGAGTCGGTGCCAGAGACAGGTCTACGATACCAAAAGGTACGTTCAGTCTTTTCGATGCTTCCTGTGCAACCAGCTGTCCGACACGGGTAATCTTGAATGCAGTCTTTTTGATAGTTTCACACAAAACTTCGAAGTTCTCACCTCTTACTTGTGACAGGGCGTAATTAACAACACCAGTCCACTGACGCCCACATTGATGATTGCATCTGCTTCTGTCACCCCATGGAAGGCACCCGCCATAAACGGGTTATCATCCGGTGCGTTACAGAATACGACCAGTTTTGCACAGCCCAGAGAATCGTCTTCTTTTGTAGCCTCTGCGGTGGC
>ENA-OQER01001358-OQER01001358.1-human-gut-metagenome-genome-assembly--contig:-NODE-1358-length-11921-cov-17.533492_pt1 | contig 11921 bp, 13 predicted proteins | sample MGYA00242797_ERZ504639 | MGnify/ENA primary metagenome ERZ504639 (study PRJEB26092, sample SAMD00036306) | human gut metagenome | host: Homo sapiens | study: EMG produced TPA metagenomics assembly of...
TATGTATTAATTTTTACTTGCAAAGATACTGAAAATCAGTGAGTTATGCAAATTTTCAAAGAACTATTTCGTATATTAAAGTGTTAAAAATCAGTAACTTAGCTGCACCGAAATAACACCATTTTTTATACCGGATTTTTGATTCGAATTTTGAACACCCTACCTTACAGGGCGCCAAGTTTGCGAACATGATAACCCAGGGCGTTGCCCTGGGCTAAGAGCTTCTTCCCTTTACCTTTGCTTTACCCTTCGGCCAGCGATTTTCAATTCCGCTACGCGCCGGTGACCGTTGGTTCTGGGCGTGTGGGGCTTACTTGAGAAACTTGAATTCCTCATTTTTATATTGTTTTCCAGCAAGTTCAGCCAGATTCAGGCTTATTTCCTCAAATTCTGGATTTCCTCCAGCGGAAGTTCTGTGGCTGTTGATACTTGCTCTTCAGAAAAGCCCATTGACAGAAGGCGGCGAGCTGTGGCTATCTTTTCTTTTTCCATACCTTTAGCCAAACCTTCCTCACGTCCCTTTTCCAAAGCCGTATCTATAGAGTTCCTGATATCACGATAAGCCTTTAAACTATCCTCATATTCTTTCCTCATTTTTATATTGTTTTCAAGAAAGTTCAACCAGATTCAGACTTGTTCCCTCAATTTCTGGATTTCCTCCAGCGGAAGTTCTGTGGCTGTTGATACTTGCTCTTCAGAAAGGCCCATTGACAGAAGACGGCGAGCTGTAGATATCTTTTCTTTTTCCATACCTTCCTCACGCCCCTTTTCCAAAGCCGTATCTATAGAGTTCTTGACATCACGATAAGCCTTCAAACTATCCTCATATTCTTTCAACTCTGTTGGGGTGAACTTCGCGATCTCGGCCTCCTCAAAGAGTTTAGTAAACACTTTCTCTTTCAAGGCTGAAGGACGTTCATCCAATCGGGAAAGGTTTTTCAACACATACAACCACTTATCATAAAGCGTGTCAAGTTCCTCCTCTGTCTTATTGAACTTCGCTATCTCAACATACTTGAAAGAAAGTTTGTCATTAAAAACCTTAAGAGTCTTCTTGTCAAGCAAGCCCACATCATGATTGATATCATTCTTGTCAAATGCCTCTTCTTCCAAGTCGAAGTTCAGCAGAGCAACAGTATATACATGTTCAAGTTGAAAGTTCCATTCTGCCCCCTTTGGAGCCTGTTCACGGATAGGAAAAGTAGAATAGAACAAAGAACGATCCTTGAAGTACTTCTGATAAGCATTCTGCATCTCAACGATGAACTTTTCACCACGTTCATTTTCGCAATATACATCAAAGATGGCCTTGCGCTCGGCAAAGACGTCACCAACGTGCTCACTATTCAAGTACTTCACATCCTTGATGACCTGAAAACCATCAAACAGGGAATTCAAGAAATTGATGAGCAAATCCTTGTTAGGCTTTGTTCCAAAAATACGCTTAAAACCGAAATCGGTAAGCAAGCTAATATATCGTTCTTCTATCCGTTTCATATCCATCTCCTTTTAAAACGTATAACTGAATTGTGATGCAAAAATAAGCTATTTTCTTGAAAACACAAAAAAAAGCAGCAAGAAACCTTCAAGTTATCTGCAAATTACGCAAAAACAGTTTCTCCTAATCTCATCAAAAACAAAATGATTCGCTCTAACATGAGAGCCATACAAAGTTCCGCTTACCCGATTTGGTAAGCGGCTCCGCGTTTATACCTTGCATAATTGAAGGATGATGAAGGGTGGATTTGAGCCATTCATCCTCTGAAACACATGCCCAAGAACAGAGGTAACTTTCAAGTTCAGAAGTTATAGAAGTTAAAAAAGTTATCAAGTCTTAACTTTGCCTACATAAATAAAGAAAAAGAGGGTGTGTCATAAGTCTGTGACGCACCCTCTTTATTGTATAAGGAGTGGAGCTGGAGGGATTCGAACCCTCGTCCGCACAAGGAAACCATACGCTTTCTACACGCTTATTCCAGCCTTTGGTTTTCGTGACATGGCAAGACCTGGACCACCAACCATGCCTTATCCTCTAAAATTTCACACTTGCAACGAGGCCTGCAAGAGCTATTTCCGATTTACCTGCACCGCTTGACCAACAAGATTCGGAACCACATCCGTTGAGCGATGTCCCGTTCCATCACCTTGTGACGGAATAAAGCCAATCTACTGTACTTCGATTAGGCAGCGAGAGCGTAGTTATTTTCGCCAATTAATTGTTCGTTCACTAAGATTTAGGAGGTAGCCAACGAGCCTCCGCGTGCTTACGTACCATCTCATCTCGCCGTCAAATCCAGTCAACCCCGAATCTGCTTGCTTCTTTCATGATGGGAAGATACAAACATCCCAATAGCACTCACTCGTAACTATCGGGATGCAAAGATAGGATGATTATTTGAAATCTCCAAATATTTTTTCAGTTTTTTATGCTTTAACAGCGCTAAAAGACAACTTAGTACGATTAAAGAATGAAATCAGCGCTTGAAATTGATGGTCTGAGAGAACTTGGTACTCATCACCTTGTCTCGCTCCGAACCAGGATTCCACTTGGTGCGACTGCCAATGGCTGTTATGGTACGGATGGCTTCCACAGAGAGTACTGTCTTCACCTGAACCTCAGCATCTTTCTGTTCAGAAGGCTCAACTTAGAGAAGGCTGCACCCGAGAGAGGCTGACCCTGATATTCCTTCACGGTGATATCCGACAAATTGCCTTCCTCGTCGACGATGAAAGAAAGCTTCACCTTGGCAGTGGCATGATACTTCTTTGCCACCTCTGGGAACTGGAGCTCTTCGGAGATAGCCTTGACCAGGGCTTTCTTTCCACCGGGATACTCTGCTGGCTGGATATAGGGAGTAATCTTCCGGCTGCTACAAGCTCGGCAAGTTTCTTCTCCATGTTGCTGCCACTACTGTGGTATATGCCACCTTGCCCTCAGGGTCGATGAGATACATGGTAGGAATCCACTGGATGTTGTAGGCCTTGGAGATGTTGGTTTCCTTCCACTTCTTGTACTCGCAGAACATGCTCCACTTAATCTCATTCTCAGCGCGGAACGCCTTCAGCTTCTCCTTGTCGGTGTCGAAGGACACGCCGATGAGCTTTACCATGTTGCGATATTTCTTATAAATATTCTTCACCTCAGGAATCTCCTTGCGACAGTCGGGACACCATGTAGCCCAGAAGTCGAGCACTACCCAACAGCCAGGACGCAACAATGTGCCTTCCTGATGGGTGCTGTAAGAAGACAAAGAAAGCGCAGGCTGGTCGGCTTTGGCTTTCTTGAGAACAAAGTCGGGAGCCTGAGTTCCCACTTTGAGCAGACCCTGGGTGTACTTGGCATCAAGTTCGTCAGCACTCTGTGCCGATGCTCCTAAACTGCATACGGCAAGCAGGAGCAATGAAAAGATTGTTTTCTTCATAAAGTTGTTTATAATTTTGTGTTGATCTTTATTTCTTCGTAGCCTTCACGAAATAGGTAATGAGGAGGGCATAAGCGATGAGCGAGCAGACCTCAGACAAAGGATTGGTCCACCAACTGTCAGCAACACTCACCTCGATGCCACCAAACTTGAGCAGTGCACTCACCACACCCATCAAGGCACCACCGGCAATGAAACCACTGGCAATGAGTGTACCTTTCTCGCCACGCTCCTTGTTTACCTGAGCGTCCTTAGAACGGGAAGTGATCCACCAGTTAATGGCTCCACCTACAACAAGAGGCACATTGAGTTCGAGAGGGATAAACATACCCAAGCAAAAGCCAAGGCAGGAATCTTGAAATAGGTAAGCACGATGGCCAACAAGGCTCCGATGCCATAAAGCACCCATGGTGCTCCCACTCCATTCATCAACGGATCGATGACTGCCGCCATGGCATTGGCCTGAGGTGCTGCCAATGAGCCTGAAGCGAAACCATAAGTCTCGTTCAAGAGCATCATCACACCACCCACAGTAGCTGCACTCACCAAGGTGCCAAGGAACTTCCAGCTCTCCTGCTTCTTGGGAGTGGTGCCCAACCAATAACCTATCTTCAAGTCGGTAATGAACGAACCTGCCACAGAAAGCGCCGTACACACCACACCACCCATGATGAGAGCCGCCAACATACCACCAGGACCTCTCAAACCGACTGCCACCATCACCACAGAGGCAAAGATGAGCGTCATCAACGTCATGCCCGAGACTGGGTTACTACCCACGATAGCGATGGCATTGGCGGCAACAGTAGTAAAGAGGAAAGCAATAACGGCTACCAGCAGAATGGCGATAACGGCAAAGAGCAAGTTGCCATCCATCACACCAAACCAGAAGAAAAGGAAGGTGACAAGAATGCAGACCAGCGAACCGATGCCGATGATCTTGAACGAGATGTCGCGCTGTGTACGCTTCACCTCCGCATCGACCCCACTCTTTCCTTTCAGCTCCTTGGCTGCCAAACCGACAGCTCCCTTGATGATGCCCCAGCTCTTGATGATGCCAATGATACCAGCCATGGCAATACCACCGATACCGATGCTGCGGGCATAGGCACGGAAGATCTCCTCGGGCGACATGGCTCCTACGGTAGATGTAATGGAAGGATCCCAGGCATTGAGCACCTGGTCGTGGAAAAGCAGACTCATACCAGGAACGATGAGCCACCATACAGCCAATGAGCCAAAACAGATATAGAGGGCATACTTGAGACCCACGATGTAGCCCAGACCGAGCACGGCAGCACCCGTATTCACCTTGAACACAAGCTTTGCCTTGTCGGCAAGGTCGCAGCCCCATCCGATGACGCGGCTTGTGAAGTTCTCGTTCCACCATCCGAAGCTTGCCACGATGAAGTCGTACAAACCTCCCACCAGTCCTGCTATGAGCAAGGGCTTGGCCTGATCGCCACCCTTGGCTCCGCTGACAAGCACCTGTGTGGTGGCTGTGGCTCAGGGAAAGGATACTTGCCATGCATGTCGCTCACAAAGTACTTGCGGAAAGGTATGAGGAACAGGATGCCCAGGACTCCTCCGAGGGCAGAAGCAGGAATATCTTCATAAACGAAGTGGTCATCTCGGGATACTTGGCCTGCAGAATATAGATGGCTGGCAGGGTGAAGATGGCTCCCGCCACCACGGCACCCGAACAGGCTCCGATACTCTGTATGATCACATTCTCACCCAAGGCCTTGTTGCGCTTGGTGGCTGTACTCACACCTACGGCAATAATAGCGATAGGGATAGCAGCTCGAACACCTGTCCTACCTTCAGTCCAAGATAGGCAGCTGCCGCCGAAAAGATGACAGCCATCACAATACCCCAGGTTACCGACCATGCATTGACCTCAGGATAAGCCTTGTCGGGACCATCAGGGGCTGATACTGCTCACCGTCCTTCAACTCGCGGAAGGCATTCTCGGGGAGATTCATTTCTTCTTTCATCGTGTCAAAAATAAAATATGTGTTACGTATAAAATATGATTAACCAATCATTATTTCTCTATCGTAATAGTATACTCGCTCATAAAGCTGGCACCTGGCTGCAGGCTGTTCATGAGATACTTGTCCTTGAACTCGCCGTCGTACTCAGCCCAGTCGTGAAGACCATACCAAGGTTCGATGCACACGAATGGAGCATGCTTGCCTGTAGGACTCCAGATACCAACAGCAGGAGTCTTGATGTCGAGTGAGACGTGAGGCTGACCTGCCTCGTCAAGAAGAGTGATCTTCTTAAGCTGACTGCGGTCGAAGATGACGGCATCGTCAGCAAAACTGTCCTCGGAAAATGCCCAAACACCATTCTCGGTAGGCACCTTGTGATAGCCTCTACCACGCAACCGCCCACATTGCCATAGAGGCGCTCTGGCTCAGGGTTGTCGAACTTCAACTGTCCCTTCAGTTCCTTACCCTTTTCGGCACCAGGAACGAGGAAAGCGGGATGACCGCCAATCTGGAAGAAGATTTGCTTGTCGTCGGTATTGGCAACATGCCAGATTACATGCAGTTTCTTACCCTCCAGACGATAAGTGATGGCTAAGTTGAAGTGATAAGGATAGTCCTTGAGTGTGGCCTCGCTGTCGGTCAGGGCGTAGGTGATTCGGTCTTCGCCCTTGCTGATGAGCTGAAACTCTGTATCACGGGCAAAGCCATGGCGTCCCAACTGATACTCCTTGCCGTCGATACGGTATGTATCCTTCCACAAGCCGCACACAATAGGGAAAAGTATAGGAGAATGGCGATTCCAGTACTGCTCGTCGCCGTCCCAAAGATATTCGTTACCTTGAGCATCCTTGATGCTCTGAAGTTCTGCTCCAAGAGATGAAATCTCTACTGTGAGCTGCTCGTTCTTGATCTGTTCCATTTTGTTTTATGTTGTTTGGTTATTTTGAATGTATTCAAGGTTTGCGTAGGAGAAACTCGCTACTTATCCGCAAAGGTACAATTTATTTTCGAAAAAGTGACAAAAGCAACCATTTCTTTTGCTATTTTTTCTCTTTTCTCGAATAAAAGATGTACTTTTGCAGCCCGAAATAAATCGGATAATACCTCACACTCGCCAACAGAGTGGAGCTGGAGAAAAAAAATAGTAAAACAACACAAAAAGAAATGGAACAACAACCTTCTGGCAACAACACATTGAAAGGTTTTTCAGCTGCCATAGTGGCTGCAGTCTGTTATGGTACGAATCCTTTAGGAACCCTCAAGCTGTATGAAGACGGATTCAACTCGGGTACGGTACTCAGCTATCGGTATGGACTGGCAGTACTGATGTTCGCTCTTGTCATGCTGATACGCAAAGAGAGTTTCGCCATCAAATGGGGACACGCCATCAAGTTTGCACTCCTGGGCACCTTCTTCGCCCTGTCGTCCATCACCCTTTATGTGAGCTTTCATACATGCAGCAGGCATCGCGAGCACCCTGCTCTTCGTCTACCCCATCATGACAGCCTTGCTGATGACGGCTTTCTTCCATGAGAAGGTGACATGGAGCACATCGATGGCCATCCTGCTTGCCGTAGCAGGAGTAGGAATGCTCTACCAGGGTGACGGTGACGCCAAACTCAGCACGGCTGGTTTTGCCTTGGTCATGGCATCATCATTACTCTACTCCATCTACATCATTGCCGTCAACCAATGGCAGACTACCATGTCGAGCCTGAAGTTCACCTTCTGGATTTTGGTATTCTGCTTCATAGCGATATTGGTGTTCTCGTGGTTGTCGGGCGACAGCCTGCAGATGCTCCACACTCCTATGCAATGGGGGTGCGCCCTGCAGTTGGCTCTTCTGCCTACGGTGCTCTCGCTCTTCTTCATGACGATTTCGATCAACCTGATAGGCTCCACCCCTTCCGCCATCATGGGGGCTCTCGAACCTGTAACAGCTGTATGTATCGGTGTGCTTATCTTTGGCGAGGCATTCTCGTTGCGCTTGGGCATCGGCATCCTGCTCATCCTGGCAGGTGTGGTTCTCATCATTCTAAGAAAAAAGAAATCTTGAACAAAGGAAAATGTTCTGACACAACATGATTACCATTCTATGAACGATTTACAACATATTCCGGCATCACAACCGGACGAAAGACAACTGTCAGTTAACCATTTGTCACATCACCAGGCAACATTCCATACTCATCCTTGAAACACTTGGTGAAATAAGAAGGTGAAGAGAAACCCACCTCGTAAGCCACCTCTGAGATGTTCATGCTGTTGGCTTCGAGCAGACGACGGGCCTTGGCAAGACGAGCCTTGCGCAAAAGGTCGACTACCGACGAGCCGGTGATGGCCTTCACCTTACGATAAAGCTGCACACGGCTCAATCCTATCTCGGCTCCGATATCCTCGACACCAAAATCGCTGTTACCCATGTTCGACTTGATGATGTCGTGCAACTGCTTGACAAAAGCCTTGTCACGGTCGTCCAGTCTGGACACCTCCTCTGTTTCTTTTCCTTCGGCAGCACCCTGTGCAAAGAGCTGACGCAGATGGGCACGCTGGTGCAACAGATTTTCCACACGAGCCAGAAGCACCTTGCTATGGAAAGGCTTGGTGATGTAAGAGTCGGCTCCCTGCTCATAACCTTCTGCACGATGCTCTTCCAGATTCTTTGCTGTGAGCATGATGACTGGAATGTGCGAGGTGGCGGTATTGGTCTTCAACTGCTGCGTAAACTCCAGTCCATCCATGACTGGCATCATCACATCGCATATCACCAGATCGGGCACTTCCTTGCGGGCTATCTCAAGTCCCTCCCTACCATCAGATGCCTCGAGCACAAAATAATAGTCCTGCAAGAGGGTTCGCTCATATTGTCGGATGTCGTTATTGTCGTCTATGATCAGTATGGTGGGCTTTTCGCCATGCTCGCTGATAATTTGCTGCAATTTGCCGCCATGACGTTCTCCGTCGTCGATATACTGCAACGAGCCGTCATCGCAGAAAGAAGAGGACTTATCGGCAGCTTCCGACTGTGATTCTTCCACAAAACCTTCTTGCTGTCGGGGCAGCAGGACGATAAAGCAAGTGCCTTTTCCCAGTTCACTCTCTACCCTCACCTCACCATGATGCAACTCTACGAACGACTTGACCAAAGCCAGTCCGATGCCCGTACCACTCGCCGCACCCTTGGCCTGGAAAAAGCGCTCGAACACCTTGGTGAGTTCTTCCTTGTCGATACCTTTACCCGAATCCTTCACCTCTATGCGGAGCCGTTCTCCCTCATCCGCCAAAGACACATGAATAAAGCCACCTGCAGGGGTGTACTTCAAGGCATTGCTCAGAAGATTGAAGACTATACGGGCGAGTTTCTCCTTGTCGGCCACGACATCGGCAGAAGAGAAATGCGAGGTGTCCAAATGCAACTGTATCTTCTTTCGCTGTGCCGTCATGGCAAAGTCGCCCGTCCACTGCTGCAAGGCCTCTGGCAAATCGAAACGGCTCAAACTCAGTTCCATTTTGCCGTTCTGTATCTTACGGAAGTCGAGTATAGAGCCTACCAACTGCTGCAACGACAGAGCATTGCGCTGCACCATCTGCAAAAGTTCCCTGCTCCTACCCTTGATGGAACGGTCGTCGAGCAACATCTCCACAGGTCGGCAATAAGCGTCAAAGGTGTACGGAGTTCATGACTGATATTGGTGAAGAACACCAGTCGCGAATGTGTCAGTTTGAGCACCTCCTCGTTGAGTCGCTTCAACTCGTCATTGCTCTGGGCAAGCTGTTCGTTAAGACGGGTCTTGACAAGATAGCTGCGGAACATATAAATTGCCACTACTACGATGAGCACTACCAACAGAACAAGTCCCAAGGTAAAGAACCGCTGCACATGATAGGCTGAGTTGTATTGAGAAACCTTCCGGTGCAACATGTCAAGACTGCTGCGCTGCTGCTCGCTGTCCTTCGCCTCCATCAGAATCAGTTCGGCATTATTCCGGGTTACAATCGATGTGGACAGATAGTTGTCGCGGGCAAATGGCTCATGACGCAAGATCTTCATAGCCAGAGCTATCACCTCGTCGCCCTTAGTAGGATAAAGCATGGAAGCCTCCAACACTCCTTGTCTTACCAACTCAAGTCCGCCATGCTTACCTGCCAAACCGTCTACGCCCACAAAACGACATTTGTCCTTCAAGCCATGCTCACAGGCTACTTTATAGGCACCATAAGCCATGCGGTCGTTCTGCGCAAACACATAATCGAAGTCCTGTGTCTTGGACAATACTCGTTTCATCACCTCCGAACCGCTCTGCTCCTTCCAGTCACCCGATTCGGAAGCCACAATCTGCAAATCGGGATAGGCATTCAAAGCATCAACAAAACCGCGATGGCGGTCGATGGCAGGAGAAGAATTGTCAAGACCACGTATCTCTACTATACGTCCCTTTCCATTCAGGCGCTGGGCGATATAATCGCCAACCAATTTACCCAACAGATAGTTGTCACAACCGATAAAAGCAGTATACTTCTTCGATTGCGTCTTACGATCGACAAGAATCACAGGAATGCCCTTCTGCTGTGCTCTTTCGAGGGCAGGCGAAATAGTATTCACCTGATTGGGAGAAACGATGAGCAGACTGACACCCTGGTCGATAAAGTAATTGATCTGCGACAGCTGACTGTCATTATCGTCATCGGCAGAAGCCAGACGCACCTCTATTGAGTCATTGAGATACTCGGCTGTCTGCAACTCGCTGTTCAGTTTCTCTCGCCAAGCATCCATAGAGCATTGCGAAACGCCGATAATATACTTCTTGGGCTTGTTGCCACACGAGCAAAGAAGCAGGCTGCATAATATAATAAGGTATAGAGAACCTATACAAAAGTTCCATTTAGTAGTCATATCTCTTAAGTTAAAATAAGGTCATATTCGTTTTCATCCGCAAAAATACGAATATTTTTGAGAAACAAAGGCATCTTTGCATTTTTTTAGATTTCCACAAAACTATCATGCAACAATTAGAAAACCACCAGAAAGACTTTCCTATTCTTTCTTTGCCTATCTAAAAACGAAAAAAGCACTTGAGATGGCTATTGAAAGAACTTACGAGAACAAATGCGAGTACTTACGTAAAACAATCATAAGTACTTGCGGTTTTTGAGACATTTAACCATCCTCGGATTGATGGTCTGCAAATATATAACTACTATAAAATTACACAAAAAACAACATTCAATTCCGAGCCACCTATGACACAGAATTGAATGTTGAGTATAAATACACAAATATGATTATCAAATCATGTGTTTGAGTTTTTTCTCAATAGCTTTTATTATTAATCCTATCAGTGAAATGTATAAGGCAAAGATTAAGAGCGCATTCCAAGAATCAAAATTAAATTCTTCATGAAGGAATTTATTAAGCAAAGAATAAATTAAAACACTATTGATTATTCCGACGTATCTCTTCCATTTAAGTTTTGAGAAGTATAAAACGCCATATAAAACGCTAAACAAAATAATGCAAATTATACTGATATAGCTATGCATATATATATTATATCTTAAAAATAGCCTCTCGAAATAACATGCAATGCGCTAGAACTTATAGCCCCGACCGCACAATCTTGAGCAAAACTTAAAACTATTCCACCTGGTCCAAACATAAACCCCCTATAAGATGCCTTAAATAATGCTCTCCATCCTAAACCTGCAATAGCACCACCTAAATCTGCTTTTGCGGTTGACCCCCAAGTTGCTCCTCTGGTTGATAGGGGCTTTGAGTTATAGATGTTCGTTGCTCTAGCAATTGAACTGATTGCAAATAAAGCACTTCTTAAAGTATCATTTAGATTAACATCATAGTATATGTTACTATCAATATTATCAAAAATCTTGTTAATCTCTATTGTATCTCTCATTTGCTTATCGCAAATTTGGAACATTTTAGATACATAAGGTCTTCCTTCTTCTGGAATACTGCAAATCAAACTATCTGTCAAATTATCTATAGTAGCCCTCGTTTTAACCTGCTTCATTTTTAAGCCAATATCATAACCTGCATTAAGCGCTTCTGTCGATATTTTTACGTCATCAAAGCCTTTAGTTTTGCTTAATTTTTTGTTAGTGAAATCTCTATTAAAACTTTTAAGGTTACTAAGGCTTATTCTCTGTGCAATTACAGAATCCATAGCTTCGTTGTGGATACTTCCTATAAACGCATATGGATTAGAAATTTTAGAGGAAGTTAGACCTGATACATAATCAGAATGTTCCTCTGGCGAAGAGCAACTTCCCAAAATTACAAAAGCCAACAAAACAGCTAAAAAACGAATCTCTTTAATCATAAGCTAATCAATATAAAGTCACTTTTAAAGAATTAAAAAATAAATAATCTACTATTCAAGAATATAGAACTATTTATTGTCAAGTAATAAGGTTACTTATCTAAGTGACATGTTGAAAAACAAATAACCTCATTTTGACAAAGCAAAAATAGAAAAAAATAAAT
>ENA-OQER01001359-OQER01001359.1-human-gut-metagenome-genome-assembly--contig:-NODE-1359-length-11921-cov-2.174326_pt1 | contig 11921 bp, 22 predicted proteins | sample MGYA00242797_ERZ504639 | MGnify/ENA primary metagenome ERZ504639 (study PRJEB26092, sample SAMD00036306) | human gut metagenome | host: Homo sapiens | study: EMG produced TPA metagenomics assembly of...
AGTCCACGTCGGACAGGTTGTCGGCACCTCCCAGACCTTCTACGATCAGGCGCTGACCGAATCATCCTGTGGGGGCGGTGCTGCCGGAAGCGGCGCTGCGGGCGTCACGTCCGCACGGGTGTACAGCTTGACTTCCTCGGCATCGTCGCGGCCCGGGGTCTTGTAGTCAAACTTGGAGATCATAAAGCGGAAAATGATGTAGTACAGTACAAAGTACACCGCACCGACCACGACCACCCAGATCCAGTGGGTCTTGGCGTTGCCCTGCATCACACCGAACAGCACCAGTCGATGAGACCGCCAGAGAAGGTCATGCCCACACCCACATTCAGAATGTGCATCAGCATGAAGGACAGACCGGCCAGCACGCAGTGCACCGCGTACATGGGCAGTGCCACAAAGATAAAGGTAAATTCCAGCGGCTCGGTGATGCCGGTGAGGAAGGCGGTCAGGGCTGCGGAAAGCAGCAGGCCGCCTGCCGCCTTTTTCTTTTCCGGCTTGGCGCACTGGTACATCGCCAGCGCCGCGCCGGGCAGACCGAACATCATAAAGGGGAACTTACCGGCCATGAAACGGGTAGCGCTGACCGAGAACACAGTGGTGGACTTGGAAGCCAGCTCGGCAAAGAAGATGTTCTGTGCGCCGGTCACGGTGACGCCATCGATGATGGCGGTGCCGCCCACAGCGGTCTGCCAGAACGGCATGTAGAACACATGGTGCAGGCCGAAGGGGATCAGTGCACGCTCCAGCAGGCCGTAGATAAAGGTGCCTGCATAGCCGGAAGCCAGCACCAGTGCGCCCAGCGCAGCAATGCCGCTTTGCACCACCGGCCAGATGTAGAACATGGCGATGCCGACCACCAGATACACGATGGAGCTGATGATGGGCACAAAACGGGTGCCGCCGAAGAAGGCCAGCACCTGCGGCAGCTCGATCTTATAGAACTTGTTGTGCAGCGCCGCCACGCCAAGACCGACCACGATGCCGCCGAACACACCCATTTGCAGGGTTGTGATGCCCAGCATGGTGGTGGTGGAGTTGGCAGGCATCGCTTCTACGCCGCCTGCCGCATTGATCATGGCTTGAATGGCTGTATTCATAATGATATAAGCCACTGCACCGGACAGGGCGGCCACCTCTTTTTCCTTGCGAGCCATGCCGATGGCCACGCCCATGGCGAACAGCAGCGCCAGATTGTTGAACACGGCGCTGCCGGTCTGGCTCATCACGTCCAGAATGGTGTAGATCAGGGTACCGGGGTGGATGACGCTGTTCAGGCCATAGGCCGCCAGCATGGTTTCGTTGGTGAACGAGCTGCCGATACCCAGCAGCAGGCCCGCTACAGGCAGCAGTGCAATGGGCAGCATAAAGCTGCGTCCCACGCGCTGCAGCACGCCAAAGATCTTGTCTTTCATCTTCAGTTCTCCTTTTCTCAAGTTCGTATCCAGCATATATATCCACACAGGAAAGACCTGTGGAGAATCAAAGGTGGAGCAAGAAAGCTTACTTCCCCATCCGAATCCGTTTCAGATGGATCGTAAGGAACACCAGTTCCTCGTCCGAAAGCTCCTTGTGCCAGGTGTTGCGGACATACTCCGCAATGCAGCAGGCGCATTTGTAGTGTTCGCTGCAATTGCGGGCGATCAGGGCGCGGAACACTTCGTCGTGGGTATCGTTTTCCTGCTCCTGTTTTCCTTGAAATACGCGTTGCGCAAAAAGCGCAAATGCACTGTAAAGCGGCTGAAATCCAGTGCATCCCGGTCAAAATGGCAGTTGTAAAAGTATTCCACCACCTGCACGCAGCCATCCACAAAGCGGGTGACATCGTTCACCACGCTCATGGTGGTGTTGAGCTCTGCGTTGACGATGTGCAGCGCAATGAAGCCACCCTCGTCGTCCGAAAGGTCTGCATGGCAGCGCTGGCGATGGTGGCAAGGCACTCCATACCAAGGCGATACTCTTCCGGTAGAATTCCCGAATGGGAGCATCAGCGGGTTGGAAAAGCGAATCCCCTGCTCGCTGCGCTGGATAGCAAAACTGATGTGGTCGGCCAGCGTGATGAGCAGGCTTTCGTTCAGCGGGTAGTTCACCCGGCTGCGGATCATTGCCACCAGCTCATCGGTGAGCAGCAGATGCTCATACGGGATCTGTTCCAGAAGTTCCACCAACTTCTGCTGCACGGCAGGGCTGGTCATGCGGTAGCTGCGCTCCACGGTTTCAGCCTCAATTTTATAGCCCGCTTAACGCCAAAGCCCAGACCGCGTCCGGTGACGATCAGCTCACAGCCCGTGGGGTCCACCACGCGCAGAATGTTGTTGTTGATCGGTTTTTTGACGGTATATTGCATTGTTTCTCCTCCTCAAGTTGAAAAAGGCAATAAAAGACCATCCTCGACACAGCAAACATACCGAAGGCTGAAACACGCTTTCGGCTTGTGCTATGCAGAGTTGGTCTAGCCCGCCAAACGGTAACAATCCAACGACGCTGCTCACGTACAATTTTCTTTTTTGTAAGGCACGAACAAATTAAGCACTTGAATGGAAATTTATTCTATGCTTGATTACAATACCATATTCTTTGCGGAGTGTCAAGATGGGAACGAGTTTCTTTTTCACTTTATCAATTTTGCCCAAACTCAGGTGATTTTCTACAGCAAATTGACAAGTAAGAATATTCCTTTTTTGCTTTATATGTGCAGTTGTTTTCAATCGAGATCATTGCGGAGAAAGCTGTGCTCCATCTCGTAACTCATCACCTTCACAAAAAGCGGTCAAGAATTGCTGCCCTATATACAAAAAAGCCGCCGAGGACATCTTCCCAAAATGAAGAGTCCTCGGCGGTATTCGTTTATCAGGTGTGCTGCGGTCTGAGAACGTCCTTCTGTACAGCTCTCTATCCGCATCAACGATATTTTCGGATGGGCGGTACAAAAATATTCAGATTGATCAGCTTTGCGATAAAGGGATGCTATTTTGCAACAGCCCCAAAATCAGCTTTTTCTTAATTACAGCTGGCCCATAGCATGCTTTGCGGCCAGCATGCCGAAGGTGTAGCAGCGGCCCAGGGACAGGCCGGTCTGGTGGAACGGATAGTCCGCGCCGCCGTAGAACACGCCGCCCACGTTGCCGACGCAGTACAGGCCGTCGATGACGTTGCCGTCAGCATCCAGAGCCTGACCGTTGGCGTTGGTGTTCACGCCGCTGTCGATGGAGGACACGCGGATGTGCTTGCGGATGCCCCAGAAGGGAGCGGTGACGATCTTGTGCATGTAAGCGCTCTTCTTACCGAAGTCCACGTCAGTGCCCTTGTCGCACAGCTCGTTGTAGCGGTCGATGGTCTTCTGCAGCTCGTCTGCAGGCACGCCCAGCAGACCGGCCAGCTCTTCGATGGTATCAGCCTTGTAGGTATCGATGAGGTTGGTGAACACGCTGCGGGTTCTCCACGGCACCGGGGATGTACTTGGTCATCACCTGCTCGGGGATGGGGCCGTTGGCGTAGCTCATGTAGTCGTTATCGTAGATCTGGCAGTACCAGCCAGAGAACCGTCCGGATGGTTTGCATCCACGTTGTTGCCGTTGAACTTGGGCACATACTTGGTGATGTTGCCCATGTAGACAAAGCCGGTGTCCTCGTTGCAGAAGCGCTTGCCCTCCATGTTGACGTACAGGAACGGTTCCTCGTACATCAGGCGGAGTCGAAGTCGTGCATCATCTTGGTGTGGCCAGATTTTCCATCTTTGCACCTGCATCGATGGCCATGATGTGGCCGTCGCCGGTCTTCTGGTACTGCTTCTTGTCGAAGCCGTCCACATCGGGGCACCAGCGCTTGACCATGGCCTCGTTGTTCATGTAGTCGCCGGTGGCCAGAATGACGCCCTTGGAAGCGTTGAACTGGATGTACTTGCCGTTTTCGTCCTTTGCGATGACGCCGGTCACCTTGCCGTTCTCATGCACCAGCTTGACGGCGGGGGTGTTGAAGAAGGCTCCAGATTGGAGTTCTTGGCCTGCACGTTCTCCAGCACAGTGCCAGCACGTCGCCCACGTTCTTGGGCTTGGGGCCGATCCACGGAGCAAAGAAGTAGCAGTGCTCATCGCCGAAGTCGTAGGTGTCCATGCGGTCCTTCCACACACCGGTCAGGTCCTGGCTGGTGCACATGTAGCAAAGATCTCCTTCTCGTCGTTGTGCAGCAGGCTGGAGGGATCCTTCACGCTGTCCACAAGGCTGCCGTCGCCGTACTCGGTCTGGTCGGTCAGACCGGCGCGGTTCAGATACCACATCAGGGCCTCTTCGGAGTTCTCGACGTAGGCGTTCAGCAGGCTGGTGTCGGCGCGCCAGTCGCACAGGCCGTTGGTCATGTGCACCCACATCTTCTTGCCGGCCTCGGTGGACTTGGACTTGATGATGGCGGAGCCGCAGTTGCCCTGGCTCACCACGATGCTCTGCTTCTGCAGCAGGGCCACATGGCCGCCCAGCTCGGCTGCCCAGCCTGCTGCGGGCACACCGGCTGCACCGGCACCCACAACGACCACGTCAAAGTCCTTGGTCTCGTCCGGGGTGATGTCGCCCAGCTCACAGACAGAGGACTCCACTTCCTCGGTGGTCAGGCCGTCGGGCACCACGGTCTCGGCCTTGCTGGCTCGGTGGGGGCCACGGCCACGCCCTTGGCCTGGTTGATGCAGCTCTCGGCGGCCTTCTTGATGGCACCGGAGGTGATGGTGGCACCGGAATGGCCGTCCACCTCGCTGGACTGTGCGTCCAGGATCTTCTTCACCATCTCGTCGGCGATGTCGGCACCGTAGCCCTTGGTCTCGTTTGCCACATCGATCTGCACATCGGTAATGGTATCTGCACTGAAGGTCATGGTCACAGTGACAGGCGTTGTGGTGTTGATACCGGTAGCAGTGGCGCTGTAGGTGCCTGCGGTATAGGTACCGGCAGCGGTGCTGCCAGAAGCTGCGCTGTTGCCGCAGCCGGCCAGCAGGCCTGCGGCAGCTGCACCCAAGGTAGCAGTGCGCAGGAAGTTGCGACGGGAAATCTTTTCGCTCATAATCGTTCTCCTTGCCTTTTCTTCGTGTGATCCGTGTTTGGCAGCAAAGTCCGCAGACTTTGTTACTGGATAAACAAAGCTTACACGTTAGAGCAGCGCGAAGGTCAAGGGCTATTTTGACAAAAATATCACAAGAATTTGTCTGATATAACAAATTCTCGTGATATTGCAATTTTATGTATATATTTTTGTCCGCGTCAGATGGTAATTCACGATGCTCCCATCGGGCTGCTCCCGGCTAGCAGCGATGCTGCTGAAGGTCTCGCCCACCGCACGGAACCCGCGCTGCACGATCTCCGCATGCAGGTCGTCCAGTGAGTCCCACCCAAAGGACCCGCGATAATCCTTTTTCCAAATGGTAGTCAGATAGTCTCCGCCGCACACCACCTCCACATGCTTTGTGCGCTTCAGCCCCAGCCTGCGGGCGGCATCGGCCTCAATCATAAGGCCGTAGTCGTACTCGTTGCGTCCCACCCGAAACTGCTCCATCACCCGCCGGGGCAGGCGGCTCACCCAGCGGGTCGCAGGCATACATTCCAGCCATTCAGCCTTTTCCTGCTGCAATTCTTTATCCCGGTCTGCTGCTTCTTCCTGTGAGAAGGTCAGTCGCCACATTTCCGGGAAATTCTGCACCCAGATGCGCCCAGCATTCTGTTCCAGTGTGCGGTACTGCTCCCGCTTGTGTTCCAAAAAACGGATGGCCAGTTCGTCCAGTACCTGCCTGCGCCGCAGCTGGGCGATCTGATGGTTGAACATGGCGTCGCTCTGCTCCACCGTGGGTGCGCCGATCAGCTCCCGGCATTCTTCCAGCGAGAGCTCTGCCGCCCGCAGTTCCCTGCACAGGTTGAACCGCCGGGTATCAGTGACTGTATAGTAACGATAGCCGGTATCCTCGTTGACCTCGGGGTGGATCAGGCCCATTTTTTCATAGTAGCGCAAAGTATGGGTTGTGACACCAAGCAGAGATGCCATCTCACTGATGGTATAGCGCATAACAGTAAGCTCCTTTCCGGGCAGCAGAACCTTAGAGCTGCTCGAATGTTATTTTTCTATCCATCCTTATTATATCGTATCCGCGCACCGTTTCAAGTAAAAAACTTTGCCGTTCTCTGCCGGAAAATACCGGGCAGCAAAAGCAGGGCGTTGACTTGGATGCCGTGACCTGCAGCGAGTAGGACTGAGTTTTAACAGAATAAATCCAACATCTTAAACCTGCTGCATAAACAAAAATCCGCCTATTATAAGTATGACTTATTCAGCACAAAAATCAGTTCTTGAACATTCCAAATCAGCACATTTTAGACGACTATACGATTATTTTTTGGTTTGGTTATTTTGCTCCCCGTGGCCGGAGCAGGCCCTGCGGGCCAACATCCACTGTCAGATCTCGCTGGCACTCAACCGCATCTACACCGAGTGGTACCCCAGCAAGGGCTACACCTTCAACATCACCAACTCCACCAGCTACGACCAGTACTATGTGCATGGCCGCACCGTGTTCGATGTGATGGTGCGCATCACCGACGACATCTTCAACACCTATATCCGCAAGACCGGCACCGTAAACCCCTACTACTCTGAATACTGCGACGGTAAATCGGTCACCTGCCCGGGTCTCAAGCAGTGGGGCACCGTAACGCTGGCCAATCAGGGCCGTAACGCCTTGCAGATCCTGAAGTATTACTACGGCAACGACATCGAGATCATCCGCACCTCGAACATCCAGTCCATCCCCCAGAGCTACCCCGGTTCGCCCATCCGGCAGGGCGACAGCGGCACAGCGGTGTTCACCCTGCAACGCCAGCTGAACCGCATCACCAAGGACTATCCCTTCCTCGGCCTGCTGACTGTGGACGGCGTGTTCGGGGCCAAGATGGCCGCCACGGTCAGGGCGTTCCAGAAGCAGTTCAACCTGATCGCCGACGGCGTAGTCGGACGACAGGCATGGTACAAGATCAGCTATATCTATGTGTCGGTCAAGGATCTTGCGGAGCTGACCAGCGAGGGCGAGGTGTCCAGCGGCACTCTCTCGGACGGCACATGGGGCGGCACCGTACTGCGCACCGGCTCCACCGGCAGCGCCGTGGAACAGCTGCAGTTCTGGCTGAATACGCTGGCGCAGTACACTTCCTCCATCCCATCGGTCACGGTGGACGGCGTATTCGGCAGCGGCACAGCCGCAGCGGTGCGGGCCTTCCAGCGCAAATACGGCCTGACCGTGGACGGCGTGGTGGGCCGTGACACATGGACCGCGCTGTACGACCAGTTCCGCAGCATCCAGTCCGACAACGGCACTCCCAATGCCTACCCCGGCACCGCCTGCGGGAGGGTGCAAGCGGACAGAATGTGCGGCTGGTGCAGTTCTGGCTCAAGATCGCGCGCACGGTGTACTCGAACCTGAACAACATCACGGTGGACGGCAAGTTCGGCAGTGCCACCACAGCGGCAGTCAAGCGTTCCAGACCTACTTTGGCCTGACCAGCGACGGTGTGGTGGGCCGCACGACATGGAACAAGCTATACGAGGTGTACAACGACATCGCCAACAAACTGCTGTCGTCCAGCCTGCGCCCCGGCGAGTACCCGGGCGTGCTGCGCAAAGGCTCTTCCGGCACAGCGGTGCGGGAGCTGCAGTTCTACCTCTACCTCATGAGCGCCTACGAGAGCAGCATCCCGGCCATTGGCATCGACGGACAGTTCGGTGCTTCCACCGAAGCTGCCGTGCGGGCTACCAGCGCTTTGCGAGGCTGACTGTAGATGGCATCGTGGACGTACCACATGGAACAGCCTGTACGACAAGGCGTCCACTCTGCGGACATCCGGCCGGTGGTCACCCTGAAACGCCTGCCCTACCCCGGTACCCCGCTCACAGTGGGGTCTTCCGGCAGTGCGGTGCTGTACTACAGCCTGCTTCTGCAGCGCATTGCCTACTACTTACCAGTGTGGAGAACCCGCCCCTCTCCGACCAGTACACCGACGAGACTGCCGCCGCCACCCGCAGCGCACAGGAGCTGCTGGGCCTACCCGAGACCGGCATTGCGGATGCCGACACATGGACAGCTGTGGAAGCGCTGAGCCTGCAGCCTCGACCGCCGAAATGGCCCAACCCCGACCGCAGGCATCGGGCATGGCCCCGGTCTACCCGGGCCGGGCCATCGGCGCGGGCAGCGTGGGGCCAGACGTGGCGCAGGTGGAGACATGCTGAACGGGCGTTCCTGCCTGTACTGCACCGAGGCTATGTGACCGAGAACCGCTGCTTCGGCCCGGAAGAGACTGCCGCCGTCCGGCTGGCACAACAGCGGGCTGGGCTGCTGGTGACCGGCACCGTGGACCGTGGAACATGGGCCGCGCTGCAGGCCCAGAGCTGCCCACACTGCAGCAAGGAGGAATGAGCGATGGCACGACTTCTGATCTACGATGCCTACGAGAACAAGGTATACACCTATGCAAACCTGAACGAGAACGACCCCATGCCCTACAGCACCGGCACCACCCTGCGGGTGCGGGAATTCCGGGGCAAATCCGCCAGCCCCACCCTGTGGACCACCATTGCGGCCATGGAAGCGTGGAACCTGACCCGCCGCAAGTACGGCAAGGGCATCCCGGTGGGGTATGCTTTCCGCCGCATCTGGGAGGGCGGCCACGGCACCCGCAGCCAGCACTACGCAGGCGTATCTTTTGACGTGGGCCAAAGCCTGACCCAGACCGCCCGCACGGCCATCTACAACGCAGCCCGGGGTACCGGGGCGTGGGGCTATGTGGAGCCGCTGAGCCAGACCCCACATGGGTGCACATGGACCGCCGCTACGGCACGCCCGCCTGCAGCGGCACCACAGCAGGCTACCCCACCCTGCGGCGCGGAAGCCGCGGCTGCTATGTGATGATTCTGCAGGACGCGCTTTCCACGCTGGGCTACCAGACCGGGAGCCGCATCGACGGCATCTTTGGTGCCCGGACGGAGGAAGCGCTGAAAGGCTTCCAGCGGCGCACGAGCTGCGTGTGGACGGTGTGTGCGGCTGCAGCAGCTGGAAAAAGATCAGCACCGCCGTCATCGGCGTGGGACGGACAAAAACGACGATCGATTGATAAACCCTCTCAGTCTCGCTTCGCTCGCCAGCTCCCCCGAAAGGGGGAGCTCTTTTGCATCTGATGGTTTGCACTCATAAAGCTCGCCCTTCGGGAGAGCTGGCACGGCGTCAGCCGTGACTGAGAGGGTTTTCTTCCCGTGAAACATCCTTCGCTTCCCATCACCGAAAGTTGAAACTTTCTCCCCCATCTGCCCTTTTCGTTGCGCGGTTTGGAAAAAACGTGCTAAAATAGCTCTATTATTAAAATGGTTCATGTTGAAAACAAGAGGATTTGAGGGGTATTGTATCATGGAATTTTCCAAACGACTGGACTTGTTCGGCGACGAGATCTTCGCCGCACTGAACGAACGCAAGGTAGCTCTGGAAGCACAGGGCCGCACCATTTATAATCTGAGCGTCGGCACGCCGGACTTTGCGCCCGCCGAGCACATCCGCAAGGCCATGATGGATGCCGCTGCGACCCGCAGAACTGGAAGTACAGCCTGCGCGACCTGCCTGAGCTGCTGGATGCCGTGTGCGGCTACTACAAGCGCCGCTTCGGCGTAGAGATCACGCCGGATCAGGTGGCCAGCTGTGCGGGCAGTCAGGAGGGCGTGGGCCACATCGGCATGGTGCTGTGCGACGAGGGCGACACCGTGCTGCTGCCCACTCCCTGCTACCCGGTGTTCATCGCGGGCAGTCTGCTGGGCGGCGCAAAGCGTGGTATTACCCACTGACCAAGGAGCACGGCTTCCTGCCTTATGTGAAGGACATCCCGGAGGATGTGGCCCGCAAGGCAAAGTATATGATCGTCTCCCTGCCCGCAAACCCGGTGGGCAGCGTCGGCTCCCCGGAGCTGTACGCCGAGCTAGTGGCCTTTGCCAAAAGTATGACATTCTCATCATCCATGATAACGCCTACAGCGATATTATCTTTGACGGGGCCGTGGGCAACAGCTTCTTCAATACGCCGGGTGCCATGGATGTGGGCGTGGAGTTCTTCAGCCTGTCCAAAAGCTTCAACGTCACCGGTGCCCGCATCAGCTTTCTTGTGGGCCGGAGGGAGTGGTAGCCGCCTTTAAAAAGCTGCGCGGTCAGATCGATTTCGGCATGTTCCTGCCGGTACAGAAAGCGGCCATCGCCGCCCTGACCGGCCCGCTGGACATGGTAAAAACGCAGTGCGGCCTGTACCAGCAGCGCCGCGACGCTCTGTGCGGCGGCTGCGTTCCATTGGCTGGAATGTGCCGGACAGTCACGGCAGCATGTTCGTGTGGGCACCCATCCCGGCAAAGTACGCAAAGAGCATGGACTTCTGTCTTGACCTTGTGGAAAAGAGCGGTGTGCTGTGCACGCCGGGTTCCAGCTTCGGCCCCTTGGGCGAAGGCTACGTGCGCTTTGCCCTCACCCTGCCGCCGGAGCGCATTGCCGAGGCGGTGAATTCCATCAAAGAGAGCGGTATCCTGACTAAAATAACGGGAACGTCCATACGGCGTTCCCGTTATTTTTATGCGTTCACAATATTCTCTCCCGTGCCATCCAGCATGTGCGCAGATTGTTGGCAGTAATATCCATCAGCCGCTGCAGGGCTTCGTTGGTGGCCCACGCGATGTGCGGTGTCAGCAGGGCATTCGGCAGGCCGCGCAAAGGGCTTGCCTGCGGCAGCGGTTCAGTGCCAAAGGCATCGGCACCGTAAAAGCCAAGCTTCCCGTTTTTCAGCGCATCGGCACGGCCTGCTCGTCCACCAGCGCACCGCGCGCAGTATTCAGCAAGATCATGCCGGGCTTTGCCTTGGCAAGGGTGGCCGCGTTGATCAGCCCCCGTGTTGCAGGTGTTGCCGGGCAGTGCAGGCTGAGCACATCGCTGCGGGCAAGCAGGGTGTCAAGATCCACGAATTCCACACCGTCGGCTTCGTACTCCGGCCGAACGGTGCGGGGTGCACACCAACACCTCCATGCCAAAGGCCTTGGCAATGCGGGCGGTCTGCCGGCCAATGCTGCCGTAGCCATAGATGCCAAAGGTCTTGCCCAGCAGTTCCACCTGCGGCAGCAGACCGTAGGCCGCAGGCTCCTCGGTGCGCCAATGGCCGTCCTGCACAAGGCGATGGTAACGGTCGGCGCACTGGCAGATGGCCAGCAGCAGGCTGAAGGTCATCTGTGCCACACTGTAAGTAGAATAGCCCGGCACGTTGGCTACCGGCACGCCATGGCGGCGGCAGGCCTTCAGATCAAGGTTATCCGTGCCGGTGGCAATGATGCCACCCACCTGAGCTTCGGGCACTGGGCCAGAACGGCTTCGTCGATGCGGCACTTATTCAGGAACACGATCTCCGCATCCCCGATGCGCGGCACCACCTCTTCCTGCGCGGTGCGCCCATAGCGGGTGATGTCCGGCACAAGCGCCTTCACACCCGACCAGTCCAGATCTCCCTGCTGTATGGCATAATCTTCCAGAACAACTGCTTTCATTTCAACTTCCTCACTTTCACATCATACGGGATACAGTGCCAGCACGGTGCCCTGCGGGCTTTCGCGGCTTTCCAGCGCGGCATAGCCTCGAGCCAGCAGGATGGCAATGTGCACCCGGTCGGCCAGCGGGAGCCATACCGGCGGCACATTCTGCGCAAGGCACCCGCCTGCAGCAGAAAACACGGTGCCAGACTGTCCAGCGGGCGGATAGCCCGCAAAGCAAACCCCTGACGCAGATACAGCGGGATCAGCTCTTCTGCCGCACATTCCACCACGGCCCACCGTGCCCGCTGCCGGGCAAGAAACTCCTGCCGGGCAGCAGCCGCAGCCAGCAGCGGCGCAAG
>ENA-OQER01001360-OQER01001360.1-human-gut-metagenome-genome-assembly--contig:-NODE-1360-length-11915-cov-2.945877_pt1 | contig 11915 bp, 17 predicted proteins | sample MGYA00242797_ERZ504639 | MGnify/ENA primary metagenome ERZ504639 (study PRJEB26092, sample SAMD00036306) | human gut metagenome | host: Homo sapiens | study: EMG produced TPA metagenomics assembly of...
TATAGAAAACCAATAAGTACAAGATTAAAAAAGTGAATAAATATGTATATATGGATATAAAACCGGAGTTAAAACCATATGTTAAGCAGATTTGTGAATACGATTTGTTTATTAAGCCCAGACCGCTTGGTGGTCTGGCTTTTTCATCTTGTGTGTTGCTGGAGCCGAGCGCGAGCAAGCCGCTGCTGTTTGTTGGGGTTGGCATTTTACTTTTCGAGATGCTCTTTCAGCAGCTCCAACGCGTGGGCGTAGCCTTCAGGCCCTCTCCGGTGATGGTGGCGAAGCAGGCCAGACGGGCGTAGCTCACCTGGCGGAAGTCTTCGCGGGTCTCGACTGCGCTAATGTGGACCTCCACAGCCGGGATGGCGACGGCTTTGAGCGCGTCCAGGATGGCCACGCTTGTGTGCGTGTAGGCGGCCGGGTTGATGACGATGCCGTCGACCTTTCCGTAAGCCTCCTGGATCTTGTCGACGATGCTGCCCTCGTGGTTAGACTGGAAGACCTCGACCTCGTCGAAGCCCTGTGCGGCACCCGCTTCCTGGCAGATCTGCACTAAGCGATCGTAGTTGTCGCTGCCGTAGATGCCTGGCTCGCGAATGCCGAGCATGTTGAGGTTGGGGCCGTTAATGACGAGTGCTTTCATGGTTGCTTCCTTTGCAGTTGAAAAACCACCACAAAGGTGCCTGCCCCCTTTGTGGTGGTTTTGGTTAGAGAGCGGGTGGGAGGGTGTCGAGGAGGGCATGGGCGGTGTTGGCGGCGCAGTCGCGTGAGTCGATGATGTAGTCGGCCCAGGCGCGGTAGCGCGGCATACGCTGCTCGGCCAGCTTGTCGATGCCGTCGCGCGCGGTGATGGGGCGGCCTTGTGGGCGAGCTCGTCGAGCTTGCGGTTGAGCATCACGATTTGGCTGTTTTGGTGCAGCAGAGGGTAGTTCTCGTCGCGCGTAACCACGCCGCCGCCGGTGGAGAGCACCAAGCCGCTGCGCTTGGAGATGTCGGCCAGCGCTGCCGTCTCCTGCTCGCGGAAGGCCGCCTCGCCGCACTTGATGATAAAGTCGGCGCAGGGCATGCCCAGGCGCTCCTCGAGGCGCGATCGAGATCGATGTGCTCGCGGCCCGTGAGCTGGGCGATCTGCTCGCCCACGCGGGTCTTGCCCGAGCCCGGCATGCCGATCAGCGCGATGTTCTGTTCGCGGCGTGACAGGCGCTCCGTTACGTCCAGGATCCTCTCGCGCGGGGTGCTTTGCCGGTATAGCGCTCGACAGCTTGTGCCGCCTGGGCAACAAGCATAAGCAGGCCGCCGATGCAGGGGATGCCGCGGCGCTCGGCCTCGAGCATCAGCCCGTGCGGGCGGGGTTGTAGACAATGTCGATGACGCCCTCGAGCGCATCGAGGCCTTCGAGCGTGCAAGGCGCGTCGGGGCAGTGGGGGAACATGCCGGCAGGCGTGCAGTTGACGAGCAGGGCGGCGTCGGACTGCTGCGCGATGTTGCTGTAGTTGACTTCGCTCGTGCGACCCACGGGTACGACGATGGCGCCATGTCTCCCAGCACCATACTTGCCGTGGTGCCGGCGCCGCCGGTGGCACCGAGCACGAGGCCTTCTTGCCGGCAACCTCAACGCCCAACTCCTCGACCAGGCACCGAAAACCAAAGTAGTCGGTGTTGTCGCCGCGCAGGCGACCGTCAGGTAGGCGTGTGATGGTGTTGACGTTGCCCATGCGCTCGGCCAGGGGACTCAACTCGTCCAGGTAGTCCATGACGCGCGCTTGTAGGGGATGGGTCACGTTGGTGCCTCCCATTCGTCGCCGGTCATAAAGGCCTGGAGGTCCTCGGGCTCGCGCTCAAAGCGCACGTACTCAAGCCCCGCGAGCTCCTTGTAGATGGTCGGGGTGTAGCTGTGGCCCAGCACACGGCCCAGTACGCCGTAGGGACGGGTTGCGGCGGTATCGGTCATCTAGAGCACCTCCGTGTAGCTGCCAAAGTAGGTGAAGCTCTCGCACACGTCGTCGATGGAATCGAGCAGGTCGTCGAGGGCCTTGCTGCCAAAGGGGCAGTCCAGATCAAAGTAGAACATAAACTCAAAGTCGTGGCCGGGGATGGGGCGGCTCTCGAGTTTGATGAGGTTGATGTTGAGCGCGTAGAAGCGCTCGAGCACGCGATAGAGGGCACCCGGCTCATTGGCCGTGGTGATCATGAGCGAGGTACGGTTGGCACCGGGATAGACGCGTGGCTCGCGGCTGATGACGACAAAGCGTGTGTAGTTGTTGTCCGAGTCCTGGATGTTGGACTCCAGCACCTCCAGGCCATAGAGTGTCGCGCAGCTGCGCGATGCGATGGCGGCAACATCGGTGCGCCCGGAGCTGGCGACCATCTCGGCCGACATGGCGGTGTTGGGGTACTTGGTGGCGTGCAGGTCGTGGGACTCGATAAAGCCGGCACACTGGGCAATGGCTTGGCCGTGGCTGTAGACCTCGCGCACGTCGGCGAGCTTAGTGCCGGGCTTGACGAACAAGTTGTGGTCGATCTTGAGGCGAAGCGAGCGCACGATGTGGAAGTCGAACTGGGCGAGCAGGTCGTAGACGGCGTTGACCGAGCCGGCGGTGGAGTTCTCGATGGGCAGCACGCCAAACTCGCAGAAGCCGTCGCGCACAGCGCGCATAACGCCTTCGAAGGTCTCGAAAAACGCGATGTCGGGCACGTCGAAGAGTTTGCACGCGGCGATTTGGCTGTAGCACCTTCGACGCCCTGGCAGGCGACGGTTGCCGTCTGGGGGAAGGGTGTGTCAAAGGCTGCGGCCATGGCATGGGCCTTTTGCGACACCGTGATGCCCTTGAGCTCGTTGATGTAGCGCTGCTGCTCAGCCTTGCTCATGCTCATGAGGAGACGGAACAGGGTGATGGTCTGCGCCTTGTAGCGCTCGGGCGCGCGGCTGGCGAGGTTGTTGAGCTTGGAGCGCTCACGGGCGGGGTCGAAGACGGCCTTGCCCATCTCGATTTTTGACTTGGCTACCTCGGTGGCAATGTCCATACGCTCGACAAAGCTGTTGAGGAGCGTGGTGTCGATGTCATCGATGGCCTGGCGAATATCGGCAAGGTCCATGGAGACCTTTCACGTGTCGGGGGATGTTGAGGGGTGGGTAGTTAGCGCTGGGCGGCGTCTTCGAGGAGGGCGTCCCAGATGGCAAGAGCGGCGGCTGCCTCGGCTACGGGGACAGCTCGGGGGACGATGCAGGGATCGTGGCGGCCGTGGACCGAGAGCCCGGCATTTTCCATAGCGTCCATGTCCACCGTCTGCTGCTCGCGGCCAATGGAGGCGTCGGCTTTACGGCCATGCGCCACATGACGGGCGCGCCGGTCGAAATACCGCCCAGGATGCCGCCGGCGTTGTTGGACTCGACCTTGATCTCGCCGGTCTCGGCATCGATGCGATACGGATCATTGTTCTCGCTGCCGCGCATGGCGGCCACGGCAAAGCCCATGCCAAACTCCACGCCCTTTACGGCGGGAATGCCAAACGCGATTTGCGCGATGCGGTTCTCGATGCCGTCAAACATGGGGTCGCCGATGCCGCGGGAAGCCCATAAATGCCGCACTCCACGATGCCGCCGATGCTGTCGAGTTCGTCGCGTGCGGCTAGGATCTCCTCGCGCATGCGGCCGGCTGCGGCGGCGTCAATGCAAGGAAGATCGTTCGTAAGGATCGCCTTGCGGTCGGCCTCGCGATAGACCATGTCGTCCATCGGCAGGTCGGAGATGCCGCCGATCTGCGCGACGTGCGCCATCACGTTAATGCCGCGGGCCTCGAGTGCCTGCAGCGCAATGCCGCCGGCAATGCACAGGGGTGCCGTTAGGCGGCCAGAGAAATGCCCACCGCCGGCGACCTCGTGCATGTTGTGATACTTCACGCGCGCCGGAAAATCCGCGTGTCCGGGGCGGGGCTTGCGGCGCAGCTCGGAATAGTCCTTTGAGCGCGTGTTGGTGTTCTCGATAATCGCGGCGATGGGTGCTCCCGTGGTATGTCCATCGACCACACCGGCGATGATGTGGGCGGCGTCGGCCTCGCGGCGTTTGGTCGCGGTCTCGTCGCGACCGGGGGCACGACGGTCAAGGAAGGCCTGCAGCCGCTCCTGGTCAACAGCGATGCCCGCCGGGATGCCATCGAGGGAGCAGCCGATGGCGGGGGAGTGCGACTGGCCGAAGATGCTTAAGTGCAAGACGTTGCCAAAGGTCGAGGACATGCTATTCCTCCTCGAGTGTGACCTTGCCGCCCAGCAGGCGGTAGTGGTCGAAGAAATCGGGATAGGACTTGTTGACGGCCTCGGCGCCGTGGATCACGACCTCGCCGGTGGCGCGGCTCGCGGCGATCGCGGCCATCATGGCGATGCGATGGTCGTTGTGCGAATCACTTCGCCGCCGGTGAAGGCATCGACACCCTTGATGATGAGGTCATCGCTGGCAATGCGCACCTGCGCGCCCAGCGCGGTGAGCTCGCGGGTGGTCGTGACCAGGCGGTCGGATTCCTTGATGCGCAGACGGGCGCAATCGCGGATAAAGGTGCGGCCCTGCGCCAGCGAGGCTACGGCCGAGATGACGGGCACCAGGTCAGGAATGTCGTGGGCGCTCATCTCAAAGCCGGCGAGCTTGTCGGACTTCACGGTGGCGGCGTTGGTGGAGCGCACGATGCGGGCGCCAAAGCGCGAAAGCGCGGCGAGCACGTTTCGGTCGCCTGCGCGGAGCTCAGGGATACGCCCTCCACGGTGATGGGGTCGCGCCGATAGCGCCGGCGCACAGCCAAAAGGCGGCGTTGGACCAGTCGCCCTCGACGGCTACGCTGCCGGGCGTGCGGTACGAGCCGCTGCTCACGCGGAAGTTCGTGACTTCGGGCTGGCCGTCCTTGGCCGGAATACGCTCGACGTTGACCTCGACGCCAAAGGCCTTCATGGCCTGGATCGTCAGGTTGATGTAGGGACGGCTCTCAATGAGGCCGGTTACTGCACGCAGGAGGCTGGGCCAGCAGCGGGGCTGCCAGCAGCAGGCCGGAGATATACTGCGAGCTCACGTTGCCCGGAAGCACAAAGGTGCCCGGGCGCATGCGTCCGCTCGTCTTGAGCGGAAAACCGCCCAGACCCTGTAGGTCGCAGCCGGCGGCGATGATCTCGTCCGAGAGCGGGGAGAGCGGGCGGGCGCCCAGGCGGCCCTGGCCTACGAAGGTGGCATCCGCACCCAGCGCGCAGGCGACAGGCAGCATAAAGCGGAGCGTGGATCCACTTTCGCCGCAGTCAAGCGTGCCGCCGGCAAGGGCCTTGAGCAGGCCAAACTCAACACTCTTCATGGTGGGGTGGACCTGGAAGCCGTCCTCGACGGTCTCGATGCGAGCACCCAGGGCCGTAAGGCAACGCACCGTAGCCTCGATGTCGGCGCAGGTGGTATTGCAGGTGACGTGTGTCTCGCCGTTGGCAAGCGCAGCGCAGATGATGAGGCGATGCGCCATCGACTTGGACGCGATGGCGGGAACGGTGCCCTTGAGCGGGGACGGGGTGATGCGGGCTAGCATGCGGAAGCGTCTCCCTTCTGGCCGAGGCCCTCGGCAATTAAATCGTGGAAGGTGGAAAGCGGCGTGCGGTCGATGCTGCAACGGCCAATGCCGTGCGGAATTACCAGGTCAATCGTGTCACCGGCGCGCTTTTTATCGTGCAGTGCTTCGGCAAAGACGGCGTCGGCCGAAAGCTCGCAGCGGGTCTTGAGACCGTGGCGTGCGCAGAGCTCCTCGATGCGGCCCGGCAGCTCGGCGTCGCAGATGCCGTGCAGGGCCGCGGCGCGCGTGATGATGCCCATGCCGATTGAAACGCAGTTGCCGTGTCCGAGCTCAAAGTGCTCGCAGGCCTCGACGGCGTGCCCGGCGCTATGTCCAAAATTGAGGAGCTTAGCTGGTTGGTTTCGCGCTCGTCGGCGACGACCACGGCGCGCTTGATGTCGATATTGCGGGCGATGATGAGCGCTACGCGGGCCACATCGCGGTTGAGCAGCTCCAGCGTGAGCGGGGTCTTCTCCAGTTCGGCGAAAAGCTCCGGGTCGGCGATCACGGCGTGCTTGACGACCTCGCCGCAGCCATCGGCGAACTGCTCGGGCGTGAGGGTGGCCAGGCACCCCACGTCGGCGATAACCACGCTCGGCTGCCAAAAGGCGCCGGCCAGGTTCTTGCCGGCAGCCAGGTCTATGGCGGTCTTGCCGCCCACCGACGAATCCACCATGCGAGCAGCTCGTCGGGATCTGCACAAACTTGCAGCCGCGCATGTAGGTGGCGGCCACAAAGCCCGCCATGTCGCCCACGACACCGCCGCCGAGTGCCACGATCACGTCGGAGCGCGAAAGCTCGCGCTCGGCCACAAACTCCAAATGGCAACGTAGGTCTCAGCGCGCTTATGGGCCTCGCCGGCTCGAAGGTGCAGATGCTCACCTCGTAGCCTGACGCTCCAGGCTCTGCTTAACGGGCATCTGGTAGAGCGGGCCCACGTTGGTGTCCGTCACGATGACGGCCTTGGTGCCGCCGGCGGTGGCGCGCACGAGCGGCCCCGCCTGCTCCAGCAAAAACGTGCCAACATGCACCTGGTAGGGGCGTGCTGTGTCGATATCGATGGTAATCGCCATAAGCTTCGGTCCTTTCGACCTGGCGTGATGGGTGGTCTAGTGGGAGGCCTCGTCGTCGAGTGCGCGCTTAATGCGGTCGCCCTCGGCAAGGAGATTCTCCAGATAGCGCTGGTCGCGGTCCTTGAGCGCGCGGCTGTAGGCGCCAAGCGATTCGATCAGATGGTCGATCTCGAAGGCGAGCGCGTCGGCGTCGTCGATCATGAGCTCGGACCACATTTGCGGGTTGAGGTGCGCCACGCGGGTGAGATCGCGGTAGCTACCGGCCGAAAAGCCGTGGTGGACCTGAGCGGTCGGGCTCTTAACATAGGCGTTGGAGACGACGTGCGCGAGCTGGCTCGTAAAGGCGATGACGCGGTCGTGCTCGGCGGCGCTGGTCACGCTGAACTTGCCAAAGCCCAAGGGGCGTACCATCTCGCGCACCTGGCCCAAAAGCTCCAGTTTGAGCGCATCGTCCACCGCGGGCGGTACGAGCACGAGCGGGGCGCCCTGGAACAGGTCGGCGCGGGAGTGCGCATAGCCCGAGTACTGCGTGCCCGCCATGGGGTGCGCGCCCACAAAGTAAAAGCCGTGCTCGCGGGCTAGCTCAAAGGCGCGCTCGCACACGATGCCCTTGACGCCCACCGTGTCGATCACCACGGGGCCATGATGGCCTCGGTGTCGGTGGCGTCGGCGAGCGCCTGGGCGTGCGCCTCGAGCACTCGATGCATGCCTCGGGATAGCAGGCAAGGACGATGATGTCGCATTCGCCGAGCGTCTTGTCGTTAAGCTCTCCGGCGACAGTGCCCATGCTGGCGGCCGTCATGACATCGTCATCGGGGTCCCAGGCCAGCACGCGGACGCCCGCCTGCGCATAGCCGCGGGCAAAGCTGCCGCCGATGAGGCCCAGGCCGACGATGCCGGCGCACTTGGGGCCGCCTGGTTAACGCGCGCGTTCTCACTGTACCATGGGCTACTCCGATGGTCTCATGGCAGACAACCTCGCGAATGGCTCGGATGCGGCGCGATGGTGTCGTCGAACTGATCGGGGGTGAGGGCCTGAGCGCCGTCGGACCATGCGCGGCTGGGCTCGTCGTGGACCTCGATCTCTAGGCCGTTGGCACCGCAGGCGGTCGCGGCGAGCGCCATGGGCTCAACGTAGCGGGTGTAGCCGGTGGCGTGGCTGGGGTCGGCGACGACGGGCAGGTGCGACAGGTGGTGCAGCACCGGCACGGCATTGAGGTCGAAGGTGTTGCGGGTGCGGGTCTCGAAGGTGCGGATGCCGCGCTCGCACAGGATGACGTTGTCGTTGCCCTCGCTCATGATGTACTCGGCGGCCATGAGCAGCTCATCGATCGTGCCGGACATGCCGCGCTTAAGCAAGATCGGAGTCTTGGTCTTGCCGACCTCTTTGAGCAGAGGGAAGTTCTGGGCGTTGCGGGCGCCGATCTGCATGACGTCGATCTTCTTGTCCAGGAAGACCTGCACGTCGCGCGGTCCATGATCTCGGTGACGATCGGCATGTCGAGCTCGGCAGACGCCTCGCACAGCAGGTCCAGACCGGCGGGGCCCATGCCCTGGTAGGCGTACGGGGAAGTGCGGGGCTTGTAGGCACCGCCGCGCAGCATCGTGGCACCGGCGGCCTTCACGCGGCGGGCGATGCGGATGAGGTTCTCGCCCTCGACGGAGCACGGGCCGGCGATGACCTGGAACTGATCGCCGCCGATCTTGACGCCGTGGCCGCAGTCGATGACGGAGTCCTCGGGGTGGAACTTGCGGTTGGCGCGCTTGAACGGCTCGGAGACGCGCTGCACGCGCTCGACGACATCCATGGACTCGAGCAGGAATGGGTCGATCTTGGTCGTATCGCCCACCAGGCCGATGATCGTCTCATTCTCGCCGCGCGAGACATCGGTTTTCAGGCCCTTTTTCTCAATCCAGCTGACGATATGGCTGACGGCCTCGTCGCTGGCGCTCTCTTTTAAAATTGCAATCATGGTGTGCCTCTCACCTCGATGGATAACCCTTGCAAAAACGGCCCGCATCGCGAGCCGTGTACATATGGTGCATGAGAGTTTATACTATCTGACTCGCTTTTGCCTTCTAAAGTGGGCCGTTGAGCCGCGTCTTCCTCGGAATTGCAAAGCTTTTTCTTTTATTTTGATAGCCCGTGGTGTACTTGGGTATAATGCCAAACGTTGGCCCTATTAGCTCAGGGGATTAGAGCGTCTGCCTCCGGAGCAGAAGGCCGTTGGTTCGAATCCAACATGGGGCACCATCGAACGTGAGACCGTCCGAACCTCGCATGGTCCGGGCGGTTTTTCTTATACCGACGCGACGTGATGGGACGTGGTATGGCAGCAACGGATATCGAGCGCGGACTCTCGACCGCCGAGGTCGAGGAGCGCATCGCCGCCGGTAAGATCAACCGCAACATGGAGCGCAAGACCAAGTCGGTCAAAGAGCTCATCATCGAGAACCTCTGCACGCTGTTCAATTTGATCAACGTGATCTTGGCGTTCCTGGTCATTTTGACCGGTTCGTTTAAGAATTTGACGTTCCTGTTCGTGGTGTTCCTCAATACCGCTATTGGCGTCATTCAGTCCATGCGTTCCAAGAAGATGGTCGATAAGCTCACGCTGCTGACCTCCAAGAAGGCCATCGCGGTGCGTGACGGCTCCGAGGTGGAGCTCGACCTGGACCAGATCGTGCTCGACGACATCATCCGCCTGGGGCGCGGCGACCAGATTCCCGCTGACGCCGTGGTGGTTTCGGGCGAGGCGCTCGTGAACGAGAGTCTGCTGACGGGCGAGAGCGACCTTATTAAGAAACAGCCCGGTTCCGAGCTCATGAGCGGCAGCTTTATCGACTCGGGCCTGCTGCGCGCCCGCGTGATCCATGTCGGCGCCGACAACTACGTGGCTAAGATCAATAACGAGGCCAAATACGTCAAAAAGGTCAATTCCGAGATCATGAACGCGCTTAACGCCATCGTGCGCTTTGCGAGCATCATCATGATCCCGCTCGGTTTGGCGTTGTTTGCCTCAAGTGTGAGCGAGCTGTGGGATGCCGCGGGAACCCGGGCGATAGCGCGCTTTCGTGGTGCTTCTCCGAGCTGTTGGCTGGTCATGTGCCTTCGTCGGCGCTGCTGTCCACGGTGGGCGCCTGCTGGGCATGATCCCGCAAGGCCTGGTGCTGCTGACCTCGTCGGTGCTCGCCATCGCCACGGTGCGCTTGGCCCGCCGCAAGGTGCTGGCGCAGCAGCTCTACTGCATCGAGACGCTCGCGCGCGTCGACGTGCTGTGCCTGGACAAGACGGGTACCATTACCTCGGGTCGTATGGAGGTCGAGGGCACCTACCCGCTGCCTGTTGAGGGTGTTGGCTTTGGCGTGGACTCGGACGAGGCGGCTGTTCCCGTCGATACCACAGTGCTCGATTTTGCGCTGGCTAACGTGGCGCGTGCGACTTCGGCCGATGCCAACGAGACCTGCCAGGCGCTGCTCAACTATTACGCCGATCGCCCGGTCGAGGTGTCTGAGCCGCTGTCGGTCATTCCGTTCTCGTCCTCCAAAAAGTGGAGCGGCGCGTCGTTTGCGCAGGGCTCCTATGTGATGGGTGCGGCGCAGTTTGTGCTCTCTGATCGTGTGTTTTCGCAGGTCGAGAACCGTGTCGCCGAGCTTGCCGATACCTGCCGCGTGCTCGTGGTGGCGCGCGTGGACGGCTTTACGCCCGATGGCGATATGGTGGGCGAGGCCGGGCCCGTGGGCTTTGTGACCATCCGCGACGAGATTCGTACCTCGGCGGCCGAGACCATCGGCTACTTTAACGAGCAGGGCGTGACCCTCAACGTGATCAGTGGCGACGACCCGCGTACGGTGTCGTCGATCGCGCGCGTGGTGGGGAATCCCAAATCTTCAAAAAAACTATCATAATCTGTAATGCATTCTGGGAGTTCCATTTTGACTGCATAACTGCTATTTATAATATTCTGTATATCCTTATCATCAACCCTGAACATATAAATATTCCATCCCGTGCTATCGCCATCATCATCTAATATTGGAATAGAACCATAAGGATTAAACATATGTAAATTAGACAAATCATCTTTTGTTGGCTTTTTAAATTTGACTATTTCAAATGTTATGCTCATAAATGTTCTCCTTTTCCGTCGCTTTTTTCGTCACTTTTTTAGCGACGAATTATTTTATACATCTTGCTTTTCGTCATTGCAAACTAACTTCTTATGCCCAAACAATTGTTTTAACAATTGTTTTAACAATTCTTTTGCGCTAATGGTTAGAACTGCGATTAGTATCTATGTACCTGGTAAAATCAATTATCTTTGCAGGCTTTCTCTTAGGAATAATTCCTAATCGTTCCATGTCTAATTTAAAGAGTTCACTGGGATATCCATATGCATCGAATCCCTCTGGCTGACAAATATCTCTGTTCAGATACTCACTAAGTTCCCATTGATACTTGGCTTCTTTCTCCAGCTTCTTATCAAAATACTGTGCAACCATTACTATTCTATTAATGCCGCCAACCGATTTTTTACCATGTTCATTATATTTTTGTTGCTCAATCGCCGACTTTATCATGTCAACCGCCGATTTTTTATCGTCAATCGCCGACTTTTGGGAATCAATCAACGACTTATTGACTGCAACATAAAAGCATTTGTATAATAAGATTTATCTTCTACGTATTAACATTTCCTACTGTTGTTTAACCCATACTTCAAAGCACCTCTTTTTTCTATCATTCTTTTCTTGGTAACTAGTAATAAAACCTTTCTTTTGCAGTTGCAACAATAATCTCTCATTATGACCATTTACATCAATCGAAATTTCTTCCTTATGTCTAGACTTATTATCACTAAGCTTACTCCACTCACCACCAAGTTCCATCAATAATCTCGAGATTTCTGCAACACTATACACTTGTAAATGGTAAACAAGCAACATATGTCTTTCTGTATTATCCAAAAATTTCCATGCACGCTCAACATACACTTTATCTACATCAAATTGATTACTTGCAATAGTCTGTGCTAACTTTTGTCATAATACCTGCAGATATTTTTTTCAATATTTCAGGCTTAAAATGCTTGTCAATAGTCGTATCATTCAGTAACATAACAACTTCACTTTCATTTAGTGAAACTGATGGCAAATCATTTATAAATTGATCAATATATTCTCTGCAATATATACCAAAACCATCTATTGCATTACTTTTTAATCTTTTCAGTATTTGATAAGGAATATCTTATATAATGTTTTCTAATCA
>ENA-OQER01001361-OQER01001361.1-human-gut-metagenome-genome-assembly--contig:-NODE-1361-length-11914-cov-2.847459_pt1 | contig 11914 bp, 19 predicted proteins | sample MGYA00242797_ERZ504639 | MGnify/ENA primary metagenome ERZ504639 (study PRJEB26092, sample SAMD00036306) | human gut metagenome | host: Homo sapiens | study: EMG produced TPA metagenomics assembly of...
CGCGAGTGCGGCCACGGGCGCTGGCGCTTCGACGGCCTTGCGCGCGCGACGTTCCTTACGGCGATGAGCCCGCGACTTGCGCGGGCTGAGCGTTTCCACATCCCTGTACAGCGAACGCACCGTGCAGGCTACGAAGATCCAAAGCAGTACGAGGAAGCCGTACTTGAGGATCGCGAAAGTAAGTTCAGTGAGCATAGAGGCAACTCCCGAGGTTGGGGTTGGTTACTCCTGATCCTGCGAAGAGGCCCAATACAGGATTCGGGTGCGGCCGATGGTGATCGTGTTGCCGTCGAGCAACGTGGCCGCCTCGACATGATGGCCTTCGACATACATGCCGTTGGTGGAGCCCAGATCGCGTGCGATGACGGTGTTGCCGTTGTCGGTGATGTCGATCTGCATGTGGCGGCGGGAGATGCCCGGGTCGTCGATCACGATGTCGCAGTCGGATCCGCGGCCGATGATGGTCTTGCTTTCCGTAAGCAGATACTGGTGCTCGCCGATCTCCAGCATCGGGCAATCCTCGGTTTGCGCCTCGGTGGTGACGGGCACGGTGTTGCCCTGCACGGATTCGCTCGTCAGCTTGAAATTGCTCTTGGTGAGGTCAAGGTCCTCTTCGAAGATCACCACGACCGGACCGACGAACGCGTAATGCTGGTCCTTCGCGTACTGGGTGAGGTTGTCGGCCAGCTCATTGGCCAATCTTCCGCGCCCCATTCGACGATGTTGTTGAAATCCGGCGTGCTCAGCTTGAAACGGTACTCATTCGGCGCCACGGTACGGTCTCGCGTGACGGGCATGGCCTCTTTGTCAATCTCACGTTCCAGAGCGCTGGAAAGGTCGACGGGCTGCAGGTCCTTGGACCCGAACTTGGCGAAAACCCCGTTGACGGCGCCTTCTACGCTCTTCTCAAATCGGTCGAGAACACTCATGCTTGTCCCTTTCTATCCTCACCCATCCTACGCGGTAGAGCGCCGAGCGCCAATTCGTAAGTCCTTTAATTGCAAAAATTTCATGCATAAATCCATCCCCAGCATCATTTAGGGGGTATTTATCCGCGAATATGACTACCTTCGCCCCCGATTTCCACGATGCACGAATTCACGGAAGGTGGAATTGGGATGGTGATAGGTTGGGAGCATGACAGATGCGATTCGACAGTTCCCCCGTAAAAAAGCACGTACTTGCGATTTTCCTGCGGCGCTCCGCGTTCGGCGCGCGTGATTGCAGACGGCTCCCGCGCGCTGTTCCTGCGTTCCGACGGTCCGGAAGACACCGTCACCTCGCTGTGGATGAGCGTGATCGACGAAGACGGCAACATCGGTGAGATTCCGCTCGCCGATCCGCGCGTATTGCTTGCCGACGCCGACGCGGAAGACGTTCCGGCGGAAGAGAAGGTGCGACGCGAACGTGCGCGCGAAGGCGGATCCGGCATCGTCTCGTATTGCGTCGACGGTGCCGGCAACCGCGTGACCTTCACCATCAACGGGCAGCTTTTCCTCACCGACCTTACGGCGGGCGCGACGCGAGCCATCACGATAGAGGAAGATGAACTCAAACCGGTGCTGAACCCGCGCATCAGTCCCGACGGACGGCACATCATGTACACCACCGGCACGTATCTGGTGGACGTGGATCTTGCCAACGATGAAGAAACCGGCGACGCGATTTCGGTGGTCGCCTCGGCACCGCAGAACGGCGAATGGAAAATCGGATTGGCGGAATTCGCCGCAGGCGAAGAAATGGACCGCTACGACGGCTTCTGGTGGTCACCCGACTCCAAATACGTGCTCTTCGAAACCTACGACGAATCCCCCGAACCGATCTGGCATCTGTCGGACCCCGCGAATCCAACCAATCCGGCGCAAGCCAACCGCTATCCGCAAGCGTTGACCGCCAATGCCGACGTGCGGCTGACCCTGCTGGAACTCGGCTACGACAGCGACAACTGCTGCTACGGGGCAATCGCCAACGAAGTGCAGTGGGACCATGAATCCTACGAATATCTGGCCGCCGTAAGCTGGAGTGAAGGCCACGATCCGATCATCCTTGTGCAAGACCGCCTCCAGCAGCACGATCAGGTGCTCGCCATCCATGTAGGCGAGCCGATCGCCACCATGCGTGACGCGGAAAACGGCTTCACCGACGACAATGGCGACGAGGTCGAAACCTTCTCCATCGCCATTCCCGAATACGCGGAAGGCGAACGCCCCGGCACCACGCGCGTGCTTGAGGAACACGGCAACGACTACTGGCTCGACCTCATCCACGGCACCCCTGCATTCACTCCGGATGGACGCTTGATCTGCGCGATGAACGACATGGACGTCGATACGAACCGACTCACCGTTGATGGTACGCCCTTCACTCCGGCCGACTGCAGGTGCGCGAAGTGCTCGACGTGACCGACGCGACGTGCTGTGCGTGGTGCAGCGCACCCCTGAATCCTGCCTGAAAGCGACCTGCCGTTCCTCTGGCAGTCGAATGCCTCCGACCATGACGCCCGCAGCTTCGACGTGGTGTCGATCCGCTATGACGGCACATGGGAACCCCTCACCTACGCGCCCGGCCAGTGGAGCATGTCTCGCGCCGGCAACGGCTGCGTGGTGACCGGACGGGGCATGGACGACGCAACCGTGCAAATGCAGCATTGCATGAACATCGCCACAACCGACGAAAATGGTACGGACGTGGCGTCAATGGTGGTCGCACCAATCGAAAACCATGCCGAAACCCCCGGATTCACGCCGAACGTGCACTTCACCCGACTCGGCGAACGTGAGCTGTACACGGCGATCGTGCTGCCCTCATCCGATAGTGAATACGCGCACGAAGCCATCCTGCCGGTACTCATGAAACCCTACGGAGGCCCCGGCTTCCAACAGGTCATCGAAAGTCAATCCTTCTATTGGGACGCGCAATGGTGGGCCGACCAAGCTACATCGTGGTCACCACCGACGGACGCGGCACCACCGGACGCGGCCCGCAATGGGACCGCGCCATCTACGAAACCATGAAATCCGTAACGCTCGAAGACCAGATCGACGCCGTGCGCGCGTTGCCGGAAGCGTTGGAAGCGCTGGCTGGCGAGAATGCGGCAGCCAACGTTCCGCAACCCGATCTCAGCCGCGTCGCCATGATCGGCTGGTCGTACGGCGGATTCCTCTCCGCGCTCGCCGTGTTGGAGGCGCCGGAACGTTCGCCGCGGCCTGCGCGGGCGCGCCTCCGACCGACTGGACGCTGTACGACACGCATTACACCGAACGCTATCTCGGCCTTGACTCGGCCGTGTACGAACGCAACAGCATCATCGCCGACGCGCCGCAGCTTGATCGCCCGCTCATGCTCATCCACGGGTTCGCCGACGACAATGTGACGATCGCGCACAGCCTGCGCCTGAGCCAGGCGCTGATGGCGACCGGACGTAAGCACACGTTCCTGCCGCTGACCGGCATCACGCACATGACCAACGACGAGACGGTTGCCGAAAATCTGCTGATCCTGCAGCGCGATTTCCTTGCGGAAGCGTTGGGGTGACGGCACCGTGACGACAGTGCAGTAACGGTAACGGCAACATCGCAAACGAAAGTGCTGCAAAGCGCCGTAGGAAGACAAAACGCGTTCCCCTGCGACTCCCGGACTGCCAAGCATCCGAACGTCGTGGGCGAACGCGTTCCCTTCTCGAATGCCAACATAAAACAGGCGAAAACGACTTCGCAAGCGAGGGGGTACCACATTTGTGTACCCCCCCAAAAAAAATCTGGGCTTGAAAAAGACGGAAATCGGTGGATCGGGCTCGTCCTAACCCTGATCCGCAGCTATGGTCAAACCTGCACTTGTTCAAGCAAACCGGGCGAATCGTCGATGACGGTCACCGGAATGTACGCAAACAACGTCCAACTGCCGTCCTGCGCAGACGTGGTGAGCGTGCCCTGATACGATTCGAGCTGCTTCTTGAACGAGGCGAGCCCGTGGCCGCCCGGTAGTTCGTCATCGCGCTCGTCAGCTCCAGCCATGTCCTCTTTCATGGGATTGATTTGCGTGATTTCGATGGCATTCGGCCGGAGCATCACCGAAAGATCGACCTTGCTTCCCGGAGCGGCATGGCGTGCGATATTCGCATAGATCTCGCGCAGCAGATTATTGGCAAGTTCGGCGATTGCTTGCGATGCGCTCGGCTTGCGCCCGCGCAGTGCCGGATGGACGTGATATTGAAGCCAAGCTTGCGCAAGCGACGATCGCCGTCATCCAGTGTTGCTCGCAGCAGATTGGCCAACGCTTCGCCGTCGGCGTCGCCGGGGAGAGTGGTGGCGTCCATATTCAATTCGTCGATGACGCGATGCACGTTCGTCAATGCGGAAAGATATATTCGTTGATTTGACGCCAGTCTTCGGCATCGGCTGTTGTGGTTGCCGTAGTTGTGGTTGCGTTGGCAGGGTCAGCAGCGACGCCAGGGCCGCTAGAGTTGCCACCGATATGCCGTTGCGCCACAAACGCCGCCGCTGACAAATCGCCCGTCACCGCATCGTGAATGGCATCGGCAATGCGTGCGCGGCTTTCCAATTCCTGCAGACGATTCTTGTTCTGCGCCGCTTCGAAGCTTTTCTGCGTTGTTTTTTCGCTCCAACTCAACGTCCGACCAAGCAGTAGCACCATGGCATACATGCTGACCATGGCGACGGGGTTGGTATTTGGCTCAGGGGGGTCAATCAGCAGAATGTTAACAACGTAATATATGAGTAACGTTGCCACGATAATGGCATTAGTGCTGTATGCGAGCATGCCATAGGCGTAAAGCTGCACGGGAAGAGAATTTCCCAAATGCGCGTAGGGAGTAAACAGATCGCCTATGGAGCAATCACGAGAATCGCCACCGATGTACTTTTCAGAAACAGCGGAGACAGTACGAGCGCCGTAACCAGCATCGCAACCCATATCACGCCAAATATGTCGGTAGGAGGCTCGTAGCAACGCCGTATATGGTCCATGCAAGCACGATCAGCATAATGGCGAAACGGATTGGATGCCACAGGTTCGGATGCTGCGTGCGCATACGGTTGCGCCACGCAATGTACTGAGTTGCGGGTTTAGAGCGCATTGGACCTCACCCACAGTGCCACTGCCTGACGCGAGGTCTTGCAGTTGAGTTTTCTTAAAATACTTTGCATATGTTTGCGGATGGTGGCTTCGGAAATCCCCAAACGCTCGGCGATGTCCCGGTCAAGCATGCCCTCCGCGCACAAGGAAATAATCTGCTCCTCACGAACGGTAAGTGCGGGAGTGGTCTCAGCCTCCCTGCTGATACGCAGATTGGCCAACGCAGGCGGCTCAAATCCCTCCATCACCTCGCCATTGCACATACGCATAATAATCTGCGCCAACTGGTCGGCATTCTCCTTACCAACCAACCCTTGCGCACCAGCCTCAACCAGCTTGTCCCGATAACTATTGATGGAAAAACTGGTTGCACCGAGAATCGGCATGCGCTGGCCCATCAAACGCAACCGACGACACGTGGCGGGGCCTTGCAATCCCTCCATCGACATATCGAGAATCAACAAACTGACATGGCCGTTCGCGTCCTGGCAACGTTCTATCGCCTCACAGCCTGAAGTCGCCGTCCACACCACATACGCGGTCGGCACTTTGCTGGCAATGACGGCACTGAGCGAATCCAGCGCTCGCGGATCATTGTCGACCAGCGCGATGCGGTGAATCTTGGGATGCTTTTCCCGCGTGGACATCATGCGATCATTTTCCTTTTCCGCACAGCCATTGCAGCCATGTTGGGCAGTTGGAATCTTGGGCAGCGGAGATATCACCGTTGTTGTCAACGGGAGTTGCCGCCGCGTACGCATACGTTGGTGTGCCGGTGAGAGACAGCGTTACCACCATCAGCAGTGAAACAAACTTCATACCTCCATAGTATGCGAGGATGGCGCGCGGGGGTGACGATTCGGTTGTTCCGGTACGCCGTTGATGCACTGACGCATCGTTATACAGCGCGTATGCCTGTGCTTAGTTTCGTCTTGGCGCCGTTCGCCTAAGATGGAACCATGACTATCACGCTCATCGACGAGGCGCGCTATGACGCCGAAATGGACGCTACGGTGCTGCCTGCGCTGCAGGCTTGCATGACGGAAGGTTGGATGGAACCGGCCACCGTCGATTGGGAAGGCAAGGCGTTGCCCAAGTTGGAGCGCCCCGGCCGGTTGCATTACTACCGCTACGACGCGCGCACATTCGACGCGTTGCGCGAGGAAGGCGCTTCGGGCGTATTTCGTGGCACGATCGTCATTTCGCACGGATTCACCGAATTCGGACGCAAATACAGCGAAATGGTGTGGTACTTTCTGTTGGCCGGCTATTCGGTGTGCGTGTTCGAGCATCGCGGGCATGGCCATTCCGCGCACGATATGAGCAATCCAAGTTTGGTATGGATTGACGATTGGCGGCGATATGTGGCCGATTTCGCCACGTTTGCACAGACTGTGGGGCGTGAGGCGGCGGATGGTGGCCCAATGTACCTGTACTGCCATTCCATGGGCGGCGGCATCGGCGCGGCCGCGCTGGAACGTTACCCGTCGCTGTTCGACAAGGCGGTGCTGTCCGCGCCGATGATCGCGCCGGTGTCGGCATGCCGACGTGGGTCGCACGCATTGTGGTCGGCGTAATCTGCGGGCTTGGCTTCGGCAAATCGCGTGTGTTCGGGCATGCCGATTTCGACGGCAACCTCAATCTCGACGACTACCGCGGGGCCTCGGAGGCACGCATCCGCTGGTTCCACAAGCAACGTTTGGCGGACGTGACGTGCCAGACCAACGCGGCCACGTTCGATTGGGCAAACCAGGCGATGGCGCTTTCCCGAGCCGTGCTCAAACCTGACATGTGTGGAGCTATCGAAGCTCCGGTATTGCTATTCCAAGCCGGACGCGACGTGTGGGTGCTCAACGGACCACAAGATACTTCGTCGAACGTGTGCGAGAAGGCGGCGGTTCCATCGAAAAAGTGCGATACAGCCAGTCATTGCACGAAATTTTCTCCATGCCGAATGCCGTGCTCGGATCATATCTTGGCAAAATCCTCGATTTTTTGTCAGCGCCGAACGCAAGCTTGGCGGAATAAATCTGTTTTGCATAACTGACGTTTAATATGCGTACCGTGTGCGTTACAATCGCCGTGAATTTGCCGTGAAAGCCGTGGAGAGAGCGAGGACAGGCCGTGGCAAAGCAAACGTCGGGACAGGCGTCGCAATCGCAGAAAACTTCCGAATCGCAAAAAACCGCGAAAAAAACTACGAAAAAAACGGAACATGTGCTGGAACAGACGCCGAAAAGCCTGCTCATCGGCACTGGCATGACATTGCTGGGCGGTGCCATGTGGGGTATGAACAGCACCGTGGCCAAACTGCTGATGCGCGACTACCAGCTGGATCCGATCTGGCTTTCCTGCGTACGCGCGCTATTCGCCAGCCTGATCTTCCTGGTCGGATCGGCCATCACCACACCGCAGAAACTCGCCGGAGCGGTCAAAGACGTCAAATCGTATCCGAAATATCTGGTCACGACACTGATCTGCGTGCTTCTGGTGCAGGTCTCCTACCTGATGACCATCGACTGGACGAACTCCGGAACCGCCACCGTATTGCAGACGCTCAACCTGATCTTCGTGCTCGCCTGGGTATGCCTGCGCGGCAAACGACTGCCCCTCAAGCGTGAATTGGTCGGCGTGCTCCTGGCGTTCGCAGGCACGTTCCTCATCGCCACCGGCGGCAACTTCGCCTCGCTGTCGTTGCATGGCAGGGGCTCGCATGGGGACTGGTTGACGCGGTGAGCACCGCGGCCATGTCCATCCTGCCGGTCGTGCTCATGCTCAAATGGGGCAACATGACCATCAACGGCATCACATTCCTCATGTCCGGACTCATATTATGCCCGTTCGCGCAACCGTGGGCGAACATTCCCGCACTGGACGCGCGAGGCGTGCTTCTGCTGCTCTACACCATCGTATGCGGCACGTTCCTCGCGTTCTGGCTCTACATGGCAGGCGTGATGCGCGTCGGCGCGGTGCGTGCACCATGCTCGGCACCAGCGAACCGGTCATGGCCACCATCACCGCAGTGGCATGGGCCGGCGAAACGTTCACCTTCACCGACCTGACCGGCTTCGCCATGATCATCATCATGGTCTTCCTCGTGCGCTGACCGCTCGCCATAGCCATAAACTGTCCGATTCTGGAGAATCGGACATCCAGAACGCAAAACCCATACCTTAGTTGTCCGATTCACCAGAAACGGACAACTAAACAGGTAAAACTGCCCCACAGTTGTCCGTTTCTCCAGAATCGGACACTTATGGTGCGCACGTCGGTGCCGGCGAGCACGTCGGCCAGATGCTTGGCAGTGTTCGGGATTGCCGGCAGAGTCTCTTCGGTCCAAGCGCCGACCGCGTTCACGACCACGTCGAATACTCGCTGACTGAAGTCGCGAAAGCCTGCGCCCGATCATCGATGCGATGAAGACATGGGGGAACCATTACCGAAACGAACACGAGTTCTGATTGTTCCAGTCACTGGAGTTGTCGGGAGCCGCTGAGCTCTACTGCCGCTTGGGAAACGAAAAGGCCGGAACCTTTCGGCTCCGACCTTCACCATGGTGCGAGCGGGGGGAGTTGAACCCCACGAGCATACACTCACTGCCACCTGAAGACAGCGCGTCTACCATTCCGCCACGCTCGCAGACAATCGACTAATCTACACCTATCGTTCCGATACCGCAATTACGGCGTGTCGCGATGGTTACGGTGTCCGATTCACCCGAATCGGACAGTCTGGGGCGTCGGATGATGCGTGCATGACTGATTTACCCGAATCGGACACTCGGGTGAGTGGGGGATGCGCTGCGAGTGACCGATTCTGGAGAATCGGACAAATAGACATGCGAATACGCGGCTGTGAACGGGCGTGAATCAAGCAGCATCAAATCGGTACCGCCGAGAAAACGGTAGCCGCCGTCATCCAGCAATCGGGTTTTCGCAAAATGTAAGCCCAGGAGCGTGGCTTGCACCTCGTCGATGCCGTAAATGACATGCTCCCAGACGGTCTGTCCAGAAGCGTCTTCCAGACGAACGTTTACACTCCAGGCGTCCTCGTCGATTTGCGGTTCGGAAACCGACAACACCCGATCTCCACCCGCGTATTGGAATTGTCGCTGCATGCTCGTCCCCCATCAAATGCGCGTATCTTCGATTGCGGGTTGTTCGCTCTTCGGGTCGGAAGATAGTGTTTGGCTATTTGTCGCATTGGAACTTTTTCCCGCTAGGCAGGCGGCATAGGCTGTGGCTGCCCCGGCCCAGCATACTGCGGCCGCAGCACCGTGTAGGCGTTTGCATGTTTTCCCTAAAAGTTTATATTCGTGATCACACGTTGCTTTTGAGGAGACTGTGACTGCAGCTGCATTGCTTACTGATGGATTACTGATGGCGCATGGGGGCATTCCCTGAACTGTTGATAATATACAAGCGAAGGTAATTGTTAGAATAGTTTTCAGCATAATTTAATGTCCTGCGATAACTGATATTGGAATTAAATTAAAATATTCGCCAGAATTTGTGCTACGCAATGTGCAGTGCTTGCGTTTACGCCATGCTGACGGAGGAATTGCTCGATTTTGCCAGCTGCCCAATTCTCAGGTTTTGCAGAAGCCGGAGAGATCGCCGAGCCATTTTGCTCCACTGAAATTTTTGCCGCTACTTTAAGCGCTTTGGCTACATTTCCTACGGCTCCACGACTCTGTGGCACGTCATCCGTGTCATTCAATGGTTGCAAGGCGTTTGCATTTTTAGTGGGGAATATTCCGGAAGCCTCCGCCTCTGCCGGGTAAGCATATTGTTTGTCGGCTGTGGGCTGGACGGAGAGGCTATGTGCTTCGTGTTCGATTGCTGCGCTGTTCGGCACCTCATCCATGCTGGGGAGCGAAGCTTCATCTGCCATTGCTGTCGCGCTCCCCGATGCAAGTGTCGCACAAGCCAAAAGAGTCGCAATAACACGTAACGTGTTCTTTTTCATATATATGTCCTTTCGTCAAGTTGACGTGACATCAGTCGAGAGTAGAAGCGTGTTCGCAATTGTGATAGAGTGCTGTCACCTGTTAGGGGGACATGTCGCATTAAATATTCAAACGGGTGACATCGCTGTTGTACGGAACCGCATTGCGTGATTTACATGATGACGGAATGTGTCCCCCGGTGAAAGGTGTGAATATGCGACGGAAGCAAAATGCATGCGATTCGAACGGTGGCGTACATGCTGAGCGCGTGACGGCCAACATGCATGACCTTACATATGGCTTGAAAGATTTTTTCCGCGAGGTCTTTCTTGATAAGGATGATATCGACTATGAGCGCCGCTTTGACGTGCGTTCCTTGCCATTGCTGGTTGTAGCGATGGCTGCAGGATGGCTCTATTCTCGTGATGGAAACGGATTCTATGCGTGTGTCAGCGCGATTTTTGCTGTTTCCTATACTGTGTATTTCATCGTCAATCGAGGCGTGTACATCGTGCGCCTGTTCCGTGGGGAAAATATTTTCGGTAAACGGCGTGTGAGATGCATGAAATACCGTGGCACGATACATTCGTCGGTTGCGGGCGGGCTGGCAAAAGCCTTGGAAAAATTCGTTGATAACGATACGCTGTATGCGTATATCGGCGGATATGGTGTTCCGTTGCTGGGCACTGCGACAATGATTGCTTATGATGCGTCGCACTGGTTATGGTTGGCATTAGTTGGGGGAGTCTTGTGCGTTGTATATGCGCTGTATTGGCTGATATATGCATTTGTTGCCGCGCATCGGGCGCTTATCGCAGTGCTTGCGGATCGCGATAGGAGATTGGAACAGGCGGGTTATCGCATGACGGTTATGCGCCGAGATGCAAAATTGGCCAGCAGGACGCATGATACGGTTACCGGTGGTCTGTCGTATATTGCCTTTATTGCGCAGCAGCAGCTGGAGGGTAAAACCTTATCGGACGAGGAACGGGTTGCGTGGAAACATATCGATGATGCGGCTCAACGTACGATGGACAATGTTCATGAAGTTATTGATATTCTTGGACGAGATATCGACCCCGCAAATCCCGTTGGCGGCGAAGGGTTTGATTGCGAATCGCAAGAAATACAGATGCCAGATGTTTCTTCATTGGAGAGAATTATTCGCGAGCATTGTGATGAGGGGGATTCTCGGCTTAAGACGCTCGGGTTTGTTGGAACAAGTGAGATTCAGCTGGATGTTGCGGATGCTGATGATACTGGTGAAAGTGTTTGTGCGGATCTGATTGATGAGTGTACAAGTCTGATTGATGAGTTATACACCAATATTTCTTGTCACGCTGATACGAGTCAGCCATACGCTGTTTTTGTCAGTAGCGAGAACGGATGCCTCCGCATCACGCAGGTAAACGCTATAGCGTGCCCGCGCGATGCGCAGAGCGGCTATAAGAAGAAGGTTTCAGGAAGGGGACTTGCGTTTCATCGGAGGATGCTTGACGCGATGAGCGGGTCGATTACTACTTGTGAAGAGGGTGATACTTGGACGCTGCATGTGGTCATACCGTTGTGAAAACAATAGGTTTTGGCGTAGATATTTGATAATTATTCATGCTGAATCTTTATAAAATATTGCAAGTAATTTGGTGGTTAATGTAATGGAAACTAATGTGGAAAGAATTAACAAATTAGTTGAACATATAGGAATAGTCGACAATGATGTGTTGACGTTGGGTGCGTTGTCTAGCTATTTGACTCAACGATTTGGAGACGAGAAAATTTTATGGCGATGCACGCTTGGTAAAAAAAGCTGCGGAATTATGTAGTAATTCGCAAACACGTCCCCAGATATTACTCATGGATATGTCATTATCT
>ENA-OQER01001362-OQER01001362.1-human-gut-metagenome-genome-assembly--contig:-NODE-1362-length-11909-cov-1.777118_pt1 | contig 11909 bp, 18 predicted proteins | sample MGYA00242797_ERZ504639 | MGnify/ENA primary metagenome ERZ504639 (study PRJEB26092, sample SAMD00036306) | human gut metagenome | host: Homo sapiens | study: EMG produced TPA metagenomics assembly of...
TGATAATCCCCGCTCCCTTATATGTGATCTCCAGCTCGCTTCTGGTCTCATCATCTTTCGGAAAAATTCCCTTATTCAATTCCGGGATTACCTTCTGGATAAACTTTTCTCTTCCATCCACGATTTCCGAAAAACGGTCATTCTTCCATAAAATATGTCCATCCTCCAGAATGATCGCATAGGGAACGGTCAACTCCTTTAACAGCGTGTTCTGAATTCCCTTGTACTGTGTTGAGAACTGGATCAAATCTGCCAGAATAAGAGAGCGGTTGTAAAAATATAACAATCCAACGATCACTACATAAATAATGACGAATACCGTCATCGTAAGTCCGGCTTTTTGATCCGTCATATACATCCAGATATTCATTGCCAACAGTAAGATCGTCATGATCAGCGGCACTGCATGTACATCCTCAGCTGCCCTTTTAAACGCATGTTTTTGTTCTTCATGATTTCCTATCCTCTATCCATACTTTCGTTTGCACAGCCTCCCCATACGCTGTGATTTCACAAACTCAGTCTTAGTATACCACTTTTTTTGTCTCCGTGTCAGCTTTCATCCACATCCGGTTCCTTCGGCCGATATATCTCACCGGATTCCCGGTCAACAGCAATTCCCTTTTTTTCCAGATGCTCATAGACATCCCCACGGAGAAGTGCATACAGCACGGAAACGATTGGAATGAAAACCAGCATTCCCACGATTCCCATCAGACTGGCTCCGATACTGACCGCTGCCAGCACCCAGATAGACGGAAGTCCCACAGAACTGCCCACCACTCTCGGATAGATCAGATTTCCCTCGATCTGCTGAAGGATCAGGAACATGATCACAAAAACCAAAGCCTTCATCGGCGCCACCGTCAGGATCAGAAATGCTCCCACTACGCAGCCAATAAATGCCCCGAAAATCGGAATCAGCGCAGTAAACGCGATCAGAACACCAATGAGCATCGCATATGGCATCTGCAGGATTCCCATACAGATCACAAACATCGTTCCCAGAATCACGGCCTCCAGACATTGTCCTGTCAGGAAATTCGAAAATGTACGGTAACTCAGAGAACAAACATCCAGAACCTTTTTCACCAGATCTTCTTTCATGTATGCATACATCACTTTCCGGATCTGAATATTTAATTTTTCTTTCTGCAACAAAATGTAGCACGCAAAAACAAACGCAATCACAAAGGTTGTAATTCCACTGGCAATCCTTCTTGCCACTACAAACGTAGAGCCAAGAACGCTGCTCGCTCCACTCGTAAAAAACTTCACGACTTCATTTATTATTTTGTCCCAATCCAGCGTCAGACTGTCCAGCCATTCCTTGATTTCCTTATTGTTATGGAAAATCTCTTCTGCCCAGCTCTGCGCTTTCGGCATAAATGACTGTATCCCTTTCCCGATTGATATAAAAGTGTCCCCCAGCTTCGGAAGCACTCCGAATACCACCAGCCCGATCACACTGACTACTACGATCAGCGTAATGATCAGACTGACCGGACGCGCCAGCCTCTGTGCCACTTTTTTATTTTTCATCATTTGATTTTGAAACAGCTTTTCTTCAAAAAAACTCATCGGAACATTGATCACAAATGCAATTGCACCGCCTAAAAGAAACGGATATACAATTCCCACTCCCTGTCCAAGCACATCCAGAATTAATGAATAATTCCACAATGCGATCAGAAGAATCACTGTAAACACGATCAGTCCCCGTATCTTTTTTAAATTTTCTTTGTTTAGATTCATACTTTACCTGCTCTTTCTGTCATTGTTCAGATTCTCTCCATGATTCCATCATTCTAACACAGAAGCTGCATTTGTTCCACTTTTTATTGCTCTTTTTATATAAAAAACTCCGAACCTGTCACTGACAAGCCGGAGTCTTTTGTTCGTTTATAAAAGCGATTAGTCCTGTACGTATGGCATCAGAGCAATGTGTCTTGCTCTCTTGATTGCTACTGTAAGGGCTCTCTGATGTTTTGCACAGTTTCCTGTAATTCTTCTAGGAAGAATTTTTCCTCTTTCAGAAACGTACTTTTTCAGTTTTGCTACATCTTTATAATCGATTTCGTTATTCTCTTTTCCACAGAATACGCAAACTTTTTTTCTTCTGCGTGCAGGGCCTCTCTTTTTGAAGCCGCCTTCTGGTCTGCTACCTTTTTCGTAAGCCATCTTCATTACCTCCTGTTTTGATAACTATGGCTTTTGAAGTTAGTTAAACGGTAATTCTTCGTCGATTCCATCCGGAATGTTCATGAAACCGTCCCCTGCATCAATACTTGGTGCCGGGCCAGGTGCCGGTGAAGACTGGAATGAACTTCTGTTTGCTTCGCTTTCGGCTCTGCTCTCAGCAAATTCCTGATCCTCTACAATCACTTCTGTTGTGTAGACTCTCACACCGTCTTTGTTTGTGTAGCTTCCTGTCTGGATTCTTCCGGAAACGGAAATTCTCATACCCTGACGGAAATATTTCTCTGCAAACTCAGCAGAACGTCCGAACACAACACACGGAATAAAATCTGCAGTCGGTTCTCCATCTCTTTTGAATCTGCGGTCTACTGCTACTGTATATCTTGCAACTGCAGTTGCACTGTCACCCTGTGAATATCTAACTTCCGGGTCTCTTGTCAAGCGACCCACCAAAACCACTTTATTCATATATACCTCTCTTCTCTTATGCTTCCTGTCTTACGCATAAATATCTGAGTACGTTGTCCATGATGCGGATACGCTGTTCGATCTCACCTGGAACACTCGCGTCAGACTCGAAGTGTACGAAGTAGTAAAATCCTTCTTTCATTTTCTGAATTTCGTAAGCGAATCTTCTCTTACCCCATTCATCAACGTCTGTTACGTTACCACCGAAACGTGTGATCATCTCTTTTACTTCTCGATCACAGCAGCTCTGGCATCGTCTTCGATTTTTGCGCTGACAACAACAGCTAACTCATACTTGTTCATGTTCTGCACCTCCTTATGGTCTCTGGCTCCCGGCTCCTCCGGGAACAAGGAAAATTGTGTCCGCTGATAATTCAGCAGTACGTCACAGTTTCCTATTCTACCATAAGAATCTGCTCGTTTCAAGACTTTTTCTTAATTTCTTTTGTATTCTTTTCTACCAGCCTGCGCGCCACCATGATCTGATGTCCGCATCCCTGACATTTCAGCCGGAAATCAGCTCCCACACGCAGCACCTCCCATTCACAGCTGCCGCACGGATGAGGCTTCTTCATCCGGATTACATCTCCCACATCAAATCTGTCTGCCATGTCCTACTCCTCTTTGATCAAACTCCCTGCAGAAGAAATCTTTCATCTTCATTGACATTTGTACAAGTAGAAAGACTGACGATCTTGGAATTTCTGTCCACTCCCGGAGACGTCACATAATTGGACGTACTCTTACACTCTGCCAGATATGCTTCAAACTCTTCATCTGTCGTAATATTCAGGTTATAGACTTCTGCCGAATCCTTCACTACTCTTGCAGAAAAGACCTCGTAAGTCCGTGTCTTTCCGTCCGGTGTGTAAATATAGAAATACGGATGCGCCTTATAAAAATCTTCACTTGCATATTCATTCAGCTGGGAGAACATCTCTCCTCCGACTTTCATATTGTGTCCGTAAATAAACGTATTCCGGTCGCTGAAATCATTCTGATTGCGCATATCCATGAAAATTGCTCCCAGTTTGTTGTCATTTGCGGAAAACGTCTTTGTCAGATATTCGTTATTATCTGCACTCTTCACAACAGGATAGCTGATGATCGACGGCTGGTCAAAGCGCAGCCATGCCACGGTATCCGGATTTTCCTGCATCAATTTGTCGAAATCCACCTGAAACTTCGGAGCTTCTTCCACTCCCTCCCCAATCTTGTCGCTGACGATGGCAAGATTTTTGATCTCGTCATACTCCTCACCGCCAGTGTAGTACGGAACCATCATCATTGCCAGCTGATACGCGGAAAACACAAACACACAAAGTGCGATCAGAAGCACTGTCAGTGATAATGGATCCCAGCCTTTTTTCTTTTTACTTTTTCTGCTGCTTTTTTTCTTTCATTTCAACCTCTTCTACCTGTTTCATTTGTTGTTAATTTTTTAAAATCCCAGAGACTCATTCACCAGGATCACTTTGATTCTTCCCGGAATCTGACTGTATCTTGTAATTAAGATCTGAGAACAGATACATCCCTGTTTCTTGCAGTCAAAACAGGTTCCGCCCGAAACACACGGCGTCTCTTTCTGAAACCGCTGCGCATTGATCGGCGCTGCCTCATTTCTTGCCCGGTGCAGTGCATCCTCCTGTGTCTTGACAACCTTGTTCATCCCCACGATCAGAAGAACATTCTTCGGACCATACGCATAGGCTGCCACCCGGTTCGCCACACCGTCGATATTCACAAGAACGCCGTCTTCACTTACTGCATTGGTGCTGCCCAGAAAGAAATCGGCAAAAAATGCTTTATGCATCATTTCTTCTCTCTCTTTTGACGTCTCTGTCTGATCTCTGTCATATAACGTGTAATCTCCGTTTCGAATGACATCCATCAGTCCGGCTTCTGCCACGCTCATCGTTCCGCCCCAGCTGATCGTACTTCCCTTCGGCATCAGCTCCAGAGCTTTTGCGACTGCCTCTTCCTTTGTCTCTACATAATATGCATCCATATTTCTGCTCTTTAAGGCATTCACAACCCTTGCCCCAAGGACAGCGTTTCTCATACTTCTGACATCCATCCTGCATTCTCCTTTCTGATCTGTGCAAGCACTCCGTAGATTGCATATGCAACTCCAAACTCTTCATTGGACTTTGTGATATATTTTGAAACCGTCTTCACTTCCGGCATTGCATTCTCCATCGCCACTGTTACTCCAAAATCCATAGACAGCATGGAATAATCATTCAGGCTGTCTCCAAGAACCATCACCTCATCCATCGTATACCCCAGTGATTCGATGTACTGTTTTAAGACCGGTCCTTTCTGTGCCTCCACTGCCGTAATCTCTAAGTTTGTCTTAAAAGAGGAAGCCACTGCCAGTTTTTTTATTTTTCTCCAGTTTTTTGCTGATCCTTGCCAGCATTTCCAGGTCGTTGGAATACAAAAATACTTTGTAGACTGATACCTGCGACTCTTCCAGTTCTTGAAATTCGGAGATGATCTTCGTATTTTCTACGATTCTCCGATAGAGAGGGGAAGATAAAACAGCACTCTCATCCGTATCCTGACCGGTATCCATATGAAACAGCTGGATCTGTTTCAAAAAACTTTCTTCGATTTCTTTTTTCGTTCCGATCCGGTAGTCATAATCTCCGGAACTGAAAATGATCGAAACCGGAAATTCTTTCAGATTTTCGTAAATCTCCTCACACAACTCCATCGAAAGCGGTGCTGTACTGACGATCTGCTGCTTTTGATCCCGCACTTCCGCTCCGCTTCCGACAATATAATCACAGACAATATCTGTTTTCTTTTAATTCTTCCATTGCGCCTTTAAAGTTTCGTCCTGTGGCGATCATAAAACGGATTCCCGCATCGCATGCCTCATGGATTGCTTTTAATGTCTCAGGCGCTACTTTATGGTCATTACCAAGAAGAGTTCCATCCATATCGCTTGCTATTACTTTTATCATGGTGTTCTCCTGCTTTCCATTCTTCTGATGTTATTGTTCCCACCAGTAATTTTCTGTTGTTTCATATGTCCATAAGAATTAGCATAATGACTGTCGAACAGAAAGTCAACGATTTTTCATCTGATTTTTATGACAATTTACGATTTAATCCCGGCATTTAACAATGTTTCCACTTCCTCCATCTGCCCGAGGATCTTCTGCTGCCGTTCTTCAAATAAAAGCCCTTTATTATACCGATAGTACGCATCGGATCCGTTTTCTTTGATAAACCACACACTGTAGTAATTCGCATTTAATTCTGTAATAAATGCCACCATCTCCTGGCTCTCTCCAAATGCAGCTTCCAGAAACGCAAACACATGCTGCAGCATACCGGCTGCCTCTTCTGTCTGTTCCTCCAGCCTCTCTGCCTCCGCTTCAAACTGTGCTTTGACTTCCTCATAGACCGCTTCTTTGGAACCGGATGACTCATTCACACGGATTCTGGCAGTTTCAAAAAACGCTTCTGCCTTCTGCATGGTTTTCTCTTCTGTGCGGGTCAGCTGCTCCGCTTTTTTTCCTGCTTCCAGATCCTGCGTAATCTGTCCGATCACCGTTTCCAAGACCACTCTTTCTGATGCTCCCGATATAAAAGCATGTATTCATAAATTTTCGTGACCATTGCATCTGCCGATAACAGCTGCAAACGCCTCGCCAAGACGGCCGCTCAAAAGTCCTGCGATGCTCAGATGCTCATCCAGCGGCGCATTCTTGATCTTCTGAATTATGGACGGATTCCATTCTCCTTTTAACAGATCTTCCACTGCATAATCCTGTTTGTACTTATAATAAAGCGCCAGATAGTTTGCAAAATCTTTTGCGATCATCTTGTGTGGATATACTGATAGACCACATCCCTGTCCACTGTCTTTTCCAACATCTCATACACCTGTATCAGTTGGGATAAATCTTCCCAGCCTCTTGCTGTCGCAAATACTTTTCCATCTACTGTATTCTCAATCCGATAAAAATTCTTTCTGCGGATTTCAAGATAAGAGATCACTGCCGGGTGGATTCCCTGACGATATGCATATTCTTTCCATACTTCGAAATTTTCCTCCACATCGATCCGTTTGATACGATCCAGTGTCACCACGTCAAATTCACGCACGGATTTGTTGTACTCCGGTGGATTTCCCGCTGTTACGATAATCCAGCCTTCCGGCACCTTCTGATTTCCAAATGTTTTGCCCTGGAGAAACTGCAGCATCGTCGGCGCCAGCGTCTCTGACACGCAGTTGATCTCATCCAGAAACAAGATTCCTTCCCGAATTCCGGTCTTCTCAATCTTGTCATACACAGATGCGATAATCTCACTCATCGTGTACTCTGTTACAGATACCGTTTTCCCACCGTACTCTTTTTCCTGAATAAACGGCAGCCCTACCGCACTCTGTCTTGTATGATGTGTGATCGTGTATGCTACCAGCCCGATACGGCATTCTTTCGCAATCTGTTCCATAATCTGTGTTTTTCCGATTCCCGGAGGTCCCACCAGAAAGATCGGTCTCTGGCGGATCGCCGGAATCCGATAATCTCCAAATTCATCTTTGGCCAAATATGCCTCAATAGAATCTTTAATTTCCTGTTTTGCTCGCTTTATATCCATGTATCTCCTCCCATTTCTGATTCTTCTATAATAAGTTTCAATGCCCAGGCCGGCACGTCCACATCCCGGTAATCCTCCTGCATAAATACAAATGCCGTCTTGTATGCCGGCATTTCCCCGGATAGATTCCGTAACCGTCTGTAAAATAGAGCAGTCCCTTCAATTCTTCAATTCATGATTTTCCAACATCTGATCCACATATGCAAATGCCCGGACGAAAATCCGTCCCGCCCTCTCCGTACAACTTTAGATGCTCCATATATTCTTTCAATTCTTCTTTGCTTGTGATCTTTTGGTCGGACTGCACAGTCTCATCACACTGCAGGATATGAATGTTGGTCTTTTTAAAAAAGCTGTCCTCTTCACACAAAATGCCATATGTCTCTTCCAGAAATTTTCGTACCAGATTTTGGGAACAGGACATGGATGTGTCGATCACAATCACAAATTCTGCAACTTTTTGACTTCTTTTGTTTCCTGCGGTTCGATCAGCGGCATATTTCCGTACATTTGAAGTCCATAACTGTAAAACGTATAATCGAACGTATCCGGATCCACACCGTTTTCCTCCCTAAACACCGCAAATTTCCGTAAAAATTCCCGGTAATCCTGTCGTTTCCTGTTTTCGATTTTTACCTGATCCAGAAAATCTCCGGTCTGCTGGATGCCTCTTTTGAAAATGTCTCCAGATCGGTCTCCATCTCTTCATTGATCTCCTGCCATTTCTGGTTCATCTGCGGGCTTGGCTTCTGATCCGGTTTTTGATTCTCCCAGTATCTGTGGTCATCCTGATAAAACTCCTGCTCCAGCTTCAACAATTCTTTCTCTTCTAACTCCCAGGCAGTCAGAATCCGATAGATACGCTCGGCATTCAGAACTTTTTTCTCTGCTTCCAGCTTCCGGTAGGTCTCCCGTCTGAGAAGACTCCTGGAAAATCGGACACTTCTGTGATAAATCCCATCTATCATATGCTCTGCTGCAATATCACAGCTCAAATTCCAATAGCGCCCGTCCATGCCCTGTTTGATAAAATGCCGGAAAATACAGTGAAACACCATGTGCAGATATCCCCGGTTCACAAGAATCCGATTCTGCCGGTACAAGCCCCCAAGCTGCTGCGGGTGAAAATATATCACTGCTCCATCCGTTCCAAAGGGACTGACAGACGAATCCATCTGATATACAAAACTGCTCAGCGCCACATCCAGAAAACGCATTCCCAGATACAGCTCATCCCTTGCAGCACCTAAAATACTGCTGCCGATCTGTTGAAGCTTTTCGGCTGCTTCTCTACTGTTTTCTTCTTCCATACGCATATATCCCTTCTATTATATTGTACATTTACAACACAAATTTTTTCTTTTCTTGACCGGCTGCATCTGCTGCCGTTCATTCATAAGCAGACTTAAAATCTCCGACTTCTGCTTGTCGGAAGCGCACTCGATCGCCATGTCCAGCCCCTCTGATGTCCACAGTTTTTCTCTGGAAATCAAGCGTATCCTTTCTGTCTGTTCATTCTTGATCAGATATGGAACGATTTCTTCCAGATGGGACCTGATATATCCCAGATAAGCTGTTTCTCCCCTTGTCGAAAGCCGGATGGGAAACAAAAGCCTCCCGAAACACAGATCAATGAGTACAGGCAGCTTTTCCATCACCACTGCCATAGAAAACAATTCATCATATTTCTCGTAATCCAACTCCTTTGCCAGAAAACACTGCCGGTAATTGTTTCCCGAACCATGATGCTGGGTATACAAAATCCGGCTGGCGTATTCTCCACTGCTTCTTCATAATGCCCCGGGAATACCAACTCCGCTTTCTGACCGCCAAATGCTCCGTTTTCGTAAACGAAAGTCACATCCATTCTCTGCCACAGCTCTCCCAGAATCTCTTTTACACAGCTTTTACTTCCAAATTGCAAGTGAACAATCAGTTTCTGTAAATTCCCGCACACTGTAAACGCTCCGCTTCCGATCTGCATCAGATTGTCCGAGAACTCCAGCTTTTTTAAGTTTCTGCATCCATAGAAAATATAACGCCCGATCTCCCGCATGGTATCGGGAAAAACGACTTCCTCCACCGCATCGCCTGCAAGCAGTTTTTCCTCTGCCGACCTTTGTCCGATCTGATCCGTATCATATGTCTGTACATCAATCTCTTCCTTGTCTTTTCTTGCAGACGCATTAGGGCGCTGCCTTTATTACTGGTTTCCCCTCAATCTGCTCCGGAATGACAACCTGACTGTCTGTCCCGAAACACCGGACGATCTCTATCCCCTCTCCAGATACTCTGTAATGTATTTTCATAGAACTGCTTTTTTCCTCCTGCGGATTGTTCTTACTAAGAATTTAGTTTATCATGGATTGTCAAATTCAACAACTTAAGACAACGGTTAATGAAAGAATCCTGGAAAGTGTATGATACTGAAAAAACAGCCCTACCTTGCGATAGGACTGTTTTTCAGAAATAAGTTTTTCATGTATCGTTTGAGATTTTTTCAACTAACTGTTCGATCATTAATATATTAGCTGCCTATATCCCGCTATTCAGAACCCGAAGCAGCATATCCCCGGTTCCTACATTATATCCGCTTGCCGAATACACACCCTGCATTCCTTCTTTTACAACAAGAATCAGCGGCAGCTTATCCGGGTCCCCATACATTCTGCGCGCCAGTACATTGATATTTTCCGTTCCTTCATCATAGTACACCGCTGCTTTCGGCAGCTCTGCCTTTGTTTTTGCAAATGTCGGATCTGCCTGATCTTCTTTATGTTTCAAAATCAGATTTACCCGGCTTCCAAGCGCTGCAAATTCCTGACTTCTCTCACGGAGTTCGTTTAAAATATGTTCCGTTGGTTCCTTTCCAACCTCATGCCAGATAAACAACGAGGTTCCCTCTTTGACTTTTTGACTTCCCAAAATTTTTATTCCCTGCTCATCTTCTACCGCAAATTCTTCCAGCGGAATCTCTTCCAGCATATCCTTCAGCTCCGCTTTTCGAAGAGTCAGCTGGATTTCTTTTGTCTGACCATTTTCGATGTCAAATTCTGTGCAGGCAGCAAACTGGTTCCCGTTCGGCAGACGGTTTGTTGTGATCACACGGTATGTCCCCGCTTCCACTTCCAGCTTTGCCTCTCCCTGATATCCTTCCCCAGCTGCAGGGTCTGCCAGAGATAACCTGTCTCTGATTTTTTCGCAATCGTCCAGTTTCTGCATATAGACCCATCTCTATCATCCCGGATTCAAATGAATCTGCGCTGTTTTTTCACATACTTCTTCTGTTTTTTCAGAGTTTTCCACATTTCAAAAATGCGTTTTCCCCATAATACCTGCATTTCTCCATCCAGTGGATTTAATCTTGCCGGAACGCCCAGTGTACGGCAGATCGCCACAAACAACACCTTCTTCGATTCCAGACTTGCCCTCTGATAGCGAAGCGTTCCCGCCGGGGTTGTTAAAAGCTCTTCATATTCATATGCCGGTTCTTCCTGAATATTTTTGCAGATCCAATTCCAGATCTCTCTTGGATTCTTCTGAAACTGTGTTTTCTGCTCTTCTGTAAAAAATGCCTGAATTTTTCTTCTGTACGCACTCTGCTGTTCCCTTGAAATCCTTGGATTTAAAACATATTTTGCAAAAATCTCCGAAGGAAATGTATGTCCCCATACACATGCCTCCTCAAGATGCTCCAAAAGTTCCTGCGCCTTACAGTCTCTGAAATCTTTCAGGCTCAACTGATCCAGAAGCGCCTTTTTCCAAAGTGCATTTGGTGTTTCTGCATCGAGAATTTTTGAATTTCCTGATGATTTCCCTTACTGTTTTCCAGTGCGTTCCCTGCTTCTTCTCCAAAGAAACTGTTTACTTTCGCAAGCCGCTTTTCTGTCGCCTGACGGAATTTTTGCGCACCTGTCTGCTTCTGCTCTTCTGTCGGTCTTTTCGTGTTGACAGGAGCATCCGAAGGTGCGATCATATCGAACGCCACCCACTCCTCTGCTGATTTTTCTGCTTTTTTTCCTGCAAGAACCAGTGTCTGCGCAGAAATTTCACGCGTATCCAAAATGGCAGTCACATGTCTATCTTCCTTCCACACGGAAACAAACAGGCTTCCTTTTCCGGTCCTGAGCACGACCTTCCCGTTTGCATCTGTTTTCTTTCGGGAGATTGCAACCAGCTCTGCATAATTCAACAGTTCAAAGCTAACTTCCGCATCTGCCACAGGAGTTCCGTCTTCTTCTGTCACAAACAGCTCCAGATCAACTGTTTTTGCATATCTGGAAAGCTGGTTCACCCCTGAGGTCACATCCGGATGTTCGATCACATCTCCGTCTGCCTGTTGTGAACCGAAAATTCTGGAATTGATCATCATAGAGCGGGAAGATGCATTGACGAACCATCCCAGATCCAGAATCTCTTCCGGCTCACAGGCTCCCAGAAAATGCCACGTTCCTTCACACCATACTTCGACCCAGGCATGATTGTCATCGCAATGTGCCCAGCGGTGCGCATATACCTGCCTTGCCGGGATTCCGATACTGCGCAGCGCATTTACCGTAAATACCGACTCTTCTCCGCAGCGTCCGATCCCGTTTCGATACACGGCCTCTGCAGAGATGGTA
>ENA-OQER01001363-OQER01001363.1-human-gut-metagenome-genome-assembly--contig:-NODE-1363-length-11888-cov-1.756653_pt1 | contig 11888 bp, 18 predicted proteins | sample MGYA00242797_ERZ504639 | MGnify/ENA primary metagenome ERZ504639 (study PRJEB26092, sample SAMD00036306) | human gut metagenome | host: Homo sapiens | study: EMG produced TPA metagenomics assembly of...
TTGGCATGCGCCTGAATCGGAACATCATGTAAAAGTCGGATATTCTGACAGAGTTTTTTCAACTACCAGCTTCTGGTTTTTTCGCATTTCTACATATTTCACAAAATACTGTTCATCTGACAGTAATGTATTTCCCTGATTTTCGTGCGCCTCTTTTTCCAGTTTCTTTAAAATCAAATCCAGATCGGACAGATCAAAAAAGGTGCAGGCAAGTTGTTTGTCCATCACAATATCACGGGCGATCCGGTGGAATGTATTCCGGAATATCTGTTCCAGCTCGGATTGTGCCCGTCGGATTTTGCTGAATTTCCGGGCATGTAGAGATTCATCAGAATCCCACAGGAAGTTCCGGTCAGAAGCAAAAGCAGTTCGTTGACCAGGAGTGCGGGATGCACAGACTGGGCAGCATACAGGTGCAGTACCAAAACGGTGTTGGAAACCAGTGTATTTTGCAGAGAAAATAATTCACAGATACCGGCAAACAAAATCAGATAGACAAAAATGGATGGAATCTGGTATCCCATCAGATAAAATACCACTATAGCCACAGTCATGGACGGAAAGAAAGAAAAAATACGTCTGGCGACAAGAGAAAAGGTTTCCCTTCTTGTATTCTGCAGGCTTAAGATGGCAATAATACCGGCAGAAGTTGGTGTCTGCAGTTGGAATAGTACTGCAAGAAGACATCCGATGGACGCGGCTGCAGCAATTTTAAAAATACGCAGAAAATCAATTTGTTTTATATTCATATCGGTTCTCCCCAAGATCATAGTAAGGATATTCATTCTAGCATATACAGTTGCAAGAGTAAATAACCAGAACAAATGTTAACTTATAATAATAAAAGGTTGACAATAGAGCATCTCTTTCGTATACTGGAACAAGAGTGTAAAGAAGGAGAACAAAACACATGGAGACAAAAGCAAAATTTCTCACAACGAAACAAATGACGTTGATCGCATTGATGACAGCGCTGACCTGCATTCTGGGGCCGTTAAGTATTCCACTGCCGTTCAGTCCGGTGCCGATTTCATTTACAAACCTGGTGTTGTATTTCTCGGTTTTTGTACTGGGAACAAAATTCAGCACCATCAGTTATATCGTATACCTCTTGATCGGTCTGGTCGGACTTCCGGTATTTTCCGGTTTCAGCGGCGGTCCGGCAAAAGTGGCAGGGCCTACGGGCGGATATCTGGTCGGATTTGTGTTTTTGACAGTGATCGCCGGATTTTTTGTGGAGCATTTTAAAGGAAAACTGTCATTTGCCGTTCTTGGAATGGTACTTGGAACGATCGTATGTTATCTTTTCGGTACAATCTGGCTTTCTATGCAGTTGAATATCGGATTTGTGGCAGGACTTGGTGTCGGAGTATTTCCGTATATTCCGGGAGATCTGGTAAAAATTGCAATTGCCTGCATTATAGGGCCGAAAATCAGACGTGCTGTTGTAAGATAAAGGGATAGAATCTGCACTTTCGGACAGAATAAACAAGACATGATTTGTAATGGAAAGTGGGGAAATGATATGGAAGAACAGACAGGAAAGCTTTTAAAAGAATGCAGCAGTGGCTGCAAGATGGCGATCAACAGCCTGAATCAGGTGCGGGATTTTGTGAAGGATGAAAAGCTTCATCAGCTGCTGGATGAATACGACAAGAAACATAAAGCACTGGAGGAAGATATCAGCAGACTGCTGGAAAAACATGGAGAACAAGAAAAGGATCCTCATCCTGCCGCAGCTGCATTTTCCAGGATTACAACGGATGTGAAGCTGATGCTCCACGATGACAGCTCTCAGATTGCGAAGCTTCTGATGGATGGCTGTAATATGGGAATCCAGTCCATCGGAAAATTTCTCAATGAGTATGAAGAGGCGTCTTCTGAGAGCCGTTCGCTTGCAAAGAAGCTGCTCCATATGGACGAACAGCTGATGAAAGAATTGAAACCATTCTTATAAAAACAGGATAAACAGTTAAAAAACTGACAGCAAAAGTTAACTCTCCATCCATTGGAGAGTTTTCTTTTCTTTGATACAATAAAAGCAGCAAAAGATCAGAGAAAAGAGAGGTGCAGATGGATGGAATTGAAAATTGGAAAACGAATTCAAGATCTTAGAAAACAAAAAGGACTGACGCAGGAACAGGTGGCAGCAGCACTCAATATTTCAGCGGCAGCAGTGTCCAAGTGGGAGACGGATACGACATATCCGGATATTACAATCCTAAATCCACTGGCAAGGCTTTTGGGCGTGAGTGTGGATGTTCTGCTGGACTTTCAGGAGCAGATGACGGAAGAAGAATGTATGAAGCGGATGGAGAAAGCGGATACACTGTTTTCGACAAGAAACTGGGAAGAAGGACAGCAGTACTGTGAAGAGCTTCTGAAAGAATTTCCGACAGACTTATTTCTGAAATTTCGGGTAGCTTCGACTTATATGCAGTATGCAGGTGCAAGCTTACAGGAAGAAATTTTGAAGCAGCAGATGGAACGAAGCATTACGTTGTTTGAAGAGAGCACAGCCAGCGAAAATGCGGAGATTTCCGAGACGGCATGGTATGTTTTATCCGGCTTATACTGTATGAATGAGGAATATGAAAAAGGGCTGGAAGCCGTAGAAAAACTGCCGCAGCCGGATTTTGATGCAAGAAGCATGAAGTCCAGTATCTGTATCAGATGGGAAACTGGAAGAATCAGAAAAACTGACACAGCGTTGTTTGTATGAAGAAATCCGCAATGCAGGTTTGTCTCTGGTCAGTCTGGCGAAAATTGCCGGAGAAGAAAGTGAGTATGAAAAGGCGTTTCGATTTCTGGATGCCGCACAGGAGCTGGAGACCTTATTTGAAGAAAGCCGTCTCGGAGGAGTCAATGTTATGGTATCCCAGATGAAACTTGGAATTCTGGTGAAGCAGGGGAAAAAAGACCAGGCACTTTCAGAACTGAAGCATCTGGTTATGGGGTATCTGAATATTGTACAAGGAAGAAAGACAGAGACTCCAATTTACTTTGACAAACTGGAATGGAATGAAAGTACTTCACCGAAACGGGGATATCTACTGGAAAATCTTCTGTGGCTGTTGGAGACAGAGGACGTATATGCAGAATTAAGAGCGGAAGATGTGTATCGGGAAATGGTGGAAAAATTCAAAAGGAACTGGAAAAAGCAGATAAAATTCGCCCCGCAAAAGTGGAAGAGAGCTTTTGCGGGGCGACCTTGTTTCTTATTTAATCTCAGCTCTTGCAGCTGCATTCTTGTAGTATTTGAAATCTGTAAAGATTTCTTCTTTGTAAGGATTCTTTTTCTTCTTTCTTGCAGTTCTTATAATGTAAATAAATGCTACAATATTTACGATCAGTGCAAGGAGACTGACAATCGTCATCATGGTCGGATCTGCATTTGTGCTTCCGCCGGTAGTGATTCCGTTTAAAGTACCGTCAGCATACAGTTTTGGAATGGTTGCCCATGGGAATACCTGTGTTCCGTCAGAGAATGTCTCCTGGAACAGAGGGAATACCTGCGCGAACATACACCAGATACAAAGCGTGTTGGCACGGTTCATGATCCAGCCGCCTTTGTTCCAGAGCAGTGCTGCGATTGTCGGTGCAAGCAGAAGTGCAACGCCGCAGAACCAGGAATGTGTCGGCAGACAGTTGTAGGTATAGGCGAAATTCCATACATCATAGACCAGGATGTAAACCCAGATCATATCCGGCCAGATCATGTCTTTTTTGTCTTTGGATGTGTAGACAGCCCACCATCCGGTCATACACAAAATATTGATGATTCCGGCAATTCCGTTAAATACGTTGTGCCATCCTCCGTACAGCCATACATCTTCAGAGGACAGCCACCAGGAATACCATCCGTTGATGCAGATTCAAAATCACTTGCAACGGCGATCAGAATATTGATGGCAACGATTGCAAACGGATACGCTTTGAACCAGTGAGCTTTTCCGATTCCCCATTCATATTTGATCATCATAAATCCGATACATCCTGCAAGTGCGGCATAAAGCTTGGCGTAGTGGAACCATCCATTCATATATAGATATGTCTGGTTATTGAGTGCCCAGGAAGCTCCTGTTTTTGCCCCGACGGCAATTGCAATAAAATAAACAGTCAAAATAGCCGGGATGACAAAAAACATTAAAATACCGCCGGCTTTGGTCCGTCTGGAACTTCGTTTAACAGAATCAGTGCAGCGAGTACGCCAAGCATCGCGATCCACTGCGGCAGGGCGTTTTCACCGTAAACATGAAATAACATAATCTTTTTCCTCTTTTCATTCCTTTTATTGTGCTTCAATTTCCTTGATATTACATTCATCTCCGCACACGAGATACGTGTTCGGGCTTTTACAATATGGGCACTGTCTGCCGAATTCCACTGTAGGATACGTCTGGCGGCAATCCTCACAGTAAGTAGTGGCAGGGAGTATCTCGATTTTCAGTTCTGAATGTTCGATCAGCGGAAATTTTTTTGCGGTAGTATTTCCAGCAGTCTGTCAGGTAATCAGGGACGATTGTGCTCACTTCCCCGATTTCCAGAGTGACAGAGCCGATTTCGCTTAAATTGTTTTCTTTTGCAACATTTTGAAGCGTTTTTGTAATGTGAACAATAATTCCCAACTCATGCATAATGTGTTCCTTTATGATTTCTTTTTCAGTTTGATCTTAATGGCACGTTTGGCTGCATAAGGAAGGATTCCCTTTAGCTTGTCTTCTGCAGTACGCATCCGGCTTGCCTCAGGAAGATCCCGGCTTAAATGGATGGCATCAAACTCGCATTTTGTGGTACAGAGTCCGCAGCCGATGCATTTATTTTCATCCACGACAGAAGCTCCGCATCCGAGACAGCGGCCAGCTTCGATCTTGACTTGTTCTTCTGTGAGAGAAGAACGCAGATCGCGGAAGGTTTCTTTTGCGATTCCGGATTTTTTACCCGGTATCTGTCTTTTTGCCGTGTCAAATTCTTCGATGTCAAGGTTGTTTTTATCAAGCTCGACAAACTGACGCAGATCACGTCCAAGTGTCAGCGAGTGGCCTTTATGTACAAAGCGGTGGATGGATACGCAGCCCTGTTTTCCGGCAGCAATCGCATCAATGGCGAATTTCGGCCCGGTAAAGACATCACCGCCGACAAAAATATCCGGTTCTGCGGTCTGATAGGTGACAGGATCTGCCTGTGCAGTCTGATTTGGACGAAGCTCTACAGCGGTGTCTTTTAACAGATTACCCCAGAGGATCGTCTGCCCGATGGAGAGCAGTACATTTTCACATTCCAAGGTGATACAGTCATTCTCATCATAGACCGGAGCAAATCTGTGATTTTCATCAAATACAGAGATACATTTTTTCAACACGATACCTGTTACAGCTCCGTTTTCAGTGAGGATTTCTTTTGGTCCCCATCCGCACTGAATCTGGATATCTTCTTCTTTTGCCTCTTCTACTTCATCACGGGCTGCCGGCATTTCTGCCTCGGATTCCAGACAGTACATGGAGACAAGCTCACTTCCGGTACGAAGCGCGGTCCTTGCAACGTCGATGGCAACGTTTCCGCCGCCGATCACCACAGTACGGCCATTCAGATGAACAGAATCTTCATTCAGGTTTACACTGCGTAAAAATTCCACACCGGTTGTCACACCTTTCGCATCTTCCCCCGGGATTCCGGTTTTTCGTCCGCCCTGTGCACCGATCGCAATATAAAACGCCTGATATCCCTGTGCACGGAGTTCAGGGATCGTGATATCTTTGCCGATTTCCACGTTGTAACGGAATTCAATTCCCATTTGTTTTAAAATGTCAATTTCTGCTTCAATTACTGATTTTTCCAGACGGAAGGATGGGATTCCATTCATCAGCATACCACCTGCACGGGATTCTTTTTCAAAAATCGTAACCGGGTATCCTTTTGTACGCAGATAGTAGGCGGCGGACATTCCGGCAGGACCGGCACCGATCACGGCAATTTTCTGAGTGAATTGTTTTCCTTCATGATTCTCGCAAAGCGGAACAAAGCGGGTATTTTCCTTTAACTCCTGTTCTGCGATAAACCGCTTGATCTCATCAATAGCAACAGCCTGATCAATGGTCGCTCGGGTACATGCATCCTCACAGCGGCGGTTACAGATTGCACCGCAGACTGCAGGGAACGGGTTTTCGGTCTTGATCAGTTTTAATGCGTCAAGATAGCGTCCCTCAGCCGCCATCTTAATATAGCCCTGTACGGAAGATGAGCAGGACAGGCAGTCTTACAAGGAGATGTACCGGTGTCATAGCAGTTGATTTTGGCATGATCCCGGTAATCCGGAGCCCATTTGTCCGGTCCCCATTTTCCGTATCCGGAAGCAGGGATTTCGGATAGGAAATCTCGCCTTGTTTTGTACACAGCTTCTGCCCAAGTTTGGCAGCGCCTACTGGACAGACCTCCACACACTGACCACAGGCAACGCATTTGCCTGCTTCCACATGGGCACGGTAGGCAGAGCGGGACATATTCGGTGTGTTGAACAACTGAGATGTACGCAGTGCATTGCAGACACCAGGTGCACAGTTGCAGATGGCGAAGATCTTATCTTCCCCGTCAATATTGGTGATTTGATGTACAAATCCGTTTCTCTCGGCGCGCTCCAGAATTTCCAGAACTTCCTCCTGTGTGATGTAATGGCCTTTTCCTGTTTCTACCAGATAATCTGCCATATCACCGACACCGATGCACAGATCTCCTTCGATTTCGCCGCAGCCTTCGCCGCGCACGCGTTGCTGACGGCGGCAGGAACAGGCGCCGACTGCATATTTGTCCTGATATTTTTTCAGCCAGTGGGAGATATGCTCCACACTTGCGGATTCCTGCTTTGCAGGAATTGCCTTTTCTACAGGAATGACATGCATTCCGATTCCTGACCTCCCGGCGGTACCATTGGTGTAACCTTTTCCAGAGGCAGTCTGGACATATTTTCAAAGAAATCTGCCAGAATCGGGTGTTCTTCACCTGCTTGTCATTCATCATCATAAATTCTGCGCAGCCGGGAACAAACATCGGCAGGACATACTGCTTATGATGGTCGGCGTTCTCCCAGTTATATTCGATCATGCCGATCACGGACATTTCATCCAGCAACTTTTGCACACGTTCTGGATCTTTGCCGGATTTTCGGCAATCTGTTCCAGTGTCATTGGTTTTCTGACCTTCATGGAAAGACAGACCTCTGCCATTTCATCAGTCAGAACTTCCGCGAGTCCCCAATACTCGGGATCCTCCACTGTGACTTTCACACCGACACGGTCAGTGATCATCTGTCCCAGCTTCAGGATCAGTTTACGTTCTTCTTTCATTCCTTTACTCCTTTTTCATTTGATTCATTCCAGGAACTGGTTTCTTCTTTCAGCCAGTCGATCCATTCGTCCATGCCCTCCCCGGTGCGGGCAGAGATCGGGATGATCTTCATATCCGGATTCAGCTTCAGTACCCGCTTTTTACATTCTTCCAGATCAAAGTCAAAGTAAGGAAGAACATCGATCTTGTTGATCAGAAGGCACTGGCATACCTGAAACATCAGTGGATATTTCAGTGGTTTATCGTCTCCTTCCGGAACACTTAAGATCATGGCATTTTTCACAGCGCCTGTGTCAAATTCTGCAGGACAGACCAGGTTGCCCACATTTTCCAAAATGGCAAGATCTACATCACTGGTATCCAGCTCCAAAAGCCCTTGCCTTGTCATATCTGCATCCAGATGACACATTCCCCCTGTGTGCAGCTGAATGACTTTGGCTCCGGTTTCGCTGATCGTATCTGCATCTACAGCGCTGTCAATGTCAGCTTCCATGACTCCGATGCGAAAATCATGTTTCATAGCATCTATTGTTTTAGTCAGAGTGGTGTCTTCCCTGCTCCGGGAGACGACATCAGATTTAAAAGAAATGTTTTGTCTTTTTTTTAATTCTGTCCGCACTTTATCTGCTTCCAGGTCATTGTCAGCGAAGACACGCTGTTTGATTTCATAAACTTTGTACATAATCCTCTCCAGCCCTTTAAATATTAAAAAAAGTATAAAATAAAGTGTAAAGCAGAACTAAAAAGAAAAGTTAAAATGTTTTTTGGACACAATGTATAAGAATTAACTTTCTAAGAAAGAAAAATAAGACAAATACAACATGATATAGACGAAGTGTTGAGTAAAATAAAAAGAGCCAAAGCTCACGCAATCATTGCGTTTACTTTGGCTCTGATTTTATGAAAATTAGAAATTAAACTTCCGGACCAGCAGAAACTAAAGCTTTTCCAGCTTCATTTCCTTCGTATTTAGCAAAGTTCTTAACAAATCTCTGTGCAAGATCTTTTGCTTTTGTCTCCCACTCAGCAGCATCTGCATAAGTGTCACGTGGGTCAAGAATGTTTGTATCTACACCTGGAAGCTCTGTTGGTACTTCGAAGTTGAAGAATGGGATCTTCTTAGTAGGTGCATTTACGATGTCTCCGTTTAAGATTGCATCGATGATACCGCGAGTATCTTTGATAGAGATACGTTTTCCTGTTCCGTTCCATCCTGTGTTCACCAGGTATGCTTTTGCTCCGTTTGCTTCCATTTTCTTAACAAGTTCTTCTGCATATTTTGTAGGATGCAGCTCTAAGAATGCCTGTCCGAAGCAAGCTGAGAATGTAGGTGTAGGCTCTGTGATTCCACGCTCTGTACCAGCAAGTTTTGCTGTGAATCCAGACAGGAAGTAGTATTCAGCCTGCTCTGGTGTCAGAACAGATACCGGAGGAAGTACTCCGAATGCATCTGCAGACAGGAAGATACATTCTTAGCTGCCGGTGCAGAAGAAACCGGACGTACGATGTTCTCGATGTGGTTGATCGGGTAAGATACACGAGTATTTTCTGTAACACTCTTGTCATTAAAGTCGATCTTTCCTTCTGCATCCAGAGTTACGTTCTCAAGAAGAGCGTCACGTCTGATTGCATTGTAGATGTCCGGCTCAGATTCTTTGTCAAGGTTGATAACTTTTGCGTAGCATCCGCCTTCAAAGTTGAATACTCCGTTGTCATCCCATCCGTGCTCGTCATCACCGATCAGAAGACGCTTAGGATCTGTAGAAAGTGTTGTCTTACCTGTTCCTGAAAGACCGAAGAAGATTGCTGTATTCTCTCCGTTCAAATCTGTATTGGCTGAGCAGTGCATAGAAGCCATTCCCTTAAGTGGGAGGAAGTAGTTCATCATAGAGAACATACCTTTCTTCATCTCTCCGCCGTACCATGTATTCACGATAACCTGCTCTTTGCTTGTGATGTTGAACATTACTGCTGTCTCTGAGTTCAGTCCTAATTCTTTGTAATTTTCAACTTTTGCTTTAGAAGCATTGTATACTACGAAATCAGGCTCGAAGTTCTCAAGCTCTTCTGCTGTAGGTTTGATGAACATATTTGTTACGAAGTGTGCCTGCCATGCAACTTCTACGATGAAACGGATTGCCATACGTGTATCTTTGTTTGCTCCGCAGAATGCATCTACAACATAAGTTTTTTGTTAGAAGTTCTTTGATTGCAATATCTTTTACTGCGTCCCAAGCTTCCTGTGTTGCAGGATGGTTATCATTCTTATATTCATCAGTAGTCCACCATACAGTATCTTTTGAATTCTCATCAACTACGATGAACTTATCTTTAGGAGAACGTCCAGTGTAGATACCTGTCATTACATTGACTGCACCAAGTTCACTTTCCTGTCCTTTTTCAAAACCTTCCAGTTCCGGTTTTGTCTCTTCCTCAAATAATAATTCATAAGAAGGATTGTGCACGATTTCCGTCGTTCCTGAAATGCCATACTTACTTAAATCGATTTTAGCCATCTTCATTTAACCTCTTTTCTTTTATTTACTGCTGTATATTTATAAATTCTGGTTTTTCATACTCTCCCACAACAGCATTTGCTTATTATTGCATTTTTCTGCGCAAAAGTCAACACTTTAACAATCTTTTCAAAGCACTATTTTGCAACTCCTATATCTCAATCCGTTATTTTTTCTGCTTTTATTCTTTATTATAGTTCAAAAATGCAAGATTTTATTAGAAACCTTGCATTTAGTATTTTTTATCGATTATGAATTTTATTTATTTTTAATATAAAGTTTTATACTTCTAAAATATTCTTTACTGTATCTTTCATTTTATCTGCATCACATTCCAGATCATGCAGGATATTAGCATTCAGAATATCTTTGATTGCCTGTGGCATCTCACGTCCGGATGTTTCTTCCAAAACACTCAGAAGGCTGAATTCATCCTGATCAGCATACTTCGGATCGATTGCGCTCATCACACTCTTCACGAATTTGTATGGACTTGCAGTCGACGCGATCACACATTTCTTATCGTCGCCACTGTTCTTCTGATAACAGCCGCATACATACGACGCTACACTTGTATGCGTATCCATAACATATCCTGTCTTATCGTATACTTTTTTAATATTCTCTGCGCACTCTTCTTCTGTTGCGTACCCTGCTGCGAAATCAGCAAGACGCTCCTTCATATCTTCTGTGATTGTATATTTTCCGGCGGATTTTAATGCTTCCATCATATCCTTCGTCTTCTGATCATCATCCCCGCTGATTCTGTAGATCAGACGTTCCAGATTGCTGGAGATCAGAATATCCATGGATGGGGATGTAGTGAGGATAAACTCACGGTTTCTGTCATAATCTCCTGTCTGGAAGAAGTCAAACAATACCTTATTGTCATTTGAAGCACATACCAGCTTATCAATCGGTACTCCCATCTGTTTTGCATAATATGCAGCCAGGATATTTCCAAAGTTACCTGTCGGTACTACCACATTGATCTTTTCACCATCTTCAATCTCTTCATTTTCCAGAAGTTTTGCATATGCATTGACGTAATATACCACCTGTGGAACCAGACGTCCGATATTGATAGAGTTGGCTGATGAAACTGATAGCCTTTCTTTGCGAGTTCTTCCGCCAGTTCTGTATCTTCGAACATCGCTTTCACACCACTCTGTGCATTATCGAAATTGCCATGGATCGCTACTACGTTTACATTCTCTCCTCTCTGTGTCACCATCTGGAGTTCCTGTACCTTGCTGACACCATTCTTTGGATAGAATACGATGATCCTCGTTCCTTCCACATCCGCAAAGCCTGCAAGTGCGGCCTTTCCTGTATCTCCGGATGTTGCAGTCAGAATCACGATCTCATTTTTAACGTCGTTCTTCTTTGCCGAAGTTGTCATCAGATGCGGCAGGATTGATAATGCCATATCTTTGAATGCGATTGTTGCACCATGGAACAATTCCATGTAATAAGTATCATCTACTTTTACGAGCGGCGCAATTTCTTCTGTATCAAATTTGCTGTCATATGCTTTATCAATACAGTTTTTCAGTTCCTCTTCTGTAAAATCTGTCAGGAACTGCTTCATTACGAGATATGCGATCTCCTGATATGTCTTTCCTTTCAGATCTGACATTGTTACATCCAGCTTTGGAAGTTCCGATGGTACAAAAAGTCCGCCATCCGGAGCAAGTCCTTTCAGAATTGCCTCTGATGCTGTTACTTTCAGATTAGAATTTCTTGTACTTTTGTAATATAAACCCATGCCAACGCTCTCCTTATTATGATTACTTTCTCTTACTGTTTGTATATTTTACCAGTCCGCCTGCTGCATCAGTTTCTGCATGAACTCTGGAAACGGCTGTCCCTTGAATTCTGTTCCTTTTGTTCTGTCATAGATTTTACCGCTGTCAAAATCAATCTCTACTTCATCACCTGCTTCAATTGCTTTTGCAGCCTCCGGACACTCAATGATCGGAAGTCCGATGTTGATCGCATTGCGATAGAAAATTCTTGCAAATGTCTCTG
>ENA-OQER01001364-OQER01001364.1-human-gut-metagenome-genome-assembly--contig:-NODE-1364-length-11887-cov-2.414541_pt1 | contig 11887 bp, 15 predicted proteins | sample MGYA00242797_ERZ504639 | MGnify/ENA primary metagenome ERZ504639 (study PRJEB26092, sample SAMD00036306) | human gut metagenome | host: Homo sapiens | study: EMG produced TPA metagenomics assembly of...
AGATCTTCCAAATGTAGCTTCACAAGGAACCGCTCGCTCACTAGGCATTATTGTTCTGAAATAATACGCAATATAATTTCTTTTCCTTCGTGCCGTAAATTAGCAACCGTTGTTTTTGTCTGCCATTGTCTAGCTTCTTGTGGAGAAGCAGAAAGCTCCCAAACCTTACCATTTGCCTTGTGAATCAACTCAGGAACCGTACCCTGCAATACAAATTTTCCTTTTTTCATCAATAGCACTTCATCTGCTATTGCTTCTATATCCGATACAATATGTGTGGAAAGAATTACAATTTTATCGCCTGCATACTCTGAGAGCAGATTACGAAAACGGACACGCTCTTTCGGATCAAGTCCTGCAGTCGGCTCATCCAAAATCAAAATTTTCGGATTATTAAGTAACGCCTGTGCAATTCCTACTCTTTGTTTCATACCACCAGAAAAAGTTTTTACTTTTTTGTTTGCCACATGGCTTAAATCAACCACTTCCAACAATTCAGTCACACGTTTTTTTTGCAACATTCTTCGGTATTCCTTTCAGTGCTGCAATATACATTAAGAACTCCACCGCAGTATAATTTGGATAATATCCAAAATCCTGTGGTAAATAACCCAACACATTCCTGTAATCTGCCCCCATCGAAGTTACTTCTTTTCCATCCAGCAATACCTCCCCTGAGGTTGACTCCAAAACAGCACATAGCATACGCATCAATGTTGTTTTACCTGCACCGTTAGCCCCCAAAAGACCATATACTCCCGGCTTTAAGGTTGCACTAACACAATCTACCGCTATTTTCCTGCCATACTGTTTTGTTAAACGATCAAGCGACAATTCCATACATTTTTCCTTCCTTTCTCATCTCTGCAATATAATGAATTTCATTTATAAAGAACATAGCAAAAATCAAAAATGTAACAATCCACACCCCCACTGCTGATGTTTCATATAACCATGGCAATATTCTTGCTGACATACCCCAACAAATGCAGGAACCCAACATTACAATCGCACATATCTGTAAACTCTGTTTCTTTTGCAAACGGATCAAACGTAGCAACGCAACCATACACACTAAGTACGGAACCAGGCAGTATAGGACCATCTGTCCAATCTCTTTATAAGAATTTTGCAAATAAACTTCCATACACAAAAGAATTGTTATACACACCAAATTAGCTGCCCCAGCCAAAACCAGCTTTGCTAACGTGATTTGGGCACCAGAAGCTCTTGTTACCGCTTCAATCTCGCTCATTCCATAATACTGGCTTTTAAAAATTGCTGGCATGACAGCCAATACAAACAGCGGCATAAAATTGGTATATTCTTTGGCACGTCTGCAATGCTAGCAATTGTTAAACAAACTATAAATAACGTTACTGCCTGCAAACCAAATATTGGAATACCTTCAAAGCGAAATACATCTGAAAGATAGTGAAAGAAACCTGTCCTCGGTTCTGCCCTAGTCACTTCCTGTTCTCGTACAATTTCAGTGCAAAGCTTAATCGTTTCCTCTAATCTTTTAGGCTGTACTTCCTCTCCTAAAGATTGCTGTAAATATCCCTTCAACTTTTTATCTTTCATTTTCCTGCTCCTTTCTCATAATTTTTAAAGCATTACGAACCCTGCTTTGTGCTGTTCGCATATTGCATCCCATCACTTTTGCAATCTCTCCAAAACTAAGTTGTTCTCCAAAGCGTAGAATGACTGCTTCCCTTTGTTCTGATGATAAAAAATTCAAAAAATAGCTTATCTCTGCCATATCCTCTAGCCGAACTATGTCGTTATACTCATGCACTATATTTTCTTCATCTTCTAATGGATAAAACTCAACCTTCCTACTTTCATCAATACATAAATGATTTGCAATCGTGTATAGATAAGCCTTAAATTTCTTTTTCCCTTTATATCCGGATAAATTCTTAAACAACTTCAAAAATGTTTCCTGAGTCAGGTCTTCTGCTTTTTCCAGATTAGAGCAATGCCACCTACAGTAACGTAAAATAGATATATAATAGCGTTTTATCAATTCTTCTGCTGCATTTTCATTTCCAAGTAGAATCTGTTCCACTAATTCGTCATCACTCAACACGCATCAGACTCCTTTCCATTGAATATCTATCTATATATAATAACGGGTTATGCACTTAAAATGATTAAAAGATTCCTCATTTTTTCTTAAAACGAATGAAACTATTAAACCAATATTTTATCTCAACTCCTTTCAAAAATATCAAATAAATCAAACACTACCTTTTCCTCCGCTTAGAGTAATACTTCCCACACAATCCCGCACTGGCAACTCTGTTTACCCATTATGTATCAACGGTTGCTTCTTCAGCATCGCCTTCTGCGTCCTCCATAGAAGCTTTATTCCTAATGAAAATGGAGATTTAATGCAATATTGCAAATGCACCAATGATTTTGTGAATGCAATCATCGATGACTATTTCAATTCTTTTAAAATACGCAAGGATTTAACAGAAGGTCTGGTTTATGAATGGACAAACTCTATGGAGCAGATACATGATAGGTATTCCGATGAAGAAATCATTACACCTACGGAACCTACATGAACGGCAATTTTAATACATGCATGGGAAAACTCAAAATGAAACACCTGCCCCACGATGGCAGACACACCTTTGCTTCACTCATGGACAGCGCCGGAGCAAATGACGTATGTATCAAATTGATTATGGGACACAGTATGAAGAACGACACCACTAAGGGAACTTACACCCATAAGACTTTAGAAGAACTTCTTGCAGAAGTGAACAAGATATAAAACAATAAATCGAGACTGATTGCTGGATACACTTATGATGTTTCTGATGATAAACATTACACCCATATTCAGCCTGAATCATCTTGATAAGCACTGGATGAAATGCTTCCAAAAGCATTCAAAATCAGTAAAAATAAGTGTATACCACCTGTATATCACTTGTGTACCACGTGTATATAACAACCTCAAAATAACGTAAATTATCTTCTATTTATGAATATTCTGACAATTCACATGTCTTTCAATACATAAAGAAAAGCCCCGGAAATTCAATATTTCCAGGACTTCTCAATATCTTATATTATCTTAGAAATTCTTAATTAGCAAGCACCCTGAGCAAGCATAGCCTCAGCACAGGTATTCAGTATTCATGGGGATTTCAAACATTTTTGTATATTACGCGTATACTACTATCTCACTCTGAAATAAACTAAATCCAACTTCCACAAATTTATGTCTTGAAAATTTACCCACCTCATACTATAATAAACATAAAGAGAAGCAACCGCCCACAAAGTGGTTAGCCTCGTAAATGGTTATTTAATAAGCCACTCGTCCGCCAAGACAGGAGTGGCTTATTTATTTTCGCTTGTTGTTCCTATCTATGTAGGCAAGCAGTGCGATTAGAAATGAACCGCCTAAAAATAACAGGCTTAAAACTTCATACATATCCATCAGCACCACCTCCCCTCTATCTCTAGTCTGGGAGGCTACCACTCTGTACACGATTACTTCTCATGTCGGTAGTGTATCACAATTTACATAAACCGACAATCTCCATTTCAAAATTCTTGTTCAAAATAAATCGTAATTTCATTGATTACCCTGTGCTATGTTTTTACCCTATTTTATAAAAATATATTTTAGTCGAATATTCCTTGTATATTATGCAAAATCGTTTGTATATTACTTGTAACTTATCTCCTTTTCTCATGTATAAACCGCTTACTTTACTGCTTTTTTATACAAATAGCAAACTAGTAAAACCCCACATGTTTGCGGGCTTCCGCACATGTGGGGCTTCTCATTTTGAATAATTATTTATTTGCTACTAATTATTAGTTGCTAATATTTAGCAAACACCCTGAGCCAACATAGCGTCTACTACCTTCTCAAATCCGGCAATATTTGCACCTGCTACATAATCAGTCTTTCCACCAACAGTTGCATTGTATCTCTTAGCAGCATCACTGATATTTGCGTAGATTGTCTCCATGATTCCCTTAAGCTTTCCATCAACTTCTTCGAATGTCCAGTGAAGTCTCTCAGATTCTGGCTCATCTCAAGTGCAGATGTAGCAACACCACCGGCATTGGCAGCCTTACCACCTACAAAGAGAACACCATTCTCCTGGAAATACTTGGTAGCCTCAAGAGTTGTAGGCATGTTTGCACCCTCTGTTACGGATGTAACACCGTTTGCAACGAGCATCTTAGCATCCTCAAGGTCTAACTCGTTCTGTGTAGCACATGGGAGAGCAAGATCTACCTTGTACTGCCATACACCGTGCTCACCGTTCTGCTTAGCATGATACTCTGCAGATGGCTTAGCAGCAGCATACTCTGTAAGACGTGCACGCTTTACTTCCTTTACTTCCTTAAGAAGTGCAACATCGATTCCTTCCGGATCGTAGATCCATCCTGTAGAATCAGAACATGTAACAACCTTAACACCAAGCTGCTGAGCCTTCTCGATTGCATAGATAGCTACGTTTCCTGATCCGGATACTGCAGCAGTCTTGCCAGCGATGTCGATTCCGTTGTCCTTTAATAAAGCGTTTGTTAAGTATAACAGACCATATCCGGTAGCCTGTGTACGAGCAAGTGATCCACCGTATGAAAGACCCTTACCGGTAAGTACACCTTCGAAAGATCCACGGATTCTCTTGTACTGTCCGAACATGAAACCGATCTCTCTTGCACCTGTTCCGATATCTCCGGCTGGTACGTCTACGTCTGCTCCGATATATTTAGAAAGTTCTGTCATGAAGCTCTGGCAGAATGCCATGATCTCTCTGTCAGATTTACCCTTAGGATCGAAATCAGAACCACCTTTACCACCACCGATTGGAAGTGTTGTCAGGGAGTTCTTAAAGATCTGCTCGAAACCTAAGAACTTGATAATACCTAAGTTTACAGAAGGATGAAGTCTTAAACCTCCCTTGTAAGGTCCAATGGCATTATTGAACTGTACACGGAAACCTCTGTTTACCTGAACCTGTCCATTGTCGTCTACCCATGGTACACGGAACATGATCTGACGATCTGGCTCAGTGATTCTCTCAAGGATTGCATTCTTTCTGTATAATTCCTCGTTTGCATCGATCACTGGTCTTAAGGACTCAAGAACCTCTGTTACTGCCTGTAAGAATTCAGGCTGATCTGCGTTTTTCTTCTGTACTACTTCGAGTACTTCATCAACATAACCCATTTATCTGTCTCCTTATCATTAAATTATATTAACGATCCGTGTCCTTAACGGGCGCAAAATCGTTTTGGTCTTTCTTCGTATTCATCGACACTATTATTCTAACGGAAATTGCAAGTTTTGGCAATAGAAAATTCTTTATTATTGTAATTTTCTACCACTACGGCGTAATAAAGTAGCTTTTTGAGTACAAAATGAAACAGGGCGATTCAAAACTTGCATTCTGAGCCGCCCGGTTATAACACTAAATAAGTATATATTTTATTTATCCCTGCTTATTTTCGACCAGTCAACGAATTCGGATTCCTCGTCCGTATCATAGTAGGTCAGTTTAAAGTAATCCACCAGTTTGCCAGGGCAAAGACAAGTATCTCTTTTTCAGAATCGTTCATCTCATCCGCAACATTTTTAATCATCTGGCGGTGAAACTGTTCGTGATGATAATAGGCAGCTTTCCCTTTATCTGTCAGGCGCAGCTTTATTACTCTTTTATCCCGCGTACTCCGTTCCCGGACAACATATCCTTTCTCACACAAGGCATCCATTGCTTTCGTGAGTGTGCCTGTTGTAACGGACATCAGTTTTGCAACGGTTTTCATATTTCGCGGCTCATCAATTCCCACTGCCTCAATAATATGCATATCATTATAACTAATGTCTTTAAACTCTTCTGTGATCAGGCTTTTCGCCTCAATCTCCAGAATATCTTTGAATAATTTTACAAGAAGATCATTTAAGGTCTCTTCCAGCGTCATGTTAAACTCCTTCATGATCTGGTGTGACCTACCACTCGACTGCACATGCCCCCCAGGTAAGTCCGGCACCAAATCCAGCTAATACGATTTTATCGCCCCCGCTTATCATACCATGTTTGTGGACATTATCAAGTAAAATAGGTACGCTTGCGGCCGAAACATTTCCACACTTCTGTAAATTACATGGAAATTTTTCCATTGGCTGATGCAGACGCTTTGCCATTGACTCAATAATCCGGATATTTGCCTGGTGAAGCAGAAAATATTTTACATCTTCAATTGGAAGTTCTGCCTGTTCAAGTGCTTCACTGACCGCCTTTGGAACCGTGCGCACGGCAAACTTATAAACCTCTCTCCCATCCATCTGGGTGAACGCATAATGCTGTGCACCAAGCTGGCGGTAAAGATTATTCACCGGACGGTTCTCACAATGCAGTGCCATGCCACCGGCTCCGTCTGATCCCTGCACCATGGAAAGCAGCTGACTTCCTTCTGCACTAACTACAGCAGCTCCGGCTCCATCCCCGAAAAGCACACAGGTACTGCGGTCTGCCCAGTTCATCATTTTTGACAGGGTTTCCGCCCCGATAACCAGTGCATGTTTGTAACGTCCGGTACGGAAATAGGCATCCGCCGTAGCCAGTGCAAATAAAATCCGGAACATCCCGCACTCAGATCAAATGCCGTTGCACTTTTTGCTCCAATTGCAGCCTGTACTTCACATGCCAGCGATGGAAATATGTAATCCGGGGAAATGGTTCCCGCGATAATCAGATCAATTTCACATCCGGATATTTTTGCATCTGCAAGTGCTTTCTCTGCCGCCTCTACCGCCATGGAAGTTGTTGTCTCTTCCACTGCAATATGGCGCATGCCAATCCCGGTACGGGAACGAATCCACTCATCTGAAGTGTCCATAACCTGGGCCAGGTCATCATTGCTTACAACTTTTTCGAAGCGCACTTCCGGTTCCTAAAAATTTCATTTTATGATTCTCCTCTATGGAACAATTAGAACTTCTGAAGCGATCATACCGCTCCTGTGCAAGCTGTTTCCCACTCTTGTCATTCTGTGCACGTAAAAATTCTTTCATATTTCCTTTCATCCATGCCGCAATCGAAGTCAGCGCATCGTCATCCGCTCCGCCATACTCCGGAATCACCTTATCCACAACAGACAGTTCTTTCAGATCCTGCGCCGTGATCTTCATGACAGTTGCCGCTTCTTTGCACGTTTCCATCCTTCCAGAGAATGGAAGCAAATCCTTCCGGAGAAAGAATCGAATAGGTGGCATTTTCCATCATCCATACTTCATTACCAACCGCAAGGGCAAGAGCTCCGCCACTGCCGCCTTCGCCAATCATCAGGCAAAGGATTGCACCTGAATACCGGACATTTCATAAAGGTTTCTTGCGATTGCCTCACCCTGTCCGTTCTCCTCGGCTTCTTTTCCCGGATATGCACCGGATGTATTTACAAATGTAATGATCGGGCGATTGAATTTTTCTGCCTGCTTCATCAGACGGATTGCCTTACGGTATCCTTCCGGCGAAGGCATACCAAAGTTGCGTTCCTTGCAGTCCTTTAAATCTTTTCCCTTATGCACCCCGATCACGGTTACCGGCTGTCCATCCAGATAGGCAATACCACCGACAATTGCCGGATCATCACGGAAATAACGGTCTCCGTGCAATTCCATGAATTCGTCAAAAATCTGCCCCATATAATCGACAGATGCCAGACGTTTCATCTGACGTGCCGCCATCACTTTATCCCACGGTTCTAACGGTCTGGAAAACGTATTTCTCTCGCGCATCAGTTCGGTCGGCTCATAACGGTCATCGTCATGTGCCGGATCAAAGTTTGCATAGCCTTCGGTCGGACGATGCAGACGAAGAATTTTCCCCAGCGTATCTTTTAACTCGTCACGCTCTACAATTGCATCCACAAATCCGTGTTTCAGCTGAAACTCAGCTCTCTGGAATCCATCCGGAAGCTTCTCCCCGATGGTCTGCTCAATCACACGCGGACCGGCAAAACCAATCAGCGCTCCCGGCTCTGCAAGGATAATATCTCCAAGCATTGCAAAACTTGCGGTCACACCACCGGTTGTCGGATCTGTCAGAACCGGAATATAAAGAAGTCCTGCATCCGAATGCCGTTTTACAGCTGCAGAAGTCTTTGCCATCTGCATCAGGGAAATAATTCCCTCCTGCATACGTGCACCACCGGAACAGCAGAATAAGATCACCGGAAGTTTCTGTTCCGTTGCCTTTCCATTGCACGTGTAATTCGCTCACCGACTACGTGTCCCATACTTCCCATCATGAAACGGGCATCAATCACACCGAGAACTGTCTTCTCTCCGTTGATTGTACAACTTCCCATGGTTACGCCTTCGTTTAATCCGGTTTTTTCCTGTGTTGCAGCAACTTTTTCTTCGTATTCCGGAAAATTCAGCGGATTTTCGGTCTTAAGATCATTATCCCAGGTTTCAAAAGTTCCTGCATCCGCCACCATACGAATACGGTTTTTGGTACGGACACGGAAATAATATCCGCACTCATAGCAGACATATTTATTTTTGATGACACGCTGTTTATCCAGTTCTTTTTTGCAGATTTTACAGGTAACGGTCTCTACAACAGGTGCTGCTTCCTTTGCCTCTTCCTGCTTTGGCTCTTCTGCCTGTGTTTTTTCTGCTTCTTCGTTGTGATTTACTTTGATATATTTTTTATTAAAAAACATTGCCTTTCCCCTATCCGATTGCAAATGTCAGTTCTGCGGAACATGCCAGTTTTCCATTTACTTTTGCTGTTGCCTGCCCCACACCGATCGGTCCCTTCACCTTGATAATTTCGGTTTCAAGCACCAGAGTATCCCCCGGAACAACTTTCTGCTTGAATTTTGCTTTATTGATTCCTGCAAAATATGCCGTCTTTCCTTTCCATTCCGGCTGCGAAAGAATCGCAACCGCACCGGTCTGTGCCAGTGCTTCCACGATCAGCACACCCGGCATAACCGGATTTCCCGGAAAATGACCGGCAAAAAACGGTTCATTGAAGGTTACATTTTTCTTTGCCACTGCGCGCACGCCCGGCTCTACTTCTTCCACTGTGTCAATCAGCAGAAACGGATGTCTGTGCGGCAGGATTTCCATAATTTCCTGTGTTGTCATACTCATAGCTTCTACTCCTCGTATTTGCGAACCAGAAGACTTGCGTTATGTCCGCCAAATCCAAGAGAGTTTGACAGTGCATAGGTAAATGACTCGTGGGATTCTTCTTTACAGTAGTTCAGATCCATCTCGTCATCCGGTGTCTCATAACCAACTGTACGGTGAATGTATCCTTCTTCCAGCTCTTTGACACAGGTGATAAATTCAACCGCACCTGCGGCACCAAGAAGATGACCGATCATGGACTTTGTAGAATTGATCTTAATGTCCTTTGCATGATCCCCAAACAGTAACTTAATGGCACGGGTCTCAAAAAGATCGTTGTGATGCGTTGCAGTACCATGCGCATTGATGTACGTGATCTCGTTTTTGTCTACCCCCGCATCCTCGATGGCATTCTGCATAGCGCGTGCTGCACCTGCACCGTCTTCGAGTGGGGAAGTAATATGGTAAGCATCTGCAGAACATCCATATCCCACAACTTCTGCATAGATTTTTGCGCCTCTTGCCTTCGCATGCTCAAGTTCCTCAAGAACAACAATGCCGGCACCTTCACCCAATACAAAACCGCTGCGGTTTTTATCGAAAGGAAGGGAACATTTTTCCGGATCATCGGATGGAGAAAGCGCCGTCAGTGCACCGAATCCGGCAATCGCACATGGACATACGGCTGCCTCGGTTCCTCCGGCTACCATGACATCTGCCTCTCCGTACTGAATGCTGCGGAACGCATCACCGATATTATTCGTACCGGTCGCACAGGCAGTTACATCATTGGTACATTTTCCCTGCAATCCCAGCTGGATGGAGACATTTCCTGCTGCCATGTTTGAGATCATCAATGGAACGAAAATCGGATTGACTCTGCCCGGTCCTTTTTCCACAATCTTTGTATACTCGCGCTCGATTGCCTGAAGACTTCCAACACCGCATCCAACGGCTGTACCGCAACGGTAAGCGTCCTCTTTTTCCATATCAAGCCCTGCATCCGCAACGGCTTCTTTTGCAGCTGCTACCGCATACTGTGCAAACAGTTCCATACGCTTTGCTGCCTTAAAATCCATATGATCTTTTCCGACAAAACCTTTGACTTCTGCCGCAAGATGCGCTTTATATTCACTTGCATCAAACTTCGTGATAGGACCAAATCCAATCTGTCCGGCATGGATTCCTTTCCAGAATTCTTCCACATTCAGGCCGATCGGCGTGATTGCTCCCATTCCCGTCACAACGACTCTTCTCATTTTCCTTTTCCTTTCTTTCTATCAGGTTCCTTAAATGGCCATACCACCGTCTACGGAAAGTATCTGTCCGGTAATATAATCCGACTCCGGTGATGCAAGAAATGCGACTGCATTCGCAATATCCTGTACCTGTCCGGCTCTGCCAAGCGGGATCTGCTTTTTTAATTCTTCCTGGGTCTTTTCCGGCAATACTGCGGTCATCTCTGTCTCTACAAATCCGGGAGCTACCGCGTTGACGCAGATTCCCCTGGATGCAAGCTCCCTTGCAACAGATTTTGTCAGACCGATCACGCCCGCCTTGCTGGCTGCATAGTTTGACTGTCCCGCATTTCCAAGGATTCCGGATACCGAAGAAATATTGATAATTTTTCCGGCACGCTGTTTTAACAGATAGCGTGACAGATGACGAATTGTATTGAAAGTTCCCTTCAGGTTGGTATTGATCACAGCATCAAAATCGCTTTCCTTCATGCGCATCAGCAGATCATCCCTTGTAATTCCGGCATTGTTCACCAGAATATCCATATGCTTATATTCTTTGATAAGGGATTCAATCATCTCCTGACAGGCTGTAAAATCAGAGACATTGCAGCGAACACTCACGGCATCTCCTCCGGCCGCTTTGATCGCTGCAACCGTTTCATTTGCAGCATCTTCGGAACCATTGTAGTTCACCACAACAAATGCTCCGCGTTTTGCCAACTCTAGCGCAATGGCTCTTCCGATTCCCCTGGAAGCACCTGTAACAAGTGCATTTTTACCGGTTAACATATTTATTGAAATCCTCCATTTTGTCGATGTTGCATGTGGTAACCTCGCGATTGATCTTTCTCATGAATCCGGAAAGGCTGCGTCCCGGTCCGATCTCCACAAATTCCTCTGCTCCGTCTGCAATCAGGCGCTCAATTGTCTGCTGCCAGCGCACGGAAGAAGAAACCTGACGTACCAGATAATCCTTGACGTCTGCCGGATCTTTGACATAATCTGCAGTCACATTGGTCAGATACGGAATGGTGATCGGCTGAATCGTTACATCTTCCAGCGCCTCTTTAAGTTTCTTTCCTGCTTCTGCTAAAAGTGCAGAATGGAACGGGCCACTGACTTTAAGCGGAACCACGCGCTTTGCTCCGGCTTCCTTGCAGGCATCTCCTGCCTCACCTACAGCATCTGCTGCTCCGGTGATAACGATCTGTCCCGGACAGTTGTAATTTGCAATGGAAACAACTTTGTTTGTTTTTGCAGCGGTTTCCTCACAGATTGCTGCGATCTTTTCCGCATCCAGTCCAAGAATTGCAGACATACCGCCGCCTACCGGATATGCCTGTTCCATATAAATACCGCGCTTGCGGACAACCGCAAATGCATCCCTCATCGTCATCGCTCCGGATGCAATCAGCGCACCATATTCACCAAAGCTTAATCCCGCCGTAACGTCGCAGCCAATTCCCGCTGCTTTTAATGCTGTATAAATAGCCGCCTCGGTTGTGAGCATACA
>ENA-OQER01001366-OQER01001366.1-human-gut-metagenome-genome-assembly--contig:-NODE-1366-length-11878-cov-1.782401_pt1 | contig 11878 bp, 18 predicted proteins | sample MGYA00242797_ERZ504639 | MGnify/ENA primary metagenome ERZ504639 (study PRJEB26092, sample SAMD00036306) | human gut metagenome | host: Homo sapiens | study: EMG produced TPA metagenomics assembly of...
GAATCGGAATGCTGATCATGTTTTTTGTAGGTGGCGGGCTGCTGGGGGTTCTGCTGATTGCCGGAACCATGCTTGTTTCCTATCTGTTGTTTTCCTGCTGATTGCGGCACAAAAAAAGAACCGTCATACAACGGTTCTTATATTTGCTTACTAAGCTCTCTCAACTTTTCCGGATCTAAGGCAGGAAGCACAAACATATAACTTCTGTGGTACTCCGTTTACCTTACAACTTACACGTTTGATGTTTGATTTCCAAACTCTATTAGATCTTCTATGAGAATGGCTGACATTATTTCCGTAATGTACACCCTTTTCACAAATTGCACACTTTGCCATGATTTTGCACCTCCTTGCATTTCACTAAGCTTTTTCAAGCTCACAACATAAGATATATTAACAGATTCCTTCTGTAAATGCAAGAAAAACTTATAAAAAATGAAATAAATTACATTTGGTTTACATTTGCAGGAAAAATGGTTATAATACGAGTAACTATGATGTAATACCTATGAGATGGTTTACGAATATTGGAGGTACAAGTATGAAGGGACAGATAGATACCCAATATGGAAAGGTTTTGGTGGAAGACGATGTCATTGCCACTTACGCAGGTTCTGTTGCGGTAGAATGTTTTGGTATTGTCGGTATGGCAGCTGTTAATATGAAAGACGGACTGGTGAAGCTGCTGAAAAGGGATTATCTGACACATGGTATCAGTGTCACAATTGAAGATGAAAATCTGATCAATATTGATTTTCATGTGATTGTCGCTTACGGCGTAAGCATTTGCACAGTTTCTGACAACCTGATCGAGACTGTAAAGTATAAAGTGGAGTCATTTACGGGCATGAAGATCAATAAGATCAATATCTACGTCGAAGGCGTCCGCGTGATTGACTAGGGAGGATAAGAAATTGGAGATTACAAGTATCAATACGGAGAGTTTGTCCAGAATGTTCCTTGCAGGTGCAAAGAATCTGGATGCAAAAAAGGAATGGATCAATGAACTGAATGTTTTCCCGGTTCCGGATGGAGATACCGGTACAAACATGTCAATGACGATCATGTCAGCAGCACGTGAAGTCGGTGCGTTGTCCAATCCGACAATGAAAGAACTTGCAAAAGCAATTTCTTCCGGTTCCCTTCGTGGGGCAAGAGGTAATTCCGGCGTTATTTTATCCCAGCTGTTCCGCGGTTTCTGTAAAGTTATCAAAGAGTATGATGAGGTAGATGTTTCTGTTTTATGTGATGCATTCCAGAAAGCGGTAGAAACAGCATACAAAGCAGTTATGAAGCCAAAAGAGGGAACGATTCTTACCGTTGCAAAGGGTGCGGCAGACAAAGCGCTAGATCTGGCACAGGAGACAGAGGATCTGGTTTATTTCTGTGATGAAGTGATCAAACATGCGGAGTATGTTTTAAGTCAGACTCCGGAAATGCTTCCGGTCTTAAAGCAGGCAGGGGTAGTGGATTCCGGCGGACAAGGACTGGTTCAGGTGTTAAAGGGAGCCTATGATTCCCTTCTCGGAAAAGAAATTGATTATTCCATTGAGGAGACTCCGGCATCTGCAGGCACGGCAAAAGTTTCAGCGCCGGCTGAGCAGGAGATTAAATATGGTTACTGCACGGAGTTTATTATTGTATTAACACGTCCATTGTCTGAAAAAGAAGAAAAGGAATACAAATCTTATCTGGAATCTATCGGAGATTCGATTGTTGTGGTAGCAGACGATGAGGTTGTAAAGACTCACGTACATACCAACGATCCGGGACTTGCCATTCAAAAGGCACTGACCCATGGTTCTCTTACAAAGATCAAGATCGACAATATGCGTGAGGAACATCAGGAAAAGCTGATTAAGGATGCCGAAAAAGCGGAACCCCGCAAGCCAATGGGATTTATTGCCGTTTCCATCGGTGAGGGAATGAATGAGATTTTCCGCGGACTGGGAGCAGACTATCTGATCGAGGGTGGACAGACCATGAATCCAAGCACAGAAGACATGCTTGCAGCGATTGATCATGTAAATGCAGATCATATCTTTATTCTGCCAAACAATAAAAATATCATTATGGCGGCAAATCAGGCAGCGGAGCTGACAGAGGATAAAGATATATTGTACTTCCGACAAAGACAATTCCACAGGGAATTGTGGCTCTGGTAAATTATATTCCGGATTATACTGCGGAGGAAAATAAGGAAGCCATGCTGGCAGAACTCGACAGTGTAAAGACCGGTCAGGTGACCTATGCGGTTCGTGACACTGAAATTGATGGCATGCAGATCAGACAGAATGACTATATGGGAATTGGCGATAAGGCAATTCTTGCGGTCGGCACGGATCTGAAAGAGACAACCATGAAGATGATTGATGCGATGGTAGATGAGGATTCTGCAATTGTCAGCATTTATTATGGTGCGGATGAGACAGAAGAGCATGCACAGGAAATCGGAAAAATGATCGAAGAAAAGTATCCGGATGTTGAGGTAGAGATCAACTGTGGTGGTCAGCCGATTTACTATTTTGTTATTTCTGTAGAATAAAAGTTACTATTTATGCAGCACAGAAACGAATAAGGAGCAGATATGCGTCAGGATTCATCAATCACGGAAATCAAAGGCATTGGTGAAAAAACAAAAAAAATTATTCGAAAAAATGGGAGTATACACCGTAGGTGATATACTCCTTCATTTTCCCAGAAATTATATACAGTATCCCCATCCGGTGCCGATCGATGAGATGACAGCGGAACATATGCAGACAGAGGATAAGCTTGCGATTGTTGCACGGATTGAGCGTACACCGGTAACGAGAAGTGGAAGACATATGCAGGTGACACTTCTTGTGATTGGAAGCCTGGACATCAGATCCAGCTGATCTGGTATCGGATGCCTTATATACGGAATACATTGACACATGGCAAATATTTTGTTTTTTACGGAAATGTTCACATTAAGGATGGCAAATTTGTGATGGAACAGCCGGTGGTGTATACGCCGGAGGCTATCAGGAAATCGAAAACTGTTTTCTTCCGGTGTATACGCTGACCAGCGGGATCACCAACAATCTCATGATAAAAACGATGCGGCAGGCATTGGATGAGGAAGAACTGCTTACGGATTTTCTTCCGGGAGAAATTCGTACGCGCAGAAAACTGTGTGAGTATAATTATGCGGTCAAACAGATCCACTTTCCGGATACGATGGAATGTTTGATCGAGGCGAGAAAGCGGTTGGTTTTTGATGAGTTCTTTTTATTTATCATGGGCATGCAGTACCAGAAAGAAAAGAGAACCAGACAGGAAAACCGGTTTGTGATGGAACATCCGGAGTTCGTGGAAGATCTGATTCAGAAGCTTCCGTATGAACTGACGGGAGCACAAAGACGAGCATTGCATGATGTGACGGAAAATATGCAGGGACCGTATGCCATGCAGCGTCTGATTCAGGGAGACGTGGGTTCCGGTAAAACGATTCTGGCTTTTCTGGCAATGGCGTGGTGCGCACAGAATGGATATCAGTCTGCATCATGGCACCGACGGAAGTACTTGCACAGCAGCATTATGAAACATTCCAGAAACTCTGTGAGCAGTTTGGACTGCATTTTCCGGTAATCCTTCTGACGGGGTCCATGACGGCAAAACAAAAACGCAGTGCGTATGAACGGTTAGAACTGTATGAGAATGCCCTGATTGTAGGAACGCATGCGCTGATTCAGGAAAAACCGGCATATGCAAATCTTGCGCTTGTGATCACAGATGAGCAGCATCGTTTTGGCGTGCGGCAGAGAGAGGAGTTTGCGCAAAAAGGGATATGCCGCATATTCTTGTTATGAGTGCAACACCGATTCCGCGAACCCTTGCGATCATTATCTACGGAGATATGGATATTTCGGTTGTGGATGAGGTGCCGGCAAGACGGCTTCCGATCAAAAACTGTGTGGTTAATACGGCATACCGGCCGAAAGCATATGCGTTTGTTGCAGATGAGGTGAAAAAAGGACATCAGGCATATGTGATCTGTCCGCTTGTGGAGGCAAGCGAAGAGACACAGGGAGAAAATGTAATTGATTACTCGAAAACGCTTATGGAGGAACTGCCATCCGGCATCCAGGTGGGCGTGCTTCACGGAAAGATGAAGAGCAGTAAGAAAAATGAAATTATGCAGGAATTTGCGGAAAATAAAATTCAGGTGCTTGTATCCACCACGGTAGTGGAAGTGGGGGTCAATGTACCGAATGCAACCGTGATGCTGATCGAGAATGCGGACCGATTTGGCTTAGCACAGCTGCATCAGCTGCGTGGACGTGTGGGAAGAGGAGATGCACAGTCTTATTGTATTATGATCAATGCCTCTTCGGCCAAGACGGCAAAAAAACGTCTGGAAATATTAAATAAATCAAACGACGGCTTTTTTATTGCGAGTGAGGATTTGAAATTACGCGGACCGGGAGATTTTTTCGGTATCCGGCAGAGTGGAGATCTGGTATTTGCGCTGGCGGATATTTACCAGGATGCGGCGGTGCTGCAGGAGGCTTCGGAAGAAGTAAAAACAATTCTTGAGGAAGACCCGGAACTGACAGAACCCGGACATCACATTCTGCAAAAGAAAATGATGCAGTTTCAGGAAGAACAGCTTTCAAAAATGAATTTGTAGATTCCGGTAAAAGAATAAGCAGGTCTCCGTGACAGAGACCTGCTTTTTTCTTTTGTACATTGGGACAAGTGGGTTATTGGATGTTTTCTCCTTTGCCAGCCATCTGTCTTTCCTGTGCTTCGATCATTTTTTTGACCATATAACCGCCGACAGATCCATTCTGTTTTGCGGTAAGATCACCGTTGTATCCGTTGCTAAGTGGGACTCCAAGCTCATCTGCAACTTCATACTTAAAACGTTCCAATGATTTTTTTTGTACTTCTGTCTGCCATGCTTTTCTTCCTCCTTTGCGGTTGTACTTTGTGGTACGATTCTAGTATATGCGCTAAGCAGAAAGCCTATGCTGGAAACTTATGTATTGGATGATTCCACCAGTGTCAGGCCGCTGATGTCCGGATGAATCGTGAGAGAGTAGTTCGTATAGTATACGACAAATCCGGGTGCACTTCCGGCCGGTTTTTTTACATTTTTTTTCTGAAGATAATCAATTTCAAGTTTGTCACTGTCACGTCCGCTGGAATAGTAACCGGCAAGTTTTCCGCCTCTTCAAATACGCGGTCCGGCATTTCTCCCCCTTTGTTTTTTACAATTACATGGGAACCCGGCATTTTTTTGGCGTGAAACCACCAGTCATTTCCGGTTGCAAATTTAAAGGTCAGTTCATCATTCTGATAGTTATTTTGCCGACGTACATGTCATAGCCATCGGATGAAATATAATGGAAAGGTTTGCTTTTGATTTTCTGTTTTTTGCCGTTTTTGTGTTTTTTGATAAAACCGTATTCCATCAATTCCTCTTTGATCTGCACCAGATCATCGGCGGAGAGTGCAATGTTCAAAGAATTCTGGATGGACTCTAGATGGTCAATCTGCGCTTTGGTTTCCGCAAGCTGGACTTCAAGAGCTTCGGAAGTCCGTTTCAGTTTTCCGTATTTATCAAAGTATTTTTGGGAATTTTCACGTGCGGTCTTTGCGGATCTAACGGGATACGGATTTCTTTATTGTTGTCATAAAAATTTTCACAGACCAGTTCTTTTGCCTGGTCCTGCAGATTGTAACCGTATACATTGATCAGTTCTCCGTACAGTTTATATTTTTCCCGTTTTTCGGCATCTTTCTGCTGTTTTTGCTGTAACTGGTATTTTTTCTGGTTGCGCTCTAACGCAGTTGTGACGATTTTTCGCAGGTCTGCGGATTTCTGGTGGATACGGTTGTAAATATTGCGCTCTGCATAGAAAACTTCGAGCATCTGCGAGATGCTTTCCATATGTTCCATCTCATAATCCTGATACATGGTCAGTTCAATGGCAGAAAATTCGATCGGCCGTTTGTCTTTTCTTACGATCACCGGATGAAATTCGTTGTGGCGGATTTCATCAAAAAACCATGCAATGTGGTTTGCGAGATGGTGGATTCATCATCGGTACAGGCCAAAAGAGACTGATCTGCATCCATCCCTGCCCGGAATGCCAGTTCGGATGCAACAAGCGGACTGACACCGGTAAATGATGTATAGATCGCTTTGCAGATGGACATCGGTTTTGCCTTAATGGCATCGCAGATCTGTGTGGCATCCATAGTCATGGCATTGAATTTGTCCTCCTGTGTGGCAGGAATAAAATACGGGCGGCCCGGAAGCACTTCGCGCAGAACTTACGGCAGAAGAGACATGCTTGATGCTGTCGATCATGGTGCCGTCCTCATCGCAAAAGATAATATTGGAATGTTTTCCCATCAGTTCAATGACAAGGGTCTTATGACAGATATCCCCCATTTCATTCAGGTGTTCAATCTTCAGATGGATGATGCGTTCCATATGGGGCTGGGTAATGCTTATGATCCGCCCGTTTGCGATATGTTTGCGTAAACCATACAAAATGTAGGCGCCTGCAGGGGACTTGTCTTGTTGGTGTCCGTCAGATATAAAAAAGGAAGGGAAGCGTTTGCTGAAATGGATACACGGAACTGTCCGCTGCTTCCTTTGCATGTCAAAAGCAGCTCGTCATTTTCGGGCTGCGCAATTTTACTGATTTTTGTATTTAAAATCGTCTGGTTCAGTTCATGGACTAAACCTGCGATTACGATTCCGTCAAAAAGCCATGGAAATTCTCCTGTTCATGATTATAGTGTTTTTCAAACTCATGAATCATTATAGTAATTTCCACGTCTTTTTGTCTATATGCAGAAAGTGGATATCTTTTGTATACATTTTTTGCAAGAACATTTGACGAAACGGCAAAGAAGCATTATAATACATTTATCTATGCATAGATATGTGCATGATATTTGGGAGAAAGTAAAATGATTAAAAGCATGACCGGATTTGGGCGCTGTGAGATTGCAGATGAAAAACGCAAATTTACCGTGGAACTGAAATCCGTAAATCACCGGTATCTTGATGTAAACATGAAGATGCCGAAAAAGTTAAATTTTTTTGAGAGTGCGATCCGCAGTCTGTTAAAAAAATATATTGAACGAGGCAAAGTGGATCTGTATATTTCCTATGAGGACTATACGGAGGACAATTATGCACTTAAGTATAATGAGGGACTTGCCGGTGAGTATTTAAAATATCTGAATGCCATGGCAGAAACATTCCATCTGGAAAATGATGTGCGGGTAAGCACACTGTCCCGTTATCCGGATGTCTTTGTTATGGAAGAACAGGAAATGGACGAAGAAGAGCTCTGGAATGGATTGCAGAAGGCAATCTGCGGAGCATGTGAACAATTTGTTGAGACCCGTATCCGGGAAGGCGAGAACTTAAAGAAGGATCTCTGTGAGAAGTTAGATGACCTGCTTGTCGGAGTGGATTTCATTGAGGAGCGTTCTCCGCAGATTATGCAGGAATACCGCAGCCATCTGACGGAAAAGATCCAGGAACTTTGGGAGATACCCAGATCGATGAGGGAAGAATTGCGACAGAGGTTACGATCTATGCAGACAAGGTGTGTGTGGATGAAGAAACCGTGCGTCTGCGCAGCCATATTACCTCGATGAAGGAGACACTTTCAGAGGGAGGTCCGGTAGGACGCAAACTCGATTTTATTGCACAGGAGATGAACCGTGAAGCAAATACGATTCTCTCAAAGGCAAATAATATTGAAATTTCAGATGTGGGAATTAATCTGAAGACCGGAATCGAAAAGATCCGCGAACAGATCCAAAATATAGAATAAAGGAAGCGCGTTATGGAACAGAAAGGAAAGTTAGTTGTTATTTCCGGATTTTCCGGAGCGGGCAAAGGAACTCTGATGAAAGCACTGCTGGCAGCACATCCGGACAGGTATGCACTGTCGGTTTCCGCAACTACCAGAGATCCGAGACCGGGAGAAAAAGATGGTGTGGATTATTTTTTTGTGACGGACGAAACGTTTGATTCCATGATTCAGAAGGATGATTTTTTAGAATATGCAAAATATGTCAGCCACTCTTATGGAACTCCTCGTTCTTATGTGGAGGAAAATTTAAATCTCGGAAAGAATGTAATTTTAGAGATTGAGATACAGGGAGCATTAAAAGTAAAAGAAAAAATAAAAGATGCTGTCCTGATGTTTGTTACGGCACCGGATGCCGGGACACTGCGTGACCGTCTGGTCGGACGCGGTACAGAGACTCCGGAGGTCATTGCGCACGGCTTGCACGTGCATGTGAGGAATCCGAAGGAATCGAAAATTATGATTATTTAGTGGTAAACGATACGGTGGATCACGCATCGGCTTTGATTGATCAGCTGATCTGTGATGAGCAGTCACAAAATACCGGAAGGGATCAGGAGTATCGGGTATCTGCTAATATAGATTTTATTAATCAAATGAGAGAAAATCTCAAAAGCTTTTCGAAAGGAGAATGAATATGATACATCCATCTTATGTTGAATTAATGAAGTTGTAAATGACGAGGGCGAAATCGGTGAAGAACCGGTGGTAAACAGCCGTTACTCCATCGTTCTTGCCACAGCAAAGCGTGCAAGACAGATCATTGCCGGAGCAAAACCACTGATTGATGATCCGGTCTGCAACAAGCCGCTTTCCATTGCCGTGGAAGAGTTATACCGCGGAGAAGTAAAGATTGTACCTGGAGAGGACGAAAACTAAGAAATACCAAAAGGGAGTGACAACTGTCATTCCCTTTTTCAAGTGAGAGGTTATATGAAATTATTATTTGTTTCACTCGGATGTGACAAAAATCTGGTAGATTCCGATACATGATCGGTATGCTTACCAGTCATGGAATTGAACTGACGGATGATGAAACGGAAGCGGATATCATTATTGTCAACAGCTGCTGTTTTATCGGCGATGCAAAAGAAGAAAGCATTAACACCATTCTGGAAATGGCAGAGCAGAAAAAAACAGGCTGCTGTAAATCACTCATTGTCACCGGCTGCCTGACACAGCGTTATCAGGATGAAGTGAAAAAAGAAATACCGGAAGTAGATGCTATTTTAGGAACCAATTCCTATGATTCCATTGTAGAGGCACTCGAGGAGACCCTGCAGCATAAATTTTATAAAAATTTTCATACGCTCAGCGGACTGCCGCAGCTGTCGACCAAACGGACGGTTACGACAGGTGGACATTATGCATATCTGAAAATTGCAGAGGGATGCAACAAAAACTGCACCTACTGTGTGATCCCGTCTGTGCGCGGACGTTACCGCAGTGTTCCGATGGACGAGCTGGTTACGTCAGCAGAAGAACTGGTTGCAGGAGGCGTAAAGGAACTGATCCTTGTTGCGCAGGAGACAACGCTTTACGGTGTGGATCTGTATGGGAAAAAATGCCTGCATGAATTGTTAGACCGCCTGAACGGGATTTCCGGTCTGTTCTGGATTCGTATTATGTACTGTTATCCGGAAGAAATCTATGAGGAACTGATTGATTCCATGATTAGGGATAAGAAGGTCTGTCATTATCTGGACATGCCGGTTCAGCACTGCAACGATACGATTTTGCAGCGTATGGGAAGAAAAACAAATAAAAAAGAACTGATCGAGAGAATCCATTATTTGAGAAAACGTGTCCCGGATATCACTTTGCGGACCTCTTTGATCTGCGGATTCCCCGGGGAGACAAAAGAGCAGCACGAAGAACTGATGCAGTTTGTCAATGATATGGAATTTGACCGTCTCGGAGCGTTTACTTATTCCGCGGAGGAAGGAACACCGGCAGCAGAAATGCCGGATCAGGTGCCGCAGGAACAAAAAGAAGAATGGCAGGCAGATGTCATGGAACTTCAGGAAGAAGTGATTTTTGACAGGAATGAAGCCATGAAAGGTACGGTTTTGTATGCGTTTATCGAAGGACAGGTTGCGGATGAAAACAATACCTACGTCGCAGAACCTACCGGGATGCGCCAAATGTAGACGGATATATTTTTATCAATACAGACGAAGAACTTTTAACCGGAGATATTGTGAAGGTGGAAGTTACCGGTGCATATGAATATGACCTGATCGCTACGATTGTAAAATAGGAGGAACAATTATGAATTTACCAAATAAATTAACGACTTTCCGTGTGATTCTTATTCCGTTTTTTGTATTTTTCCTGTTAGCTCCATACTTTGAAGGATACGGAAATTACATTGCGCTTGTTATTTTTATTGTCGCAAGCCTGACCGATTTTCTGGATGGAAAAATTGCAAGAAAGTACAATCTTGTAACAAATTTCGGAAAGTTTATGGACCCGCTGGCAGACAAGCTTCTGGTCTGCTCTGCACTGATCTGTTTGATTGCACTGGACAGAATTCCGGCATGGATTGTGATTGTGATTATTTCCCGCGAGTTTATTATCAGCGGATTCCGTCTGATTGCTGCAGACAATGGTGTAGTGATCGCTGCAAGCTACTGGGGCAAGTTTAAAACCGCATCCCAGATGGTCACCGTGATTCTTCTGGTACTGAATATTCAAAATACGGTATTTACAGTACTCGGAACGGTATTTATTTATATTTCCCTGGTACTTACCGTCGTATCTCTGATTGATTATATCGTAAAAAACAAAGAAGTATTAAAGGATCAGAACTAATGAAAATTGACAGACTTCTGGCAGAACACCAGCTGCTGGTGACGACAGCGAGAGCTGTACCGGAGGACTGGTAGCGTCTGCACTGGTAGATATTCCGGGAATTTCCGATTATTTTAAAGAGGGATATATCACTTATGCTCCCGAAGCAAAAGAAAAGATACTGGGCGTATTGCCGGAGACCATTTCCGATTATGGTGTCGTGAGTGAACAGACCGCACAGGAGATGGCAAGAGGCGCTGCAAAACAGGCACACGCGGGATGTGCGGTGGCTACAACGGGGGTTGCCGGACCCGGGGGAGGAACTTAAAGACTCCGGTGGGAACGGTCTGTTTTGGATGTTTTGTGCAGGGAAAGATATTTTCCGGGACAGAACATTTTACCGGTACAAGAAGTGAAATAAGACATGCGGCTGCGGCATATGCCATTGCATTTCTGGAGCGGTGTATCATCAAAACATATGGAGGAACCTTATGCGAATCATAGCAGGAACAGCGCGCAGCCTGCCGCTGAAAACAATTGAGGGGCTGGAAACGCGCCCGACAACAGACAAGATCAAAGAGACATTATTCAATATGCTACAGAATGATGTGCCGGGATGTTATTTCCTGGATCTGTTTGCGGGCAGCGGTCAGATCGGGTTAGAAGCAATCAGCCGCGGAGCTTTGTATGCGGTTTTTATTGAGAATAACCGGAAAGCGGCCAAATGCATTGAAGATAATATTGCATTCACAAAATTTACGAAGGAGTCCAGACTGCTTACCACGGATGTGATCAGCGGAATCAGCAGTCTGGAGGGAAAATATACATTTGATATTATTTTTATGGACCCGCCATACCGGCAGGGACTTGAAGAAGATGTGCTGCGTTTCCTTTCAAAATCAAGTGTGTTGAAACCTGACACCATGATTATTGTGGAAGCATCGCTGGATACGGATTTTTCTTATCTGGATGAGCTGGGATTTTCCGTGATAAAGTTCAAAAATATAAGACAAACATGCAATGTCTTTATTCAACAGAAGAGGGTATAACAAACAATGAAAAAGCAATTTATCCGGGAAGTTTTGATCCACTGACATTCGGACATATGGACATCATCAACCGTGCTTCAAGAATTGTGGATGAGCTGGTCGTCGGAGTGCTCAACAACAGCGCAAAAATTCGTTGTTTTCTTTAGAAGAACAGTGTTTAGT
>ENA-OQER01001367-OQER01001367.1-human-gut-metagenome-genome-assembly--contig:-NODE-1367-length-11873-cov-2.152477_pt1 | contig 11873 bp, 20 predicted proteins | sample MGYA00242797_ERZ504639 | MGnify/ENA primary metagenome ERZ504639 (study PRJEB26092, sample SAMD00036306) | human gut metagenome | host: Homo sapiens | study: EMG produced TPA metagenomics assembly of...
GCTCTAAGCAGCGCTGGTTCCCGTCGGCAGCTATGCGTGCGAAGCATCATCCGGTATTTGCATGCGGGGCGTCCTAAGCTGGAATCCAAATCGAAAGGCCCCGTGGAACGGCGTGCCTATTTCTGAATAAACGAGGAAAAAGATTGTCGCGACAGTCGGTTTGGGAAATCATCAGGGGAGCGGGGGAGCGTGCGCACATCGATAAGCCGCTGCATCCTCACACCTTGCGGCACTCTTTCGCCACGCACCTTATTCAGGGCGGTGCCGATGTGCGTACCGTGCAGGAGCTGCTTGGTCATGCAAGCGTTACCACCACACAGATTTACACGCATATCAGTCCTGAAAACCTGATTGAGACATATCTGATGTCTCATCCGCGCGCCAGATGATGGTGTTGCTGCCGTTTTGAACGGTGACAATGGACTAGCATGGATTACAGTGAAAATTGACACAAGGATGTTGGTAAGGTAAACGGTATGCCTACGGATTTGCTTGGACGTGATTATGAGACGTTTCCCGCTCCGGAGCCGCTGCAGACGCACGGTCCGGCGAGGATCATCGCCATGTGCAACCAGAAAGGTGGCGTCGGCAAGACCACCAGTTCCATCAATATCGCTGGTGCATTGAGCCAGTATGGGCGTCGCGTGCTTATCGTCGATTTCGACCCGCAGGGTGCGGCCACGGTGGGGTTGGGCATCAACGCCAATACCGTGGAAGATACGGTGTACACCGCACTGTTCAATCCTCGCATGGATGTGCATGATGTGATTCGACATACCGATTTCGAGAATCTCGATATCATGCCGGCCAACATTGATCTGTCCGCCGCTGAAGTGCAGTTGGTCACCGAAGTTGGGCGCGAGCAGGTGCTGGCTGGCGTGTTGCGTCAGGTCAAGGATGAATACGATGTGATCATCGTCGATTGCCAGCCTTCTCTGGGTTTGCTTACGGTGAATGCGCTGACCGCTGCCGATGGCGTGATCATTCCCGTGGCTGCTGAGTTCTTCGCACTGCGAGGCGTGGCCTTGTTGATGCAGTCCATCGAAAAAGTACAATCCCGCATCAATCCGAGTCTGGAAGTGTACGGAGTGCTCGTCACCATGTTCACGCATACCTTGCATTGTGATGAAGTGTTGCAGCGTATTTATGAGGCATTCCAAGGCAAGGTCTTCCATTCAGTCATCTCACGTTCCATCAAACTTCCGGATTCCACGGTTGCGGCTGCGCCTATCACCATTTATGCGCCGAACCATAAGACCGCGAAGGAATATCGTGAGGTTGCCCGAGAGCTGATTGCTCAGGGCATCGTCGCATAAGACGCATAGGGCTCCTTCGTGGGGCCTTTTTTCGTTGAAGGGCATACGTGGGTTGAAATTCAAGCGGTGTGGTGAAACACTGCACTTATAGTCATGTTGACTATAAGTGCTACACTGTGATTCCGGAACAATTCAAATCGACAAAAGATCGGAGAGGTGAGGTCGCGATGATCATGGGCAATGTCTCAGAACGGCGCAAACAGCCGCCGCAGGTGGGCGTTTCCGTGGTCATTCTCGCTTTGGGGCCAGCTTCCCACGGAACGCAGGAACATGCTCGAACCAGTGCGGGATCCACCTTGTGGATACCGCTGGTCCGGCGCGTGCGCCAGCCTTTTCTTGGCCAGTGGGCGTTGCCCGGTGGTGGTTTGAGGGCTGACCACTCGCTGGAGCAATCTGCCTACGTTGCGCTGGAATCCACGACATCGTTGCATCCACGGTATCTTGAACAGCTGTATACATTCGGCGATCCGGCGCGCTCACACGGCGGGCTGCCGATGGTATCCATCGTCTATTGGGCGTTGGTCGACGATCTTAACAGGCAACTCGCAGAGTATCGACGACAATGTCAAATGGTTTCCTGTGGATGATCTGCCTGAGTTGGCATTTGACCATGGCGACATCGTGGACTACGCCTCAGCAGACTTCGTGGCAAAATCGAATATCCGCAGATCGTCACCAGATTGGTAGGCGAGAGGTTTACGCTGAGCCAGCTGCATGACGTGTACGAGGCCGTTGCCGGTCAGAGCATCGATCTGGCGAATTTCCGCCGTAAGATGCTCGCATCCGGGCAGCTGGAGGACACCGGTGACAAATTGCGTGTCGGACGCAATCGTCCGGCAACGGTGTATCGCTACACCATGGATGTGCTCCGACAGTCGACATGGAGCGATGCTCGGGATCGCCATGATTTCGATGTGCGGGAAACGCAGGATGATGTGCTTTCCGCGTTGACGACGATCTGACGTCTTTTCGGATTGTTTCCTTTTCAGACGATTCTGTCTGGTTTTCGGCATGCCTTGTAGGCATGGTCGTTTCGTATGAGAGGAAGAAGTATGACATCCGTGCAATCCGCATCGGTTGCTTCGTCGGGTTCGTTGACACGCAATGAGCGTCTTGATCGCCTGCCGTTTAACAAAGCGCATAGGAAACTTCTGGTGGCGTCCGGTATCGGCTGGGCTTTCGACGCCATGGACGTCGGCTTGGTGTCCTTCGTTGTGGCGGCCATCGCGGCTGACCCGCATTTCAATCTGACACCAACCGAGAAAAGCTGGGTGCTGTCCATCGGCTTCGTCGGCATGGCGATCGGTGCTGCGCTGGGTGGTTTTGTAGCCGATCGTGTTGGCCGCAAAACGGTCTTTTCCGCGACGCTGGTGATTTTCGGTTTGGCGAATGGCGGCATGGCACTGTCATGGTCGTTGACCGCGCTTTTGATCGCTCGTCTGATCATCGGTCTTGGTTTGGGCGCCGAACTGCCAGTGGCTTCCACTCTGGTTTCTGAATTCTCTCCGACCAAACAACGCGGTCGTATGACGGTGCTGTTGGAATCCTTCTGGGCTGTCGGCTGGATTGTCGCCGCCTGCATTGGCTACTTTGTGATTCCGAATACCGGCGATTGGGGTTGGCGCTGGGCTTTGCTCATTGGCGCGTTGCCGCTGCTGTATGCCATTGTGACGCGTGTTCATATTCCGGAATCCGTGCGATTCCTGGAATCCAAGGGGCGTGAGGACGAAGCCGAACAGGCCGTACGCTATTTCGAACAGGCAGGTGGCATCGACCAGTGGCTTCCCCGAAGGCAAACCACTGCCGAAGATCAACACCCGCGAACTGTTCGGCAAAAAGTGCATCGCGCGCACCGCAGCCATTTGGGCCACGTGGTTCTTCGTGAACTTCTCCTACTATGGAGCGTTCACATGGATGCCGTCGCTGCTGGCCGACCAGTTTGGCTCGCTGACCAAGTCGTTCGGCTATACGCTGGCCATCGCCGTCGCGCAGTTGCCGGGATACTTCCTGGCCGCATGGCTGGTGGAGATCTGGGGCCGCAGGAAGACGCTGAGCGTGTTCCTTGCCGTGTCGGCCGTGGCCGCGTTTGCTTTCTCGCAAGCGGGTTCCGTAGCTGCGGTGTTGGGCTTTGGCATGTTGTTGTCCGCATCCAATCTTGGCGCGTGGGGCGTACTGTATGCGGTGACTCCGGAAATCTATCCGACCCGCCTGCGCGCTGCTGCGTCCGGTGCTGCTGCGGCATGTGGCCGAGTGGCTGCCATCATAGCTCCGCTGCTCATGCCGTGGTTCCTGACGCTGTCCGGTGGCAACAAGGCGGTGGCATTCATCGTTTTCGCGGTCGCCTTCATTCTGGCCTGCGTTGCGGCGTTGTGCTTGCCGGAACGCACTGGTAAGGAACTTGAGGATTAACGAATTATTTTGAGTGGTCCCAAGAGATCATACGTTGCGGTTGTGAGATTCGACAACCGCAAACTTTGTATGTGGGCGAAAGCGCTGGGACCGGAACTGTCGTAATGGTTCGCTAGGATTGGCTCGGTTTGTGTGGAGTACGGATTTGTAAGTACCGATAACCAGTATGTACCGAACGGTAACGCAAGAGAACAGCAACACTAAGAGAGGTTTCGATGGCGGTTCGCGGCGATATTCGAAATGTAGCGATTGTGGCACACGTCGATCACGGCAAGACCACGTTGGTCAATGCCATGCTGGCACAGTCCCACGTGTTCAACGAACGTGAGGAAGTTCCGGATCGTGTGATGGATTCCAATGATCTGGAACGTGAGAAGGGCATCACCATCCTCGCCAAGAACACCGCTGTGCAGTACACCGGTCCGCTGGCCGCCAAGTACGGCCATCCGGAAGGCATCACCCTCAACATCATCGATACTCCTGGTCACGCCGATTTCGGCGGCGAGGTCGAGCGTGGCATCTCCATGGTTGATGGCGTCGTGCTGCTCGTCGACGCATCCGAAGGCCCGCTGCCGCAGACCCGCTTCGTGCTGCGCAAGGCTTTGGAAGCCAAGCTGCCGGTTATCCTGTGCGTGAACAAGACCGATCGTCCGGACGCACGTATCGAAGAGGTCGTTGGAGAATCCTCCGATCTGCTGCTCGGTCTGGCTCAGGACGTTATCGAAGAGGGTATCGATCTCGATGAGGATGCGCTGTTCGACCTGCCGGTCATCTACTGCGCGGCCAAGGCGGCTACGCTTCCGAAAACCAGCCGGAGAATGGCGGTCTGCCGGATAACGAAGATCTCGAACCGCTGTTCGAAGCCATCATCAAGAACATTCCGGCTCCGGAATACGAGGAAGGCGCGCCTTTGCAGGCACACGTCGCCAACATCGATTCCTCTGATTTCCTGGGTCGACTCGGCTTGGTGCGTATCTACAACGGCACTCTCGAAAAGGGCAAGACCTACGGTCTGTCCCGTGTGGACGGCTCCGTCGAAAACTTCCGCGTCTCCGAACTGCTGCGTACGCAGGGTCTTGAGCGCACCCCGGTCGATTCCGCGGGCCCTGGCGACATCGTCGCAGTCGCCGGCGTGAATGACATCATGATCGGCGAAACCATCGTTGATCCGTCCGATCCGCGCCCGCTGCCGCTGATTCACGTTGATGATCCGGCCATCTCCATGACTTTCGGCATCAACGATTCCCCGCTTGCCGGAACCGAAGGCAAGGACCACAAGCTTACCGCCCGCATGATCAAGGATCGCCTTGACCGCGAACTCATCGGCAACGTGTCCATCAAGGTGCTGCCGACCGAACGCCCGGATGCATGGGAAGTCCAGGGTCGTGGCGAGCTCGCTTGGCCGTGCTTGCCGAACAGATGCGTCGTGAAGGCTATGAGCTGACCGTCGGCCGCCCGCAGGTGGTCACCAAGACCATCGACGGCGTGATCAACGAACCGATGGAAAACACCACCATCGACGTTCCGGAAGAGTACATGGGCACGGTCACCCAGCTGCTCGCCGACCGTAAGGGCCGTATGGAGAACATGACCAACCATGGCACTGGCTGGTTCGTCTGCAGTTCACCGTGCGTCCCGTGGTCTGATCGCTTCCGCACCGCACTGCTTTCCGCCACCCGTGGCACCGGTATCGCATCCTCCATCTCCGCCGGCTACGCTCCGTGGGCTGGCCAGATCGTGACCCGCCAGAACGGTTCCATGGTCTGCGATCGCAAGGGTATCGCCACTCCGTACGCCATGCAGCGTCTGCAGGCACGTGGCAACTTCTTCGTCGAACCGCAGTCTCCGGTGTACGAAGGCCAGGTCGTCGGCGTGAACAACAAGCCTGACGAGCTGGATGTGAACATCACGCTGGCCAAGCATATGACCAACATGCGTTCCTCCACCGCAGATGTGCTCGAAACCCTGACTCCGCCGATCAAGATGAGCCTCGAAGAGTCCTTGGACTTCGCCAACGAGGACGAGTGCGTGGAAGTCACTCCGGAATCCATCCGTGTGCGCAAGATTATTCTCAGCCGTGAGGATTGGTACAAGTGGCGCGCCAAGCAGCGTCGACAGAACAACGCTCAGAATAACAAGTGATTCTTCACGTTGTTCTGTCGGCTTCGCAAGCACGGTAGTGTGCTTGCTCACTTCGCCTACGGTGAGCCCGCTGGGCTCTCCGTTTGACGGCTCAGCAGAATAACGCTCAGAAGAACAAGTGATTCTGTTATTGCTCCATGAAAAAAAGAGATACGTGTCCTCGCGTATCTCTTTTTCTTTTCAGGTTGGTGAGCGATAGTAGGGGATATGATGCAACAGATGAAGCAATCGCATGATACGTATGGGTCGAGTCAAGACGTGGCGCCCGATGCGCAACTGATGCCATGGTCATACCGTCTGCCGATTTGGGGACGGTTCCTCGTCGATCTGGTTTCCGGAATCATAGTCGGAGTAGTGGGAACCATGGCCCATCGCATGGGCGCATCCATGAATATTCCCTACGGATTGGCGATCGCCTATCTCATGGTGATCATTTCGACATGGTCAGCTCGATCACGCGACGGTGTCTCAGGCCTCGCATTGCACCTGATCGGTTCCTCTCTGGTGGTCTGGACGGTGATGTCGGGGTATGGTCCGGGAGGAGACGCATGATTCCTGTGGGATTCGGTGGAGATGATCCCATGCCGTTCTTCAGTGAACAGGCAGGATACATGTGGCTGTACGGTGTCGTGCTTATTCCGGTTGTGATGCTGGTGCTGCCGAACGTTGGTTCGTCACACCTCCGCGTAAGGAGACGCGTGATGGTGCGTTTGCTGCTGATACGCAGACGAACGAGGGCAAAACATCTGATAACGCCCAACCGGTGGAATAATCGGCAGTCGATTCCACGGCAATGAGGTAAGGTTCAGGGGAACACCAAGAATAAGGAATGGGGTTGAATGAGCGCACGAAAGCTGTTCTATCTAGGTCCGCAAGGCACCTTCACCCATCAGGCCGCAGTCAATGCATCGCAGGCACTGGCCTATCTTGAGCCGGAAGGATTCGAATTGGTGGCTGCGGATGACGTACCGCAAATCCTTGATGCCGCGCAGCGGGGCGAAGATGGGGCGTCGTGGCATGGGAAAACAACGTCGAAGGTTACGTGGTGCCGAATCTGGACGCGCTCATCGACGCTAAAGATCTAGTCGGATTTGCGCGAGTGGGCGTCGACGTAACTTTCGACGCATATGTGCGTGCGGGATCCAATCCGGAAGACGCCACCGTGGCTACCGCACACGCGCATGGTCTCGCGCAATGCAAACGTTTCATCGCGGAACACCATTTGGAGCCGACTCCAGCGCCATCCAATGCTGCCGCATGTCGCGATATCAAAGCAAACGAAATAGCTTTCGGGCCAAGTATTTGCGGTGAACTCTACAATGTGACGCGCATCGGTACCGCCGTGCAGGATTATCAAGCGCACAGACTGATTTTCTTGTGCTCGCGCCACGCAAGGAAGCCGGAAAACTGTTGGAACAGCCTCGTTCGCAAGCTGATATGGAATACGAATCCGTGCTGACGCTTATTCCGCTTGTCACAGGTCCTGGCGTACTCGCGAACCTGCTGGACGTATTCCGCGATGCAGGCCTCAATATGACAAGTTTCATCTCGCGGCCAATCAAAGGACGCACAGGCACATACAGTTTTATCGCGACGCTCGATGCGGCGCCATGGGAGCAACGCTCCATGGCGCGCTGGTCGAAATCGCCGAACACGGTGACTGGGCCAAAACTCTGGCCGTATACCCACGAAGAGAACGCCCCAATCCTCCAGTCACCTCATGGATGCTGCCGCAGGGAGGCGTACGGCTTGACGAACAGCATCTGCCAGATGATTGGCAGAACAGCGAAACGGTCGGAAAGGAGCTGATGTGGTGAAGCAGCGTATCGCAATCGTAGGCCTTGGTCTTATCGGAGGGTCACTGGCTCGCAGACTCGTTAATGCTGGCTGTGAAGTCATCGCATGGAACCATAACGATCGTCCATATGAAACTGCGAAAGCGGACGGCATACGATGTGTGTCCACACTGGCCGCGCTCGCCGACACAAAACCTGACGTGCTTGTGTTATGCAATCCGCTCAAGGCCATGCCGCAAATCCTGGGTGCGTTGAAGCCACTGATCGATACGGACATCACCACGCTCACCGATGTCGGCAGTGTCAAAGCAATGGTTCGGGAACAGGTTAAAGCCGTTGGATTGGAACATTGCTATGTGGGCGCGCATCCCATGGCAGGCAATGAGCTGTCCGGATGGGAATCGTCGGATCCGACGCTTTACGATGGCGCGCTCTGGGCCATCACCGTAGATGAAAATACCGAGTATCAGCGGTTCCGCGCCGTTGCGACAATGATTGTGGATCATTGTTCCAACCGACTCATCGTTCTTGACGATGCGACCCACGATCGTTGCGCGGCACTGATTTCCCACATGCCACACGTCATTTCCACAGCTATGATCAACGAGCTGGTGGCCAATCCCAACCGGAACATCGCAGCCGCGCTCGCCGCTGGTTCATGGCGGGACATGACTCGTGTTGCGCTAACCGATCCAAACCGTACCCGTGCAATGGTGGAAGAGGACGCCGCCAATGTCGAAGCGTTGCTGCGTAATATGGCCAATCGGTTGACGCTTATGGCCAACGTGCTGCACGGCATGACCACGCAACAGGGCTCGCCCACTGCCGGTGACGACAAGGAGATGGCGCGTTTCTTCATACAAGGGCAGCCATTCCGTGAATACAAGGCTCTCGCCAAAGAACCTGACTTCGAAGAACGTTGCGAAACGGTCGAACTGGCAATTCCCGAAACCGGATGGCAGCAGATGCTTCTGGAGTCGGCGCGTAGGGGAGAGCATATCGTGCGATTCGACGGTTACCGTCAAGCTATGGCACAGGTGCGTTCCGCAGTGTGACGCGCTATGGGCGCGGCCGTGTCATGGAACGTTCCGGAACCGGTTTGACAGTGACGATGGTGTCGGCGGGAATGCTGACACGTTGCTCTGGGCGTGAACCGTTGGCTGCCGCATCGCGCGTCATTTCCAATGTCTGCCCGTCCCAAGAACGTACGTGACCGACATAATCGCGGAATTTCATGCGCTGGTCCTTTGGATCGACACCTTCGCAGGTGCGCACCACAATGCGTGCACCTGCTGGAATTTCGTTTGGAATCGGCATAATCTCTCCTTCGAATAGACGATCATCGACGGATTCGCTGAGCGAACGCTACTGGACAGCATAGTTGGTCTCCTTTCAAGTTGTGCCGGTATTTCGGTTTCTATTGGAGAATGGACACATAATGGAAAGAAATTCATGGATTCGGGCTTGCTGTTGAGCTCGGGAAAGGCTGATCGGCATGCTGTTCGATAAGAGCGTAGAGGCATTCGATACATATCTGAAAGCCAACCGTGGATTGAGTGAAAACACACGGAAAGCATACCGAGGCGATGTCGAAGAATGTCTGCTTGCCTTGGAGCGGCTTAGATGCAGGGATCTTAACGAGGTGACCATCGAAGATCTTCGCATGTGGATGGCGGAATCATCGAAAAACCATGCGAAAAGCAGCATGGCCCGAAAAACTGTGGCTGTACGTGGTTTTTTCGCGTGGACGCATGAGCATGGCGTGACGACGACGGATCCGGCTTGTGCGCTCATGACCCCGAAAATACCTGATACGTTGCCGGATGTGCTCAGCGAATCACAGGCTGAACAGCTGATGGAACGCGTGATGAGGACGGTGAAACGTCTCAGCCGAAGGAACGGACCATGAAGCAGCAGGCCATTGAGCTGCGTGACGCCGCAATGCTGGAACTGTTGTATGCAACGGGCATGCGTGTGGCTGAACTGGTGGGACTTGATGTGCCGGATGTGGTCTTTTCCAATCGAACGGTCAAAGTGACCGGCAAAGGCAACAAACAACGAGTCATGCCATTTGGCGCTCCGGCGCAAAAAGCGATACGTCGGTGGCTGGATGATGGGCGTCCCCTGTTGGTGGGGGAGCAGTCCGCGGCTGCGCTGTTTCTTGGGAGACAAGGCAAACGCATTGATCAGCGGATGGTACGTCGTGTGGTGCACGAATGCGCGCGTGATGCCGGCGTTCCCGACATTAGCCTCATGCTCTGCGGCACAGTGCCGCCACGCATATGCTTGACGGGGGAGCGGATTTGCGTGAGGTGCAGGAGCTCTTGGGACATTCCTCGCTGAAGACCACGCAACGGTACACGCATGTCTCCATCGAACAATTGAAAGCCCGATACGGTCAGGCATTTCCTCGTGCGTAGTCGCGGTCCATGGATATTTCGTTACATTCCTGTAACAGAAACTGGTGTTTCTTCTTGATTTAGGGTGTATTACCTAGATGAAGCTGGTACGGGGAAACAATACCGACCGGTAATCCGAATAATGAGGGAAAACATAATGAATATAAGGAAAAGCAAGGTGTTTGCCGTTGCGGCGGCGGCTGTGTGCTTGGCATGATGCTGGGCGGCTGTGGGTCTTCCACGTCTGGGAACGCGACTGAAGGATCGAATGTCATTACGGCATTTGACTCCGAACCGCAGAATGGCTTGATTCCGGGCAACACCAATGAAACCGGCGGTGGCCGTCCTATCGATCTGCTGTTCGCTGGGTTGGTGTCTTTCGATAAGGATGGCAAGGCCCAGAATGAAGTGCTGAGTCCATTACCGCCAACGATGACGCCACCCAGTACGACATCAAGCTCAAGGATGGTTGGAAGTTCACCGATGGCACCGATGTGACCGCCGAGTCCTTCACCAAGGCTTGGAGCTATACGGCTAATGCGAAGAACGCGCAGCTGTGCTCTTCCTTCTTCTCCACCATCAAGGGCTATGACGCGCTGCAGGACACCGACAACCTCAAGGGTGACGAGCAGCTTGAAGGTCTGAAGATCGTCAACGATCACGAGTTCACCGTCGACCTGAGCCAGTCGGATTCCGCGTTCGCCACCAAGCTGGGTTATTCGGGATTCTATCCGATGCCGGAATCCTTCTACAAGGATCCGAAGGCCTCGGAGAGTCGCCGGTTTCCGATGGCCCGTACAAGTTCGATTCCTGGGACCATGACAAGGAAATCAAGCTGGTCAAGAATCCCGATTACAAAGGCAATCGCAAGGTGAATAACGACGGTGTGACGTTCAAGATCTACACGGATGCCAACGCGGCCTATGCCGATGTTCAGGCCGGCAACCTTGATGTGATGGATACGGTGCCGTCCGCCGACAGCAAGACCTTCGAATCCGATTCCTCCGTGGTGCCATACAACAAGGCCGGTTCCGTGATTCAGACGTTCACCATTCCGTCGGATCTTGAACATTGGAAGACATCCACCGAAGAAGGACAGTTGCGCCGACAGCGTTGTCCATGGCCATCGACCGTCAGGCCATCTGCGACAAGGTACTGAATGGTTTGGGAACTCCAGCGGTCGAATTCACGTCTCCGAAGACTCCGGGCTACTCCGATTCGCTCAAGGGCAACGAGAATCTGAAGTACAACAAAAAGAAGGCCAAGGAACTCTGGGAGAAGGCCAACGCCATCAGCCCGTGGACTTCCGACGACAAGCTTACGTTCTCCTATAATGCAGACGGCGGAGCAAGCCGATCTTTGAAGCCGTGGTGAACTCCGTGAAGAACACGCTCGATATCGACGTGACCACTAACCCGGTGCCGACCTTCCAGGAATTCCGAAACGACGTTACCGGCCGCAAGATGACCGGCGCGTTCCGTACCGCTTGGCAGCCGGATTATCCGTCTCCTGAAAACTACCTGTACCAGCTGTATTCCTCTGACGCTGCTGATGGCAATGGTTCCAACGATGGCGATTACAAGAATTCGGAGTTCGATGACCTGTGCTCCAAGGCTGCTGCCGCACAGACCACCGACGAGGCCAATAAGCTGTACCAGCAGGCTCAGGAGATTCTGTTGAACGATCTGCCTGCCATCCGCTGTACTTACTCCAATGCCAATGGCGTTGCCGCATCCGGAGTGAAGAACTTCGTCATGAACTGGCAGAACGTTCCGGTGTATAACGAGATTTCGAAGATGCCTGACTTATTC
>ENA-OQER01001368-OQER01001368.1-human-gut-metagenome-genome-assembly--contig:-NODE-1368-length-11864-cov-3.567692_pt1 | contig 11864 bp, 14 predicted proteins | sample MGYA00242797_ERZ504639 | MGnify/ENA primary metagenome ERZ504639 (study PRJEB26092, sample SAMD00036306) | human gut metagenome | host: Homo sapiens | study: EMG produced TPA metagenomics assembly of...
TTCCAATATGTCACTCACCTCTATAGGGGGAAAGCGTTTATACAAAGACGGAAATAACTGTATAAAGAGTTTCGTAATAAAAAAAGAAAAAAGGCTGTTCCGCCGGTCAACTCCTTATGTTTTTAACTTACAGTCTGTAAATATTCAAAGAAATATCATTCAACAGATTTAAGATCATTACTTTCTACCCCCAAATGAGTTCACATTCTCTACTTATAAACTGTAAGCAACAATAAAGAAACGTGTCCAAAAACTAGAATGAACTGCTCCGAAAAGTTACAGATAGTAACTATAACACTTAAAAGGGTCGTATCAAACCCTGTATGGAGTAATGATACGACCCTTTCTTTAGTCTTTTAGGATGCTCAAATTTCAGATTATAAGTTCATATTTTCAAAAACTGAGTTTTTGACACCCACTTTATTTATCTTCAAGTTTAAAACCTTATTTTGTTACTTCAGGTTCACCTTGCAGTTCAAATTTAGCATTTCCTAAACCTTTGAAAGTATAAGTATAAGTAAATGTTTCAAGCCCATTATACACTTTTGCAGAAATGACATAGAAACAATCAACCCCACTTACTTGCGCGCCGGCTGTAGGATACTCTGTTGCCAAGATCAGTTCAATACCCTCCTGAACCATAGACAACAAATAAGCCTCAGCCTCTTTATCATCTGCCGGAACCACCCCGTCGGGGTCATTCGAACGGCGTTTAGCCAACTGGATATTGAAGTTTACATAATAAGAGCTGCCACCGAACCAGTATTCCGAGTTTCCATATTTGGCATCCATATACCCGGCATCCTTATTCGCTTTCACCCAATTTTCCAAAATCAAATAATCTTCGGAAGCCAATGATTTCGTTACCGTCGGATCAAACAACCACTCGGTTCCATTATGTACAAAATTCACTTTTTCTTTCAGTTCAATATTGTTATTCAGAACCCATGTACTCCTTGAACAAATACTCGTCCACCTCCATCGTCGTTACCTTATTATAATATTTGTACATGACGGCTTTTGAATCCCCTTCCTGGCATATGGAAATTTCTGAGCCAGGAACTGGGGCAGATAATTCTCCGGAGCATCCGAAGTGCTGAAGTTATCATGACTGCCCGGGCTTCCCATAGCGTCATAATCGGCAGGAGTCACTACAACCAATCTGCTATCTTCTTTAACCTTCCAATCCGTTCCGTCAAACTGATACAATGCATTATAAGGCTTTTCATTCGTCGGAGCCAATACAGCCGATGAAATACTTACATTATCGAGCTGAACAGTCGTGGTTTTCGCCTTGGGCCCCTCGCTACATAGCGGAACGCAACATAAACGCTTTTGCCATTGTATGCCTCCAGACCGGCTTTCCCTACATTCACAAAATTATCATTGTAACCGTTGGCAGGTCCTTCAGGGAAAGTAAACTGGTCTTTCACGCTAGTCCACTGTGCCATATCAATCGAACCATTTCCCGCATATGTATCGGAAACCAATACATCCAGACAATCCGCATTATAGTATCCGAACTTTATGTCGAAAGACAGTCCGGCATCTTTGCTCGTCACTGCTACTGCCGGAGAAACAAGCCAAGTATCCACCTCACCCTCAAAGCCATTGGCCGAGAATTGTGCGTAACCATTACTACTATAGTTTTTTCCCTGCCATTTTCTATCGCCTTTCAGAGTCACCTGCTCCCAGCCTTCCAACACGATATCCTCATTGGCCGTAACCGACTCAAAGTCCTGAGAGTACAAGTCCTCCCCTGTAAATTCAGGATCAACATCGTCATATTTGTAATCTACCAGCACAAGATCACCTTTTGCCGCATCCTTATACTGACCGGCCAGCCACTCGGGCAATACGGTAGCCGGAGCATGTGCCGGAGCCAGGAACTTCACGGGAGAGCCTTCGCCCCACAGGGCCTCATAATCCTTATCACCCAAAGAAGTATTAGTTACTGTCCTATACTCCAGTACGTAATCGGAAGGAGTATTCTGATAGTTATAGGTCACTCCTACCGAAGAACCTTTCCCCCATGAAGGCAGCATCTTCGCGATGATGGAAGGAACATACTTCTCGGCCGATGCAAACTCGTTCAAAGCCTTATCCGTCTTGACGGCATTCGCCAATGCTTTTTCAGCATCCGAAGTGGCAGCCTTCGCCGCCGCAGAGCTGATCGTTTCGTAATCGGCATCAGTCAGTACATATTCCGCCATCGTCTGGGTGTTCGTTGTACCTTCCGCATCGATTTCATTATAAATATCGTCCATGGGATCACATGCCGCAGCAAAGAATCCCAACAGAGACCATGCAATTAAATTATATTTTAACTTCATATTTATTGACTATTTTAGAGATTAAAAGATTACTTTAAAACCGGCAGACCATGTAGTACCGAAGCCGTAATATACCAATGCAGTTTTCCAGTCATGGTTCGTACCGTCCTTGGCATCGGCTATATATTCCGTATTAGTCAAATTATATACATTACTGTATACGATGCACGGATATCTTTGGTGATATTGAAACGATAGTTCATACCCAAATCAATCGTACCATAATCCGGCAACTTCCAGGAGTCAATACCGGCGTCTGCTTCATTCACCCGGTTCTGAGGATCGAAGTCTGCATAGTTCTTGCCGAAGAAGTTGTAGTCGGCCGAGATTTTAAATCCTTTGAACGGTTCCCAAGAGGCGCTCAATGCGGAAGTGAGCTGTGCGGAGTTACCCACATGGACATCTTTCAGATAAGCGTCGTATGTTCCGATAGGATTATTCGCTTCATCATACATAGTGAAATGAATATCATCTTTCCATTTCCAATCGCCTAAAGAGAACATACCTTTCAATTCAAAGGACTTGACAGGACGGTAAGTCGCTTCCAGTTCCACACCCATGTGGACTGCGTCCAATCCTGTAAGGTTGGCATATTCCTGACCGATCTTACGGCGCAAGGACTTATCCATCCATTGAGTGTAATAACCATTCAATGCAATATTGACCTGTTCCGTGCTAAATCCATAACCCAATTCGAACGTAGTAATCTTTTCGTAGGGTACATCCTTTTCGGGAGCTGCCGTATTGCTTGCAAAGACAGAGTTGAAGAAAGGCGCGCGGGTAAAATATCCTGCATTGACAAATACATTGTGGTTGTCATTGAACTTATAGTTAAAACCACCCTTCACGCTCCAAGGCAGAAAATTCTGAAGGCTGGACACTCTGTCCAGTTTATCCGCACCCGTGGCAGAGTATCTTGAATCCGTACCACCACGGTCATCGTATCTATAAGCCTCTTCGGTCAATGATGCCGACAGGAATCCCGACCACTTATCGGTATTATATTCAGCCTGTGCAAAAACACCGCCCCAGAATATCTCTCCAATGCTATAGTAATTGAACTTGTCACCCACTTTCAGCAGCTGGTTCTTGGTTTGGAATGCCAGCGGCGAGGTCTGCAGATAGAACTCACCACCCAGCAAATCATCAATTTCCTCTGTATGATACCCTTTATAGTAACGTAAGTCAATACCTCCCGTAAGAGTCAGGTTCTCAGTCAGATGATTCTTATAGGAACTCAGCATGCCATACCAGTCATGGTCATTGACAGCATTGGTAAAGATCACCTGCGCCCCGTTCTGAGAAGCCGCATTGGCAGCCATAGCACGCTCGTAGTCGAACAAACCGTCCGGAGTCATCATCGCACCGTCTTTAGGGCGGCCGGTGTTGTTATCAATAGTCAGCCAATTGCTCATCGCGCCACGGGCACGGCGTCCGCCGCCTGTAGCCATTGAGCCGTATAGAGAAGTGGTCAGTGTCGATTTCTCGTCGATAGTCCAGTAATGATTCAAAGAAACCTGGGGCTTATGATAATAATTATAGCCGTAACCGCTACCTACCGCTTCACCGTTGATATAACCGTATCCGTTATTGAAAACGTCCGCCGTCGGGGCTGTTCTTGTAATCCTCGATATAGTGCATGGTAGAGCGCTGGTTGTGCCACTGGGGAGCTCCGAAAGCTGTCAATGACAATTTATGATGATCGTTGATTACCTTCGATATATTTCCAAAATAAGTCCATCCTTCATAATTGGTACCTTTCACGTAACCATCTCCCGTATTCAGCGACCCCATGAATGTAATAGCCCATCCGTTGTCCATCAATCCGGTAGAGAAAGAAACCGAATACTTGCGGAAACCGTCGTTACCGATACCGAAATAAGCTGATCCGCCTTTCTGGGCTTCGGTACTTTTAGTAACCATATTCATGGTTCCTCCCACAGAAGAAATACCTAAAGCTGACGCACCCAAACCACGCTGTACCTGGATAAACTGGCTCACATCAGACAAACCGGACCAGTTAGACCAATAAACCTTACCGTTTTCCATGCCGTTGATGGGCACACCATTGATCAGCACGCCCAGGTTGGACGAATCAAAACCACGCATATTGATACGGGAATCACCATAACCACCGCTTTCACGGGTTACATACACCGAAGGAACTGATTTCAGCAATTCGGGGAATTCCAGATTACCTATTTTCTCCTCTATCTTGGCCAGTTTCACGTTAGAAATAGGAATAGGGGTCTGACGGTCACTCTTTATAATAGAGGCAATAACACTGACCTCACCCAAACCAATAGCATCAGGAGACATCTTGACCTCACCCAAGTCTATCGTATTGCTTCCTTTTACTTGATGCGTAATTTCGTTGTACCCCAAGTACTTGAATATAAGAGTAGCCTTGGAAGAGGTAAGTTTCAACACAAAGTTACCGTCAATATCCGTTACAGTACCCAGTGTCGTACCGCTGACCGATACAGTGGCACCAATCAATGGCTCATTGTTCTCGGCATCTACTACTTTACCTTTTACTGTTCCTTGCGCAACAGCCGTAGCAGTGAAACAGATTGTCAGAACTGCCAACAGGAGGAAATGCTTTAGATGATTTCTCATAATTTTGTCTTTGATTTAAATTAATTAGTTAGTATTTCATTCCCAATAGGAAAGACAAAGATAAAACTTTAATTCATATAAATTGCATTTATATTAGACTATTTAAACGAAAAGGGTACTTTTTAGGCGGAATATGACAATTATGTTAAGAAAGGGACAAAAAGCCGCCTCAGGAGAGGGGAAAACTGCCCGGAAGTTCCAGAGCAACTGCCACATGATTACTGTAGGGGGCAAATGGGCCGTGACCGCCGGTCCGGACAAATCAGGCCCACCCCCTACAGCAAAACAACAGGTCATTTTCATTCAGACTCTCTCACTTCCCCAATGACAGAGCAAAAAGAAAACGAAAAAAACAGCCTTACAGGATATCCTTATGCTGCTTCATCCTCTCCCTCAGCGCCTCCAGCTTCTCGGCCTGTTTCTTCAGCTCGTACGCCTTTTCCTCGGCTGCCTCTTTCCGCTTCCAGTTATTGATATAGGCATCCACTCCCTCCTGCACTACGCGGCGGAACACCTCCTCGCCCTTCGCTTTCAGCAGATGGTCGGCAAAATGAATATAATAACTCACTTTCAAATCCACCCCCTTTTTAGGGAGGCGTAAGTATCCGGCCCCACATGCTCATCTCCGAGAACACGCACCTTCGTTATCTTCAATCGATTCATCAATAACTCTAAAAACTCTCCCAATTTGGGGAAACTGCACTCTGCATTAGACATTTTAAATTTGTTTTAAGTTGTAAAATATTAAATAAACCTCTTTTTTTTCACGTTACTTCACAATGGGACTGAAAGAAGAAAAAGCAGGATGCCTTTACAAGAGGTTACGGGCACGTTTCCACGATGCAACCCATTAACACGGCCCGTGCATAAGCTACTGATTGCCAATGCCGGAATCTTTATAAAAACGGTATTCCCCACGATAAAAAGTCTTTTGTCATACTACCTTTCCGGCCTCTCGCAGCCGTTACACCTTCCATCCCGTCATTTAATCCGTTCTTCCTACCTTCGGGAAGAAATTCAGAGGACGCAAAAAAATGCGGATGCAAAATTAATACTTTTTAAATAAAACGAATCATGAATCAAGAACGTAAACTATCTTTTTTCCTTCCCCCCATCTCGCCGGTGAAGGACGCTAACGGGAAAAACGTGACGCCTGCCACGCTCGTCCCTCACAAGGAACTGACCTTGGAGGAAGTATGGAACATAGTCACCGGCAGCCCGCGGCTGAAGAAACTGACCGAACCGCAGCCGCCGCATACGGTGACGAGAAGGAGTACCGCAGGCTGAAACAGAGCACCCTGCCATACGTCACCCCCTGCGGAACTTTCAGCTACCGCCGGAGCGACCGGCTGCTGGCTCCTTCGGGATTGAGCATACTGGATCTGGATCATCTGGACAGCCGCGAGGAGGCCGAAAGGATGCGCCGGCAGTTGTTCGACGACCCTTTCCTGCTGCCCGAACTGGTGTTCGTAAGCCCCGGAGGACACGGCGTGAAGGCTTTCGTGCCCTACGATCTCGGCCGGACAAGCGACGTGAAACAGAATGCGGCCGAGAACATCTACTGGCTGATGGAATACGCCCGCCTGAGGTATGGCGACTGCTCGGACAAAGACAAGGGCAAAGGAGTGGACTACTCGGGCAAAGACCTGGTGCGGGCCTGCTTCCTGTCGCATGACGAAGGAGCCTTGATGAGAGTCAAGACGCCCATGGGCTAATGTGCCAATCCCCATGCGGAACAGAGCGCGGCCAACGGGCATAGCAGCACACGGGCCAACGGGCCGCTTATTCAGAATCATTCAGAAACGAGGTATTCTTATACCGAAACCCAATTAACATAAAAAGGAATATGAATCATTACAAAAACAATCTTTTGGAAGAACTGCACCGTCTGACGGAGGCGGTACAGGCATCACACGCGGACATCGCGCCCACCTATCTGGAATACACCCAACAGGCATTTGCCATCGCCACGGACTGCGGCGAGGCGGGCCGTGCGGATTTCATGAGCCTGTGCAGCCTCTCGCCCAAGCATGACAGTGCGGCGGCGGAGAAACTGTTCAGCAACGCCCTGCACACCTGCAAGGGCGACATCCACCTGGGAAGCGTGTTCCACCTGGCGGAAATGTGCGGAGTGAGAGTCGCCCCCTCTCACAAAAACGCAGACGCAGACGCAGCAGACGCAGGCCCTTTTTTTCTCACACACGTGCGCGCGATATAATAAGGTGGAGAATGAAGAAAAAGAAACAGGAAAAAAGAAGCACGAGGAAGAGGAAAAGGAAATGAAGGGAACGGAACCCCTCTCTCCCCTACCCTACTTTCCGCAAGATCACGACTGGCCCGAACCGCTGAAGAGCATCCTCTCCTTTGCCAAGACCCCGGCACAGCATGATGTGCTCCTGCTGGGAGCAATGACGGTGCTGGGCGCCTCACTGTCGCACATCGTACGCTGCAAGTACGGGGACAAATGGCAGTATCCCTGCCTGCAGACCTTCATCACGGGCATGCCGCCGCAGGGAAGAGTGTACTGGTATGGGTACGCAAACTCATAGAGCCCATACACGAGGAAATACGCCAGCAGGTGGCGGAGAGCATGAAGCTTACCGCAAGGAGCTAAGAGCCTACGAAGCGCTGGGGAAGGCACGCAAGGACAAGGAGCCGCCCGTGGCGCCGCCCAACCGCATGTTCATCATCCCCGGCAACAACACGGGCACGGGGCTGCTGCAAAACCTGATAGACTCGGACGGAACGGGGATTATCTGCGAGAGCGAGGCGGACACCGTATCGACGGCCATAGGGACGGAATTCGGCAACTGGAGCGACACGCTGCGCAAGGCGTTCGACCACGACCGCCTGTCCTACAACCGCCGCACAGACCGGGAATACAAGGAAACCACCGCCTGTTACCTGTCCGTACTCCTCTCGGGCACGCCCGCACAGATAAAGCCGCTCATCTCCTCGCCGGAGAACGGACAGTTCTCGCGAAACATATTCTATTACATGCCCCGTGTAGGCGAATGGAAAGACCAGTTCGGCGAAGATGAACTGGACGTGGAAGCAGAGTTCATCCGGATGGGACACGAATGGAAGGCCAGCAGGGACGAGCTGAAGAAGAAAGGACTGTTCACCCTGAAATTCACCCAGCAGCAGAAAGATGAGTTCAACGGGCACTTCAGCGCCTGTTCTACCGCTCTTCTCTAGTGACGGGCGAAGAGATGTCTGCTTCGGTGATGCGTATGGGGACCATCCTGTGCCGCATGATGTGTATCACGGCGCTGCTGCGCAGTCTGGAAATTCCCTCGCTGGCCGTACCGGATCCCACTATAAACCCCGAAACCTGAGGACGGTATCATCACCCGGCATAACCTGTCCATCACCGATGAGGACTTCCGCGCGTGCTGGCTTTGTGCGAGCCCCTGTACCTTCATGCCACGCACATACTTTCGTTCCTGGACAAAAGTACGGAACTGAACAGCCGGGGAATAGCGGACCGTGAGATGCTGTATGCGGCCCTGCCGCAAGAATTCACCAAACAGATGGTGATGGAGCAAGCGGAGAAGCTGAATATCCCGGTCAACACCGCACGCAGCTGGATACAGCGCCTGAGGGAAAAAGGCGCGCTGGATATGATGATGGTGAAAGGGAAAGGAGTCTACTCAAAAAAACAAAGGTAACAAAGAAAACACGCGCACATGCATATATAAGGTACGTGCGCGTGTGTGAGAAAAAAAGGGCCTGCGTCTGCTGCGTCTGCGTCTGCGTTTCGCATCTCCGGTTGTGATGCCGGTATTCCCGTGGATCTTCCAGTGCTCCCGGAGAATCCCCGGCATTCCCGTGGCTCTTCCAGCATCCTCAGGCTCCCCCAACGCCTCTACGATAAGTTTCACCTCAAGGGGCAGGAAAGTGTGTGACAGCTCATTGTATCCGGCAGCCCGCATCGCCCCCATCAGTCCCGGCTTGCGGTCTATCCAGCGCATCAGTTTGCGCCGTGCGGCACTCTCGGTAATATCGGGACTGTAGCACAGGGCCAGTTCGCTTTTCCCGTAACTTCTTATCTGAAAATTCTCCATGTATGTTCGTTTTGTTTTGATACAAATATACCCTTTTTCCGGCAGACCGTCAAACATTATGAACAGCGAATCGCGTCAAATCGCGTCAAATCGGACCATTCCGCACCCTATCGCACCTTATCGCGTCATTGCCCTTTCCGCACATCGTATCTTTGTAATGTCGGGACGATGAAGGCGAAAGATCTATAATCTTACAGCCGTAAGATATAGCATCTTACACGTAAAAGATAGGGTTCTTTTAGCGGTCGGTGACCAGTGACTGACTTCATCCTCCGGCAATCGTGTTTCTTAATTCTCATTTATCAACTTTTAATTTTAACAAACTATGGTAAATTACAGTATCGTTATGCGTAACAATCCGATGGATGCGGATGCCGCAAAAAAGGCTTACGCCAGTGCACAGTATGCTGAAGTGATGGACATCAACCGCTTTGCCGAGCACATCGCCAGCCACGGCTGTGTGTACAAGCGTGCGGACATCGTGGCCATCCTCACCATGGCAGTGGACTGCATGAGGGAGCAGCTTCTGGCAGGACAGAAGATACAGCTGGGCGACTTGGGGGATTTCTCCATCAGCATCAACAGTATAGGTGCGGAAAGCTCAGCCGCCTACAACCCTGCCATCCACGTCAGAAAGCTGAATGTGAACTGGAGTGCCGGAACACGTTTCCGGAATCTGCTGGAAGATGCCGTGTTCAATCTGGTGGCCACACGCAAGGCGGCCCGACTGGTGGTGAAGGCGCTGAAAGCCGGAAAGACCAATGTGGACCTTACCGGAGAGGCGAAAGAGCCGGAAAACGGAGGACAACAGGCCTGACGGACCCCCACCAGTACGACGGAAACAAGGCACGACGCTAAAGCTGAATGTGCCTAATGACAAGCTGTTTTCATTGGGGCACAGGCCCTTGGCTTCCATTGCAATTCATTTATTATCAACCTACTAAAACAAAAATCCCATGAACTTGAAAACAAAGAAAAACACCTGGACACTGATTCTGAAAGTAATCATCACCGTAGCCACCGCCCTTGCCGGCGCGCTCGGACTGAACGCCTGCATCTGATGCTCATGAGAACCATCACCTTGATTATTATCCACTGCTCTGCCACCCTGAGGGGCGGAGGCTGGATTTTGAGACCTGCCGCCAGGACCACATCCGCCACCGGGGCTTCACGGACATAGGATATCATTTCTATATCACCCGCGACGGAGAGATTCACCGCGGACGCCCCTTGGAAAAGGTGGGAGCGCATTGCAGGAACCACAACCGGCATTCTATCGGCATCTGCTATGAGGGCGGACTCTTGGCGGACTGCACACCTGCCGATACGCGTACTCTGATGCAGAAAGGGAGTCTGCTGGCATTGCTGCGCGAGCTGCGCCTCCTGTTCCCCAAAGCATTGATAGTGGGGCATCATGACCTGAATCCCGTGAAGCCGTGCCCTTGTTTTGATGCTGTGAAGGAATACCGCTTTTAAGGGTGCTTTTCTCCAAAGATAGGATTTCTAATGAGAACTGTTTGTTTTCAAAGAGGCTTCTTCAAAGATAGCGTATCCAAGGGGGCTTTCTCCAAAGATAGTGTTCCTTTCCTCCACTTTGATTTCCTGCTTCTCCATTCAACTAATCTTTTCATTTAACAATAATAAAAATGAACCATCTGATAAACCAACTCATGACCGTAGATAAAGCCTTCTACCGTCATTATCTGGAAATGCTGCTCACCCTGAACCGCATCCAAGCCCTCACCCCCTGGCAGATGTCCATGCTGCTGTGGAGAGCCAAGATTTTTCATATACAGGTGCTCTACCCCGAACTGCTGCGCATCAGCTGTGCACGGAGCAGGAAAAGGACGAGATACGCTTTATGAAGGGATGGAAGCTGAAAGCACTGGAGAAAATAATGCCTGCATGGCAGCGACGGCAGTGCGAGGAGATCAGAAGGGAACGGTGGAGAGGCTTTTAGTGGTCAGTGTATCCGGAACGCAATGCCACGCAAATGCTCGTAAACAAGAGCATTTTGCGTGGCATTGACGTATGTCCTTAATATCTTCAATAGTTAACCCACTATCCATTTCTCTATATTACGACTTTTCTTACTGAAGTTCACCCCTACCTTAAACAATTTGCGCCGTCCGTATCGAAAGGTCGGGCATACTGTTTTTCATTGATCTGTCGCAAGGTTTCCTCCGCTGTACCGTTTAACTTGAACTCCATTACGTAAATAAATCTGTCTGTCTGCAGAACCAAATCCACGCGCCCCTCACTGGTATGATATTCCACCTTTACATAAAATCCTACTAACTTGAACACAATGAAAAGTACATTCTGATAGTGTAACTCCAAGTCGCGTATCATCTCGTAGGGCGTATCAGCAAAGAAGCTCTGAAGGCGGCGGAAAAAGGAATCATAGTCACCACTTTCCACTTCACGGGTAAATTTCAGGATTTCGAAAGGAGACTCCACTTTGGTAACCGTTGTATAATAAGGCAGCAAAAAAACGCATGAATCCTTCCTCTACCTCCCGGTTAGGAAAACCTAGATAATAGATACCGAAACGCTCATCATACCCCTTGATCGTAAGATACCCGCTCTGATAAATCACCGGAATAGGATTCGTGGACTCGGAATCAATACTATTCAGCACCTGGATATCCGTTTCCTCGTGCGCCATCCGTTCCAAGTCATAATGATGTTTTTGCAGCAACCTCACCAGATAAGTCGGCGTACCGGTCTCAAACCAGTAGTTTCCGAACTCCTTCCGTTTGAAGGCATTAAGCAGGCTGAAAGGATTGTAAATACCGATGGAATTATGTGTAAAATGATAACCGTCATAACACTCTTTCAGTTC
>ENA-OQER01001369-OQER01001369.1-human-gut-metagenome-genome-assembly--contig:-NODE-1369-length-11851-cov-2.741300_pt1 | contig 11851 bp, 19 predicted proteins | sample MGYA00242797_ERZ504639 | MGnify/ENA primary metagenome ERZ504639 (study PRJEB26092, sample SAMD00036306) | human gut metagenome | host: Homo sapiens | study: EMG produced TPA metagenomics assembly of...
ATCATTGCAATGGTGGCAGTGACCGTTGTTGTGAACCTGTTCGTGGCAGAACTTCCGGCAACATGGACATCCATTGATGTCACTTCAACGAAAATTTATTCCATAATAGGACACAGCACGAAAAAACACACTTTAACTAGAAAAGAGGAAGTTATATGAATGAAGAACAATATTCCAGAGCGAATAAAAGAGTACTGCTTGCAATAGTGGTTGTTTTTGGATACATAGCAGCTACCTTATGTTAGCATTGGGCGTCAGTCAGGGCGGACATGCGGCAAAGATTGTGATGGAGCAGTCACGGCGGCAGCAGTTATCGTTATCTCGGTTGTAGCATATCTTGGTAAAAGAACAACACGCACATGTGCGGTAATCATGACACTGTCGATGATGATAGGTTATTTCGTGATTGTCCAATTGAACACAACCGTTGGAACATGGACATATGGTCTGCCGCTACTGATCGTTGCAATGGTTTATCTGGACAAGAAAATTGTGATGGTGACAAATGGTATTGCGCTGGTTTCCATTGTAGTTCATTTAGTCAGATGCTTTCTGGGTGACGGATCAGATCTGCAGAATAATGTGATTGGGCTGTTTGTATTATTGCTGACCGCATATGCCTGCAATAGTGCAGAGCATCTGCTCGAGTGTTCTTTAAAGAAAATCTTGCAGAAATTCAAAATGCATCGGATATCCAGAAGGATAGTAATAAAAAGATGATCATCGTTGCAGAGAATATTTCCAAGCATTTTGGAGAGGCAATGGATATGCTTGACGGTCTGCAGGAATCCATTAATGTGAGTCACAGTTCCATTCAGGAAATTGCAGACAGCACAGAAAGCACAGCGGAAGCGATCCAGAAACAGGCGGTTATGTGTTCTGATATTCAGGGGAATACCGATCAGGCAGAGCAGGGCATCAAAGAAATGATCGAGGCATCACATAAGACGAATGACAATGTGAAAGAAGGTGCCGGTGTTGTCAGTGAATTGAAGGAACAGGCCGTGAACGTTGCAGATGCGAGTCAGGTGACGGTGGATGTGATCAGAAGCCTGACCGATAAAGTGGAGGAAGTAAAAACATTTGTCGATTCCATCATTAACATTTCAAATCAGACCAATCTGCTTGCCCTGAATGCGTCTATTGAAGCAGCAAGAGCCGGTGAAGCCGGAAAAGGTTTCGCAGTCGTGGCAGATGAAATCCGTCAGCTTTCAGAGCAGACGAAGGATGCTTCTGCAAATATTACAGAGATCATCCAGAAATTGAATGAAGATACAAAACGTGCGAATGACAGCATCATGACAGCGGCAGAATCTGTAGAGAAGCAGAATCAACTGATCGATGATACCAGAGATAAATTTAATGATGTTGGTAATGCAGTGGAAGTTTTAATGGGAAATATCGATGTTGCAGAACAGAGTATTCAAAAAATACTGGATGCGACAGGAGTGATCTCAGATAACATCACGCATTTGTCTGCAACAGGTGAGGAGGTAGCAGCTTCTTCCACCGAGGGTCTCCGCACGGCAGACATTACAGTGGAGAAGATGTCCAATTGTAAAAAAGTGCTGGAAAATATTTATTTACTGGCAGAGGATTTGAAAAACTCAGTAGAAAATAATGAAAACCAGTAATGAACAAGAATTAGCACTTGACGGATTCCTGTGAAACTATTATGATAAAAAGAGAATACTTCAATGCGTTGAAGTACGAAAATAAAACTGCATAAGATGTAGATAGCACAGAGTGTATGACGATAGATACAGACAAAGAGAAGTTTTTATGCAGGCTTGGAGTTACACATGGAGGATGTACCAATGGAAATGGAGATGGAATTTTTACGAAACTGCCAACACCACAGGAGTTGAAAGAGCAGTTTCCGGTAAGCACAGAAGTTGTGGCAGCGAAAGCCCAGAGAGATGAAGAGATACGCAATATTTTTGAGGGAAAAGATGACAGGCTGATTTTAGTGATCGGTCCCTGCTCCGCAGATAATGAAGATGCTGTCATTGACTATATATCCAGATTGAGAACTGTTCAGGAAAAAGTGAAAGATAAAATTTTCATAATTCCCCGTATTTATACCAATAAGCCGAGAACAATCGGCGTTGGATATAAAGGAATGCTGCATCAGCGGATCCGGAGAAAAAAGAGGATATGTTAAAAGGGATCATTGCAATCCGGGAGCTGCATACGAGAGCGGTAAAAGAAACCGGATTTACCTGTGCAGATGAAATGCTCTACCCGGAGAATCACAGATATTTGTCTGATCTGTTGTCTTATGTGGCAGTAGGTGCACGTTCCGTAGAAGACCAGCAGCATCGTCTGACTGCAAGTGGAGTTGGGATTCCGGTCGGAATGAAGAATCCGACAGGCGGGGATATTTCTGTTATGATGAATTCCATGATCGCTGCACAGCACGGACATACGTTTTTATACCGGGGCTGGGAAGTGACAACAACCGGAAATCCATATGCACACGCTATTTTACGCGGATATGTGGACAAGTTTGGACGCAATATTCCAAATTATCATTATGAAGATCTGCAGAATTTATTAGAACATTATGAAGATGTCAACGCATCACAGCAGACAACCCTCGCAAATCCAGCGGTCATCGTGGATACCAATCATTCTAACTCAGGAAAACAGTTTATGGAACAGATTCGTATCAGCAAAGATGTATTACATAGTTGTAAAGTGTCAAAAGAGATTCATAATCTGGTAAAAGGACTTATGATCGAGAGTTATATTGAGGATGGTGCCCAGAAAGTTGGCGAACACTGCTATGGAAAATCCATTACAGATCCTTGTCTTGGATGGGAAAAAACAGAAAAGCTGATTTATGAGTTGGCAGATTTATGGTAAAATTGCTGAAAAGATCGTTGCAGAGGAGCTTTGTAACGATCTTTTTGTGCAATTTTTAAAATAGAACAAACAAGTGTCCACTTTTTGCATGGAAACCATCAGATATCGATATCACACGACCGTCATTTTGTAGCAGAAAAAAAATACAGTTTTTACTTATATGTAGTTCTTGACCGGATTTTAGTTAGAAAAAAAGTTGAAAATTCTGGAAAATCTGATAATATTGACATGGGTTTGAATTTGAATATGTAAAAAAGAAGAGGTGCAAAACATGAACAGTTTATTACTTTGCATTCCGTTTGCAGGTTTATTGCTCTGCATTGCGGTAATGCCATTGGTAAAGCCTGAGTGGTGGGAAAAACATCAGGCTTTGGCAGTGATCGTGTGGTCATTGCTTTTTATTATCCCGTCTATCGTGTTAAACGGCGCAGGAGAGACGACCGAAACAGTGTTAGAGTGTATCGTGAATGATTATCTGACCTTTATCGTTTTATTATTCGGTCTGTTCTGTGTATCCGGAAATATTACGCTGGAGGGTAACCTTGCAGGTTCTCCTGCTGTGAATGCTTTATTTTTAGCATTCGGAACTTTATTATCGAGCTGTATCGGTACAACCGGTGCAAGTATGCTGCTTGTCCGCCCGATGATCAAGATGAATTCATGGAGAAAAAACAAAGCACAGATCATGATATTTTTTATTTTCATGATCTCCAATATGGTGGATGTCTGACACCTATCGGCGATCCACCACTTTTAATGGGATTTATGCGTGGTGTTCCATTCTTCTGGAGCTTACACTTGTTCCCGATTTTAATTTTCAATATGATTTTATTATTGATTATTTTCTACTTTATTGATAAGAAACAGTATCGCAAAGATATTGCAAATGGTTTACGCCCGGATATCAGTAAACCGGGTGTAGATATCAAAGTAGAAGGTTTACATAATGTAATTTTCCTTGTAGCAATCGTTGTGGCTGTTATTTTAAGTGGTACACTTCCAAGTCTGCCAATGTTCCAGGATGCAGCCGGAAACGTACTTGGAATTACAATTTACAAATCTGTTAAATTGACATTCCCTGCAATTATTGAGGTTGCAATTATTCTTTTAGCTGCATTACTTTCATTTAAGACAACAAATGAGAAGATCCGTACCCAGAACCACTTTACCTGGGGTGCAATCAAAGAAGTTGCGGTATTATTTATCGGCATTTTCATCACAATGCAGCCAGCACTTGCATTACTGAAAACAATGGGACCAAACCTCGGAATTACAGAGCCATATGAGATGTTCTGGGCAACCGGACTTCTTTCCAGCTTTTTGGATAACACACCAACTTACCTTGTATTCCTCACAACAGCAGGAACACTTGGATTCACATCAGGTATTGTTACTACAGTTGGTACCATCTCTGTAAAGATCCTTATGGCAATTTCCTGTGGTGCTGTATTTATGGGAGCTAACACTTACATTGGAAATGCGCCAAACTTTATGGTAAAATCTATTTCTGATGAAAACGGTATCCGTATGCCATCCTTCTTCGGATATATGGGCTGGTCACTGTGTATTTTAGTACCTGTATTCTTTATTGATATGCTGGTATTCTTCTTATAAAATTGCAGTGATAGAAAGGTATGATGAGTCATGGAAAAAAATAGAGAGAATTGTTACGAGATCGCAAAGCAGATCTATCAGTTAGATAAAGAGGTATATGAGTGTGTAGGTTCTTCTCTTGGTAGAACTTTTACCGGAGATGAGGCAACCTGCGTTGAAGAGATCACCAGACTTCTGATCACAAGACCACAGGGGCATGAGATCCGAAGCGATATTGCATTGATCGGCAATATGGCGAGAACTATTAAGAATAAAGAAGATCATCACAGAATGATGTCCCAGTATAATGAGATTCTGAAAAAATTGCAGCAATTCCAACCAGCTTCGGAAGCGTTGATATTATCAACGAAAATATGGCGGCATTGAATACTTCCAATTTAAGACAGAAGTTCTCACCGGATGATCATCTGATCATTTGTATTGGTCGTACACATGGAAGTGCCGGAACCGATATTGGTTTTGCACTGGCAGATAAGTTGAAAATCAATTACTATGATGCAGAAATTTTTGACCAGGTTTTGAAGAGAATGGATGCTGAAAAAGAGAATATTGAAGATCACAGCAATTATGTAGAGGAACTCAAAGGAAAGATTGAGAAAAATACAGGTGTTGGAAAGTTCTTCAAGAATTTCAAGAAATATCATGGACTTCCAGTTCAGGATGCTATTTTCTTCAATCAGAGTGATCTGATCTGTGAGATGGCAAAGAAGGAAGATTTTATTGTAATGGGAAGATGTGCGGATGTTGTACTTACAAACCATCGAATCCCACATATCAGTATTTTTATTACAGCTTCCTTTGAACAGCGTGTACGTCGTATGATGGAACTGCACAACTTAAATTATAAACAGGCAGCACACCTTCTGGTAAAATTAGATGCAAGGCATGCAAAATATTATTTTGATTATACCGGTAAGAAGTGGGGAGATGCTGTTAACTATGATTTATGCATCAACAGTGCAAGCTACGGTATTGAAGAGTCAGTAGAATTGATCGAGCGTATGATCAATAAATATCCAAACAGCTAAATAAATGCGATGGCAGAAAGAGGACTGTGGACAGATGTCTGCAGTTCTTTTTTGCAATGAAATATCCTCTAAGAGCATTTTTGAAAATATGTAGTTATACGACATAAATGTTGAAAAATATAAACTTTACTTCTCGCAAATTATACGTTAGTATAATAGAGAAAGAGATGCCAGTGCCATGGCATACGCTTTTGAGATTACCCAATTGTATATGTTATTCTTCTCCTAGAAACATATTCATACAACCCTTTTGCAGAGTACATAAAATGTACGACTTCGTAGTGTAATGAAAAGAATCTACCATATGAAACTGTGGTAGGTTTTTTTTCTATTTCATTCATTGCATCAACGAATTGTTACCGGGAGAAGTTTTAGAAACCTGAAAAGAGGGAGGATATCTGGATGGATAAGAATGTGCAGTATATTTTGGAAGTTGCAAAATGTGGAGGGATTACGAAAGCAGCGAATAATCTTTATATTACACCTTCTGCGTTGAGTAAGTTTGTCCAGGCGAGGGAGGAAGAACTGAATGTGCAGTTATTTCACAGGATCGGGAAACGTTTTGTGCTGACGGCGGCAGGCGAGTATTATGTGGGCAGATGTAAGGAGATCGAAACAATCCAGAAAGAGATCACAATTCAGATGGAGCGGTTTTCCAGTATGAGCCACGGCATGATACGTATCGGTGTGCAGCCTTCTTTTTCGGATCTTGTTTTAAAAGATATCATTCCAAAGTTTCAGGAGAGTTTTCCGGCAGTAAAAATTATTTTACAGGAGTATTCAACAGGAGAGCTGATGGAGCTGTTGAAAAAACAGCAGGTGGATGTGGTGCTGGCAACAATTGACCAGAAGGATGCTGATCTGGAATACCGCCCGGTTAAAATGTGTGAGTTTGTCATGGCAGTCGGTAAAAATCATCATCTGGCAACGCTGGCGGTGGCGAAGGAAGGATTTCAGTATCCGTGGGTTGACCTTAAAGCGTGTGAAAAAGAGGAAAATGTCATGCTTTTACCGGGGTCACCGTTTCGGCAGCACGCAGATGAAATTTATGGACATTACCATTTAAAACCTAATGTTGTATATCAGATCAGTGGGACAAGAACGGGATTGTCCTGTGTGGCGTACCATGAAGCATTATGATCACGTTGGATCATATGATTTTTAATAACCCGTTTTCAAAAGAAATTGTACCTTTATCAATCGGAGATGCACCGATTCAGATTGAAATTGACCTGATTTATATGAAAGATACCGTATTAAAAACGGAGATGGAAAAGCTGTATGAGATTATCTGTGAAGCAATCCGGTAGCAGCATATACTGGAAATAATAATATGTAGTTGAAGGACATATTATGTGAAAATAAGGAACTGTACTTTCTGGCACTTCTGACATATGATAGTTATACTTGTTAAAAAATTATCATACTCAAGAAAAGTTGGAGGAACAGATGACACCGTTAGAAATTACGTTACTTATTTTAGTGCTTACGATCGTTGCTTTTATCACAGGAAAAATTCCGTTTTCCGTGATTTCAGCCGGAATTATGCTATCGCTCATCATGACAGGAGTGATGGAACCTGCGGAGGCATTCAGTGGATTTATCAACACAAATGTGGTCATGTTTGTGGCAATGTTTGTCATTGGAGCAGGACTTACGAAAACAAGTCTGATCGATAAGGCGGAGCAGCTGGTTGTCCGCTACAAGGATAATCCGAAAATGCTGATTTTTCTGGCATGTATTGCCTCATCGCTGCTTGCAAGTATCACGAGCGCGACAGCGACGGCTGCGATCATGATCTCACTTCTGGTTGGAATCGCAAATGAGATTGGCACAAGCAGAAGCAAACTGTTGTATCCTGCGATGGCCTGTGCCAATATTGCGACTTCGATGACCTTTTTGGGACAGGGGGCGAGCAATATCACATGGATTGATATTATGGCAAAGGCAGGAGCACCAAATGAGCTTTATATCTGGATTTTACAATTGCAAGAATCCCATTGCTTGTGGTGTCAATTTTATATATGACGTTTGTTGGATATAAGTTAATGCCAGATATTGATAACAACACATTTGTAGATGGCGGGCATACAGGAAGAAAGTCTGCAAAATTAAGTCCGATAAAGGAAAAGATTGCAATTATCATCATTGTGGTTACAATTCTCGCAATGCTTTTTGAAAGTGTAATCGGAATCCCGATGTATATTGTTGCATGCATTGGCGCTGTTTTGCTAGTATTAAGTGGAATTTTAAACGAAAAAGAGGCATTGGATTCCATTCATCAGCCGACAATCTTTTTATTTGCAGGGGTGTTGACCTTATCAGAGGCGATCAAAATTACAGGTGCAGGGGATGTCGTGGCGGACTGGATGATCAGTCTGATTGGAAATACAACGAATCCGTATCTGATTATGGCGGTATTTTTCCTGATTCCATTTTTACTTACCCAGATCATGTCGAATCTGGCAACACTTACGATTTTCATTCCACTTGTTGTATCGGCTTGTATGAAAATTGGGATTGATCCGAGAGCAGCCGTTGTGGGTGTACTCACCGCAAGCTGCATTTCTATCATGACGCCGATGGCAGCACCGTGCCAGATCATGATCATTGAACCGGGCGGATATACGCTGAAAGATTATCTGAAATGCGGTACACCTCTGGCAGTGATTCTTGCGATTATGACGATTTTTTTAATGCCGTTGATGTTTCCGTTTTATTAAGGGATAGAAAAATAAAAGAAAAGCAGGGAAGTTGATTTTTATAGAAAAATCAGCTTCCTTTTTGTGTTTCAAAAGGTTTTTATTTACAAATAAGGGGAAATTGGATACATTATATATAAAGCTATGAGCAGTGTACAAATGAAACGTACTAAAAGGAGAAAGAAATGAAAAACAAACGTACCTGCGATTATATCGCAGAAGCAATACAAAATGAGATTTTATCAGGAAGAATGGAGGCAGGACAGCCGCTTCGCCAGGAGGAATTGTCAGAGAAACTTGGCTATTCGAGAATGCGGTCCGTGAGGCACTACAGATTTTAGAGGAGCAGGGACTTGTAAGGCGACTTGCAACCCGCCATGTTGTGGTGGCAGATTTTTCGGAAAGAAATATTGAAGAAATATTTGATATGGTCGGAAATGTGGAAAAGAAAGCATTAAAAGACCTTGCAGAGATGTCCTTTGAATGGGTGTACTCAGCAGAGGGCGAAGATGCAGAAGAGAAGTTCCATGAATTTGTCTATGGAACGATCACAAACGGACTTTTCCGCAGGCTTTTAGAGACATCGGCAGACTGTTATATCCGTTTTGCATCGGAAGAGACAGAAATGGGAAAAGATCCGGAGCAGAAACAGCTCAGACGGAATAAACTTGAAACTGTTCATAGTGCATATTGCAGAAAAGATACCGTCGTGATGGAAGTCGCACTGGAGGAATATTATAGATTACTGACAGAAAATGTGAAAAAAGAAAGAGGTTTTGAGAAATGAATGGTTTGAAACCGATAAAAATACCATCTGCTAAGGAAAAGGTAGCATCGGAGCTGCGGAAAGCAATTTTGTCAAGAAAGATGAAAGAGGGAGAAATCCTTTCTTTAGACAGTGTGGCAACTCAGCTGAATGTCTCGATTACACCTGTAAGAGAAGCATTTCAGATTCTTGCGAGAGATGGACTGATTAAGCTGCGGCAGAACAAGGGCGCAATTGTTTTAGGGATTACAGACACTTATATCAGGGAACATTATCAGCTGCGGGCGATTTTGGAGAGTGCATGTGCCGGGCTTGCAGCAGAAGAAGGTGTGGATATCAGCGGTATCAGGGATTCTTATGAGGAATCAAAGCTGCTTTGGGAAAAGGCGATTACAGTCAGTATGCGAGCCAGAACCGGGATTTCACAGTGAAATCTGGCAGCAGCCGGAAATAAAAAGATGGAAATATGATCGCAGAACTATGGAATGGGTTGTCCATGGGAAATATGGTGACGGAACAAGAGTATGCAAAGATTTCCATCGAGGAACATGGCAGGATCATGGACGCAATTGCAGCAGGAGATGGTGAGCGCGCCAAAAAAGAAATGTACGCACATATTATGCGAAGCCGGGACGATATGCTGACTTACTATCAGTGATGTGAAAAAAATATTTTTCGTGCAAAACCGGAATCGAGGTTATTGACAAATAATGCACAAAAAAGAAAATATAAAATTATAGAAAATGCCGAAGTTGTCAAAAACAGTTGACGACTTCGGTTTTTTGTTATATTGTGTAATCAACAAATGGATACATTATCACATATCAAATATCAAAAAGATGAAGGGAGAAGGAATGATATGAGTCCAGCAACAATAACGTTATTATTTTTATTGTTTGCCATTGTAATGTTTGTGTGGGAAAAGATTCCACTTGGGGTAACATCCATGATCATCTGTGTCGGTCTTGTCGTAACAGGGGTGTTAGACTGGAAAACAGCATTTGCAGGGTTTATCGACAGCAATGTCATTTTGTTCGTGGCAATGTTTATTGTCGGGGGAGCATTGTTTGAAACAGGTATGGCAAATAAGATTGGCGGAGTGGTTACACATTTTGCCAAGACAGAGAGACAGCTTATCATTGCGATCATGATTATTGTAGGATTGATGAGCGGTGTGCTTTCCAACACAGGAACAGCAGCAGTTTTAATTCCGGTAGTTATCGGAATTGCAGCAAAGTCAGGATATTCAAGATCAAGGCTTTTAATGCCGCTTGTATTTGCAGCAGCGATGGGCGGTAACCTTTCCCTGATTGGTGCGCCGGGTAATCTTATCGCACAGTCCGTTATGGAAGAGATGGACATGGGATTTGGATTTTTTGAATATGCAAAAGTCGGACTTCCGATTTTAGTCTGTGGGATTATTTACTTTGCATTTTTCGGATATAAATTACTGCCGAACAAAACAGGCGGAACAGACAGCAGCTATGATGAACAGAAAGATTTTTCCAATGTTCCAAAGTGGAAACAGGCATTGTCACTCATCATTCTGATCCTGACATTACTCGGAATGATCTTTGAAGATCAGATTGGTATCAAGCTTTGTATTACAGGATGTATCGGAGCACTGGCATTGATCTTAACCGGAGTGATCAGTGAGAAAAACGCACTGAAATCCATTGATCTGAAAACAATTTTCCTTTTCGGAGGAACGCTTTCTCTTGCATCTGCATTGCAGACAACCGGAGCAGGAGAGGATATCGCAAAAGCAGTGATCGGAGTTCTCGGTGAGAACCCATCCCCATATATACTTACGTTTGTAGTGTTTATGCTCTGCTGTGTACTGACAAACTTTATGTCAAACACCGCTACCACCGCACTGATGGCTCCAATCTGTGTTTCCATTGCACAGGGGATGGGAGCAGATCCAAGAGCAGTGCTTATGGCATGTGTCATCGGAGGTTCCTGTGCATATGCAACACCAATCGGTATGCCGGCAAACACGATGGTTGTGACAGCCGGAGGATATACTTTCAAAGATTACGCAAAAGCAGGTGTGCCGCTGATCCTTGTGGCAACTGTCGTCAGCATGATCTTACTGCCAATCTTATATCCGTTTTTTCCATAAGCGGATATTGATGATAAAAAATGGCTGTATTGTGTGAATGACACAGTGCACCCGAAAACTTATAAAAAGAATCCATAATATTTTTCAGGAGGAACGAATTATGTCAAACGAAAAACAGGTAGAACAGCTTACCAACTATATGGCAAATTTCATCGCTCATATAGCAAAAAATTACCAGATGATGTCATCGCAAAGCTCACAGAGTTAAGAGACAAAGAGGACAGTCCATTATCCAAAACAATTTATGATACCATGTTCGAGAACCAGCGTCTTGCGGTTGAATTAAACCGTCCAAGCTGCCAGGATACTGGTGTTTTACAGTTCTGGGTAAAATGCGGAACAAAGTTCCCACTTATCGATGAGTTAGAGGGATTATTGAAAGAAGCTGTTGTAAAAGCAACATTTAAAGCGCCATTACGTCACAACAGTGTAGAGACTTTCGATGAGTACAACACAGGTAAGAACGTTGGTAAAGGAACACCTACTGTATTCTGGGATATTGTACCAAACAGTGACAAATGTGAAATCTATACATACATGGCAGGCGGCGGATGTACTCTTCCAGGAAAAGCAATGGTATTAATGCCAGGTGAAGGTTACGAGGTGTTACCAAATTCGTTATGGATGTTATGACAACTTTATGGTTTGAACGCATGTCCTCCATTGTTAGTGGGTGTCGGTGTTGCAACATCGTTAGAGCAGCAGCATTACTTCCAAGAAAGCATTTAATGAGACCAATCGGTTCCCA
>ENA-OQER01001370-OQER01001370.1-human-gut-metagenome-genome-assembly--contig:-NODE-1370-length-11837-cov-2.395901_pt1 | contig 11837 bp, 17 predicted proteins | sample MGYA00242797_ERZ504639 | MGnify/ENA primary metagenome ERZ504639 (study PRJEB26092, sample SAMD00036306) | human gut metagenome | host: Homo sapiens | study: EMG produced TPA metagenomics assembly of...
AATATCCGGTCAGCTGTAATGCCGGACGATTCACATCGCTGGAAATAATCTTACATTTTTTCAGATTTGATATCCGGCGTAAAATTTTTCAGATTTAAAACCTGCGCAACTTTTGCAACACTAACACTTCCATTTGACATATTCATTTCCCCCTGTGCTCATATTAAGCAGTACCTGTGCCGGACTGCCTTTTTATAAACAGATTGTACCATGAATCTTTCCATATCACAAGTTGCTAAGCCGGTCCGGAATGCAGGGTATCATATACATTCTGTGCAGCCGCCAGATTCATGCTGTCGGTTTCTGCCAGTTCCTCCACAGATGCGTTTTTCATATTTTCCATAGACTGGAATCTCCGCATCAGTGCCTTTCTTCTGGCCGGTCCGATTCCCTCAATGTCATCTAAAATGGAATGCACCTGTGTCTTAGAACGCAAAGACCGGTGATACTCAATGGCAAACCGGTGTGCTTCATCCTGAATCCGGGTAATCAGTTTAAATCCCTCTCCATGCCGGTCAATCGGAATTTCCACATTGTGGAAATATAGTCCCCTTGTACGGTGATTGTCATCCTTGACCATACCGCAGACCGGAATATCCAGTCCCAATTCTTCCAGCACCTGCAGACAGATATTTACCTGGCCGCGTCCGCCATCCATCATGATGATATCCGGGAAACGTGTAAAACTGCCGACTTCCTGCGGCATATTTTTTTCTTCCAGTTCTTTCTGTTCCTGCATGCCGTGCGTAAACCGCCGGGTCAGAACCTCATGCATGGAAGCGTAATCATCCGGTCCTGATACCGTACGGAGTTTAAATTTCCGGTAATCGCTCCTCTTTGGCCGCCCCTTTTCATATACAATCATGGAACCGACGGTTTCAAATCCGTTGATATTGGAAATATCGTAAGCCTCCAATATCGGATTTAAGTCTTTCATGCCAAGCAGCTGTTCAATCTCTTTTACCGCGCCGATTGTGCGGCCTTCTTCTCTCTTGATCTTTTCTTTATCCTGACTGAGAACCAGCTGTGCATTTCTTGCAGCCAGTTCCACCAGTTTTTCTTTCAGTCCTTTTTGTGGAATTCTTATCGTCACTTCCGCCCACGTTTTGCAGTCAGCCATTCCTCAGTACTGGAATGTCTTCGATCGCCTCCTGCAGCATAATCTCCCGCGGAATAAATGGCGTGCCGGAATAATACTGTTTCACAAAATTTACCAGAATATCTCCCGTGCTTTCTTCCGATCCCACGCGCACATGAAAATGATCCCTTCCGATAATCTTTCCACTGCGGATAAAAAACACCTGAACCACCCGCATCCCGGTCATCACTCGCCAGTGCAATGATATCTTTGTCTTCTCCGTCCGTATTGGTAATTTTTCTGTTTCTGGGCAATCTGGCTGACACTGTTTAACAGCTCACGGTATTCGATCGCCCGCTCAAACTCCATCTCCTCGGAGGCTTCCTGCATCTTTTCTTTTAATTCACGCAGCACCGGCGCATAATTTCCATTTAAAAATTCCAGTGCTTTGCTGACCTGTTTTCCATAGGTTTCTTTATCCACATATCCCTGACACGGTGCACCGCACTGATGAATATGATAATTCAGGCAGGCACGGTCCAACCCGATGTCCCGCGGAAGCTTTCGGCTGCAGGTGCGTAGTTTATAAAGTTTATTGATCAGTTCAATCGTATCTTTCACCGCACCGGCACTCGTATACGGTCCAAAATAACGGGACTTGTCTTTTTCACCTGCCGGGAAAAAGGACCCGGGGAAAATCCTCCTGCACGGTTACCCGGATATACGGATACGTCTTATCATCCCGCAGCATGGTATTGTATTTCGGCGTATGTTCCTTGATCAGATTGCACTCAAGCACCAGTGCCTCCAGTTCGGAGTCCGTGATAATATACTCAAAGCGTGCAATATGCTCCACCATCTGTTTTTTCTTGATTCCCTCATCATGGCTGGGCTGAAAATACTGCCGTACCCTTTTGCGCAGACTGACTGCTTTTCCTATATATATGATTGCATCTGTTTTGTCATGCATAATATAAACTCCCGGTTGATCCGGAGTTTACGCAATTCTTCCTGAAAGTCGAACATGATTTAATCCTCAAACATATCATCACTCACAAATGCGGCTTTGGAATCCTTTTTATCCTTCTCTGTGTCATCCGGCATCAGGGCTTCTTTATCCTCTTCTTGCGGAAGTCCTTTCATCTCGCGGAAAATCTTCATGAATTCCTTGCCGGTAATGGTTTCTTTTTCATACAGGTATTCACTGATATGATCAAGAATTTCACGATTTTCGTCAGCATCTGCATTGCTTCATTGTAACTGTTATTAATAATGGAAAGTACTTCCTTATCAATCTGTCCTGCCGTGTCTTCTCCGCAGATCAGACCGGCTCTTCCATCCAGATACTGGTTTTCCACCGTAGCAAGACACATCATGCCAAACGTATCTGACATACCGTACATGGTAACCATGGCACGCGCGATCTTGGTTGCATTCTCGATATCGTTTGCTGCACCGCTGGTTGCGGAATGGAATACAAGCACCTCCGCAGCACGTCCTGCCATAAATGTCGTAATCTTTGCAAGAAGTTCGTCCTTGGTCTCTAAATATTTTTCCTCTTCCGGCGTCTGCAGCGTATATCCCAGTGCCCCCATCGTACGCGGTACGATCGTGATTTTCTGTACCGGCTCCGTATTTTTCTGCAAAGCAGATACCAGCGCATGCCCTACCTCATGGTAGGAGACAATCTTGCGTTCTTTATCACTCATCACGCGGTCTTTTTTCTCTTTTCCACCGACAGCCACAAGTTCAAATGCTTCAAACAGATCCGACTGATTGACAAACTTTCGTCCATTCTTTACCGCATTGATGGCAGCCTCGTTAATCATATTGGCAAGATCCGATCCCACCAGACCGGCAGTAGCCAGTGCCAGTGCATCCAGATCTACCGTTTCATCCATGTGTACATCCTTGGAATGTACTTTTAACGTTTCCAGACGTCCTTTCAGATCCGGCTTGTCAACAATGATCCGACGGTCAAAACGTCCCGGACGAAGCAGTGCCTTATCCAGAACTTCCGGACGGTTCGTTGCCGCAAGAATTAAAATACCTTTGGATGCATCAAATCCATCCATCTCCGCAAGCAGCTGGTTTAAGGTCTGTTCACGCTCATCATTGCCACCGCCATACCGGCTGTCACGGCTTTTACCGATTGCATCGATCTCATCAATAAAAATAATACACGGTGCCATCTTCTGCGCTTCCTTGAACAGATCACGCACACGGGAAGCACCCATGCCGACGAACATCTCCACAAACTCAGAACCTGCCAGGGAGAAAAACGGAACCTTTGCCTCTCCGGCAACTGCTTTTGCCAGCAATGTCTTACCGGTTCCAGGAGGTCCGACAAGAAGTGCCCCCTTCGGGAGCTTTGCCCCGATATCGCTGTATTTCTTCGGATTGTGCAGAAAATCCACCACTTCCTGCAGGGATTCCTTTGCCTCGTCCTGTCCGGCTACATCTTTAAATGTCACACCGGTTGTTTTCTCCACATATACTTTTGGCGGTTGATTTTCCAACCCCCATGGCTCCTCCGCCCATCCGGCGCATCAGGAATCCAAAAAGAATCCAGATCAGTACCAGCGGAATAACAAAGCTTAAAATGTTTACCAGCCATGCCGAAGTATTGTCCGGCACGGATGCCGAAATTTCAATTGCTTTCCCCTCTGATGTCTTTGCACTCTTGAGTGTCGTGATCAGATCCGGATCATTGACAATTCCGGTGTAATATGTTATCTCATATGGTTTTTTATCGTCCACCAGTGTGTAATCCATCTCATAATTGCTGAATTCCACCGTTTTGACATTATTCTTTTCCAGCTGTTTTAGGAATTCGGAGTATGTAGTTTCCTTCGAACTCATCTGTGAAAACCGGTTGGCAAAAAATGACAGGAAAAAGAGTGCCACCAGAGTGACCATGATAAATCCCAGGATCATCTGTCCGTTATGGTTGTCTTTCTTTCCTCCGTTGTTGCCACCGTTGTTTCCGTTATTACCATTGTTTCCATTATTTCCGTTATTATAATTATTGCCACCGTTATAGTTTCCGTTGTTATAATTATTCGGTGCCTGATTGTCCATAAGCCCTCCACTTGTATATCTCTTGTAATCAATACCCTTATTATATGTAATAAGAAACGCAAAATCAACATTTTGTTCGAGAACTTTTCCTATCCTTTCTAAACTTTTTATAAAAAAGTGTGGAATATTTTCGTTGTCCGCTGTATAATATTAAACTATGGTAGTTTAGATAAAAACTTAGGAGGAAAATTATGCCTGTAAAATACGTCTTTGTCACTGGCGGTGTCGTATCTGGTCTTGGAAAGGGTATCACTGCTGCATCTTTAGGACGTCTGCTCAAAGCGCGTGGCTACAAAGTCACCATGCAGAAGTTCGATCCATATATCAACATTGATCCGGGAACCATGAACCGATTCAGCACGGTGAAGTGTTCGTAACGGATGATGGAGCGGAAACCGATCTGGATCTCGGTCACTACGAGCGCTTCATCGACGAAAGTCTGACAAAGAATTCCAATGTGACAACCGGTAAGGTTTACTGGTCCGTTCTGCAGAAAGAACGTCGTGGAGATTATGGCGGAGGAACCGTACAGGTAATCCCGCATATTACCAACGAGATCAAGAGCCGTTTTTACCGTAATTTCACATCCGATGATATGCATATTGCAATTATAGAAGTCGGCGGAACCGTCGGAGATATCGAAAGCCAGCCTTTCCTTGAAGCAATCCGTCAGTTCCAGCACGAAGTGGGACATGAGAATGCGATTCTCTGTCACGTTACCCTGATTCCGTACCTGCGTGCCTCACAGGAATTAAAGACCAAGCCTACCCAGGCAAGTGTCAAGGAACTGCAGGGTATGGGTATCCAGCCGGATATCATCGTCTGCCGTTCCGAGCAGCCGTTAGATCAGGGATTAAAGGACAAGATCGCACTGTTTTGTAATGTTCCGAACACACATGTACTGCAGAATCTGGATGTTGAGTATTTATATGAAGCTCCATTGGCGATGGAAAAAGAAAATCTTGCGAAAATTGCCTGTGAGTGTTTAAATCTTGACTGTCCGGAACCGGATTTAAGTGACTGGAAGTCCATGGTCAATGATCTGCGTCATCCGGACAAGGAAGTCCGGATTGCACTGGTCGGAAAATATACCGCATTACACGATGCTTACATTTCCGTTGTGGAAGCTTTAAAGCACGGCGGTATTCCAGAGCATGCAACCATCGACATCAAATGGGTAGACTCCGAAGAATTAAATGTAGACAATGTAGATGAGGTGCTGGGTGATGTAAACGGTATCCTTGTTCCCGGCGGATTCGGTCTGCGCGGTGTCGAGGGAATGATCCTTGCCGCACGCTATGCCCGCGAGAACAAGATTCCGTACCTTGGTCTCTGCCTCGGCATGCAGGTATCCATCATTGAATTTGCACGTCACGTATGCGGATTCAACGATGCACACAGTATCGAACTTGACCCGAACACAACACATCCGGTCATTGCACTGATGCCGGATCAGGACGGTGTAGAAGATATCGGCGGTACCTTAAGACTCGGCGCTTATCCTTGTGTACTGGACAAGGATTCCAAAGCATATGAAGTATACGGAACCACTGAGATTTCCGAGCGTCATCGTCATCGTTATGAAGTAAACAATGATTATCGTGCCACTCTCACCGAGCATGGCATGAAACTTTGCGGAACTTCTCCGGACGGAAGAATTGTAGAAATGATCGAACTCCCGGATCACCCATGGTTTATTGCCACACAGGCACATCCGGAATTAAAATCCAGACCAAACCGTCCACATCCACTGTTCCGTGGTTTTGTGGAAGCAGCAACCAAGTGTAAACGATAATGTAATTCCCGGCGGTTTTTCCGCCGGGTTTTCACTTTATTTGAAAGAGGAGAACTGTCATGCCCAAATCTGTGAATCAAAAACAAAAGCTGTTATTCCTTCTGGATTATCTGCGTCAGAACACGGATGAAACCCATACCGTCACTACCCCACAGATCATCGACCATCTCGCGGCAAACGGCATCCGGGCGGAGCGTAAAAGCATCTATAACGATATCCAGACGCTTTGTGATTATGGTTATGACATCATCCGGACCGAAGGCGCGCATGCCGGTTACCGCATAGCAGACCGCACATTTGAGCTGCCGGAAGTCAAACTGCTTGTTGACCTGGTACAGTCTTCCAAATTTATTACCACAAAGAAATCACGGCAGCTGATTGGCAAACTGGAACAGCTTGTCAGTAAAAACGATGCGAAAAAACTACAGCGTCAGGTTATCGTTGCAGACCGCAACAAAACCAGCAATGAAAAAATCTATTACAGCGTGGATGTCATCCATTCTGCCATTGCAGAAAACCGGCAGATCCGTTTCCACTACTTCGACTGGAATGTCAGAAAAGAAATGCAGCTGCGCAAAGACGGCAGATTCTATCAGGTCAGCCCCTGGCTTCTTACCTGGGATGACGAAAACTATTATCTTGTTGCCTATGACGCGGATGCCGGGAAAATGAAACATTACCGTGTCGACAAGATGCTTGATCTCTCCGCTGTGAATCAGGCGCGGTGCGGACGGACCGATTACGAACAGATGGATATCGCCTCTTATTCCCGCAAAAATTTCGGCATGTTTGCCGGGGAAGAGACAACCGTACAGCTTCTGTGCGATACTTCCATGACCGGTGTCATCATTGACGCTTTGGTGCCAGTGTAGCCATGCGCCCCTACGATGATACCCACATTCTCGCACGGGCACAGGTTGCTGTCAGTCCACAGTTTTTCGGCTGGCTTGCCGGCTTATCCACACATATCCGTGTGATTTCCCCGGATTCCGTTGTCAATGAATACCAAATTTTTCTGCAGGAAATCCTGCGCAGTTATACCGATATGCAATAATCGTTTCCAAAGGAGGAATATACTATGAATTTACCGAAAGATCCTGTCATGCTTCTGTCTGTTGTCAACACACAGCTGCGTGATCATTACCCGACACTTACCGAACTTGCTGCCGCATATATGACAGATGCAGATGCAATTACAGAAACCCTTGCTGCCATCAATTATCATTACGATGAGGGGCAGAATCAGTTTATTTAACAGGCAATCGCCTGATTCACTTCATAAAAGGAGGGGAACTTTTGTATGGCCAGTTGTGATTTTTGTGCATACAATGAATATGATGAAGAGGACGAAGCGTACTACTGCTCCGTCAATATGGATGAAGACGACATGGCTCGTTTTGTCCAGAGTAATTACAAGGAATGTCCCTTTTACCGTTCCGGGGACGAATACAAAGTTGTACGGCACCAGATGTAACCTGGTGCCGTTTTCGTAAAATACTAATTATATTATGTTTCTGCCCACACATCCATGGATTTCTTTCCATACTTTCTCCCCCAGAGATACAACAGCACACATGCAGCCAGAAGTACAATATCGGCAAGAACCGTTCCCTCAATGCCAAAACCAACATTATATGCGAAACTGTCTCTTGCTGTCGCTGCATTCAGCTTAAATACCGAATACGGTACGTTGATTCCGCTGTTTGGCAGCCCAAAGAGAATGTTCTGTGTGAAATTCCACGCAGTATGTACGGCAAATGCGCACCAGAGACTGTCCATATAATATACCATGAGAGAAAATAAAATTCCCACAAGAAAAATATTCAGAACAGAAAGAATCGTGACCCCATGATTTGCCAGATGCAATAATGCAAACAACAGCGAATTTCCGACAATTGCAACAACCGGATTTTTATAACTTCTGCGCAATTTCTGGTATAAAAATCCTCTGCACAGCAGTTCCTCTGCCGACGACTGGATAAACACGGTCAGAAACACAACCACAAACCACAGCGGATGAATTGCATCGTAGGTCAGCACAATATCATGGTGCAGCCATGCAATCAGAATACAAAATCCATTCAGTGCAAATCCCAGAACCAAACCGAACAGCAGATATTTCCAGTTATTTCCCTGTGGTTTCGTGCCGACTGCCTGTAAAATCGGACGATTCCGTTTTCGGATACCGATCCAGAACAATGCCACGGCCCAGATTCCCCAAAAGATCACATACATCAGTGTCGTATTCAAAAACGCAGAATTTAGTATCTCAGGGTTTCTTGCATAGGCAATCCCCACCGGGATTCCGAGAACAAAGTTTCCTAGAAATTGTCCTAAAACCATGAGAATCACAGTTTCAAGGTAAAGCACCGGAAGCGTATCAACAATTTTGTTTTTCAGCAATTTTTTCTTTTCCATTTGACTGAAACTCCTTTTCTTTTATCTGTTTCCAATTATATCTTTGTACGCTTAATGTTTTACCTGTTGTATCTTAACGTTTTCTTAAACTGCCGTTTAACGAAGACGGAAGTCTATTGGTTTTATCCACACTATTTGGTATCTTTATTTCGATGTACCAATTTTGCCTGCCGGTTGATCAGACGTCCGATCAGTCTACCGACTCATCAATTCCGTAGCATGCACTGTTGATACACAGATCATAATTGATCGCATCACCCCAGCGCTTACCGGTAAAGGAATGATAATAATCCTGGTGCTTATGATCCATCTTGCGCACCAGATTAATGGCCTGTTTCAAATCCAGATTTTTCAGTTCCATCATACGGCGCACACGGATCGCAAACGGTGCCGTAATATAGATGCTGATATGCGGAATATGCTGTCCGGTCAGTACGACATCCGCAGCACGTCCCATAACAATCATATCTTCCTCTTTTGCCAGCTCACAGATTAAGGCACTCTGCCGGAAGAAAGATGCGTCTTTCTTTGACAGACCATGATAACGCTTAAAATCGCTGACTTTTGCCGCATCTGCCCCGAATTCTTTTGCATCTCTGCGATCTAGAATCTGATTCAATACCGATTCATCATAATAATTGATATGCAGTGCTTCCGCCAGTGCAAATCCAATATCAGTACCTGCACTTCCATGGGAACGCTGATACAAATTACCAGATGATCCTTCTCAGAAAACTTCTTGCTCAGAATCGAAGAATTCATATCTGCCAGATCTTTATCCACAATATCTACCGAGCCAAAGCTCATCGGCAGATTTGCTATTTCTTCCAGAATATCATTATATTCAACCAAAAGGTCATGGCGTGCTTCTTTATTCCGGATACTTCTCGCCATGTTTCCGATCAGAGCCAGTTCACTTCGAAGCAAATGCCCCTGTGGATTGGAAACAATAAGCATGGTCAGGTCATCCAGCACACGCGCTTTTTCTCCGGTAAATCTTTCCGAGTTCCAGAACCGGAAGTCTTGTACACCTTTTCATCCAGTTCATAGATGCGGTTCGCCAGCTTTCTGCATTGTTCTTTGTTGTCCATAGCCTTCTACCTCCTATAAAAAGAATACCAGTGTATCAATGATAAATACCGGAATCAAAAACTTCAGGGAACATAACATATAACCAAAGAATGACGCATCTTGATACCGTTTTCATCCGAGATGGATTTCACCATAAAGTTCGGTGCATTTCCGATGTATGTGTTGGCTCCCATAAATACCGCACCACAGGAGATTGCCATAAGCATCTTGACCGCAACGGTTCCCACGGTTGTGGCAATACCACTGGTTGCGCCCAGTGTTCCTGCCGTTGTAAGGAATACCAGATAGGTTGGTGTATTGTCCAGGAAACTGGAAAGTGCACCGGTCGCCCAGAACATCTCTAAAGGTTTTGTCAGTCCCAGTTCCGCACCTTTGCTCTTTAAGATCATGAGTGCCGGCTGCATGGTAATAAAAATTCCGATAAACAGTACTGCAACTTCCTCAATGGCACCCCAGGTAAAGTGGTTCTTTGTGCGCACATCGGATTTCGTTGTCTTAAATGACAGAAACGCTGCAACCAGAATAATAATAATCTCGATCAGTGTCGGCACTGCCAGTCTTACGCTCCGGAAAATCGGAATACTGATAACGCTTCCGTCTGCATTCTGGAATGCTTTCATTCCCGGAAGAACGCCGCTTAATACAACACCTGCCACAATCATAACCATAAAAATAATGTTGTGCAGACCATTGACTTTAAAAGTAGTCGTTGGTCTGGAAATATCCGGACGCATGCCAAGTGCAATGTCTCTGCGGTATGCACGACGGTCGATAAAATAAAATACGGTCAGGAGAATTACCATATTAAATACCAGTACCGGGAACAGACGTAAACTCCAGGTAAACGGTACACCTCTCATAAATCCCATCAGAAGTGGCGGATCACCGATTGGTGTCAGACATCCACCCATATTGGAAATCAGGAAAATGAAGAAAACCATAATATGACTCTTATTTCTTCTCCAGGAATTCATCTGAATCATCGGCCGCACCAAAAGCATGCTGGCACCGGTTGTACCGATACAGCTTGAAAGCAGTGTTCCGATCGCCAGAAGTCCGGTATTCATACGCGGTGATCCGACAAAATCTCCTTCCAGATTAATATTTCCGGAAACACAAAACAGACCAAACAGCAATACAATAAAGGAAAGATAATCATTCACTATACATTCCAGAACTGTTTCTGCAGTCTCGCCTGCGCCGTATTTTACTGCAAACGGAATAATAAATAAAAGTGACCAGATGAGTACCGCCCAGCCTTTATTTTTGTCCCACCATTCTCCTTTTACCAGTGGGAAAATTGCGATACATAATAAAAGGCCGGCAAACGGTATGCACAGCCAAAGCGGTATGTTACCCATTTTCTTGTACCTCCTTATAATCTCTGTATATTTTACACCTCAGCCCCCAAAAAAGTAACCGCTAATTCGTCAAATAATTAACAAAGTTCCAATCTCCATTTCACTTATTTTTGTATATTTTCTCCATATAAAGAAAGCCTGCATCCACACGGTGTATTTTATTTCACAGGCAGCATTTTGTCACAAAATGAAGAGAAGCCTCTCCGTTCCCGGATCGGCTTCTCTTCGAGGAGTTTAGTTATGAAAATGTTTATTAAATAAAAAGGGAATAATGTAAAGGAATGATTTCCGTTTACATTGTCTAGTATATGCAAAAATGTGTCCATATTATGTCCACTTCAAAAACAAATTCTAAAATCATATTCCAAAAATTTTAGAGACATTTTATATATTTAACAATTTCTTACATAATTCGATCTTGCTGTCATCGGTCAGACTGTTTTCAAATACCACCTGTCCACGTTTCTGCCGGCCGCAAAGCAGATCTTTCTCCTGCAGTCTTCTTTTCATCTCGCGTGCGGTTCCCTCGCCTCCGTCAAAAATTTTCACATTCTCCCCCAACACCTGCTGAATCTGTTTTCTAGCAAACGGATAATGTGTGCAGCCGAGTACCGCTGCATCCACCTGGTTTTCCCGGTAAGAATAAAGCAGATCTTCCAGATATTTATAAAGATCCTCTCCGTCGAGATCTCCCCGCTCAATAAAATCCATCAGCCCCGGACACGGCAACGGAAGAATTTGTGCTTTCTCTTTGTAGCGCTCCATCAGCACATGAAACTTTTCTTCATGAATTGTCATCGGGGTTGCCATCACAAGGACTTTGGGATGTTCCATGCAAAGTGCCGCCGGTTTCAGTGCCGGTTCAATCCCGACAATCGGAATATACGGATACATCTCGCGCAGTTTCCGGACAGCAGCACTGGTGGCTGTATTGCAGGCAACCACAAGACCTTTTGCCCCCTGGTCAAACAGCTTTCGTGCACATCCGATCGTCAGGTCCCGCACTTTTTCT
>ENA-OQER01001371-OQER01001371.1-human-gut-metagenome-genome-assembly--contig:-NODE-1371-length-11834-cov-2.856838_pt1 | contig 11834 bp, 18 predicted proteins | sample MGYA00242797_ERZ504639 | MGnify/ENA primary metagenome ERZ504639 (study PRJEB26092, sample SAMD00036306) | human gut metagenome | host: Homo sapiens | study: EMG produced TPA metagenomics assembly of...
ATCTGCTCGGTCATCTTTTTGCCGTTGGTGCAGGTGGGGAAGCGGCTGTCCATGGTCTGGAAAATGCGGCCATCTTCCATGTAGATGCGGCCGCCGATCACGGTCAGCGGGCCAAAGGGGCCGTCGGCGCAGTTGATGCCCAGACCCTCACCGGCGGTGGAAGCGTGCAGCTTGCGCACAGCCTCCAGATAGGTGCGCTCGGTCTCATTGCACAGTCCGTTGTCCAGCAGGTAGTTCACCACCAGACCAATGGCGTTCACGGTGCCCTGCGGCATGGCTGCGTGGCCGGACTTGCCCCAGCCGCGGATGCGCACGCCGTCGCCTTCCGGCTCCAGCGTGATGTTGGGGGCATTCTTCAGCTTGGAGATGTCGGTCCTGACCAGCGCGCTTGCACGGTCGGGCACGGCGTTGTTTGCCACGCCGCCCTCGATCTCCACGATGACGCCGTTGCACACCGGGCTGACGATCTTGGCACCGAACAGGCCCTTCTCGCCGTTGCACACCGGGAACTCGGCATCCGGGGTAAAGCAGAAAGCGGGAGCCGGGTAGTTCTTGAGATAGTAGTCCACATCCTGCATGTGGGTCTCCTCGTTGGTGCCTGCCAGTGCGCGGATGGGGTAGCGCAGCTCATAGCCCTGCTCCTTGAGGAACTTCAGGGCATACAGGTAGCCACCATGGGGCCTTTGTCGTCGGCAACGCCGCGGCCCAGCAGCCAGCCGTCCTGAATGCGCATGGTGAAGGGGTCGGCCGTCCAGCCGTTGCCCACGGGCACCACGTCCACATGGCAGATGGTCGCCAGATACTTTTCAGGGTCCTTGCCGGCCAGCTCTGCATAGCCGATGTAGTTTTCGCAGTTGCGGGTGGCAAAGCCCATGCCCGCAGCCAGCTCCAGCGTCTTGTCCAGCGCTGCACGGGGGCCTGCGCCGAAGGGTGCACCCTCTTCCGGGGTGCCCTCTACGCTGTTGACTGCCACCAGAGCGGCAATATCCTTCAGCAGCTGTTCCTTGTTTTGCGCAATATATGCGTCGATTTTCTGATTCAGTGCCTGATCCATGATCTTATCGTTCCTTTCTGTCCGGCAGCTTTTCGCCGCCGGTTTCAAAACACTTTTTTTATTTTAGCATACTCGGCGGCAAAATGCCATTGTCAATTGTTGTTCTTTGCCGGAACACAGTCTTTTTTCTCAGCCCACCGAGAACAGGGTGCTCAGCGCACCCAGCAGGCCCGCGCTGGCCAGACCCATGATGATGCCCGCCAGCAGCACGCCGCCCATGCAGGCCTTGACCACGTCCTTGAACTTCATATCCAGGATCGAGCCCGCCAGCGTCCCGGTCCACGCGCCGGTGCCCGGCAGCGGGATACCCACGAACAGCAGCAGCGCAACCACAAGGCCGCGGCCCGCCTTGGCTTCCAGTGCGCGTCCGCCTTTTTCGCCCTTGACGATGCAGAACTTGCAGATTGGCCCGATAAGGGGCTTGTGGTAGCCCCAGATCAGGAATTTGCGTGCAAACAGATAGATGAACGGCACCGGGATCATGTTGCCCACCACGCACACCAGATAGGTGGGCAGGATGGGCAGGCCCATGCCAAGCCCGATGGGGATGGCTCCGCGCAGTTCAATGAGCGGCACCATGGAAACAAAAAATACCAGCAGATAGCTTTTGAGCATAGAGTCTCCTTTTTCCTGCTCTTTCCGGGAGAGCAGGCATTTTTTACAGGTTACAGGTCAATGTCCAGCTCCACCGGGCAGTGGTCTGAGCCGAAGATCTCGTTGTGGATCTCCGCCGCGCGGATCTTATCGGCAATGCGGCGGGACACGATGAAGTAATCGATGCGCCAGCCCGCATTCTTCTCGCGGGCGTGGAAGCGGTAGCTCCACCAGCTGTACTTCACCTCGTCCGGGTGCAGCACGCGGAAGCTGTCGGCAAAACCTGCGTCCAGCAGTTCGGTCATTTTGCCGCGCTCCTGATCGGTAAAGCCTGCGCTCATGTGGTTGGTCTTGTCGTTCTTGATGTCGATCTCCCTATGGGCAACATTCAGATCGCCGCACAGGATCACCGGCTTTTTTGCGTCCAGTGCCAGCAGGTAGGCACGGAAGGCATCCTCCACTCCATGCGGTAGTCCAGACGCTTCAGTCCGTCCTGACTGTTGGGGGTATAGCAGTTCACCAGCCAGAACCCCGGGTATTCCAGCGTGAGCACACGGCCCTCGTGGTCGTGCTGCTCAATGCCAATGCCGGCGGTCACGGTCAGCGGCTGCTCACGGCACCAGCAGGCCGTGCCGGAGTAGCCCTTCTTCTCGGCAGAATAGGTATACTCGGTGTAGCCATCCGGCGCAAAATCCGCCTGACCGGGCTGCATCTTGGTCTCCTGCACCGAAAAGATATCGGCATCCAGAGCCGCAAAGCTCTCGGCAAAGCATGGGTCAGGCAGGCGCGCAGACCGTTGACGTTCCAGCTGATCAGTTTCATAGGTATACTCCTCTTTATGTTATGCCTGATATTTGGTTTTCCATACACCGCTGCGGAAGCGGAGCACAAAGCATGTCACGCGGCAAACCCAGTCAATGATCATTGCGATCCACACGCCCACAGCGCCCCAGCCCATGCGCACGCACAGCAGGTAGCTGAAGCCCAGCCGCCACACCGCCATGCTCAGGATGGACACGATCATGGTGAACTTCACATCGTTGGCTGCACGCAGGGCGTTGGGCAGCACGAAGGACAGGGTCCACAGCAGGATGGCAAAGCCTGCATGGATACGTACCAGCAGCTCAGAAAGCACCATCGTCTCACCGGACAGCGCGTAGATGCCGATGAGCTTGTGCAAAAACAGCAGGATGGCACCGTTGGAAAGCCCCATTGCGATGTAAGACCACACCGTCAGCTTGCGGGTATAATAAACAGCCTGCTCGTCGTCCCGCGCACCGATGCAGCGGCCCACCACCGTGATCATGCAAGGCTGAGGCCTTGCCGGGGATCACACCCATGCCGTCCAGATTGTTTGCCACGGCGTTTGCTGCGATCTGCACTGTGCCGAAGGTGGAGATCATGCTCACCACCAGAATGCGTCCAGCCTCGAACAGGCTGTTCTCAAAGGCGGACGGGATGCCGATGCCAGAATGCGCTTTGTCATCTTTGTATCCAGCCGGGTGGTCTTGGGCACCGTGATGGCATTGCCCTTCTGGTAGCACTTGCGCAGGATAAGGGCCGCTGCCACCACACGAGACAGCACGCTGGGCCATGCAACACCGTCTACGCCCATTTTAAATCCGAAGATGCACACTGCGTTGCCCACAATGTTGATCACGTTCATCAAAAAGCTGATCTGCATGGAGATCTTGGAGTTGCCCATGCTGCGGAACAGTGCCGCACCGCCGTTATACAGTGCCAGAAACGGATAACTGATGGCGATGATGCGCAGGTACAGCACGCTGGCATCCAGCACATCGGCATCGATGGCGCCGTAGAACAGCCGGATCATCGGCCTTGCAAAAACAAAGCAGAATGCCCCCACCAGCAAACCGAATACGCCGCTGAGCAAAAGCAGCTGGCCAGAGCTTGCATCGGCCTCCTTCTGCTCCCGCGCACCCAAAAACTGGCTTACCACCACTGCGCCGCCAGTGGCCAGCGCCGCAAACAGCACGATGATGAGGTTGTTGATCATGTCCACAAGGCTGACACCGGAAATGGCCGCTTCGCCGCAGCGGGACACCATCATGGTATCGGCCATACCCACGGTCACTTCCAGCAGCTGCTCCACCAGCAGCGGGCCGGTCAGCAGCAGCAGTTCCTTTTGTGTGAACAGCGGCTTCCGCCCTCCGAAGAGCGGCTTTTTTGTTCCGCTCACCGCCTGATTTTCCATTGATATGCTCCTTTCCCCGTGCCGGGCCATCCCGCTCGGACACATACGCCCACCCTTCGCAGGGCAGACTCTCCATTGAATGTATTCATCTTAGCACACGGACCGGTTCTTGTAAAGAACTGTCGCATTCTGCGTCTTTTTTGCCGCCGTTCCGGGCCGCACCTGCTCATTTTTATGCTTGTTCGTCAGTTTGCCGGGAACTTCTCGTTGAATTTGTGCGTTTCTCCAAAAATGCGATTTTTTCGCACGTTTTATTGGTGAAAAATCGAAAAAAGGGCTTGTAATTCTTCCAAAAAAGTGGTATGTTGTATCCAACAAAGGCATTACGTTGGATACATGAACTTCTACGAGCGGTTCTTCGCTCAGCACAAAACCTTTGTTCTTAAAATTGCTATTTTCTTCATTTACCTTCTTATCATTTACCCTGCCTGCCCCACAAGGGGCAAGAAAAGCGATGACTCAACCTGCACGAGTCACCGCTTTTTCTTTTTGTCTGTGCTATCGCAGGCCTAACCATTTAAATGCCCTCCGTTTCACTCTGGGCATTTTTAGCGGAAAATTATTTTTTATTGCAAATAAGCCAGCCCTGCGGAGCTGGCTTGTTTGCTTTTTCACAGAAAAAGTTGCTTCTTGTGCAGAGAGCGGTCGCGTGGGACAGGCTTCATAGCTTTTATAAAAATCATCGCCGCCGGGGACGCTCCGCTGGGCCAGAGGCAGGAGGGGTGTTTCGAGTCCCCCCTCCCTGCCTCTGGACTCCACCCACCCCGCAACGAGAAAGGGGCTGCTCGCCCCTTTCAGACCCCAAAGCTGTTGGGCTCCATACAAAAAATCCAAGTCGCTTCGCTAAAGGATTTTTTGTGTTCCGCCGATTTGAAGTCGCTTACGCGACAAGCCGTGCGGGCAAGCTTTCGCTTTATCCGCTGCGCGACAGCCGCAGGCTGACAGCAGCAAGATGCCGTCAGCCGTTACGGCCCTTACCGTGAAAAAAGCAAATCAGGAAAATCCGCAGATTTTCCTGATTTGCAAATATAAAAATATTTTTCCGCTGATGATGGCGCAGCGCACGCGGAGCATTTTAAATCTTCAGCCCTTCACAAGTTCCGCAAAACGCCTTCCGCACATCGCCAGAGAAATACAGCGTGCCCAGTGCGCACACCGGGCCTTCGCCGCCCAGCTCCACCGCCCGGGCCACGCCCGCTTCAATGGAGCTGCCGCTTCCGCCTGCAGCCATAGGCACGGATGTGTTCTGCCAGCGTTTCGGCAGGCATAGCGCGCGGCGTGTGCGCCGCCACCGTGACGAACCGCACCGCCAGCGGTGCCAGCAGGCTGAGCATCTGGTCCACATCCTTGTCTGCCATGATGCTGACCAGAAAAACGAACTTCTGCCCGGGGAAGCGGTCTCTCAGGCTCTGCACCGTGGCACGCATTCCGTGGGCGTTGTGGCTACCGTCCAGCAGGAACGCGGGCGCGTGCCGCAGCAGTTCAAAGCGGCCCGGCCAGCTGACCGTTTCAAGACCGGTACGGATGGCATTTTCCGGGATGTTCCAGCCATGGGTGCGCATCACCCGCAGAGCGTGATAGCCAGCGCCGCATTTCGCGGCTGGTAGCTGCCGATCAGGGGCAGGTGCACATCCGTCAGGCCGTCAAAGTCGAACTCCACTGCGTCAAGCTGCCGCCCTCGTATTTCAGCCTGCTGAAATCCACCTCGGTCAGCTCAGCGTGCTTTTCCGCTGCCACGCGGCGGATAACAATATCTGCCTCCGGCACGCCGCCGTAGCTCACCACCGGGCACTCTTCCTTGATGATCCCCGCCTTGGCGGCGGCAATGTCCGCAAGAGTGGGGCCAAGCTCCTTCACATGATCCATACCCAGTGCCGTAATGACTGCGCACTCCGGGGCATCAATGACGTTGGTGGAATCCAGCGTGCCGCCAAGGCCCACCTCCAGCACCACGATCTCACATTTCTGCTGGGCAAAATAGAGCATCCCCAGCGCCGTGATGATCTCAAACTCGGTGGGCACATCTTCCATGGCATCGGCGGCGGGCTTTACCTGCTCCACCAGTTTCACCAGCTCTTCGTCCGGGATCTGCACGCCGTTGATCTGGATGCGCTCGTTGAAGCGGTTGATGAAGGGCGAGGTGTACAGGCCCACCCGATAGCCCGCGGCCTGCAGGCAGGACGCCATCATGGCGGCGGTGCTGCCCTTGCCGTTGGTGCCTGCAACATGCACGAATCTGAGCTGTTTGTGCGGGTCGCCCAGTGCGGCCAGCAGGGTGCGGGTACGTGTCAGGCCGGGCTTGTGACCGGCCCACTGGACCGCATGGATGTATTCCATTGCCTGTTCGTAATTCATTGTAAAGCCTCTTTTTACTTTTTCACCATCTTCATCAGGGTACGGTTCTCCAGCAGGATGCGCAGCAGCACAGTGTTCACCGCAGCCAGGATCAGTGCATTGGGGATGCGCACTGCCAGCGTGGCCCACGGGTAGCCGTAGAAGATGCGCAGTGCCAGCGAGGTGATGACCATGGAACCCACAAAGTGTCCCAGCAGCACGCTGATCTGCAGCCGCAGGCCGGTGCGCAGCCCGGGCAGCTTCTGCCATGCAAGCCCCGCCACCAGACCAATGGCACCCGCGCCCAGCGTGATGAGCGGTTGATGGCGTAGCTGCCAGCACGCCGCCGATCATATCGGCCACACGCCCACGGCAAGCCGGCACCGGGCCGAACAGCAGCGCTGCCAGCAGCACCGGCAGGTGCCCAGATTGAACCGGACAAAGCCGGTGGAGATGCTCAGCACCCGGCTGAACACGATGCTCATTGCCACCAGCAAGGCCAGCATGGTGAGCGTGCGGACGGAATTTTTCGAGTTGTTCATATCAACTGTCCTCCTTGCAAAAGGAATACCGGGTGGGCGGTCTGCACAAACAAAAACGCCCTCCCTGTGACAAACCGCACAAAGGAGGGCGTGAATCCAACAACTTTCACTTCCGGGCGGGACGCAAGCCGTCTCGCCTGCACCCAAGTCCATGCAGCAGCGGGATGCAGACCATGCACCGCGGGTACACCTTCGTCCACAGCACAACTCCCCGTTGATGCGGCACTTAACGCACATGGCCTTACTCTGTTGATGGTTTTATTATAGTCCTTTTGCCACAGCCATGCAACCGCCTGCACAGACAACTTTGCCAAACCACCTCGTCAATTTTAGCAGTTGTGCATAGCATCTGCCGGGTTTTGGCCTGTGTCCCCTTTTCATTTGCCGCATAACGTGGTAAGATGGGTTTAACCTTAAATATGGAGTCTTCTCCCGGAAAGGAATGTTTCCCGATGAAATTCAACGAAATGACCTATACCCGCCCGGACATCGGTGCCCTGCTGGCCCGGTGCAAAGAGCTGGCCGCAAAGGCCGCTGCCGCACCGGACGGCGATGCCCTTGTCCGGCTCTACTATGAACAGAGCGAAGCCTTTGCAGAGTACAACACCGCCGCGAACCTTGCCAACATCCACTACACCTGCGACACCCGCGACGCTTACTGGAAGGCCGAACAGGACTTCTTTGATGCCAACGGCCCCGCCGTGACCAACGCCAGCGTGGAGATCAGCCGGGCATTTCTGGCAAATCCCCATGTGGATGCCCTGACCGAAAAATTCGGCACCACCTGTGTGGCCGGTATGAAGAATGCCGTTCTGGGCATGGATGACCGCACCGTGGAGCTGCAGCAGCAGTTCAATGCTCTGGTGAGCCGCTACCAGCAGATCTACGGCGCGCACTGGTGGAGCTGGACGGCAAACAGCTCACCATCCCGCAGCTGGGCCCTTACAAGGAGGATCTGGACCCTGCCGTGCGCCGCGCCGCCTACGAGGCCGAGGCTGGTTATTTTGACGCCCACCGTGCCGAGCTGGACGAGCTGTACGGCGAGATCGTGAAGAACCTGAATGCACAGGCCCGGGTGATGGGCTATCACGACTACAGTGAGCTTTCCTATGTGCGCATGAACCGCATCGGCTACGGCCCGGAGGAGATCCGGAAATTCCGCGATCAGGTGGCAAACGATGTGGTGCCCCAGCTGCAAAAGGTGATGGCCATGCGTGCAAAGCGCACCGGCATTGCCCGCCCCACCTTCACCGATCTGCCATCATGTTCAAGGACGGCAATCCCAAGCCCATTCCCGGCTACAAAGCCGTATGGATGCCGCCCGCACCATGTACCATGAGCTTAGCCCGGAAACCGCCGAGTTCATCGACTTTATGCAGGACAACGAGCTGTTCGATGTGGAGAGCCGCCCCGGCAAGATGTCCGGCGGCTATATGACCAGCCTGCCCAGCTACAAGGCCCCCTTCATTTTTGCCAACTGGAACAACACCTCCGGCGATGTGGACGTGCTGACCCACGAGTGCGGCCACGCCTTTGAGGCTATGTGGCCGAGCGTGATCCCGAAGTGCCCGCCGATCTGGAATGCCCCGGCATGGAGAGCGCCGAGATCCACTCCATGGCCATGGAGTTCCTGACCGCACCGTGGCATCATCTGCTCTTCGGCCGGGATACCGACAAATACGCCCTGCTCCACGCTGAGGACAGTTTTGTGTTCCTTGCTTACGGATGCGAAGTGGACGAGTTCCAGCACATCATGTACCAGAACCCGGATCTGACCCCCGATGAACGCAATGCCGAGTGGCTCAAGCTGGAAAAGAAGTACCGCCCGTGGATCGATTTTGCCGGTCTTCCCTTCTATGGCCGCGGTGCAGGCTGGCAGCGTCAGCTGCACATTTATGAGTGCCCCTTCTACTATATCGACTACTGCCTGTCCACCATGGCCGCACTGCAGTTCTTCCTGCTGAGCCTGACCGACCACAAGGACGCATGGCAGCGCTATCTGCGCCTTGTGCGCCGTGCAGGCATGGCCAGCTACACCGAGCTGCTGGAGACTGCCGGACTGAAAGTTCCCTTTGAGGAGGGCAGCATCAAGGGCATTGCCCAGCAGATGACCGACTGGCTGGAGACCCATCAGGTATAAGAAGCCGTTTTCATCCGCACCGCACCCCGTCTGAATGGTCGTTTTGATGCATCTGAGGGGCGATTCATGCCGTTTTGCTGTCAGGAGCCGTAAAATCTGGTATGCTCTGGACAGAGAAAAGCGTTTCTGTGAAGCGAAAGGAGATCCTTATGAAACTGACCGGACTGTTCAAGCGCGGTGCCGCCTGCCTGTGCACCGCCGCCATCCTGATGGGCGGCGTCTCCGCCTTTGCCCTGAGCTGCTCTTCCGGACGAGCCTGCCCCGGCAGAGCTTTCTGTGACCAATGCAGTGTCGGAGGCGCAGCTGCGCTCTGCCTGTCCAAGCTCACTGTCACCTATGACAGCGAGGCCGAGGGCTGGCAGATCGATTCTCCCTACGAGGAGGCCAGCATGGAAAAGGCCTCCTGCGGTCTGTACCCCTACCTGTTCGTTACCAACGATGATCCCACCGTGTATCTCAGTCTGGGCATGACCTACTTCGGCAATAAAAAGCTGGACATGAAATCTGTTCGGGTAGAGACCGAGGATAACTACTACGACTTCACCTGTGATGAAGAGTTCATCGGCGGCTACGACAATGACCTCAAGGATGGTTTGACTATGAGCTGTTCGATATGGACGACGAGACCAGCTGGCTGAACGAGTGGCTTGCCGCCAAGAGCGTCACTGCCACCTTTACCGGCAAGGACGGCTCCACCAAGACCTACACCCTGACTAAGGACAACCTGCAGGCCATCCGCGACATCCTGAATGCCTACGACACCCTGCTCGGTTCCGATGTTTCCACTGCCCGCGTTGTGCTGCGCGGCCTTGTAAAGTAAACATTATCTGCTTACAGCAAAAGTCCCCGGAACGTTTCACACCGTTCCGGGGGCTTTGTGTTATGCCTTATTCAGGTTCAGGCACTTCTCTTACAGGTTGAAGTAGCGCTTTGCGTTGTCGAAGCAGATGCCCTTGACGATCTTCTCCAGAGCCTTCTCGTCGTTGGGATACTCGCCATCCTCGACCCACTGGCCGATGATGTTGCACAGGATGCGGCGGAAGTAGTCGTGACGGGTGTAGCTCAGGAAGCTGCGGCTGTCGGTCAGCATGCCAACGAAGTTGCCCAGCAGGCCCAGGCTTGCCAGACGGGTCATCTGCTCTTCCATGCCGATCTTGTGGTCATTGAACCACCATGCGGAGCCGTGCTGGATCTTGCCCGGCACCTCGCTGTTCTGGAAGCAGCCCAGAATGGTGCCGATCTGTGCGTCGTCGGCGGGGTTCAGGCTGTAGATGATGGTCTTGGGGCACTCGTCGGTGTCGTTCAGGCGCTCAGCAGGCTTGCGATCTCGCCGCCGCAGGTAGCGGTGTTGATCATATCAAAGCCGGTGTCGGGTCCCAGCAGAGCGTTCATCTTGCGGTTCACGCCGCGCAGGCAGTTGTAGTGGATCTGCATGGCGATGCCCAGACGGTGATACTGCTTGCCAGATGGATCAGGACGTAGGTCTGGTACTTCTCAGCCTCTTCGGTGGTGCAGGTCTCGCCCTTCATCACCTTCTGGTAGATGGCGTTGACCTCTTCCTTGGTGGCCTCACGGTAGGGGATGTAATCCAGACCGTGGTCCGAAGCGCGGCAGCCCATCTCGGCAAAGAACTCGATGCGCTTGGTCAGAGCGTCGGTGACGCAGTCGATGCAGGCCAGCTTTTCCTTGCCCACAACAGCGGCCAGCTTGCCCATGTACTCGGCAAAGCCGGGCTTGTTGATGTTGATGGCCTTATCGGGGCGGAAGGAAGGAGCCACGGTGAACTTGATGGTGGAGTCTTCCTTGATCTTCTTGTGCCAGTACAGATCATCGATGGGGTCATCGGTGGTGCCGATGAAGGCCACGTTGGACTGCTCGATCAGCCGCGGACAGTCAGCTTGGGATCGTGCTGCAGCTTGTCGTTGCACAGGTTCCACACTTCCTCAGCGGTGTCGCCGTTCAGCACGCCGTCGTAGCCAAAGAACACATGCAGCTCGAGGTTGGTCCAGTGGTACATCGGGTTGCCGATGGCCATGGGCAGAGCCTCTGCAAACTTCTGGAAGCGCTCGCGGTCGGGCTTATCACCGGTGATGTACTCCTCGGGCACACCGTTGGAACGCATCACACGCCACTTGTAGTGGTCGCCAAAGTAGCTGCCGTCCGGGTTGCGGCCGCCCAGCCATACCTGAGCGATGTTCTCAAAGCGGCGGTTCTCGTAGATCTCACGGGGAGGGATGTGGCAGTGGTAGTCGCAGATAGGCATATCCGCAGCGTAGTCGTGGTACAGATGCTGAGCAGTGGGAGACTGGAGCATGAATTCCTTATCCATAAATGCTTTCATGGGTCGATAACTCCTTTTCTCTGATGGTTTTTGTTAAAAATCCGTCAAACCTTGTGTACAACGGGACGCCCGCCTGCACGGGCAGGTTTGTCTTACCTTTAGTATAACGGAAAATGTGCATGTATACAACTGAAAAAGTGACAAATTTTCTAGCACACAATTGTGCTTTTCGCTGGAAATGCCCCAAATCGTCACCTTAAGGCTAAAAATATTGCACAAAGCTCTTGACTTATTTGTATACAACAGCATAAAATAGGGTAAGGAGCAGAGGGCAGACAAAGAGGCTCTCTGATAAGCAAAGCAAGTTTATAAAGGAGATCAACAAGATGGAAACTTTGAACTACAAGGTTCTGGAAGGCACCGGCTATAACGGCTACATCCTGAAGGATGCACCCGTCAAGGTCATGCAGTTTGGCGAGGGCAACTTCCTGCGTGCTTTCGTGGATTACTTCTATGACATCGCAAACGAGAAGGCCGGCTACAACGGCAAGGTCAAGCTGGTGCAGCCCATCAGCAACTTCCCCCAGATGGCAGACTGGATCAACGAGCAGGAAGGCCTGTACACCCTGTACCTGCGCGGCAGTGAGAAGGGCCAGAAGGTCGATGCAAAGCGC
>ENA-OQER01001372-OQER01001372.1-human-gut-metagenome-genome-assembly--contig:-NODE-1372-length-11829-cov-3.995984_pt1 | contig 11829 bp, 15 predicted proteins | sample MGYA00242797_ERZ504639 | MGnify/ENA primary metagenome ERZ504639 (study PRJEB26092, sample SAMD00036306) | human gut metagenome | host: Homo sapiens | study: EMG produced TPA metagenomics assembly of...
CAAAGTGTTTTTTGACCATAGTAGCGGTTTGACTGCTGAGGACAGATTGAAACGCATTATTCAGGCAGAAGCAGAGAGAGAATCTGCGTAAGTAATATAAAAAATATCCACGCACCCCCTTGACAAAAGCTTTCAGAGGACACCCTATTGTCCGCGATGGAGACTGCCGGAAAAGAGGATATGCCGGAGGACGCTGAGCGAAAAGGTCTGGGTACACCGGCACCCGTGCCGGTATTTTGGAAAAGCTGGTATCTGCCGGTTTTCTGGAACGAAAAAAGAGCAGGAAAACGGTGCAGCTTCTCCCTTCCCACGATGCAGTTTCCCTTATCACGGTCCTGCCGGAACAGCTGCAATCGCCGCTTTTGACTGCTGAGTGGGAGTACCGCCTGGGCGAGATTGAGCGCGGGCAGCTTGCCCCGGAGGAGTTTTTGGACGGGATCAGCACCATGCTGGGAGACCTGGTGGGGACTTATCAGGTCATCAAGGGAACCGAGTACCTGTTCACTCCGCCCCGTGAGGTGGTGGGCAAATGCCCTCGCTGCGGCGGTGAAGTTGCAGAACTGCAAAAAGGCTTCTTCTGTCAGAATGATTCTTGCAAATTTGCAATCTGGAAAAACAACAAATGGTGGGCTGCCAAGAAAAAACAGCCGACCAAGGCTTTGGTGTCTGCACTGCTGAAAGATGACCGTGTCCGTGTAACGGGCCTATATTCGGAGAAAACCGGCAAGACCTACGATGCCACTGTGGTTTTGGAGGACGATGGACAGTACGCCAACTTCAAGCTGGAATTTGACCAGCGGAAAGGAGGCAGCCGATGAAGCTCTCTTTAGTGGAACGGGAAACCATTCTCCTCTATAACCAGGCAGAACCAATGGCTGAGGTCTACACCCACGATCCCCGCCTGATGGAGAAACTGGAACTGCTGGCAAAAAAGCACCCCGACCAGATCACCCGAAAGGACGCCCATAACTTTACCGTCCCCAAGCGGTGTGTATCAGTCAGGGAGCCATACAGCGCAGAACGCCGCAAAGCTGCCAGTGAGCGTGCGAAAGCTGCCGGATACCAGCCCCCTGTGAAAAAAGTCCGGCAGTTAAAGGCACATGGCAGAGAATGTATTTGAAGCAGTCAAGCAGTCGGTCAGCACCAGAGAAGCGGCAGAGTTTTATGGGATAAAAGTCAGGCGAAATGGCATGGCCTGCTGTCCCTTTCACGATGATAAGAACCCCAGCATGAAGGTAGACCAGCGATTCCACTGCTTTGGCTGCGGTGCAGATGGGGATGTGATCGACTTTACCGCAAAGCTCTTTGACCTCTCCTCAAAAGAAGCGGCGGAGAAACTGGCACAGGACTTTGGCCTGATCTATGACAGTCAGGCCCCTCCCCGCAGGAGGTATGTCCGGCAGAAAAACGAGGCACAGAAATTTCGGGAGGACCGGCAGCGGTGTTATCGCGTACTGTCCGATTACTACTATCTGCTGAAAAAATGGGAGGCCGACAATTCTCCCCGGACACCGGAGGAAGAACCGCACCCCCGTTTTGTGGAAGCAATCCAGAAAAAAACCTATGTAGAGTACCTGTTGGACCTTTTTCTTTATGAAAGTGAAGAAGAACAAAAGGCATGGATTGCAGAACACACAGCAGAAATCACACACTTGGAAAGGAGATTGAAATCATGGCTGAGAACAAACCCACCAACCGAGAGCGGCTAAGGGAAATCACGGATGGCATCGAGCAGGGCATCAAAGAACTGTTTGAGAGTGAAAAGTATATGCGCTATCTGTCCGTCATGTCCCGCTTCCACCGTTATTCGGTAAACAACACCATGCTCATCTATATGCAAAAGCCGGACGCCACTTTGGTAGCCGGATACAATAGGTGGAAAGACCAGTTTGAGCGTCATGTAAAAAAGGACGAGCATGGCATTACCATCATCGCTCCCACACCGTACAAAAAGAAAATCGAGGAGCAAAAGCTGGACCCGGATACCAAGGCTCCGATTCTGGATAAAGACGGAAAGATCGTTACAGAGGAAAAAGAAATTGAGATTCCCATGTTCCGCCCGGTCAAGGTCTTTGATGTGAGCCAGACCGATGGGAAACCTTTGCCGGAGCTTGCTTCCTCTCTTTCCGGAAATGTGCCCAATTATGAGGCATTCATGGAGGCCCTGCGCCGCAGTGCGCCGGTGCCGATCACTTTTGAAGCAATGGCCGCCGATACGGACGGCTATTTTTCTGCTGATCATCAGAATTGCCATTCGTCAGGGCATGAGTGAGGTTCAGACGGTTTCAGCCACAGTACACGAGATTGCCCACAGCAAGCTCCATGACCCTAAAAAATATGAAATGCTACCGTCATGGAAGGTTGTGCAGGAGAGTGAAGGTGGAACCAAACATGATTTCAAGTTGGATTTTGCCACAGAAAAAGAAGCCGAACAGTTTGCTTCTGATATGGATTGGCGTTATGTGGACGAAAATCAGTTTGAATGGCGTCTTGCAGTTGAGGAAGATCCAACCGCAGAAAAACGGGCAATCAAAAACCGCCACACGGAGGAAGTGGAGGCTGAAAGCATCTCCTATGCGGTCTGCAAGTATTTTGGCATCGAGACCGGAGAAAACAGCTTCGGCTATATTGCAAGCTGGAGCCAGGGCAAAGAGCTGAAAGAGCTGAGAGCCAGTTTGGAGACCATCAACAAAACCTCCGGCACTTTGATCTCCGACATTGAGCGCCACTATAAGGAAATCTGCAAAGAGCGCGGAATCGACCCTCATGCAAAGGTAGAGCCGGAACCCGCCCCGATAGAGCAGCCAGAAGATGCCGCTAAGGTATCTGATAGACAGCAGACCGGCGATCTGACCTACTATGTAGCAGAGTGCATGGAATTTCCAAACCTCGGAGAATACCACGATAACCTGTCTTTGGAGGAAGCAATCCGCATTTATCAGGAGATTCCGGCAGAACGAATGAACGGGATCAAGGGCATTGGTTTTGAGCTGAAAGACGGAAGCGACTATGAAGGACCTTTTCCGATTTTGACCGGCCAGACCATTGACCTGGACACCATCCAGGCAATCGACTATTACCGTGATAATCCTCTGGTGCAAAAAGCGGTAAAGGAACTGGCTGCGGCAATGCCAGAAATGGAAGTGCTGGGGGCGGACGCCAACCAGCAGGAGGCTTTGTTTCTGATTGACGATGCCACCTATCTTCATATCCAGTCCTGTGACAGCGGCTGGGACTATACTTTACGATGCCGCATCCATGAAAGAGTTGGATGGTGGTCAGCTGGATATGCCGGAGATTTCCCGCATGAAGCAGTTCTCCAGATTTGTGATGACAACGATTTGGGCAGAGACTCGGTAAAATACGCACCGTTGTCCATGATTGAGACCTTGCAGGAAGCTGCCTACCAGCAGATGCAGGCAGAGGCCAGTCAGATGGCTGCTTCTTCCCAGCTGCCGGAAGCACAGGAGCAGGCACTGGATGAATACCCCATGCCGGATGAGCAGGTCTCCACACCAGATATGCAGGAATACGGCTACTCCTATGATGGGATGCTCCCTGTTACCAGAGAACGGGCGCTGGAACTGGATGCCGCCGGTTTGACCGTCTATGTGCTGCATGAGGACAATACGGAGAGCATGGTGTTTGACCCGCAGGAAATCATGGATCATGGCGGTCTTTTTGGCGTGGACCGTGAGGAATGGGAGAAAAGCCCTCAGTTCCACGAAAAGGTCATGGAGCGTCAGGAACATCAGCAGGAACGCGAACAGGCATTTCTATCCCAGAACAGAGATTGCTTTGCCATCTATCAGGTGAGCGTGACGATCCGCAGAATGTGCGCTTTATGAATCTGGATTGGTTAAGTCCCATGACATTTCCATAGACCGCAGCAATTATGATCTCATTTACACTGCTCCGCTGAGGGAGTCTGGCACGGTACCGGAGCAGCTGGAAAAACTATATGAGCAGTTTAATCTGCAAAAACCGGCGGATTTTCACAGTCCTTCTATGAGTGTCAGTGACATCGTTGCGATCAAGCAGGATGGTAAGGTATCCTGTCATTACTGTGACAGTGTTGGTTTTACCCAGATCCCCGGATTCCTGCCAGAAAATCCGCTGAAAAATGCGGAGATGGCCGTGGAGGATGATTACGGCATGATCGACGGTATCATCAACAATGGCGCAAAAGAGCCTACGGTGGCAGAGCTGGAACAGCAGGCCCGCAGCGGTCAGTCCATTTCCCTCATGGATTTGGCTGCCGCTGCCCATCGGGAGGAACGGGAAAAGAAAAAGTCCGTCATGGAGCAGCTGAAAAGCCAGCCCAAGGCAGAACACAAAAAGACAGCGCCCAAAAAGAGTGCGGAAAGGGAGATTTGATATGGGAAACTTTACTTTTGAGGAAATGAACCTGATGTGCATTTACAATACCGGTAGCCGCACCGGATTGATCGCCAGCCTGCGTGAGATGCGCGGCGAGCTATCACCGGAGGAAACGGAACTGAGTGAGCTGACCGACAGCGCCCTTATGAAGCTCTGCGTGATGACCGATGAGGACTTTTCCCAGCTGGAGCTGTACCCGGATTTTGACCAGTAAATTTATCGTGTAAAAATATAGTGAGAGAAATTGTCTGACGGATAAGCGATTTCTCTCACTTTCATCACAATATCCCACTATACTTAGAGAGATGGATGAAGTATAATCTAAGCAACAAACAATAATTTATTGAGGTGTTTAGAATGAAACAGAAAGTACCTATGATATGCAACATTGTGAGTCTCATTCTGTTGATTGTATTTGTTATTAAGAGCATCGTTGATTATACTCAATACTCAACATCGCTAAACTCTGCACCTTTTTATTTGTGGGTGTTAGTAAATGCTTTGTTTTTGGTAATTCCTGCAATTATTTTGTTCGTTATTGGTTTCATTGTAAAGAAGAAACAGTAAACAATTCCAGTTTGTTTGTGCATTGATGATTATCTTGAACTTAGGAGGTGTTTAATGAAAACGGTTCTTTTACATGGGTTGGGACAAACTGCACAGGACTGGAAAGAAGTAGTCCAACAACTATCAATTTCCGATGTCGATTGCCCAGAACTTTTTTCTTCAGCAGAAGATGAAATATCATATTCGCAGATTTTGGGCGATTTAGAACAGCGGTATTCAGAAGTAAAAGAGCCGCTTCGTATCTGCGGCCTTTCGTTAGGTGCGCTTCTTGCGATTGATTTTGCTATTCGGCATGAAGAAAAAGTGGCTTCGCTGGTTTTGATTGGCGCACAATATAAAGTTCCAAGTTTACTGATAGATTTTCAAAATCTTATCTTCCGTTGTATGCCAGACAAGGCTTTTGAAAGTATGGGACTATCAAAAAGCAGCACCATAAAATTGGCTCACTCTATGCGGTCATTGGATTTTACTTCTCAATTAAACAATATTCGTTGTCCAGTGACAATTTTGTGTGGCAAAAAGGATGCTGCCAATCTAAAGGCTTCTAAAAGGCTAAAAGAACTGCTACCCCAAGCCACTTTGCACATCGTTCCAAATGCAGGACATGAACTCAATAAATATGCACCAAACACGATTGCAGAGATATTAAATAACTAAAATGTAATATTCACAGTTTTACTTAGCAGGAAATCGTTTAGGTTTCCTGCTTTTCTTTTACCCAAAAACCGAAAGGAGGACAGAACACCATGCCAACCAAAGCTGAACTATATGCACAGATGGCGGAGAAGGTGACAACGCAACTCACTGGAAGCTGGCAGGAATGGGCAGGGTTCCTTACTACGGCAGCCCGACTTACAAGTACCCGTTCCATGAGCAGCTGATGATCTACGCCCAGCGCCCGGACGCCACCGCCTGTGCGGAGTACGATTTGTGGAATGAAAAGATGGGCCGGTATGTAAGGCGCGGTTCCAAAGGGATTGCTCTGGTGGACGATTCCGGGGACAGGCCCCGCCTGCGCTATGTCTTTGACATTTCCGACACTGGAACCCGTGAACATTCCCGCACTCCCTGGCTGTGGCAGCTGGAGGAGCGCTATTTGGATTCGGTGCAGGCCATGCTTGAGCGCACCTATGATGTTTCCGGTGATGACCTCGCCGGACAGCTCACGGAGGTAGCCGGAAAACTGGCTGAGGAATACTGGACGGAGCATCAGCAAGACTTCTTCTATATCGTTGACGGTTCCTTTTTGGAGGAATATGATGAGTTTAACATCGGAGTACAGTTCAAGGCAGCAGCCACCGTCAGCATCACTTACGCTTTGATGTCCCGCTGCGGACTGGAGCCAGAACGCTACTTCGACCACGAAGATTTCATGGCAATCTTTGATTTCAACACCCCGTCCACCATCGGGGCGCTGGGAACAGCGGTCAGCCAGATCAACCAGCAGGTGCTGCGGCAGATCGGCGTTACCGTCCGAAATGCAGAGCGCGAAGCCAACCAAGAAAGGAGCAAACAAGATGAACAATCCCATGACCTATATCCAGAACGGAGACTATCTGATTCCCGACCTGAAGCTGAGCCAGCAGCCGGAGAAACCCCTGGCAAGTACGGAAGGATGAGGAAAACCTACCTGAAGGAACACCGTCCCATCCTCTACAACCAGATGTTGCTGAGCGAGAAGCTGTACCCGCACCTTCTGGAGATCGACGAGACCGCCCAGAACAAACTGGAGCAGATGATGCCCCAGCTGGCGAAGGAAGCGGGAGCCACCGAGGAACTGAAAGCCAGCGATCCCATGAAGTGGGTGGGGCTGATGAACACCTGCAAAGCCCAAGCCGAGGAGATCCTGATGTCGGAGCTTATCAACAGCTGACCCTAAACCTGTTCCTCTCCGAAGCGGAACAGATCCAATCCATAGATGAAGCAGAGAATGTAGCGCATACATCCTCTGCTTTTTCTTTTGCCCAAAACGACATTGACCATGTGCTGCGTTTGGGCGGCAATACAGACCGCCAGAGGGAGCGTGTGGTTGCAGCCTTTGAAAAGCAGAAAACCACCTCTGAGATTGCGAGATACTGAAAACGCTGTACCACGGCGGCAACGGCCTTGGCAGTGTGAGCGCATGGTATGCCGAGGATGGTATCCATCTTTCCCACGGGAAGTCTGTCCGTTATGACAGGTCTGCCCAGGTCATTTCCTGGGAGAGCGCCGCAGAGCGTATCGGAGAGCTTTTGGAGAGCGGCCAGTTTGCCTCCAATGTGGAGCTTGCAGAAGCGGCAGGCTATGAACGCTCCCTCCTTTCAGAAAAGCTCTGGTATCTGTATCACGATTTCAGCGAGGAAGCCAGAGAAGCCGGATATTTGTCCTGCCTGTCAAAGATCAAAGGCAATGGGTTCCCGGAGGAGACCCGCCGCCTGACGGAGCAGCTGAGTGACCCGGATTTCCGCCAGACCCTCAAGGAAGAATACGCCGCTTTCTGGACCGCTTATCAGCAGGATCGTGACCTGTTGCGTTTTCACTATCATAGACCGAGGGAGATCTGGGAGAACCTGAAGGACCTTGACCTGCCCCGCAGGACTTTTTCTTCGGATCTTTCTCAAGTGCCAACCGTCCAGCACTTCATTACCGAGGATGAGATCGACGCCGCTATGACCGGTGGCAGCAGTTTCGCCGGAGGAAAAGGCCGTATCTATGCGTTCTTCATGGCAAACCATACGGATAAGGAGAAAGTGAGATTCCTCAAAGACGAGTATGGCATTGGCGGACGCTCTCATGCCTTGTCCGGTGCAACACACAGCGGCGAAGATCACGATGGGAAAGGACTGCACTATAAAAAGCAGGACTGCCCGGATGTTCACTTGAACTGGGAAAAGGTTGCCAAGCGCATTACCTCACTTGTCCAGAAAGACCGCTATCTTACCGAACAGGAACAGGCGCAGTATGACAAAATCCAGTCTGAACAGGAACTGGCCGAAGAAGATGCCATTCAAGCCCAGCAGCCGGAGATGGAAGAAGAAGCGCCAAAGCCTATCCTTCGGGAGCAGTTTGAGCAGTATAAGCCTGTGGTGACTGCCGCTATTTCCGAGGATGCCGCATACCGCAATGCCTGCGGGCATTCTGACCGTGAAAATGCTGTCATCGAGGGCAATGCCGCTGTGCGCCGTGCGGTTCTTGGTTCTAAGGATATGGAGCTGATCCGACTCTATTCGGATGTGCCGGAGTTCCGTCAGCGTTTACACCGGGAAGTGATCGACGAGACTATCCAAAGCTCCATGAGCTTCTGCGCCCTCTTTCTCAGGAAGATATTGATACTGCCCTTTGTGCATGGAACGGCAATATCGAGAGTAAACACGCTGTTGTCCGCTATATGAAAGACCATGAAAGAGAAAAAGATACCGCCGCATGGCTGGCTCAGGAATACGGCGGCAGTAACAGCAACAGCCTGTTCGTTGTCCGTGCCGGCAGCCCGGAGGAAACGCAGCTGCCCTGGCCGAAGGTACAGCGCCGGATTGCCCAGCTCATTCAGGAGGACCGGTTCTATACCGAAGAAGAACAGAACCGTTTTGACGACATCGACCCAATCGCCATCCGGGAAGCTCTGGAGGAAAGAGGGATCGTCAACGGCCAGGTGGCAGACCCGGAAAAACTGGACAATGATCCGTTTATCCAACAGGTGATGTCAGATGCAGAGCAGATCGCAGATGCCGAGACAGAGCAGACTTCCGAAGTTTCCATTTCCGATGAGGAATATGACGCAGTTCGCCGCCCAATTCCGCAAAGAACCTCCTACGACCCAGCCGCCCCGGTCTATGCCGTGGGCGATACCGTGTATATCGAGGATGACGCCTATCAGATCACAGAGCTGCGGGAGGACACCGTACAGCTTCTGCCCACCGGCATGGTATATCCCATCTATCGGGCAGAGCGCAAAGAACAGTTCGAGCAGCTGCTTCGGGCAGACCGCCGCAATGCTTACTATACCGAGTTTCTTCCCATTGACCCGAACAAGGCAGATCAAGACCTGCGGGATGTATTGGTCCATGGACTGATGGATGAAGCGGATAAACAGCAGATTTCCACGCTGCTGCAATCCGGCAGGAGCAACAGTGAGATCGCCTACTGGCTGAGCAGAGCCTATTCCGGTGAGATCGAGACGCTGAATCTGGAGACCGGCGATATTGCCGATTACCGTACCACGGCACAGGGCATGGAGCTGGAAGTCCTGGACGCAGAGGAAAAGCGTCTGGCTGTGCTGTATTTCCGCTGGGATGAGGTTGCGCCTTTGCTGCGCGGGATGTATGCCCGTCAGCTGGATGGCTTTGGACAGGAACGCCCCGAACCGGCTGTCGAATCCCCGACCTTCCATTCCGAGACTGTGGCCGTCTATCCGGCGATAAGAACAATCTGCCTTATGATGTGGTGGTGGAACGGCTGCATATTGAGGAGCCGGAGCCACCAGCCCCTGTGACTGAGCCGGAGAAAACCTTTGAGGAGGTGTTGGACGAACACCCGGTTTCCATTCAGGTCAATGGCCAGTGGCAGACCTTCCCCAATGCCAAAGCTGCCGAAGAAGCCTCCTATGAGGAATACAAGGCTAACCTGCGCCACAATGCACAAAACTTCCGTATTACCGATGAGCATTTGGGTGAAGGCGGTCCGAAAGCCAAGTTCCAGGCAAATATCGAGGCAATCAAGCTGCTGAAATACCTGGAGGAAACCACCGCACAGCAACGCCGGAACAGCAGGAAGTCCTATCCCGCTATGTGGGCTGGGGTGGCCTTGCCGATGCCTTTGACCCGGAAAAACCGGCATGGCTTCCGAGTATGCCCAGCTGAAAGAGCTGCTGACCCCGGAGGAATATGCCGCCGCCAGAAGCTCCACCCTCAACGCCCACTACACCAGCCCTACGGTCATTCAGGCCATCTATGAAGCGGTGGACCGTATGGGATTTGAGACCGGAAATATTCTGGAGCCGTCTATGGGTGTGGGCAATTTCTTCGGTATGCTGCCAGAGAAAATGCGAAACAGCCGTCTGTACGGCGTGGAGCTGGACCCTGTTTCCGGGCGCATCGCAAAGCAGCTCTATCCCAAGGCGGACATCACAGTAGGCGGCTTTGAGACCACCGACAGGCGTGACTTTTTTGACCTTGCCATCGGCAATGTACCTTTCGGTCAGTATCAGGTCAATGACAAAGCTACAACAAGCTGAATTTCAGTATTCACAACTACTTTTTCGCCAAAGCACTGGACCAGGTGCGTCCCGGCGGCGTGGTGGCTTTTGTAACCTCCCGCTATACTATGGACGCCAAGGATTCCACCGTGCGCCGCTATCTTGCCCAGCGTGCCGAGCTGCTGGGAGCTATCCGTCTGCCTAATGACGCGTTCAAAAAGAATGCCGGTGCCGAGGTGGTATCGGACATCATCTTCCTCCAAAAGCGGGACCGCCCGCTGGACATTGCACCAGAGTGGACCCAGACCGGACAGACGCAGGACGGCTTTGCCATCAACCGCTATTTCCTGGACCACCCGGAAATGGTGCTGGGCAGGCAGGAGCCGGTAAGCACTGCTCATGGTATGGATTACACCGTGAACCCTATCGAGGGACTGGAGCTTTCCGACCAGCTGCATGATGCTGTGAAGTACATTCATGGCACTTATCAGGAGGCAGAGCTGCCGGAGCTTGGCGAAGGCGAAGCCATTGACACCTCCATTCCTGCCGACCCCAATGTGAAGAACTATTCCTATGCCATTGTAGACGGGCAGGTGTACTACCGGGAAAACAGCCGCATGGTGCGCCCTGACCTCAACGCTACCGCCGAAGCCCGCGTAAAAGGTCTTGTGGGACTGCGTGATTGTGTGCAGGAACTGATCGACCTTCAGATGGACGCAGCGGTTCCGGACAGCACCATTACCCAAAAGCAGGCGGAACTGAACAGCCTCTATGACGGCTTTTCTGCTAAATACGGTCTCATCAATGACCGTGCAAACCGTCTGGCCTATGCAGATGATTCTTCCTATTACCTGCTCTGTGCGCTGGAAGTCATCGACGAGGACGGAAAGCTGGAGCGCAAGGCGGATATGTTCACCAAACGGACCATCAAGCCCCATCAGGCGGTGGCTGTGGTGGATACGGCAAGTGAAGCACTGGCGGTGTCTATCTCGGAAAAAGCCTGCGTGGATATGAGCTATATGAGCCAGCTTACCGGAAAAACAAAAGAAGAACTGGCCGGAGAGCTGCAAGGCGTGATCTTCCGTGTACCGGGACAGTTGGAGAAAGACGGCACACCCCATTATGTGACTGCTGATGAATACCTTTCCGGCAATGTACGCCACAAACTGCGTCAGGCGCAGCGGGCGGCACAGCAGTACCCGGTTTATGCAGTCAATGTGGAAGCTCTTACCGCCGCCCAGCCCAAAGACCTGGATGCGTCGGAAATCGAGGTGCGTTTGGGTGCTACCTGGATCGACAAGGAATATATCCAGCAGTTTATGTATGAGACCTTCAACACTCCGTTTTATCTCCAGCGCAGTATCGAGGTCAACTATTCGTCCTTTACCGCTGAATGGCAGATCAAGGGGAAATCTTCCGTATCCTACAACGATGTGGCAGCCTACACTACCTACGGAACCAGCCGTGCCAATGCCTACAAGATTTTGGAGGACAGCCTGAACCTGCGAGATGTCCGTATCTATGACACCATAGAGGACGCAGACGGAAAAGAGCGCCGCGTGCTGAATGCCAAGGAGACCACCTTGGCCGCTCAAAAACAGCAGCTATCCGGGAAGCCTTTAGGGACTTGGGATCTGGAGAGACCCGGGAGCGCCGGCCAGCACTTCGGTGCGCCAGTATAACGAAGAAATGAACTCTAACCGTCCCCGATG
>ENA-OQER01001373-OQER01001373.1-human-gut-metagenome-genome-assembly--contig:-NODE-1373-length-11824-cov-4.532530_pt1 | contig 11824 bp, 9 predicted proteins | sample MGYA00242797_ERZ504639 | MGnify/ENA primary metagenome ERZ504639 (study PRJEB26092, sample SAMD00036306) | human gut metagenome | host: Homo sapiens | study: EMG produced TPA metagenomics assembly of...
TGGGCGGATCAAGGGGTTAAGACTCCTGTCCGAAAGAAAGAGAAGATTTGAGTGAAGATGAATACTTAAGAATTAATACAGCCGTTGGGATGGTATTGTGGATCTATCGTAATTTCACTCGTGACTATTGGGAGACGAAGGCCGTCTATGCTCCGGTTTACCCTGCTGTGGACAAAATTTCATTTGTACCCGGTCAGGATTCGGTACGTATTCCTATCCAAAATGATTTTGATTTTACGAATCTTAGTTCGGTAAAGATGGCTTGGTCTGTACGGGAAGATGAGAATGTATTATATTCGGGCACTGATTCCATGTATGGTTATCCTCATACAGTGTCGGACTTTAAATTGCCGGTAGAAAAACTAGTGACTGTTCGTCCGGGAAGAACTTATTATGTGTGGTTTATATTTACAGATGAAAAAGGAACAGAGATCACTCGCAGGGCTGTTGAACTTTGCCCTCAGACAGAACAACCGATATCTGTTCCTGTTTGTCGTGAACTTTTGGTTACTGAGGCGGATCAGGTTACCATTGAGGCTGGTGATGTTCGCTATGTGTTTAGTCCGAAGAATGGACAATTGGTGTCTGCGGAACTAAAGGGAAAGCAGTTGATAAAAGACTTGTATCCGGCTATCTGGCGTAAATTAAATCAAGGTGAGACTTCCGGATTTGGTAAAGAAAATCTTCGTAAGGCTGTCGATCTTACTCATTATACGTCATCGGTAACAGCATGGAAGGTGGAGAAGACGCCAACCAATGCGGTTATCCGTACTACTGTGGATTATAGGGTGGATCAGGAGAATCGTTTTACAGTGACTTATCGTTATTCAATAGGAGTGGATGGACGCTTGAACGTTTATTATCAGATTCTTACTAAAGTAGCTGTACCTTGGTTGCCTATTGTTGGTATGTCCATGCAGTCTGTATCCGGGCTTGATCAGGTACATTGGTTGGGATTGGGCCCGTATGATGCTTATCCTAATAAGCAGGCTGCTCCTATATTGGGTGTATGGGGAGGAACTGCGGGAAGTCCGGATGTGACGGGAATAAAAGCGATGCGCTGGATGGAACGTTCCGGATCTGAAGGAACCATACATGTTTCGAATTCTGGTTATATGGAGAATGACGCAATATGCCCGGAAAGAACTTATATTTTATCAGGAGTATTCGGTCGTCCGGAGAAAGGACGCCGTGCTGAAGAATCGGTTCCTCAACTTCGTACAGATACGGGAAAGCCGTTTGTTGGCGAGTTCAGTATTATGTTGAAGGCAGTTCGCTAGATTGTTTTTTGAATGGGTGGAAGATTTTCCATGCAATTTATCAATTTATGGTTTTCAATAGGTTGTCTATGATATAAAGTTAAACAAAAGTGAAGGAAGTATGTGATAACGGTTGTCTGTGATAGATAGCCGTTATTTTTATGTGATGTCTATTGGTCGTTTAGAGAATAAATTCCATATAAAAGGTCAAAAATCCATATTTTGGCATCTTGTATTGCCTTTTTAGCTATTCTTGGTTTTTATATCTATTTGTATTTTTACATAGATAAATAATTAATTAACATGATGAGTATGAGAAAAAAAAAGATTTGGTATTTATTTACTTTTATCGTTGATTTTTGTAATTGGCATGTCAGCTCAAGTTGTTTTAGATAATTGGGGACAACAAGATAGAGAGGGAAGAAACATAGATGTTGGTTTTCAGAATCATAAAAAAATAATAGTCCCATTGCATTGGTAGGGAACGTACCTCAAAAAATGAATAAACCAGTAAGTTTGGTATTCCTTTTGGTAAAGGAGAAGTCTATTCGGAAGACATCTTACAGTTGACCTCTACTGATAATGAAAAAATTCCGATTGATACATGGCCTTTAGCATACTGGCCTGATGGTTCTATCAAATGGAATGGTATAGCTGGTGTAATTCCTGTCGGAATGAAAAATATGGTTGTTAAAAAAATAAGGAAAGAAGATAAATTGGGCTCTGAAGAGAAACCAGACATGGCATTTGTTACAGTGCAAGAAACAACTGAAAACATACGGATTGAGACGGGGCTTATTTCCGTTTATATTTCACGTAAAGGACAGTACTTAGTAGATAGTTTGCTGTATAAGAATGTGAAAGTTGGAGAGAATCTACGTTTGATATGTACTACTCAAAGCTGTCCCAAACTTGAAAATATCTCGTTAATTTCTTTTGTAGATTATCAGGGGGAACTAAAATCAGCAGAAGTGGAACGTGTGGGATATGTGCATACTGTGATAAAACTGAAGGGGGTGCACAAGGGTAAAACTGGTAGGGAATGGCTGCCATTTGTTGTTCGACTTTATTTTTATGCTGGTAGTGAACAGGTGAAAATGGTGCACAGCTTTATTTATGATGGTGATCAAAATCGAGATTTTATTTCTGCATTGGGCATTCGTTGGAGTGTTCCTATGCGTGAGGCTCTTTATAATCGACATGTAGCTTTTTCTTGTGCTGATGGAGGGGTATGGAGCGAAGCGGTGCAACCTTTGGCAGATCATCGTATACTTAATAATAATCCGTCATTACAAATTCAACAGTTGGAGGGCAAACGTATTCCTGACTCTCAACAGTGTGATGAAAGAAGTCGTATATTGTTGGATCATTGGGCTTCGTGGAATAGTTATCGTTTATCTCGCTTACGCCTGATGCTTTTTCTATTCGTAAACGTGCTAATGATGATAATCCTTGGATTGGAACTTTTTCGGGATCACGTAGTGAGGGATATGCTTTTGTTGGTGATATAACAGGTGGTTTAGGGATTTGTTTACATGATTTTTGGCAATCATATCCATCGACTATTGAGATATCAGATGCAAAAAGTGAAACAGCTGTTCTTACTGCTTGGTTGTGGAGTCCTGAAACGGAACCGATGGACTTGAGACATTACGATAATGTGTCTCATACATTAAGTGCTAGCTATGAGGATGTTCAAGAAGGAATGAGTACTCCTTATGGTATATCTCGTACCTCTACCCTTACTTTTATTCCTCAAACAGGATATTCCGGGAGAAAAAATTGCCAATTGTGCAAAGGAGCTTACCGGAATGGGAGTTTTGTTACCGACTCCTGAATATTTGCATAAACAGAAAGCTTTTGGAATATGGAGTCTTCCTGATCGTAGTACTGCGTTTCGAACTTGTGTAGAGGAATATTTGGATGCATATATTGATTTTTATAAAAAGGCCATTGAGCAAAATAAGTGGTATGGTTTTTGGAATTATGGTGATGTTATGCATTCTTATGATTACAATCGTCATACTTGGAGATATGATGTTGGAGGTTTTGCTTGGGATAATACGGAGTTAGCTTCGAATATGTGGCTATGGTACAATTTTTTACGTACGGGGCGTGCTGATATATGGTGTATGGCAGAAGCAATGACTAGGCATACTTCAGAGGTGGATGTTTATCATATTGGCCCTAATGCTGGATTAGGAAGTAGGCATAATGTGAGTCATTGGGGATGTGGTGCTAAAGAGGCTCGTATTAGTCAGGCAGCTTGGAATCGTTTTTATTATTATTTGACTACTGACGAACGGTGTGGAGACTTGATGACTGAAGTAAGAAATGTTGATCAGAAGTTATATACATTAGATCCTATGCGTTTGGCACAGCCTCGTAGTAAATATCCTTGTACCGCTCCAGCCCGTATTCGAATAGGACCAGATTGGTTGGCTTATGCAGGTAACTGGATGACGGAGTGGGAACGTACAGGCAATCTTAAATACCGTGACAAGATTTTGGCAGGAATGAAAAGTATTTTGCTTCTTCCTAATCGGATTAGTACAGGACCTGTTGCTTTAGGGTATGATCCGGCAACAGGTGTAATTACTAGTGAATGTGATCAAAATTTGTTGAATACCAATCATTTAATGACTATAATGGGTGGCTTTGAAATAATGAATGAAATAATGGATATGGTTGATTTTTCTCAATGGAATAATGCTTGGTTGGAATATGCACAGATGGTAAAGGATGATCGTTATCGAACTCGTTTGAAAGCTTATGCTGCATTTCAGACTCATGATGCTGCAATGAAAAAGAAATTATGGAATGATCTATTTGCTAGAGTAGGAGGATCTAAATGTTCTTTAAAGGTAAAGACGTTACTTCCTCCTGTGGTTCCTGCTCCATTAGATGAATCGGATGGGCTTAACACGAATGATGTTTCTCTTTGGAGTCTTGATGCGATTTATATGCAAGAAGTAATTCCTTATACCTGGTGAATTGAAAAGTAGCAGCAGAGTTGATTATTTCTATTAAATGATAAACTAATAGGATAAAAAATCCATGTAAATAAGAAAATATCCATGTTTTTATGGTGAAATGTAGAGTTTGCTATCTTTTTTAATTGTTTGTTAGTCTGTACTTTTGACCATTGACTTTTGGAATCTATATTCGAAATAAAGATTGAATACAATTAATAACTAATTAAATTTTTAAAACAATTTGTGATGCTAAAAATTATGAAAACACAATCAATCAGGATGTTCCTTTTTTCCTTATTATTGGGGATTGCATCCGTAGTGTATGCTCAAGTTCAAGTAACAGGGCGAGTGTAGATATAACAGGTGAGCTATTATTGGCGCGAATGTTGTATTAAAAGGTACTGGTCAAGGGACTATAACTGATTTTGATGGTAAGTTCTCATTGTCTGATCTTCCTAAGAAAGGAACTTTAGTAGTGAGTTACATTGGTTATGTTGATCAAACAGTTAAAATAGAAGGTGGAAATTTTTATAAAATTGTTTTATCAGAAGATACAGAGACTTTGGAAGAGGTAGTGGTGGTAGGATATGGTACTCAAAAGAAAAGTGATTTAACAGGTTCGGTAATGCAGGTTAAATCTAAAGATATCACCTCAGTGACGGCTAACAATCCAATACAAGCATTACAAGGTCGGGTTACTGGAGTTTCTGTTGTGACCAATAGCCGTCCAGGTGAATCTCCTACATTGAGGATACGTGGTAATGGCTCTATTAGTGCAGGGAATGATCCGTTGTATGTAGTAGATGGATTTCCTTTAATGAATGGTTCTTTAAATGAAATTAATGCTAATGATATTGCATCTATAGAAGTATTAAAAGATGCTTCGGCTACAGCTATCTACGGATCGCGTGGCTCGAATGGTGTAATTATGATTACTACGAAAACAGGAGGAAAAGATTCTAAAAATCTTTCATTTAATGCTAATTATGGATTTCAAATGCCTGGCCGATTGATTGAAACAATGTCGCATGATCAGTTTATTGATTATATTAACTCTGCTTATATGAATTCTAAAGGTACGACTGTTTATAATGATGAAAATCCGGCTCCAGATACTCACACAGACTGGCAGAGAGAGACACTGTATGGCTGTAAACCAGTTCAAGATTATAGTTTGTCATTAGATGGTACGTCTGGTGATACACAATATATGCTATCTGGAGGTATTTATCTACAGGATGGATTATTACCTAGTTCTGAATTTGATAAGTATACATTTCGTACGAATGTACAACATAAATTCAATAATTTTTTGAAGATAGGAACACATATGCAGTATTCATATACAGAGGCAAATATGGCAGAGTTGAGTAATTATCAAGGTGCATTAAATGATATTTGGCGTGATGGTTGGCCTACTTTGCCTGTATATCGCGAAGATGGCACTTTTGCAGTGCCACAAGACAATCCAAGGATATCTACTCTTTTTGGTGATGCTGCCTACTGGAATCCGGTAGCTAATTATAAAGAGGTTACAACAAAATCAAATGTCAGCCGTCTTTTGGGAGATGTCTATGCAGAATTTCAATTAGCTAAAGGATTGACTTTTAAGACGAATTTTGGTCTTGATATTGCTAATAAGCGTGATTATAATTATACAACATCAAAAATAACGACTTCAACTGGATATGGAAAAGGTGGAAATGGATATACAAAAAAAATGAGCCGTCTTACCGAAAATATACTTTCGTATATGAATGAATGGGGAGATCATCGTTTTACTGCTACTGGTGTTTATTCATGGCAAAATTATATGTATGAAACTTTATCTATTTCTGGTAATGGTTTTGCAAATGATGAGACTGGTGCATGGGATATGGACAAGCAAATAGGGAAACAGTCGAGTATGGAAGTGATAAATATGAAAATTCGTTGATATCATGGACTGGACGTGTTACTTATGCATATAAAGATCGTTATTTATTAACAGCTACAGCCCGTTATGATGGCTCTTCTCGATTTGGTGAGAATAATAAATGGGGATTTTTCCCGTCAATAGGTTTAGCTTGGCGTGCAAGTGAGGAAGAATTTCTTGCAGGAAATAAAGTTATAACTAATTTGAAAGTACGTGGAAGTTTTGGTGTTACAGGTAATCAAGAGATTGGTAATTACAAATCATTAGCACAACTGAAAGTTGATAATTATATATATAATGATACTGAGATTCAAGGCTTTTATGAAACAATTGGTAATCCTGATTTAAAATGGGAACGTGCCAATCAATTTGATATTGGCATTGATTTATCTTTGTGGAATCGTATCCATGTTACTGCAGATTATTATCATAGGAAAACCTCTGATTTACTTTATAATGTACCTATACCTTCCACTTCTGGATTTTCTTCAATGTTGAGTAATGTGGGTTCTGTGTTGAATAAAGGTTGGGAACTATCTATTACAGGTAATATTATTGATCTGAATGATTTGAAAATTGATGCGACAGTGAATTTAAGCCGTAATACGAATAAGATAAAAGAACTATATAATGATGTACAGTCCATAACTTTGAAATCAGGGTTAGGATTAAGTAGTTATTTAAAGGTGGGAGAATCCTTAAATTCTCGTTATGCTCTCCTTGCGGATGGTATTATACGTACTGAGGAACAACTTGCTGCCTATAGAAAAATTGAGGCAACAGCTAAAATGGGTGATGAAATGTATAAAGATTTAGATGGAGATAACCAAATAACAGTAAAAGATCAGGTAAATATTGGAACAACAGATCCGAAACTTATTTATGGGGTTGCTTTAAATATACAATATAAAAAATGGGGGATTAGTATTTTGGGAAATGGAGCAGATGATTTTGTGGGAGGAAGTTCTTATTTGCAAATTTCAGAAAATCAGTTGAATGCAAGCACTATTGGTGTCCCATCTAAATATGCATATGAACGAATGTGGAGTCCTTCCAATCCTAATGGTACATATCCGGCTGCTGGGGCTTCTAATACTCACGAAAGTGATCGTGTTAATTCTGGGTGGTACTATTTTGTTCTTAAAAGCATGGCTCTTAATTATGATTTTGGTAGAAATCCATTTAAGGCTGTAAAAGGTATTAAGGGATTAAGTGCATCTCTAAATTTCCAGAATTTTATAACTTTTTCTAGTCAAAGAGGATATAATCCAGAAAATGGGGATACATCTTATCCATGGATAAAAAGTGTAAGTATAAGCGTGAATGCTAAATTTTAATTTTAATAAATAAGGTAATATGAAAACATATATATTTAATCATAGTAAATTGAATGTAAATTGGAGGAGCAAAATATTTATTTTGTTTTTTACAATAGTGTCTTTTGTGAGTTGTACTGACTTATCAGAATCTACTTATACATTTATTAATCCAGGAACTTATTATAATACAGAAGAAGAATTGCAAAGTGCTTTAAATTCTGTTTATGCTGATTTTCGTAAATTCACAGCAGGATATAAAACGTTGATGACTTTAGAATTGTTGACAGAACATGCAATGCCAGCGCATTCCTCCAAAGATGGAGTGAAAAATTTTAACTCTTGGCAAGGGGTAAATCAGTCAACTACATATAATATACAGATATGGGATAGTGGATATGAATTAATAAATCGTTGTAATGTTGTGCTTGGTCGTGGTGATAAAGTAAATATAGAAGAGAAAAAGCGTAATCAAATTTATGGCCAGGCGCGTTTCTTCCGGGCTTATACTATGTTTGTGTTGCTTCGTATTTATGGAGGACTAGCTATTCCGGAATCTTATACATCAGGTTTGAATGGTTTGGAAATTCCTCGTAAAACGATTGATGAAACGTATGATTATATTATTGATGATTTAAAATATTGTATTGATAATCTTCCGAGCCGTTCTCAATGGGGAAATGGTGCCTATTATAAGGCTAGTAAGGGTGCCGCGCAAGCTTTGTTGGGTGATGTCTATTTAACAAGAGGATGTATGGATAATTATAATACAACTTATTTTCAAGAAGCTAAAAAATATTTAGGAGATGTGATTTCTTCAGGAGAATATGAACTTTTGCCGGATTATAAATCACTGTGGTATTGGTTTGTAGAAGAAGCGGCAAAGAATACAAAGGAATCACTTTTGGAAATTCAATTTGGAGCTACCCAAGTAAGTGATTTACATTGTTATTTTGGCATTAATACGAAAGATGAGTGTTTGGGTGGAAAAATGTATGCTCGTGCAGGAATTGCCCATAAAAGTTATTTCTCTTTTCAAGATGAAGATGTACGTAAACAATGCTTTTTGACGGAATATACAATAACTGGTACAACTACTCGTCGTTGGTGGGAGCCTGAGTATAAAGGATTTTCAGGTAAAGGTGAAGGAATGTGGCCTTCGACTTCTCCGGGATGTGTAAAATTTTATGATCGTACTAAGTCTTGTTATGATACTGGAGGCTCTAAAGCTAATTATATAGCCATGAGATATTCGGATGTTTTGTTGAATTATGCGGAAGTGGAAAACTATTTGAATGGGCCTACAGAGGACGCATATTCTAAACTAAATGCTGTACATAATAGATCTAATAGTAATCCTATTGCGACAGGATTATCTAAAGAAGCTTTTGATGATGCAATTTTTCAAGAGCGAGTTTGGGAATTCATAGGTGAAGGGCATTTGTATTATGATGAATTGCGTACAAATAGATTGGGAAAGAATGTTTATGAGTATAAGACATATATGTTTGAGAATGGATATTATAATTGTCAAAAATTACAGTTTGTTCCACAAAAAACATTCTTGTGGAAAATACCTCAGACATCATTAGATTCCAATCCTGCATTAGAGCAGAATCCTGATAATGTTTCAGATCCTAAGTACCCTCTGTAGAATATAGTTATTTGACAGGTATTTTGAATTCTCCACCTCAATGAGTTGAAAAATAGAATGTATGATATAAAGTCAACTTGTTGAGGGTGGATGAATGTTTTATACAATGTATTTATTTTTCATAAAAATCAAGGGGTGATAAATTATTTCTTGGTTACAACTTTTACTAGTTTGTAAAATGTGTAGTTAATTTTATATAAAGAATTAAAATAAGATAATATAGAATATGAGATTTCATGGTGGAAGTATAATGCTTCTTATAAGTATGTTTTTGATATCTTGCGATAAGAAAGAAACATTATCAGAAGTGGTGGAAAGAGGATTGAATGTTTCAAGCCAACAAACTATGTTTTTGGCAGAAGAATTGGAAAATCAGGAAAAGAAATTACCTAGAACGTATGAAAATAATGAATTGAAGACTGTTGGTTATAAATCATGGGTTTCAGGTTTTTTCCCTGGAGTGTTATGGTATTTGTATGAAAATGATCCAACAGAAGAATTAAAGAGATATGCCGAACTATATACTTCACGTGTGGAACCGGCCAAGAATATGACTTCTACACACGATTTGGGATTTATGTTGTATTGTAGTTTTGGTAATGGGTATAGATTGACACATGATTCTACTTATTTGGAGGTGTTGAAAACTGGTTCAAAATCATTGGCAACACGTTTTAATAGTAAAATCGGTGCTATAAATTCTTGGGGGGCTAGAGGTAAATGGCAATATCCGGTAATTATAGATAATATGATGAATCTTGAGATGTTGTCATTTGTAGCTAAAAAAACGGGAAAGGAGTCTTATATGGATATGATTAATGCTCATGCGCAAACTACTTTGAAACAACATTTCCGACCGGATAACAGTTGTTATCATGTCGTTTCTTATGATACGATTACAGGATTGCCCCATGCTAAAAATACACATCAAGGCTATGCGGATGAGTCTGCATGGTCCAGGGGGCAAGCATGGGCATTATATGGTTATACAATGATGTATAGAGAAACAGGAAAACCAGAGTATTTGGAACAGGCCCGTAAAGTGGCGAGATTTATTAAGAATCATCCAACTTGCCTTCAGACAAAGTACCGTATTGGGATTTCGATGCACCGGATATTCCAAATACACCTCGTGATGCATCAGCGGCAGCAGTCATGGCTTCTGCATTGATTGAATTGAGTCAGTTGGATAAAAGTGAAGAAGCCTCAGCATGGTTTGATTTGGCGGAAGCGCAGATTCGTTCATTGTCTTCACCGGATTACTTGGCGGAGTTTGGAACTAATGGAGGTTTTATTTTGAAACATAGTGTAGGAAATTTGAATAAGAATTCGGAAGTGGATGTACCTTTGAGTTATGCAGATTATTATTATGTGGAAGCTTTATTACGTTTAAAGAAAATTCAAAATGAAAAATAGAATAGGAATATGGGTTGCCTTTAGTTTTCTTCTTTTCTGTTTAAAATCTTATGCCCAACCGACAGGAAATGAAGACAGATGGTATTGGGTGAATACTATGGTAAAAATAGCCAATCCGGTATTGGACAATCTTAGTCAAGGGACACTGAAAAAGAATATGCCGTTTGAATCCTTGTCAACTGAACCGTTGAGAAGAGAGGTCTCGTATTTGGAGGCTGTAGGGAGAACAATTTGTGGAATTGCTCCTTGGTTGGAACTAGGACAGGATCAGACAAAAGAAGGCAAATTGCGAGCTAAGTATATACAAATGACACTAAAAGGTCTTAAGAATGCAGTCAATCCAGACTCGCCGGATTATTTAATGTTTGATAATCGGCATTTTCAACCACTGGTAGATGCTGCTCATCTTGTACAGGGAATTTTAAGAGCTCCTAAACAAATTTGGGGGAATTTGGATAAAGAAACGCAGGTTCGTTTGATTAAGGAACTGAAAAGAACTCGAGGCATTAAACCCAAAGAAAGTAACTGGTTGCTTTTTGCATCTATGGTGGAGGCTGCTTTGCTGGAATTTACAGGCGAGTGTGACACATATAGACTGAATTATGGAATTCATCGTTTTTTGGAAGGTGGTTGGTATAAAGGAGATGCTTGGTATGGTGATGGTCAGGAATTTCACTTGGATTTTTATAATAGTATTGTTATCCATCCCATGTTGACAGATATCCTTGCTATAATGAAAAAGCATAATTTGGAAGGAGGGGAGAATCTTGACAAGCAGATAATCCGTCAGCAACGGCTATCAGAACAATTAGAACGATTGATTTCACCTGAAGGAACCTATCCTGCTGTTGGGCGTTCTATTGTTTATCGTTTTGGTATTTTCCATGCTCTTTCTCAAATGAGTTTAATGAAGAGGCTTCCGGAGAAACTTCTCGGGGGGCAAGTACGTTGTGCGCTTACTGCTGTTTTGCATAGACAATTTGCAACTCCGAATAACTTTGATAAGAATGGATGGTTAAAAATAGGTTTATCCGGCAACCAGATAAATATGTCAGAATCATATATAAATACGGGTAGTTTATATATGTGTGCTACTATATTTTTAGCATTGGGACTTCCGGCTGAGGACTCGTTTTGGACAGAAACTTATATGGAATGGACCAATATGAAAGCATGGAAGGGAATAGATGTCGGGCTGATAAAGCATTGCGAAAGGGATAGTTGATATATGGGGGAATATAAGATAAGTGTTTTCTTGTTTATTTGTTAAACTCTTTTTTAATGACTAG
>ENA-OQER01001374-OQER01001374.1-human-gut-metagenome-genome-assembly--contig:-NODE-1374-length-11818-cov-7.139167_pt1 | contig 11818 bp, 12 predicted proteins | sample MGYA00242797_ERZ504639 | MGnify/ENA primary metagenome ERZ504639 (study PRJEB26092, sample SAMD00036306) | human gut metagenome | host: Homo sapiens | study: EMG produced TPA metagenomics assembly of...
GAGCCGAAAAGGCAATTGCTTAGATAATGCGTAATAGAAAATTTCTTTGGTTTACTAAAAAGCGAATTATTCTATTTAAAAAAATTCAAATCCGTTGAAGATTTTATAAAAGAGTTAAAATCTTATAAAAAATATTATAATACAAAACGGATAAAGATAAAACTAAAAGGACTTAGTCTTGTAGAATACAGAACTAAGTCTCAATTAGTAGCTTAATTAATATGTCCAATATTTTGGGTGCATATCATTTGCTATTAAGAGCTTTTTTATTTTAAATTTTAATTATTTTATCCATTTACCGCAAGCTTTATCTTGGCAGATTTTATTATTATTCACAACTAATTGACCGCGTAAAAATGTTTTGATAGGCCAGCCTTTAATTTTTCTACCAGCAAAAGCAGTTAGCGGTTGTTTGCTGTGAAGTTTTTCATTTTCAATAGTATCGACTTTATTCATATCAACAACTACAATATCAGCATCTTTACCGATTTCTAAATTACCTTTATTTGGTAAATTATAGATGTCAGCTACATTTTTAGCCATGACTTTCACTAAGAAAGGCAAGGTGATATGACCATTATTTACTTCATTGAGCATTAATGGAAGCATAGTTTCCACACCGCACATGCCAGCAGGAATGGAGAATAAATCACCTTGTTTTTCACTGATGATATGTGGTGCATGGTCAGAAGCGATAAAATCTATAGTGCCATTTTTCAATCCTTGCCAAAGTGCAAGTCTATCTTCTTCATGTTTGATGACAGGATATACTTTCATCATTGGCCCTACACTATCGTAATCTTTAGCAGATAAAAATAGATATTGTGGGCAAGTTTCAGCGGTTATATTTACACCATTAGCCTTTGCTTGAGCGACTGCTTCCATTCCCATTTTAGAAGTCAAATGAAGAATATGAAGTCTAGCACCAGTGGCTTTAGCAAGTAGACTAGCTGTTTGGATAGTCAAAGCTTCTGCTAGAGCTGGTCGAGATTGGATTAAAGCTTCGTAATCTTTTTTACCAGATTGTTGCAAGCGTTTAGTTAAAGTTTGAATTAATTCAATATTTTCAGCATGAATGGCGATTATTTTTCCTGTTTTTGCCATTTGTTCAAAAATTTCATAGACTTCACCGTCGCCAAGAGGTGGGATAATATCTTCATCTTTAGGATTGTAATTATAAATTAAAGCTTTTGTTTTGGCATTTATAGCATATCCCCAGAAGAATTTTACAGCACTAGCACCAGCTTCACAAAGTCTAGGTAAATCATTAAGATTAATTTCACCTAAAGAAAGACCCCAAATACCATAATCAGCAAAAGCTTTAGGAGCAAAATAATTTGCTTTTTGTAATAAATCTTGCTCATTTAAAACAGAAGGATTTGTATTGGCATATCAAATACAGTAGTTACACCACCGGCAATAGCAGCTTGTGTGCCAGTTGTAAAATCTTCCTTAGCAGTAGCTCCAGGGTCACGAAAATGACAATGCGTATCAATACAGCCAGGTAAAAGATACTTACCAGAAACATCATAAACCTCAGTAGCAGGCTTATCCGCTAAAGAAATTTCAACAATCTTTTCATCTTGTATATAAATATTTCCTAGATAGATTTCATTTTCATTAACAATAAAACCATTTTTTAAAGCCAAATCATACATAAAAAAATTATCCCTCCTAAGAATTATAAAATATATTTTTCTTTTGTATAAAAAATAGATTAAATAACAATAAATTAAAGTGTTAAAAATCCTAAGAACTATATTAAAAGTATTACAGATAAGATTTTAGAATGTGGAAAATAAATATTACATATTATTTTATATTTATTAAAGTAAAATCAATATCGTAGGATTTTTATTTTTGCTTCGTTTTTCTTTTGTATAAAAGAAAAGTAATAATAATTTATTATAGCATAGTGGCAAGTATTAGAATATATTTTATGTTTAATCTCGTTATAGGGATATGTTATAATGATGACTTAGGTTTTAGTTAAATGGAGATGTTATTTTGAAAAATAAAGCTTATGTGTTGTTGTCTTTGGCTGGAATTTTATGGGGTTTTCAGCCTGTAGTGGTGAAATTCATTGTAGCGGAGATGAACCCACCTACTTTAGTATCTTTCCGATATTTATTACTTAGTGCTACTTATTTTTATTGATGAAAATTACACATAAAAAAGATTTTATACCGCCCAAAAGTTGTTGGTTGCCACTTATAATTATGGGGATAACAGGCGTTAGTTTGAATAATGGTTCACAATTTACAGGGCTACAATACTCTACAGTAGCTAATGCCACTTTGATTGCTGCTATGACGCCAGCTGTTACATCTTTATTAGCTTTTGTATTTTTGCGTGAAAGGCTGGCTTTATTGCAATGGATTGGAATTATAATTTCAATATCAGGAACATTGTATTTAATCAGCAATGGAAATCTAGATATTATTTTACATATTTCATTTAATTTGGGAGATATATTATTTTTTGTAGCTCAATTAAGTTGGGCAATTTATTGTTTAATCAGCATTCGCGTGATGAAGAAGATGTCTGTATTATCTGTTACAGCATGGGCAGGAGTATTTGGTGCGATTTTTATTGCAATCTATGGTCATTTTACTTGTGGTTTATTTATACCAGATTTATCTATGAAAGCTATGGCTTCATTTGCATATATTGTATGGCTCGGTGGTGTAGGAGCAATGATATTTTGGAATATTGGTGTAAAAAATGTAGGTGCAAGTACAGCTTCCATATTTTTAAATATCATGCCTATTGTGGGGATTGTTACAGCTTCAATAACATTAAATGAAATAATTACTATGGAAGAATGTTTAGGCGCAGTAGTTATTTTATTAGGTGTATATATAACAACACATACAAAGCAAATTTTAGAAAAATTAAATTGGAAAAAGTAAAATAAATTTAAAATAGATTAATGAAAATAAAATTATTTTTAGCTGAGAAATTTTGCGAAAAAATTAGTTATATAGTATTATGATTATAAAGTATAATGTGTAAAAAGTAGGAGGGTTTCTTTTGAAAAAGCTTGTAGTAACAGGAACAATTTTGCTCAACAAAGCAGTAAATGAAAATGTAAAACACATGGTTATCAAAGCTCCAGAAATTGCAAATCTTGCTGAACCTGGTCAGTTTGTTCATGTGAAGACTTTGCATAGTGAAAACTTTTTGCGTCGTCCATTCAGTATTGCAGATGTAGATAAAAACGAAGGTACAATCACTTTAATTTATCGTATTGTCGGTAAAGGCACAGCTGAATATTCTAGATTAAAAGAAGGCGAAGAATTTAGTATTTTAGGCCTATCGGTAATGGCTTCAAATTAAAAGAAGGTCGTCCATTGCTCGTAGGCGGTGGTGTAGGTATTGCACCACTTATCTATTTATCTCGCTTGCTCAAAGACCAAAAACCTATTTTACTTATCGGTGGTAAAAATAAAGATGAAGTATTCTGGGAAGAATATTTAAAAGAATATGCTGATAAAATTTATATTACAACAGATGATGGTTCTGTAGGATTTAAAGGTTTCACTATTCAATTAATGCCTGAAATCTTAAAAGAAAATAATATTGACGCTATTTATACTTGTGGTCCAAATATCATGATGGAAGGCGTGGCAAAACTCGCTTATGAACATGATATTGATTGCCAAGTATCATTAGAAAAACGCATGGCTTGCGGTATTGGCGTATGTCTTGGTTGTACTTTTGAAGGTAAACTCACTAAGAAACGTCGTAAAGTTTGCACAGAAGGCCCAGTTTTTGAAGCTAAGGAGGTATTTTAATGAATTTATCTGTAAAGATTGGTAATCTTGAATTAAAAAATCCTGTAATGGGAGCTTCAGGAACATTCGGATTTGGTAAAGAATATGAAGATTTTCTTGATGTAAATGAAATCGGTGCAATCGTTACTAAAGGCGTTACACCAAAACCTCGTGCTGGTAATCCAGGTGTTAGAATAGCAGAAACTCCTTCTGGTATGCTCAACTGTATCGGTCTTGAAAATCCAGGTGTAGATGCGTTTATTTATGATATCTTACCCAAAATTAAAAAATATGATACTGCTGTTATCGTAAATATTTCCGCAGGTTCTGTAGAAGAATATGCTGAAATGGCATGGCGTTTGGATATTGACGGCGTAGATGCTGTAGAAGTAAATATTTCTTGTCCAAATGTAAAAGAAGGCGGTATCGTTTTTGGTACAGACCCAAAAGCAGCAGCTGCTGTAACTCATGCAGTAAAAACTCATACTAAAAAAACTGTAATTGTAAAACTTTCTCCAAATGTAACAGATATTGTGCAGATGGCAAAAGCAGTAGAAGAAGCTGGTGCAGATGCTATTTCTATGATTAATACATTGACTGGCATGGCAATAGATATCAATACAAGAAAACCATTACTTGGCAATATCACAGGTGGTCTTTCTGGCCCTGCTGTAAAACCTGTAGCACTTCGTATGGTATGGCAAGTAGCAAAAGCTGTAAACATTCCAATCATTGGTATGGGCGGTATTGCAAGTGCAGAAGATGCTATTGAATTCTTGCTTGCAGGTGCAACAGCAGTCGCAGTAGGAGCACATAACTTCATTGACCCATCAGCATTAAAAGTAATTGCAGATGGTATCGCTGAATATATGCAAAAACACAATATTGAAGATGTAAATGAACTTGTAGGAGCATTACAAGCTTAAATAAAAAATTACCAAGTGAATTTTTACTAAATAACCTATAAAGCTAAGAAATATAAGCTTTATAGGCTATTTTTATATAACTAATAAAAGTCAAAATCAGCTGGTAAATTTTTTATATCCTTGAATAGCAAGATTTTAGAGACTATAATAAAAAAAGAAATATTAATAAATATAGGGATTAATAGAAACAAGAGTTGTATTTGAATTTGACGATAGCCAGCGAAGAATTGAACAAAATCTCAGATTAATAGAAACAAGAGTTGTATTTGAATAAAAAGATTACGCTTGGGAAGATTGCGGAACCATGTGATTAATAGAAACAAGAGTTGTATTTGAATAGTTGATTTAGGCAAGATATTGGAAATTCCACGCAAGATTAATAGAAACAAGAGTTGTATTTGAATACAGATTAGTAAACGGTATGGAAAAAACCATTTTTAGATTAATAGAAACAAGAGTTGTATTTGAATGTTCGGCGAATTGTAGATGGTGCTCCTAGCATTTCAAAGATTAATAGAAACAAGAGTTGTATTTGAATGTTTTTATTTATATTAGATTTTTCTAGCCTGTATGAGATTAATAGAAACAAGAGTTGTATTTGAATTTGGCGAGTGGTCGAGCATTTTCGAGGATATCCTCGGATTAATAGAAACAAGAGTTGTATTTGAATTGCTTATTGTAGGTTCTTTCGTTCCTGCTTCATACAGATTAATAGAAACAAGAGTTGTATTTGAATTCTGACTTAGGCTTTACATATAAATCATGTTGTGTTGATTAATAGAAACAAGAGTTGTATTTGAATTGAGGTGTATATTTTGCATTAATTGCTAACATTATCGATTAATAGAAACAAGAGTTGTATTTGAATTATGGAATAAGCATATCACCAACTTGTCTAACTAAGATTAATAGAAACAAGAGTTGTATTTGAATAAGCACTATTAATTATGGCTTTATACTTAGCCAGGATTAATAGAAACAAGAGTTGTATTTGAATAGGCTTACCCCCGCTAATAACATATAATATAATATTGATTAATAGAAACAAGAGTTGTATTTGAATAAAAAAAGTCTGCTGGATTAGGAATGTCTTTTTGATTAATAGAAACAAGAGTTGTATTTGAATGACGGCATTGCTTCCAGACCATTACTTATGTTCTTTGATTAATAGAAACAAGAGTTGTATTTGAATTTCTCTCCTTTATTAATACGCTCTATATCATATTAGATTAATAGAAACAAGAGTTGTATTTGAATTAGAAGCTTTCCTCTGCTTCTTGATTGTCGTAAAACGATTAATAGAAACAAGAGTTGTATTTGAATAATGTATGAGCATATAAACAAAGTAAGAGAATATATGATTAATAGAAACAAGAGTTGTATTTGAATAGTTTTATATAGAGCAATAAAAAAGGGTTGACACTTGATTAATAGAAACAAGAGTTGTATTTGAATTTGTACTTATAATAATTGAATTTCATATCTATTGTGATTAATAGAAACAAGAGTTGTATTTGAATGATGATACCCGAAATACAAAATATCACATTCCCTGATTAATAGAAACAAGAGTTGTATTTGAATAAATACTGAAACAATGTCTACTAACATTGAAAGAGCAGATTAATAGAAACAAGAGTTGTATTTGAATTTTGTTCTTTTAGGTTCATTTTTCATTAACCAATTTGATTAATAGAAACAAGAGTTGTATTTGAATATTATTATTTACTGTAGCTAAAAAAGCTTACAAAGATTAATAGAAACAAGAGTTGTATTTGAATGGTGTTGAGCACCCTATATACGACCATGTGTATAAGGATTAATAGAAACAAGAGTTGTATTTGAATATAAGGTGTCTTTTAAGGCTTTGATATAAAAGCCATGATTAATAGAAACAAGAGTTGTATTTGAATCGGATTGTAGTATCAAATAATTTAGTATTTATTTTTGATTAATAGAAACAAGAGTTGTATTTGAATATTTTATTGATTGTTCAAGAATATCGAGCTGTGTTAGATTAATAGAAACAAGAGTTGTATTTGAATTCAACATTAACTAAATTTATCGGTGAATTAGAAATTGATTAATAGAAACAAGAGTTGTATTTGAATTGCATTAGCTACTACAAAAGATACGATATAATAAAGATTAATAGAACAAGAGTTGTATTTGAATTAAAAATTAAGACTTATACCCTCTTTGTTAGCTAAGATTAATAGAAACAAGAGTTGTATTTGAATGTGTATCTCTTTCCACTCTTGCTTGTGCTCCTGGAGATTAATAGAAACAAGAGTTGTATTTGAATGACTTTAATTACTCCACAAGGTAGAGAGGCATTTAGATTAATAGAAACAAGAGTTGTATTTGAATGATGCAGTGCCTGGAAAAGCACTATAAATTAGGTGCGATTAATAGAAACAAGAGTTGTATTTGAATATAACAACAACAACATTATTTTAAATGGAGAATTTGGATTAATAGAAACAAGAGTTGTATTTGAATAGCCAATATAGGTAGAAATAATACTTCTTCTAAACGGATTAATAGAAACAAGAGTTGTATTTGAATGCAGTGAATAATACACCTTTTTCACCCGTTAATTTAGATTAATAGAAACAAGAGTTGTATTTGAATTTGCCAATTTCTTCGATGACTCTTTTTAAACATTGTGATTAATAGAAACAAGAGTTGTATTTGAATGTCCAACCTTTTGTAACTTTAACAATCCAAGGTTGATTAATAGAAACAAGAGTTGTATTTGAATTATGGTTGATACTTTAAATTCTTTATTGTCTTCTGATGATTAATAGAAACAAGAGTTGTATTTGAATTGCGAAGATTACTCCTAGACAGCAAAAAATAATAGAGATTAATAGAAACAAGAGTTGTATTTGAATTATTGTATGCACGAAATAGAAAAGGGCTTGTTTTTTGATTAATAGCAATATATTTGAATTTTGTAATTAGTTGTGTTAAAATTTTTTGACGTTGAAGATTAATAGCCACATAAAATATATTTGAATGATAAAAGGAGGTAATATATATTGGTCGATATATGGGAAGTATTATTTTGGGGGTTAATTTTAGCTTTTATTCCTGCCTTGATTGCTAGTAATAAAGGTCGTTCATTTGTTTTATGGTATATTTATGGATTTTTTTGTTTTTATAGTTGCTCTTGTACATTCTCTTTGTATTAGTAAAAAAGATGATGTATTAGTAAAAAAAGATGATAGTTTGAAAAAATGCCCTTATTGTGCAGAAGTAATAAAAAAAAGAAGCGATAGTTTGTAGATATTGCGGAAGAGATTTACCACCTATAAAAGAGGAAAAAAATGAGGATGATTATGAACCGTCTGATTATATTAAAAGTATAATAGCAAGTAGAGAAAAATATAAATAATTTATATTTTGATAGTTTTTTTATTAAGGTACCGTTTAATATCATCTTGGATTAATTAATAGAAACAAGAGTTGTATTTATAAAAAAACTTATTGACAGTGGATATAGTTTGTGATATATTAAGTTACGTTGTATTTGAGATGCAACGTATTCCACAAGAAGAAGTCACCACTTCTCACCTTATGGCGTGCTAGTCACTAGGGTTACTAATTAAAACAAAAACGTTTAACGTATATTTTAATTTGTAATATCAGAGGGTGACGTGCGTCATCCTCTTTTTTGTGTATATAATAAAAATAATATATAAATAATGAGGTGTTTTCTATTAGTAAAGAAACTTTAAGAATTAATGGCGAAATCCGCGCTAGAGAAGTTCGTGTGACAGATGCTCAGGGAGAACAGCTTGGTATTATGTCTACAAGAGATGCTCTTCGTAAAGCAGAAGAAGCTCATTTAGACTTAGTAGAAGTTGCTCCAAAAGCAAAACCACCTGTTTGCCGAATCATGGATTTCGGAAAATATCGCTATGAACAACAAAAACGTGAAAAAGAAGCGAAGAAAAAACAGAAGGTTATCAGTGTAAAAGAAGTAAAACTTCGTCCTGGTATTGAAACACACGATTTTAACTTCAAAGTTAAAAATGCTATGCGTTTTATTGCTGAAGGCAATAAAGTAAAAGCTACAATCATGTTCCGTGGCCGTGAGCTTTCTCATCCAGAAATGGGTAAAGAGCTTTTATTAAAGGTCGCTGAAGCAATGCAAGAAGCTGTTACTGTTGAACGCGAACCTAAACTTGAAGGTAAAAATATGATTATGATTTTAGCACCTAAAGTGCAAACTAAAGGAGGAAACACTAATGCCAAAAATTAAAACTCGCAGAGCTGCAGCTAAACGTTTTACAGCTACTGGTTCTGGTGAATTCAAACGTAATAAAGCTTTCAAAAGCCACATTTTAGAAAAGAAATCACCAAAACGTAAACGTAATTTACGTAAAGCAGCTATCATCACTGCTGCTGATCATAAACGTGTAAGCAAAATGCTTCCATACGCTTAATTAATCATTTATTGTTGAAATTTAGGAGGGTAAATAATGCCAAGAGTAAAAAGTGGCGTAACCGCTCATGCACGTCATAAAAAAATCTTAAAATTAGCTAAAGGTTATAGAGGAGCTAGAAGCAAACAGTTCAAAAAAGCTAACGAACTCGTTATGAAAGCTCTTTACTATGCACGTAGAGACCGTCGTGCGAAAAAAGGTGAATTCCGTAAACTTTGGATCGCTCGTATCAATGCTGCTACTCGTGCAAACGGTATGTCCTACAGCCGTTTCATCTGCGGTTTAACAAAAGCTGGTGTTCAGGTTAACCGTAAAATGTTAGCTGACGTTGCTATCAACGATGCAGCTGCATTTGCTAAACTTGTTGAAGTTGCAAAAAGCAATCTCTAATATAAAAAATAAAAGCTGTTTCTAATTTCAGATTAGAGACAGCTTTTTTGTTTGTTTAAATTTGTATGAAACTGACTAAACAAGTATACATTGTTTAAATATGTCAAATACTGTATAATAAATAAGAATGAATTTTATTTAAAGATAAATAAAAGTATTTAGGAGGATTATAAATGGCATTAGTTAATGAAAATTATCTAAAATTACAAGGTAGTTACCTTTTTGCTGAAATTGCACATCGTGTGCAGAAATTCAAAGCTGAAAATCCAGAAGCTGAAGTTATTAGCTTAGGTATCGGTGACGTTACATTACCATTACCACAAGTTAGTATCGAAGCTATGCATAAAGCTGTTGATGAAATGGCTAATAAAGAAACTTTCCGTGGTTATGGCCCTGAACAAGGTTATGCATTTTTACGTGAAAAAATTCGTGATGTAATTTATAAATCTCGTGGTGTAGATATCGAAACTGATGAAATTTTTGTCAGCGATGGTGCAAAATCTGACTGCGGTAATATCCAAGAAATTTTTGGCGTAGATAATACTATTGCTATTACTGACCCTGTATATCCTGTATATCTCGATACAAATATCATGGCTGGTCGTACAGGTCTTGTAAAAGAAGATGGAACTTTTGAAGGTGTAGTATATATGCCATGTACTGCTGAAAATAACTTCACTCCAGAACTTCCAAAACAGCATGTAGACATGATTTATTTATGTAGCCCTAATAACCCAACTGGTACTACTTTATCCCGTGATGAATTAGCTAAATGGGTTAAATATGCTAAAGAAAATAAATCTATCATTTTATATGATGCAGCATATTCTTACTATATTACAGAAGAAGATGTACCTCATACAATTTATGAAATTGAAGGAGCAAAAGAAGTAGCTATTGAATTCCGTTCCTTCTCTAAAACAGCAGGTTTCACTGGTACTCGTTGCGGTTATATTGTATTACCAAAAGCTGTTAAAGGTTATACAAAAGATGGTAAAGAGCAAGCTTTAAATCCTCTTTGGAATCGCCGTCATACAACTAAATTCAATGGTACACCTTATATTATTCAGCGTGGTGCAGAAGCTGTACTTACTGAAGAAGGACAAAAACAAGTAAAAGAAATGGTTGGCTATTACATGGAAAATGCAAAAATTATCCGTGAAGGTTTAGCAAGCCTTGGTCTTACTGTTTTCGGTGGTGTAAACTCCCCATATGTATGGCTCAAAGTTCCAGCAGGTATGACTTCTTGGGATTTCTTCGATAAACTTCTTCATGAAGCAAATATCGTAGGTACTCCAGGTTCTGGTTTTGGCCCATCTGGCGAAAATTATTTCCGTCTTACTGCATTTGGTAGCCGTGAAAATACATTAAAAGCTGTAGAACGTATTAAAACACAGTTAAAATTATAATGTAAATTTAAATATAAAAATGACCTTTAATAGTTATTTATGTCAACTGTTAAAGGTCATTTTGTCTTAATATAATAAAGTAAAAATTTATAGTATCGGAGTTCTTATGGAAATAAAAGAAGTTAAAGATAACAAAAAACAATTTCTTTCATTATTATTGTTGGCAGATGAACAAGAAAATATGGTTGATAAATATATTGATAGAGGCATAATGTATGTATTAGATGATGAAGGAATAATAAAAGCAGAATGTATTATAACAGATGAACAAAATGGTGTATTGGAAATAAAAAATCTAGCTGTAAAACCTGAATATCAAAGAAACGGTTATGGTAAAGTAATGATAGATTTTATTATCAAAAATTATAAAGAAAAATATTCTATATTACAAGTTGGAACAGGAGATAGTACATTAACTATTCCTTTTTATGAGCAATGTGGATTTATTCGTTCACATTACATAATTTTTTTATAGATAATTATGAACAACCAATATATGAAGATGGCATTCAATTAATAGATATGATATATTTACAAAGAAAATTAAAATAAATTTACAGTAAAGTAATAAATTATGAAAAATAATAGTAAAATATTTTTTATGTTAGTAATTTTGTCAGTAGCTATAAGCTGTTAGTAAGAATAAAACCATGATTATGAATTTAGCACCATTATTTGTAATGTGTTAAAAGCTTTAAAATCATGGTTTTGTTCTTTTTAAGAAAGAATTGGTAATTGAACTGCACCCCAAAAGTTGGACAAAAAACAACTTTTGAGGTGCAGTTTTTTTATGACTAAATACTCAAATGAATTTAAAGTTAAAGCAATTAAAATGGTTTTAAAAGGAGATTCTATTTCTCATG
>ENA-OQER01001375-OQER01001375.1-human-gut-metagenome-genome-assembly--contig:-NODE-1375-length-11817-cov-13.318135_pt1 | contig 11817 bp, 15 predicted proteins | sample MGYA00242797_ERZ504639 | MGnify/ENA primary metagenome ERZ504639 (study PRJEB26092, sample SAMD00036306) | human gut metagenome | host: Homo sapiens | study: EMG produced TPA metagenomics assembly of...
ACGAATGGTTTGTTTGCCAGGATCATTGGCAAAATTAGTGCACTTACCATTCTGCAATACGTAAACTTCATTAACGACAAGCCCATTGCAGAATTAAGTATGCACTAAATTAATTCCGCCAACAGGTTCTTAAAAGTAAAAATAATGGCAAAAAAATGGGCCACCGCCGTGACCCCATGTTGTTAACCTTAAATCTAATACTATGAAAAACACATTGCAAATATAAAAATATAATATGTAATTTGCAAGTATCCATCCGTTTATTTAATTTCTTTTAACCATTCTCCTTGTTTAAACGATCCAAATTTAACAACCCTTCAACGTCAAACTTTCAGAAGGTGGAGCGCTCTTTACCGAGCACCCCCTACCCTATAATGGTAAACTTGGCAAACTTGAGAAGAAGCTGCTTCGTCCCGGAATTGACAAACTGGACAGTGGCCTTGGCATTCTCGCCCGAGCCCTCCAGCTTAAGAACCGTTCCTACGCCAAAACGCTGATGCTCTATTTTGGTTCCTTCTACCAGTCTGCCAGAACCTGCCGAAGAGGTAGAAGAACCAAAGGCTGAACCACTCGAAGAAGAGGAAGAATCCATTATACGACGTGCAGTTTCCAGTCCTCTTACCGACTTGAATCTACTGTCTAAACCAGAACCTGACCTACCCGATGTTCTGAAATCATCACGACTGGAACTTCTGAAATCATCACGACCAGAAGTCCGATAGCCACCCCTTCCGTTTGTTCTGAAATCATCCTCGCCGTCAGAATAATCCTTTCTGTCGGGCTTGAATTGCGAGGAGATGGAATGGTTGTCCCAGGGCATTCTTCCACCATAGCCGCCATTTCCATAACCGCCTCTTCCATAGCCACTACTTCCGAAACCATTGTCGTCGTGAGGCATTTCAGAATCCTCCTGAATAAACGCAGAATCTATCTCCTTGATGAAACGGCTGGGATTGCCAAACTCCATCTTACCATAACGGAAACGGTTTTTCGCACTCGTGAGAACACAATGTTTCTCGGCTCGCGTAATGGCAACATAAAGCAGACGGCGCTCCTCCTCCAACTCACGGAGCGTGGAGACAATGGCACTTGGGAAGATGTTCTCCTCCAAACCTACCACAAAGACCGTAGGGAACTCAAGTCCCTTGGAGGCATGAACGGTCATGAGCGACACACGGGGCTCGTCGTCATCGCCCTTGCTGTCGAGATCGGTCAACAACGCAACGCCCTGCAGATAATCCGTAAGATAAGCCTCCTGCTCACGTCCCTCCTCGCGACATTCCTCCACAAAACTCTGCATTCCTCCCAACAGCTCTTCCAGGTTCTCCTGACGGGCCAAATCCTCAGGATCACGGCTTCCCGATTTATAAATATCAGCACTAATACCACTCTCCTTGACGATGGTGTCGCCCAGGTCGAAGGCGTTCATGCTCGCCGACTTCTCCACAAAACCGCTGATCATCAACCGGAAACTCTCCAACTTGGCAAGCGTTCCCTTGTTGACTCCCAAACCATAATGCTCGGGCGAGGAAATAACCTGCCAGAAGCTCACATGATTGTCGAGCGCACAGGCAGCAATCTTTGCCAGGGTTGTATTGCCGATTCCTCGAGCAGGATAGTTGATAATACGCTTGAAAGCCTCCTCGTCGTCGGGATTCGCCACGAGACGGAAGTAAGCGATGACATCCTTGACCTCCTTGCGCTGGAAGAAGCTGAGTCCACCATAGATGCGATAAGGAATGCCCTGTTTTCTGAACTCTTCCTCGAAGCTTCGGCTCTGGGCATTGGTACGGTAAAGGATGGCGAAATCGCTGTACTGGCAATCGTCCTGACGCTTGATGCGCTTGATCTCGCGACACACGATCAGGGCCTCTTCCTTGTCGCTGTAGGCTGGTTTGTAAATCAGGCGCTCTCCCTTGTCGTTCTTGCTGTAAACGTTCTTCGGAATCTGATTGTTGTTGTGCTTGATCAGGCTGTTTGCCGCCTCCACAATGTACTGCGTGCTGCGATAGTTCTGCTCCAGCTTGAAGAGTCTGGCTCCCTTGAACCGACTCTGAAAACTGAGAATATTGTCGATATTGGCGCCACGAAAACTATAGATGCTCTGCGAGTCGTCGCCCACGGCACAAACCCGCTCCTTCTCCTTGCACAACTGCATCACGATGCGCATCTGGGCGTGGTTGGTGTCCTGATACTCGTCAACCAAGAGGAAGTCGAACCTGTCGGCATATTTCTTCCTGATGTCCTCATGCTCCTGAAAGAGCTTAAAGGTAAGAGTCAGCAGATCGTCGAAATCCATGGCGTTGGCCTGTTGGCAACGCTGCACATAGGTAATGAAAATATCTCCCACACGTGGCATTTTGGCACGCTGGTCGGCTTGATACAATTCCTTGTCGCGGGCGTAGTTCTCCGCACTCATCAGGTTGTTCTTAGCCATAGAGATGCGGCTGTGGACGGAGGCAGGCTTGTAGACCTTCTCGTCGAGTCCCATCTCCTTGACGATGGTCTTGATGAGCGAGCGCGAGTCGCTCTCGTCGTAGATGGTAAAGTTGTTGGTGAAACCTATGTGCTGAGCCTCGGCTCTGAGAATGCGAGAGAAAATGCTGTGGAAAGTTCCCATATAGAGATGCTGCGCCAATTCCTGTCCCACGAGTTTGCCGATGCGTTCTTTCATCTCTCGTGCAGCCTTGTTGGTAAAGGTGAGCGCCATGATGCTCCAGGGTTTCACTCCCTGTTGCAAGAGGTAAGCGATCTTATAGGTAAGCACACGGGTCTTTCCCGAACCTGCACCGGCAATCACAAGCGAAGGTCCGTCAATATATTCCACAGCCTTGCGCTGCGATTCGTTCAGGTCGTTCAATAAATCCATTCTTTTAATGTTTACTACTCATTATTTATATCCTCCACAGCAGTATTGGGGTCAAGGTCTTCTCCCTCCTTCGGAAAGGCGGGAATGAAACGCATTTCGTGCTCTATCTGCCTCTGTCGCTTGCGCATGTAGCGGCTGGGATGCTCCGAGTTGAACTTGCGGGGATTGGGGAGAGTGGCGGCAATCAGGGCGCACTCACTACGGAAGAGGTCGTTCGCGTCCTTGTCGAAATGGTATTCAGCCACAGCGTCCACACCATAAATACCGTCGCCCATCTCGATGCTGTTGAGGTAAACCTCCATGATGCGCTGCTTGCTCCACATCATCTCTATGAGGAAGGTGAAGTAAGCCTCGAATCCCTTTCGGGTCCACGAGCGACCGGGCCACAGGAAGACATTCTTTGCCGTCTGCTGACTGATGGTACTGGCTCCATGCACCTTTCCGCCACGGGCATTGTTGCGGGCAGCATTCTCTATGGCGTTGAAGTCGAAACCATGATGTTTCAGAAAACGGGAGTCCTCGCTTGCCATGACCGCCACGGGCATGTGGGGCGAAATCTTGTCCATCGAAACCCAATGATGATGCAGGGTAACACTCTCGCCTTCAGCCACTTGCTGAAAGCACCTTATCACCATCAGGGGCGTGATGTAGACCGGGATGAAACGATAGGCCACAACAGCAAGAATGGTGGTACTGAAAAACAGCACCACCACCCATTTCAATATTTTCTTTATTTTCTTTAGAATCATCGTAATGATTACTCATGTGGACCGGGGAGCACGAAGAATGCGTCCACGGCCCGTTGGATTCAGTTCATTAGTTCAAAGTACCGTTGTTGGCCTTGTCAACCATAGCCTGGCTTGCATAGAGGTAAACCTCCACACGGCGGTTGGCCTGCTGACCAGCCTTGGTGCTGTTGTCGCCTACAGGGTTGCTTGAGCCGTAACCAGCCACGTTCTTGAACTGGCTTGCCTTCACACCACAAGAGGTGAGATAATTGTAAACAGCCTTGGCACGGTTCTCACTCAGAGGCAGGTTGATTCCGTCGTTACCAGTTGAGTCAGTATAACCCTGGATGTCAACCTGGCAATCAGTATTGTTCTTCAATACCTGAGAGAACTTGGCAAGGTCGTTCTTGGCGTTGGCGTTGAGGTCGAACTTATTGATCTTGAAAAGGATTCCTGAATCAAAGGTCACCTTGACAGCAGCCAGTCCGTTGGCGTCGGTCACCTGCTCCACCTTGGCGTTCTCCACCTGCTTGGCCTGCTCAGCCACCTTGTCCATGTGTTTGCCAATCAGAGTTCCGGCTCCACCACCTACAGCAGCACCAATGGCAGCACCCACGAGGCACCGGTTCCACGATGACTGTTGTTGAGCAGTCCTCCAACGATAGCTCCCAGAGCCGCACCCGAACCAGCACCTATGGCTGCACCCGTGCCCGTCTTAGTCTGACAACTACCCAAAACCAGCAGCATAGAAAGGGCTGCTACCTGAAATTTCATCTTTTTCATACTCTTTTCTCCTATATATTTCGTTAATTTAAATGCAAAGATAACTCTTTTTTCTCCAACATGGAGTCTTTTCTAATATTTTTTTGTAATTTTGCATGCAATTTAAGGCTATTTGCAAAAAGAGCCAAGGGAAAACTCCTACTATAGTGGGAGGGAATCCCTAAAACTCTTGTTTCTCAGGAGATTTTCTGAGATAACATTCGAAAAAAAAATACATAAACTAAAAATAAATATGGCTAAAGAACTAAAGAATTTGACCAAGCGTGCCGAGAACTACAGCCAGTGGTATAACGACTTGGTAATGAAAGCCGACCTCGCTGAACTGTCTCCAGTACGCGGTTGTATGATCATCAAACCATACGGCTACGCCATCTGGGAGAAGATGCAGCAAGAGCTCGACAAGATGTTTAAGAAGACAGGTGTACAGAACGCATATTTCCCTATGCTCATCCCAAAGAGTTTCTTCTCGCGTGAGGCTGAGCACGTGGCAGGCTTCGCCAAGGAGTGCGCCGTGGTGACCCACTATCGTCTCAAGGCTTCGGAAGACGGCAAGAGCGTTGACGTCGACCCAGCAGCCAAGCTCGACGAAGAGCTGATCATCCGTCCTACTTCCGAGACCATCATCTGGAACACCTACAAAAACTGGATCCATTCATGGCGCGACTCCCTATCCTTTGCAACCAGTGGTGCAACGTGATGCGCTGGGAGATGCGTACCCGTCCTTTCCTCCGCACCTCAGAGTTCCTCTGGCAGGAAGGCCACACAGCCCACGCCACGAAGGAAGAGGCCGAGGCCAAGGCTCAGGAGATGCTGAAGGTCTACGCCGACTTCGCCGAGAACTACATGGGCGTCCCTGTTCTCCAGGGTGTGAAGAGCGAGACCGAACGCTTCGCCGGTGCCCTCAACACTTACACCATCGAAGCGATGATGCAGGACGCAAGGCCCTTCAGAGCGGTACTTCCCACTTCCTGGGTCAGAACTTCGCCAAGAGTTTCGACGTCACCTATCTTAATAAGGAGAACAAGCCCGAGTACGTATGGGCTACTTCATGGGGTGTCTCTACCCGTCTGATGGGTGCGCTCATCATGGTCCACAGCGACGACAACGGTCTCGTACTGCCTCCAAAGCTGGCTCCTGTCCAGGTGGTCATCATTCCTATCAACAAGGGCGATGAGCAGTTGCAGCAGATCACAGCCAAGCTGCAGCCCGTCATCGACCAGCTGCGCGAGTTGGGCATCAGTGTGAAGTACGACGACTCCGACAACAAGCGTCCTGGCTTCAAGTTTGCCGACTACGAGCTCAAGGGAGTTCCTGTACGCCTCGTCATGGGTGGCCGCGACCTGGAAAACAACACCATCGAGATCATGCGTCGTGACACCTTGGAGAAAGAGTCTGTCAGCTTCGACGGTATCGTGGAGCGCGTGAAGGAAATGCTCGACGACATTCAGCACAACATCTTCGAGAAAGCACGCAGCTATCGCGACGCTCATGTCTACGAGTGCGACAACTACGAGGAGTTCAAGGAGCGTGTCAAGGACGGCGGCTTCTTCCTCTGCCATTGGGACGGTACTGCCGAGACCGAGGCTAAGATCAAGGAGGAGACTCAGGCCACTATCCGTTGCGTGCCTTTCGCCTACGAGCAGACTCCTGGTGTCGACATGGTAAGCGGCAAGCCTGCCGTGGCTCGTGTCATCATCGCTCGTAGCTACTAAACATAGTAGATTCGTAAAACGTTTTTTTAACCATACAGAAGTTAAAGAAGCTCTGCAATGCTTCTTTAACTTCTTTCATTTTTGTCAAGCTTATGAATATTGTTATCATGGATGGCTACGCCTCAAATCCAGGCGACCTCAACTGGGATGCACTCAAGCAACTGGGTGATGTGACTGTCTACCCCCGCACATCCGATGCCGAAAAGGTGGAACGTGCCAAAGACGCCGACATCATCCTCATCAACAAAGTACAGATGGATGCAGAGACCATCGCACAGTTGCCCCGACTCAAATACATCGGCGTACAGGCCACAGGCTTCAACGTGGTCGACATCCAGGCAGCCAAAGAACGCGGCATTGTCGTAACCAACATTCCTGCCTACAGCACCGACAGCGTGGCGCAGATGACCTTCGCCCTCATCCTCGCCATTACCAACCGTGTGGAACATTACACGCAGGAAAACCGCAACGACCGTTGGACCTACAACAAAGACTTCTGCTACTGGGACACTCCCCTCATGGAACTGGCAGGCAAGAAGATGGGCATCATGGGATTGGGCAACATTGGTATAAAGGTGGCCACCATCGCACGCGACATGGGAATGGACGTATGCGCCTGCACCAGCAAGAACGCCACCGACCTGCCCGAATGGATCACCAAGGTAAGCCGTGACGGACTGCTGGCTACTTCCGACATTCTCTCGCTCCACTGCCCTCTCAACGACGACACTTATCATCTCATCAACGACGAGAGCATCAAGAAGATGAAGCCATCTGCCATCCTCATCAATACCGGCCGCGTCCGCTGGTCGACGAGGAGGCTGTGGCAAAGGCGCTTCACGAGGGAAGGCTTGCCGCCTATGGTGCCGACGTGATGAGTCAGGAGCCACCTCGTCAGGACAATCCCCTGTTCCGTGAGCCCAACGCCTTCATCACTCCACACATCGCATGGGCAACGCTCGAAGCCCGCACCCGTCTCAACAAGCAAGTGGCTGCCAACGTCAAGGCATTCATCGAAGGACACCCCATCAACGTGGTGAACAAATAAGACTCAGGAGGAATAGGCTTCAACTGCTTACGAAGCCGCTTTCATTGCTCTATGAAATAGGCTTCATTGACTATCGAAGCCGCTTTCATTTAGAGCCTTTACTATTCAAAGTTTTCAATAGGGTGCTGAGTAGTTATGGTACGGGAGTTAAGTTTAATATAAACAAAAGAAAGTGGAACTGTCCTCACGGATAGCTCCACTTTCTTTGTTTATACGAAGTCAGAAATGGAGAAGTCAGAGAAGTCAGGGTATTCAAAAAGGCAAATATTCTGTATGTCAGACAAAATATTTTGAATCTACTAAATCCTTATACCGCTTTAGTTCTATCCTTCAAAATCGCAACCATATTGTCGCTCGCCCATCCTATCAGATCATTCATGATAGGAATCAGAGATTCTGCTCGAGAGGTAAGCGAATACTCCACTCTTGGGGGAACCTCGGCATAAACCTTTCTGTTTATGTAGCCATCCGTCTCCAGAGTCTTCAAGGTGCTGGTGAGCATCTTTTGCGAAATATCCGGAATGAGCTTGCGGAGGACGTTGAAGCGGAGCGGCTCCTCCTTGTGGACATTCAGCGTGTAAATAACGAGCAATGACCATTTGTCACTAATGCGAGCCAGTACATTGCGAATCGGACAATCCTGGAAGACCATTTCCTTTATCATTCTTGACATAATCTCTATTCTTACCTTATTAATAATCTACTTTTTCTTTTCCATTTCTACAGCAATAACTATCTCATTATCTGCAATAGGCTACAAAAGTAACCAATATTCCGAAAGTAACCAAATATCCAAAGTTAATCTGAGTTAACGCCTGATTTTTCTTCCTCCCATTCCATCGCAATAGTTACCTCCGGGTAACTATCCCACCCAAAGTGCCTTCTTGCGGGAACGTTTTTTTTGTAGTACCTTTGCACCGCAATCCAAAAATATGAACATTTAAATAATTGAACAAGATGAAAGAAACAAAGACTATTGCAAAGGCTGCCAACTTTACAGCCGTTGATTTTGGTAAAATGAGTGATATCAAGGATTACACCTTGCAGTTGGGTCCTGAGATTAAGATTCCCGGAAAGATATTCGGAGGTCAGAGCGTGAACGCTACTGGTGGCGAGTTCTCATTCCAAAGTTTTGCTCCTGGCACAGAAACTGGCTTCCTTCATACTCACAAGAACCACGAGGAATTGTATTTCTTCCTGAGTGGCAAGGGCGAGTTCCAGGTTGATGGCGAGGTATTCCCCATTCAGGAGGGAAGCGTGGTAAGAGTAGCTCCTTCAGGCAAGCGCTCTGTTCGCAATAATGGCACAGAGCCGCTGCTGATGCTCTGCGTGCAGTATCGTGGCGCAACCTTTACTGCTGATGATACGATTGCCGCTGATGGCATTATCCTGGACGAAAAGGTTGAGTGGTAATGAAGCATCACGACAGATAACGTGATCTGTTAGTTCGTGAAAATCAATCGGTTAGGGAATCTCCCCGATGCTTTTAGGGAAAATCATACGATGGTTTATGGTTTTCCCTTTGCTTTTTTCTGCTATTCTCTCTATCTTTGCACTACGTTAGAAGAAAGGATGCACTCGACAATTCGAAAGTAAGCTTTCATTCTGCTCGTTTGCACTTGCTTTGCATCATCAAAAAGTTGATAGCGGCAACAAGTAGCCTCTTCAATTAAAATAAATACAGTAATAACCCTTTAAAGAGAAGATAGTTATGAAACGAATCATGATGACAATCGTAGCGGCATGGATGATGATAACATCTATGAATGCTCAGAGACTGACGAATATTCAGGCTGAAGCCCGTTTTATCACAGATAAGATGGTGGTGGAACTGGGATTGAGCAAAGCTCAGCGCAACAATCTCCTGAACATCAACTTCACTTACCTGGACGGCATCCGAAGCTATCGCGACATCGATGCCAACGGCTGGCATTACCGCAACAAGCAGCTCAAGCGCATGATGAACGCCAGACAATGGAAGAAATTCAAGAACTCTTACTACTTCTATCGCCCTATCGGCTGGGAGAACCATGTGTATGTTCACCATATTTACACCAAGTATCCAAAGCATAACTGGGGACACGACAAGCGCCGCCATTGCCCTGAGTGCAACTACGGAAGACCGGGATGGCCAGGCGAAACTCATGTAACTTATGGACCAGGAAAGCCAGGCAAGCATCACAAGCATCACAAGCATCACAAGCACGACAAGAAGAAGTGGAAGCACGACAAGAAGAAATGGAAGCATGACAGAGATTGGGATGATGATGATGACGATGATGATTGAGATAATGACTGGGATTTAGACAAACATTCGATGATAAAATAGAAGAAATCCAAGCTAGAGTTCATTCTCCGGCTTGGATTTCTCGTTAAATAAAAACTAACTATGCCGACTAACTAATAACTAATCATTAATTACTAATCATTAATTACTAACAAAACGTCTTCCACAATCTGCTCATCGAGCAGGCGATTATCCGAAAGCAACTCCTTCACATCGTATCTGTCGTAGAGTCCCTTTCTGATGCCGCCCACCATCACCTTCATTTCTGAAGTGCCATAGTAAGAGGCGATGCGCTCACCGAATCCGCCATCCTTCGAGCCATCTTCCAGGGTTACCACCAACTGATGGTTTGCCTTCAGGCTATCCAGCACTTCGGCATCCACCTCATTCAGATAACGGGGATTGATGAGCGTAGCATCGATACCCTTATCAGCCAACAGGCGGACTACATTCTCGCCCTTCTGATAGAACGAACCGGCGGCGATGACTGCCACCTTCTCGCCCTGGTGCATCACCTTGTACTTTGCCTCGTAACCATACTCAGCATCAACGGTTTCAGACGCATGAACCACGCCATTGCTTGGCACACGGATGGCGATAGGCTTCTTATCCTGCCGGATGCTCCAGCTGAGCATGGCGAAATACTCCTCGCAGGTGGTTGGAGCCAGATAGATGAGCCCCGGAATGCTGCAGAGCATCGGAATATCGAAAAGGCAGATGTGGGTGATGTCGTTCATCGAATTCACTCCGCCTCCTACCACGTTGATTACGCTGGGTTGGAATTGATGCAGAGGTCTTGCGCAATCTGGTCGTAGGTACGTTGGATGAAGGTACTGTAAACGGTCCAAACCGGATGCAATCCACCCTTCGCCATTCCCGAAATCATGGCCACCGCCTGCTCTTCGGCGATTCCCATATCGATGTGCTGCTTGCCAGCCAGTTGGCGCTTATCGGCAGTAAAGCCGCCTGCGGTAGGAGTACCGGCGGTTACGGCGATGAGGGTATTATCCTGCTTCATCTCGCTGAGCATCCAGTCAGAGAATAAAGTGCCGTAATCTTCAGTCGGAGTCACCTCCGGAAGGGTTCCATCGGCATTCCTTCTTGGTCGCGAACCGTCTTCCAGATTGAAAGGCATTCCCCAATGCCAAGCCTCCTTATTGGCTACGGCTGGTGCAAATCCATGACCTTTCTCTGTGTGAATGTGAACCACGGTAGGCTTATCCGTATCCTTTACGCTCTCGAAAACCTGGATGAGTTTTTCGATGTCGTTACCCTCTTCCAGGTACTTGTATTCAAAGCCCCACGCCTTGAACCAGTTGTGCTCGCAGGTGCCGTTGCTCTCGCGCAAGGCACGCAGGTTCTTATAGATTCCACCATGATTTTCGGCGATAGACATTTCGTTGTCGTTCACCACGATGATGATGCCCGTACCGAGTTCCGAAGCCTCATCCAGTCCCTCGAAAGCCTCGCCGCCCGAAAGATCCGTCGCCGATAATGGCGATGATGTTCTCATCGGTTCCCTTTACGTCGCGCGCCTTCTGCAAACCGGTGGCAAGACTCACGGAAGTTGAAGTATGCCCCACCTCAAAGTTATCATATTCCGGACATTCGGCAGGAGAAGAATAGCCCGAAATGGCATTCATGTCGTCCACATCGCCGAGGAATCCCGCAGCTCGTCCGGTGAGCACCTTATGCGGATAGCATTGGTGGCTTACGTCAAACACGAGCTTATCCTTTGGCGCATTAAAAACGTAGTGAAGCGCCACGGTAGCCTCCACGAATCCGAGGTTCGGCCCCACATGACCGCCATGCTTGCTTACACGGTTCAGCACAGCCTGTCTGGTTTCATCAGCCACCACCTGCAGCGCCTTCAAATCCAGCTTCTTCAAGTCGGCTGGCGACTTATTTTCTCAATATACATTTTCTTATACTTATTTTTTGTACTTATAGTTATGATTATATGATGATCATCATTTCCGAGTGCAAAGATACGAAGATTCCCGAAAACACGCATTACCCAAACTACAGAAAAAATGAATGATTTTCCCTATTATGAGGACAGGCTAGCAGAAATCAGAACCGTCATACAGGATTTTATGCCCCAATCAAGGCTAATGATGAATACATCAGATTCGCTTCATCACGGGTATCACCAAGTTCTCGCCCCACACCATCTTCGTCTTCGAGATAAAAATCAACAAGCCTGCCAAGGAAGTCCTCGCCCAGATAGACGAAAAAGGTACATGGTTTCTTTCGAGGCTGACGACAGAAGACTCGTAAAGATAGGTATCAGTTTCAGTACCGAAACCAGAACGATTGAAGATTGGGAATACAGGGTTCTGGATAAAGTTCCTACACCCCAAACACCTAAAAAGCATATACATTAGAAG
>ENA-OQER01001376-OQER01001376.1-human-gut-metagenome-genome-assembly--contig:-NODE-1376-length-11809-cov-1.949581_pt1 | contig 11809 bp, 15 predicted proteins | sample MGYA00242797_ERZ504639 | MGnify/ENA primary metagenome ERZ504639 (study PRJEB26092, sample SAMD00036306) | human gut metagenome | host: Homo sapiens | study: EMG produced TPA metagenomics assembly of...
GGTAAAATACAAAATCTGATACTCCCCGGAAATTTTTCCAAACAGTTCATTGCCATGTGCCATCTTTTCTTCATCCAGATTGACAAACGGATCGTCCAGCACCAGAAACGGTTTTTCCTTCGGATACATCGCATCCACCAGTGCCAGACGCATACAGATTCCCAGCAGATCCTGATATCCGGCAGACAGCCACTTGGTTTCCCGCATCTCGCCCTGCTCTTTCATCTGCACCTCGATGTTGGCATCCACCATCCAGTCTTTTTCTTTATCCCCTGTTAGAAGCGTGTAATACTTTCCAAACCCGTTCTCGATCGGACCCAAATATCTCGCAGAAAACTGCTCCTTTGCATTCTGTAGGAACTCTCCCGTCAGACGCAGGGTTTCATATAAATGCTGTTCTTCTTCCTGTTCCTGTCTGCAGATGGAAAGCTGCTGTTCTTTTTCGTCCCGGATATCCAGCTGATCCTGCAGATCTTCGAGCTGATGATGGTACTGCTCGATGGCTTCCCGGATATCCTCGCTCCGCTCATCCACATCACGGATCATGGAATTGAGTTCGTCCAGAGAATATGGACATTTTTCCACCGCTGCCAGTTCTTTCATATTGTGTTCCTGCTCAAACAGTTCTCTCTTTTTTCTTGCCTCTGCGTATGCTTTCTGTGCGATCCGGTACTCGGTTGCTTCATCTGTAACTGGCTGATTCCTGCTGCAAGATCTTCTCCGAAATCCATTCCCGCTTCTTTTCCAAATGCAAGCAAAGAGTTCTGTTTCCGCTCAATTCCTGTCTTGCCGCATCGCTTTTTCCGGCACGGCTGCGCAGACGCTCATATTCCTGCAGCTGGCTGCGGAGTTCATACAGGCAGGTTCTGGCATCCTTTTCTCCCGGAACCATCTGATACTGCTCCAGAAAATGCTTGGTCTCCTGTTCGATGCGCGAAGCTTCTTTCGAAGCCTCTTCCATGGTTTTTTGAATTTCTTCCACCGGTCCGCGGAGCTTACGCTCCTCTTCCAGATGCTGTACCCGGAGTGCACGCACCTTTTCTTCTTCCTTTGATACCTGCACCTTGCGCACCACAAGAAGCACAATACCTGCCACTGCCGCAACCACCGATACCGCCAGAAGCGGAAGGAAAAACTTATGTACCTGTGGCAACAGAAACGACAACACACCACCAACAGCACCGATTACCAGCAGGATAATGCCGCAGATCATCATCGGAAGACGATTTTTTACCGTATAATCCGGTTCTTCCCGCTTCATTGCCATCGCTTCAAAATAGGACATTTTCGTTTCCAGCTGCGTTTTTTCCTCTTTCAGTTTTGCAAACGCTCCTGCTCTTTTTCCATTTCCGTTATTTTTTCTTCAGAAGGAATCTGGTTTTCAAACTTATCACCAAGTTCCTGCAGGCGGTTTTCTTCTTCTTCGGTCAGCCCCAGATTAAACAAAGTGGTTTTTAACACCCCAAGCATCTGTACATCCTGGTTCTGCTTTGCAAACTCCTCATCCTGCGGCACCTGTCCCGGAAATACATCCGCAAAGCATCCAGTGCCGCTTTCTTTTCCTGTTCCTCCTGTTTGGTGGCCGCATAGGCCTGCTTGATTCCTTCCCTGCGGCTCTCTTCACTCGCCACCTGCAATGCTTTTGCATACTGATCCCGAATCCCGGCCAGTTCTTTTCTCTGCTCCTGTTTTTCGGTAAGTTTTTCGGTAATCTTTTTGTAAGACGCCTCTGCCGCATCATAGCCACGCAGTTCTTCCGTTAACAGCGTGATCATATTCGTCCGCTTTTTCATGGAACCTGTTGCACGGTCCGGTGAAAGTTTATTCATCCGGTCATGGATCTTTTTCTGGGCAGTTTCAAAATTATTGATATCGTTTGTATTTTCTACAAGATTTCCCAGCTTGGCATTGATCGCATCAGTCGAGCAGCATTCGCAGTCATTTTGTGCAATAAATGCGCTCCTTTTAAACGACGCACTGTCCAGTCCGAAAATTTCACTTCCGATCTCGGAAGAAAAATCATGACATTCCAGATTGGTGGAAAGATCGTATAAATGAAAAACATCTGTTTTTTCTGTTTTTCCAAATGTACGGCTGATCCGGTACTCTTTTCCCTGATAGGAAAAATCCAGTTCGCCTCCATACGTTCCCCCCTGCCACGGGCGGAATACCACACGTTCTTTATCAAACAGCCCGGATTCTCTCTTAGAGTCAAACCCGTAAAACATCACCCGCAAAAAAGCGGCCAGTGTACTTTTTCCCCATGCATTCGGTTCGTGAAACAGATTGACCCCGTCCTGAAATTCCAGATGCAGATCCGATAGTTTTCCAAAATTGTCAATATGACAGGAACGTAATTTCATCCTATATCTCCTCCCCGGACAATGCCAAAATTCCACAGCGGATCACTTCTGCCTTCTGCTCCTGTGACAGTTCAGATCCAAGTACCATACGGATAAACTCCCCCTTTAACGAGGCATCTTTTTCATAATCACTGTAGTCGACCCGAAGGGTTGTCCGGTCTTTCACCTTTTCAAAATAAAAATAATCCGAGAACAGATTCTGCAGATACTCGCAATTGATCTCCGCATCCACTTCCACCTCACCGGTCAGTACAAATTTGACAAGGCTTCCCGACGGATACTGCGCCTGTTTTACAGCTTCTTCCATCCGCTCTGCCGCTTCTCTTGTCGTCATGACATTGCTCACATCCACTTCAAGCGTGTACAGCGTGCGGGCTGCCATCTGAACAAACTGCATCTGGGCACGGCAGGTCTGCTCGTCCACATCCAGTAAAACAAATCCTTTCGGTCCACACTCGTCAAATCCGCGTCCTTCCAGACATCCACAGTAACACCAGGTACCGCGGTTATCCAGCTTGTCCTGCATGAAGGTATGTACATGTCCCAGCGCCAGATAATCAATATTTTTATTTTTCAGCTGGTTCAGGCTGATATTCTCTGCCTGTGTGCGGCATGCATAATCTCCCGCCTGTCCGTGCATCATGACAATATTGAAATCTTCATGCCCCAGCACAAGGGAATTGTAAACGGTCGCCCGGTTGTTCTCCGAGAGCTCGATTCCGCTGATCACTATATTTCCATACCGGTAGCAGTCCATGTATCGGAAAACAAAAGCAGATTGTCCGGCACTTCCTCCAGCTTGGAAAGGAAATTGTCACTGTCATGGTTTCCTCTCAGATATAAGAAATCAATCTGGGGATGTGTACAGATCATGTCCCTTACGGTGTTGCGCGCCAATGCTGATACATTTCGTGTATCAAACAGATCTCCCGATATCATGATCAGACGCACCCCTGTCTTTTCTGCATATTCGACCATCCGTGTAAACGTACGGATGATTTCTCTTTTGCGCTCTCTTGCCTGCTCTTTTGTCAGGTTTGCTGTCATCTGGGAATCCAGATGCAGATCCGCACAATGAATGATTTTCATACATCCTCCTTATGAATTACGAACAAAACAATACTGTTTCTATCATATCATACAATAGGGAAAAGAAAAAGACCTGATGCCCTCCGGCATCAGATCTTTTATTTCGGTTTTTCTACATTTTATGCGTTTGCTTCCTGTTCCGGAAGTGCCGCAACTCCACGCATTTCAATGAGCGGTCCGCCCTTTTTCTCCACATAATCCTCTGTGATCGTCACTTTTCCGATATTGTCATCCTTTGGAATCTCATACATGATATCCAGCATGAACTCTTCAATAATGGCTCGCAGTGCACGGGCACCGACTTTCTTTTCTTTCGCCTGCTTTGCAATTGCATGCAAAGCGTCCTCCGTAAACTCCAGATCCACTTCATCCATCGCCAGAAGCTTTTTGTACTGACGTACAATCGCATTCTTCGGCTCTGTCAGAATACGCACAAGCATATCTTCCGTCAGTGCTTCCAGTGAAAACAGAATCGGCAGACGTCCCAGAAACTCCGGAATCATTCCGAATTTACGGACATCCTCCACTGTCACTTTACAGAGAAGATTTTCTTCCTTGTCGTATTTATCTTTCAGATCTGCCTTAAAGCCGATGGACGCCTCCTTGTTTAAGCGCTCCTTGATAACCTCTTCCAGTTCTGGAAAGGCACCGCCACAGATAAACAGAATATTCTTCGTATCTACCGTGGTCATCGGAACCATCGCATTTTTGCTGCTTGCTCCAACCGGAACTTCAATCTCTGCGCCTTCGAGAAGCTTTAACATTCCCTGCTGCACCGACTCTCCGCTTACATCCCGCTGATTGGCATTGCGCTTCTTTGCAATCTTGTCGATCTCATCAATGAAAATAATACCGTGCTCTGCACGCTCCACATCATTGTCAGCTGCAGCCAGAAGTTTGCTGACTACGCTTTCGATATCATCACCGATATATCCGGCTTCGGTCAGGGATGTCGCATCTGTGATTGCCAGCGGCACATCCAAAAGCCGTGCCAGTGTCTTTACCAGATACGTCTTTCCCGATCCGGTCGGTCCGATCATGAGCATATTGGACTTTTCGATTTCCACGCCGTCATTGGTGTCTTCCATCACACGTTTATAGTGATTGTAAACGGCAACGGACATCACTTTTTTGGCATGTTCCTGTCCGACAACATACTCATCCAGACGCGCCTTGATTTTGTGGGGTGCCGGAATGGAATGAATATCCAGTTCCGGTTTCGGCTGCTCATCCTTTGGTTTCTTTTTCTTTAACTTCTGTTTGTTCGGAACCGCATTCTGTAGATCCGCCAGATTGATCATACTGATATTCGGCATTTTTCCCATGTTCATATTCATGAAATCGCCCATGTTAAAGGTGCCGTTGTTCATGGTATCAAATGTTTTCTGCATACAGTCCTGACAAATGCAGATATCATTCTGGATATGTATCATCTTTCCCGCAACACTCTCCGGTCTGCGGCAGATGTAACAGACATCTTCATATTCACTTGTATTGTTTGTATCGGATGTCGTGGTATTTTCTTTATTATTCTGGTCTTCCGCCATCGTATAAACTCCTTTTTTACATATAACATTGCCGCCGCAGTAAGCGACGGCAAAATTATTATACGATATTCAGCCTGTAAAGACAAGTTTTCCCCTGTTTTTTCATTTTTCTTTAAGATTTAAAGCAGTTCCTTTAAGATTTTATTTACGATTCCCGGATTTGCCTTGCCTTTGGTTGCTTTCATCGTCTGTCCGACCAAAAATCCGATTGCTTTCTCTTTTCCGTTGTGGTAATCCTCCACCGACTGCGGATTGTCTTTGACAATCTGTTCTATCGTTGCGCGAAGTGCATCCTCATCGTTATCACTCTTTAAGCCATGCTCTTCCACATAACGCTCCGGATCAATGTCCTCATCAAAGACTTTTTCAAATACTTCCTTGGCAACGGAATTATTGATCGTTCCTGCCTCTGTCAATTCGATAATTTTTGCCAGATGCTCTGGTGAAAAACAAAGATCTTCAGCATCCATTTCCCGGTCCTTTAACAGACGCATCGTTTCTCCCATGAGCCAGTTGGAAACCTTCTTTGGTTTATTGCAAATCGCAGAAGTCGCCTCAAAGAGATCTGCCAGCTTTTTCTCCGATGTAAGAATCTGTGCATCATACTCCGGCAGACCAAACTCTGCAATATAACGGGCCAGTTTTCATCATGAGTTCCGGCTGATTGTCCCGGATCTGCTGCAGCCATTCGTCACTGACAACGATCGGTACCAGATCCGGCTCCGGGAAATAACGATAATCCTGTGCATCCTCTTTGGAACGCATCGCATAGGAATATCCCTGATCATCGTTCCAGCGGCGGGTCTCCTGTACAACCTTCTCCCCGGATTCAATCAGATCAATCTGGCGGGCTGTCTCGGCTTCAATGGCATGTGCGATTGCCTTAAACGAACCGATATTTTTCATCTCGGTACGGGTACCAAACTCTTTGGCGCCCTTTTCACGACTGATAAATTGACATCCGCACGCATGGAACCCTCCTGCATCTTGCAGTCACTGGCACCCAGGTACTGAATCGTCATACGCAGTTTCTCCAGATATGCAATGACTTCCTCTGCGGAGCGCATATCCGGCTCGGATACGATCTCGATCAGCGGTACACCAGAACGGTTGTAATCCACCAGAGATACCCCTTCCCAATCATCGTGTACTAACTTTCCGGCATCCTCTTCCATATGGATTTCATGGATACCGATGGTCTTTTTCCCGCCGGATTCCGTCTCGATCTCTACCTCTCCGTCATGGCAGATTGGCAGATAAAGCTGGGAAATCTGATAGTTCTGCGGGTTATCCGGATAGAAATAATTTTTCCGGTCAAATTTGCTGTACTGATTGATCTGACAGTTTGTTGCCAGACCAACTGCCATGGCATACTCTACCACCTTTTGTTTAAGACCGGAAGCGATCCCGGCATACCGGTACATACCGGACAGGTGTGGGTATTTGGTGCACTTCCGAATGCAGTGGAGCAGGCACAGAAGATTTTTGTCCTGGTTGCTAATTCTACATGGACTTCCAGTCCAATGACGGTTTCATATTCTTTTGACATCTCTTCTCTCCTTTCTACGCTTCTGCTGCCGGACTGTGCTGATACGTTCTTGTCTGTTCAAAACTGTAGGCCGCACGGATGATGTTTTTCTCCTTGAAACAATCCCCGATCAGCTGCAGACCGATCGGAAGTCCTTTGCTGTCCACACCGCACGGCACGGAAATTCCCGCAGACCTGCCAGATTGACCGAAACGGTATATACATCTCCAAGATACATCTTCAGCGGATCACTCAAAGATTCTCCCAGTTTCGGAGCGGTGGTCGGTGCCGCCGGTCCGAGAATCACATCATACTTTGCAAATGCCTTGTCAAATGCCTGCTTGATCAGGCTTTGGTGCGCAGTGCTTTCAGATAATAAGCATCATAATATCCGGAACTTAACACGAAAGATCCAAGCATAATACGGCGCTTTACTTCCGGTCCGAATCCTTCGGAGCGGGACTTCTTGTACATATTGTGCAGTCCCTCGTACTCTTTTGTGCGGTATCCGTATTTTACTCCATCAAAACGTGCCAGATTGGAGCTTGCCTCTGCTGCTGCAATGACATAATAAGCCGGAATCGCATACTCTACGAGACTTAAATCAAATTCCTCTACGATTGCGCCTTTTTCTTCTAACGTCTTTGCCGCTGCAAGAATGGCTTCCTTTACTTCCGGGTCCAGTCCCTCGCCCAGATAGTCACGCGGAATACCAATCTTCATTCCCTTTACATCATCCACCAGTGCCGATGTAAAATCGGTTTCTTCCCGTTTTACCGATGTGGAATCCTTCTTATCATAAGAAGTAATTGTCTCCAGAATTGTGGCACAGTCGGTCACATCCTTTGCAATCGGTCCGATCTGATCCAGAGAGGAACCGTATGCAATCAGTCCGTAACGGGAAACGGTACCATAAGTTGGTTTGATTCCGGTCACACCACAGAATGAACTTGGCTGACGGATAGATCCTCCGGTATCCGATCCGAGTGCATAGTAACATTCCTCTGCTGCCACTGCCGCACAGCTTCCACCGGAAGAACCGCCCGGTACATGTGCGGTATTCCATGGATTCTTTGTCTCCCCATAGGCAGAAGTCTCTGTGGTACTTCCCATGGCAAATTCATCCATGTTCGTCTTTCCGAGAATGACTGCGCCCGCTTTTTCCAGATTGATCACTGCTTCCGCTGTATAAGTTGGAATAAAATTATATAAAATCTTAGAACTGCAGGTCGTTAACATTCCCTTTGTACACATATTATCTTTGATGGCAACCGGAACACCTGCCAGAGGCCCGGTCAGTGTCCCGTCATCAATCATTTTCTGTACTTCTTTTGCGCGGATCATCGCAGACTCTTCATCTACGGTGACAAAGCTGTTGATATCCTTTTCCTTTGCACGAATCGCGTCAAGAGCAGCTCTTGTTGCTTCCTCAACGGTCACTTCATGCGCTTTTATTTTCTTTCCCAGCTCTACCGCTGTGAGCGATAATAAATTCATAGCTGCCCCTCCTTACTCTACCGTCTTTGGAACTACAAATGCGCGGTCGCGGCGCTCCGGTGCGTTCGCAAGTGTGTCCTCTCCACCATCGCCGTTTTCCACAACATCTTCCCGGAACACATTCTGTACCGGAAATACGTGGGACATCGGTTCCACATTGGAGGTATCCAGTTCGTTTAATTTATCAATATAATCCAGCATGCTCTCCATGTCTTTTTTCGCAGCTTCTTTTTCCGCGTCAGACAATTCCAGCTTTGCAAGAATTCCAACATATTCCATTGTCTCGTCTGAGATTACGTTTGCCATATTTTGTTCCCTTCTCCTTAATCTCTACCTTAATATGCACTTCACGCAGCTGCTGCTCGGTGACTTCGTTTGGTGCACCGCACATCAGATCCTGTGCGTTTCCGTTCATCGGGAATGCGATGACTTCACGGATATTTTCTTCGTTGCGTAAAAGCATGATCATACGGTCAACTCCAGGAGCCATACCTGCGTGTGGCGGTGCTCCGTACTGGAATGCGGTGTATAATGCACCGAACTTGTTCTTTAACACTTCTTTGTCGTAACCTGCAATCTCAAATGCTTTTTCCATGATCTGCATATCGTGGTTACGCACAGCACCGGAAGATAATTCCACACCGTTGCAGACGATATCATACTGGTAAGCCAGAATATCCAGCGGGTCCATGGTATTAAGTGCTTCTAAGCCGCCTGTGGCATGGAGAATGGATTATGGGTAAATCCGATCTTCTTTGTCTCCGGATCTTTCTCAAACATCGGGAAATCGTTGACATAACAGAAACGGTATGCATTCTTCTCGATCAGATCCAGCTTCTCACCGAGTTCGTTTCTGATCATTCCGGCGTAATATGCAGCGCGTTCTTCCTTATCTGCCATAAAGAAAATTGTATCGCCAACTTCAAGTCCTGCCAGTGTGCGGAATTCTTCCTTACAGTCATCCGGAATAAACTTGTCGATTGGTCCCTTGTAAGAGCCGTCTTCCAATACTTCCAGATATCCTAAACCACCCATGCCAAGTCCGGTTGCAAATTTAAGGAGTTTCTCGTGGAAACCTTTGGACATGTTGGCATGTACGCGGATTGCACGAACCGTTTTTCCGATGAACGGCTTGAACGTACATTTCTGGAAAAAGTCGGTCACATCGATAATACGAAGCGGGTTACGCAGATCCGGCTTATCGGAACCAAACTCCAGCATTGCCTGCTTATAACTGATAATCGGATATGGAGCCTTGGTCACAACGCTTCCTTCCGGTGCGAACTTTTCAAATACAGACGAAAGAACTTCTTCACCAACTGCAAATACATCTTCCTGTGTGGCAAAACTCATCTCAAAATCCAGCTGATAGAACTCTCCCGGTGAACGGTCGGCTCTGGCATCCTCATCACGGAAACAAGGCGCAATCTGGAAATATTTATCAAATCCGGATACCATCAGAAGCTGCTTGTACTGCTGTGGTGCCTGTGGCAGTGCATAAAATTTTCCCTTGAATTTTCTGGATGGTACGATATAATCTCTTGCACCCTCCGGCGAAGATGCGCACAGGATCGGTGTCTGTAACTCCAGAAATCCCATACTTGTCATTTTCTCACGCAGATAAGAGATCACTTTAGAACGGAAAATGATATTGTCTTTTACTTTCTGGTTTCTCAGATCCAGATACCGATATTTCAGACGTACATCTTCGTGTACCACACTCTTGCTGGTCATTACTTCAAACGGAAGCTGGGAATATACTTCTCCGAGTACCGTCACTTCCTTTGCATCCAGCTCGATGGTTCCGGTCGGGATCTTTGGATTGTAGGTTTCCTCATCTCTCTTTTCGATCAGACCTTCCACGGTAATAGCCTGCTCTTTACGGATTCCTTCTAACAGCTTTCCATCGCGGATAACAATCTGCATCACTGCATACATATCTCTTAAATCAATAAAAGATACTCCGCCATGGTCACGGATATTTTCTACCCAGCCAGCGACACGGATCGTCTTTCCGATGTCCTGCTCGCTTACCTGATTCAGTGTGACATCTCTGTAAATGTTACTCATCTTTTCTACTCCTTTTTCTGGTCCGGGGCTCCTCTTATGAAAAAAGAAAAGCCCCGGAATACTATAATTGTATTCCGGGGCGAATAATTCAGATTATCCGCGGTACCACCCGCATTGAAAAATGAGACATTCTCATCTTCCCTCTCTTACGCGTACGTGCGCTCACGTTACGAACCTACTTCCACATTCCGGTTTTTCAAAACCATCCTGCCCGTGTTCAATCCGTCTGCTCCGGCAGTGTTCCCATAATCATCTCTTTCAAACAGCGCTCTCAGTCGGTGACGCTGTATTCCTGTCGATGTCTGATGATCAGAGTCTCCATCTATGCATTTCTGTCGTACATCCCTGATGTACGTTCCTTTTGTAATCTGTTTTATCACACAATTCCAGTGATTGCAAGAAAAAATTTAAAAATACTCCTTTAGTGCTACAAGCGATTCCACTTTTTGTATATAAATTTCTCCAGTTCAGCATCCGGCTGTGTCAGATCCGGCACCATAAACACCTTACATCCTGCACTGTATGCACTGTGAATTCCATTTGGAGAATCTTCCACCGCATAGCATTCCTGTGGCTGCACATGAAGCTGGCTGCAGGCGTACAGATAAACATCCGGCGCGGTTTGCCATGGGCGACCTGCCGGGCAGAAACAATGTGGTCGAGATAGTCATACAATCCCACTCTCTTCAGCAGACTGCTGCTGCGCTCCACACCTCCTGCGGTGGCAATCGCTGTACGCACACCTTTTTGCGCAAATATTTTAACAGTTCCTCTGCTCCCGGTTTTGCCTCAATCGGTCCCTCATCAAGCACCTGATCCGTCAGTTTTCTGCGATAGGTATGCACTTTGTCATAGTCAAAATCTTCTCCATACAGCTTTTTAAAATGTTCCGGTGCATAAGGCATCCCAAGGGAACGCACGCTGTATGCCTCCTCATCGGTCATATGATATCCGAAATGCGCCATAGCCTCTTTCCATTTCGCGAAATAGTATTTTTCTGTATCCAAAAGGGTCCCGTCCAGATCAAAAATAACGGTCTGTATCATGTCTTTTTCCTCCTGTGTTTCTGTTCAAAGGCTACCCGGCGAACAAAAGCTTTCCCGACTCTATACCTCAAGAAACCGGTTCCACTCCTGCGTATCGCCGCTTCCGGTTACTTTCAGCGCGTAGGTACGGTCGTTGGTTCCGTCAATGATAAACGTATAAACACCGCTCTGTAACGTCAGTTCATATATGGTTCCCTCCAAAAGAACCTGTGCCACCTCATCATACTTTGCTTTTTCCACTTCCTCGTCCGGATACGTGTGCTTTAAATTTCCATCAGCATCGTATTCGTTGTATCCTTCCTCAACAAGCGAAATGATTTCTGCATCTGAAATCTTAAATAAAAGCTCATTGGTACGCATCATCCGGATGTCGCGGTTGCAGGAATTTTCCGGACAGATTTTTACATTGTCCAGTACCAGATGAAACATGCGCTCTGTCAGCTGGATGTCCCCAACCACAGCCTCGCCAAATTCAAAATGATTTACCTCGTTAATTGTGCTGTATTTGTATTCCATGTTGTTCTCCTGTGTTTTTATGATTCATTATCTACAATTGAATCCTGTTATTTTTCTTCCCTTTTTATCTCCACATTTCCTTCTGTGTTGAGAATTTTTTCGCACATAATTTCTCCTTGCAGTTTCTGTGCCACTTTTTCATATGCGGGCACC
>ENA-OQER01001377-OQER01001377.1-human-gut-metagenome-genome-assembly--contig:-NODE-1377-length-11808-cov-3.067460_pt1 | contig 11808 bp, 16 predicted proteins | sample MGYA00242797_ERZ504639 | MGnify/ENA primary metagenome ERZ504639 (study PRJEB26092, sample SAMD00036306) | human gut metagenome | host: Homo sapiens | study: EMG produced TPA metagenomics assembly of...
TGAACCGAATCATTGACCGCATCCCATACAGCAATCCCGATACAGCCCGCCAGATGGACGAAATCCGCACATATCTGGCAGAACTTATCCGCTTCCGGGCCTGCTGGCGGCCCCGCTCGGTGAGGGGGCTGTCGGTCATGCCGCAGATCTTGTTTTCAACGTTCCAGACGGTCTCTCCGTGGCGGGTGAAATAAAGCGTATGCATGGGTGGCTCCTTACTGGTCGTATCCCGCCTCGATCTCGCGGATGCGGGTGTAGAAAAAGTCGTTGGCAGGGGTGGGCATCCCGTACTTCTTGGCCCGCTGGCGCACCACACCGGCAAACTCCTCCACCTCGGTGGGGCGCTTTGCCAGCACATCCTGCCGCATGCTGGGCATGCCCTCGGGGTTAAAGGTGGGCATCATGCATCGATGAACTGCACATCATTGTCCGGCGGCAGGGGCACGCCCTCAAGGTTCGCCAGCCGGATGACCTCCTGCATGGCCGCGCGCATCATGTCCTGTGCTTCGCCGGCTGGCGCAGGCCGCCGTAGGGCTGATCAAAGGCGGCTGCGGCCTGATTCAGGCCGTCATTCACCATCAGCTTGTTCCACTGCTTGTAAAGGATATCCCACAGGGCTCGTTGGCAATGCCGCACTCGTCCAGATAGTCAGCCACGGCCTGCACGCGGTCGGTCATCTCGCCGCTGCACTCACCGAACTGGATCTTGCCCGCCTGATTGAACACCAGCGTGCGCCCGGTGCGGGTGGCGTCCATGCCGATGGCAACGCTCCACAGGGTGTGGCCGGGATAGGCTGCGTCAATGTGCTCCTCGCTGGTGATGCCGTTCAGCACGCTGAGGATCACGGTGTCCGGCCCTACGAACTTTGCAATGTCCTGAATGGCCTGTTCCAGCACCGTAGCCTTGACGGCCACCAGAAGCAGGTCTACCGGTTTGCCCTCGGCAGGGGTGACGTAACGGAAGCTGCACACTTCGCCGTTGCAGACGACCGGTTCGGCAGAGTAGCGGGCAATGCGGTCCTCATCGGCAATGACCTGCACGCCGGGCATTTTGCGGCCGAACAGGATGCCCAGTGCGCCCAGACCGATCAGGGCCGAGGTTTTGATCTTTTTCATAAGTTCCTCCTGCATTTTATGCTTTTTTCAGCGTTCCGTCTGCGGTCAGGACGACCGTGCTGCCCTCGTCGATGCCAAGGCGGGTGAGCTCTTTGTCCGGGTAGGCAGGGTGCGCCGCTCCCCGGCGGGATCGGCCAGCGTGACATCGCACAGCACCGGCTGACCGGCGGGCAGCTCCTCACAGCCGTACATCTGCTCTTCAATGCGCAGAACGCGGTAGGTAGTCTCCATAGCAGCTAAACTCCTTTTTGTAAATACAGCATTTTTATTATAAAGCTCTGCGCGGGGCGCGTCAACCGCATTTGGCTTGACAGTCGGCCGCCCGGCTTGATAAAATAGGAATGATTTTTGGAACAGGGGGCAGTCACATGAATATTACGGAACTGCGTTATCTGGTGGCCATCCGCAAGTGGGGCTCCGTGAGCGCGGCGGCAAAGCAGCTGTATGCGGCCCAGCCCAATGTGAGCAAGGCGCTCAAGAATCTGGAAGAGGAATACGGCATCCGCATCTTTGAGCGCTCGTCCACCGGCATGATCCCCACCGAACAGGGACGGCATTTTATCCGGCAGGCAGAGCGGGTGCTGGACGAGGTGGACCGGCTGGATCTGGATGCCCGCAGCCGGCAGAGCAGCTGTGCGGAGCTGCGGGTGGTGCTGCCCCACGCCACCTATGCTTCCTACGCGACGGTGGATTTTTTGCAGCAGATGGCAGACAGCCAGCAGCTGCGGGTGCATATCCGGGAATCCGGCTCCATGGAAGCGCTGGACCATGTACTGCGGCGGGGCTATCATCTGGCCCTGCTGCGCTACGCGGAGGAGGATGAGGATTATTACCGCCGCTACTGCGACCGTCACGGCCTGCACCGGAGCCGGTGATGGAGTTTGAATACCGGCTGCTGACCAACCGCGAAGGCCCGCTGGCAAAGTGCGAAGTGACCGACATCACCCAGCTGAACAGCTATATGGAAGTCCTGCACGGTGATTTCCAGCTGCCCGGCGGTGAGGACAGCGGCCTGCGCTGGCATACGAACCCGAACCGCCGCATCCATGTGTATGAGCGGTGCAGCCAGTTTTCTATCCTGCAGAACCTGCCCAATGCCTATATGTGGCTTCGCCCATGCCAAAGCGGGCGCTGGAACAATACCATCTGGTGCTCAGGAAATGCCCGGCCCAGCGCCAGCGCATGAAGGATGTTCTGGTCTATCCGGACAGGGGGACCTGCGCCCGGAAGAGCAGACCTTTGTGCAGCTGCTGCACAAGCAGGCGGCGCTGACCGTGAAATGACCGCCGAAACCGGTTAAGAACTGGCAAAACATCGGAATGCGGAAAAACCGGAAAGCAAAGGAATTTGGCCGACAGCCGCAGTGCTTTATGCGCTGCAGCTGTCTTTTTGTTGATAAATCGAGCGAAAAAGAGACGAAACATCGGCTAAAAAACTTTGCGGCTATATGGTCTTTGATATGCCCCCATACCAGAAGCATATTATCACTTTTATGAAAAATATGTTAACATAGACCCAGAAAGCTGGCCGGGATGAATGGAAAATATGGAAAATGCTTCCATGATTCCGGCACAAAGAAAAAGGAGGTTTCTGGTATGATCAGTTTCTTACTCTGTCTGGCGATCCTGATCGTGGGCTACTTTGTCTATGGTAAGATCGTGGACAACACCTTCGGCCCGGACGACCGTGAAACGCCTGCTGTGCGCATCAATGACGGCGTGGACTACGTTGTGATGCCCCAGTGGAAGCTGTTCCTCGTTCAGCTGCTGAACATCGCCGGCCTTGGCCCCATCTTTGGTGCCATGCAGGGCGCATTGTGGGGCCCGGTGGTCTTTTTGTGGATCACCTTCGGCACCATCTTTGCAGGCGGCGTGCACGACTACTTCTCCGGCATGATGAGCGAGCGCAACGACGGCGCTTCCATCGCCGAGATCACCGGCAAGTACTTAGGCCCTGTGATGCAGAACGTCATGCGCGTGTTCTCGGTGGTGCTGCTCATCATGGTGGGTACTGTGTTCGCGGTGGGTCCCGCAGGCCTGATCGTGGAGCTGTGCAGTCAGAGCGGCGCTTCCGGCGTGCTCACCTCGCTGCTGTTCTGGCTCATCATTATTCTGGTGTACTACTTTATTGCAACCTTTATCTCCATTGATGCCGTCATTGGCAAGATCTACCCCATCTTTGGCATCTGCCTGATCATCATGGCCATCGGTGTCATCTTCGGTATCTTCACCAATCCCGCCTACACCATCCCGGAGATCTGGGATCACTTTGGCAGCATGCATCCGTCGGGCACTCCCATCTGGAGCTTCATGTTCATCACGGTGGCCTGCGGTGCGATCTCCGGCTTCCACTCCACCCAGTCGCCTCTGATGGCTCGCTGCATGAAGAGTGAGAAGCAGGGCCACTTCGTGTTCTACGGCGCAATGGTCTGCGAGGGCGTTATCGCTCTGATCTGGGCCGCTGCTGGCTGCAGCCTGTACGAGGTGACCGGCGGCCTGAACACCGGTCTGGCCGAAGCACTGGCCATGGGCCAGTCCAAGGCTATTTATGATGTCTGCTCCAAGACCATGGGCGGCGTGGGCATCGCACTGGCAATGTCGGCGTTGTGGTGTGCCCCATCACCTCCGGCGATACCGCGTTCCGTTCCGCTCGTCTGACTCTGGCCGACTGGTTCAAGATCGATCAGGACAGCTACGCAAACCGCCTGAAGCTCTGTGTTCCTGTGCTGGGCGTTGGTGCTTTCCTGGGCATCGGCAACGCACTGGCTTCATCAACTACACCGTGATCTGGCGCTACTTCAGCTGGACCAACCAGACGCTGGCCATGATCGTTCTGTGGGCTGCATCCATGTACCTGTTCAAGGAGAAGAAGAACTACTGGATCACCGCTGTGCCCGCTACCTTCATGAGCGCGGTCTCTTCCACCTACTTCATTCTGGCTCCCGAATGCCTGGGCGGCCTGCTGAACGCCAAGACCGCAGAAGGCGCAACCATCTACAACACCGCCGTTGCATACCCCATCGGCATCATCTTTGCCATTGCAATGCTGGCAGTCTTCCTCCACGCAACGAAGAAGGCAGCCAGAAGGCATGACACGATATATACAAAGATATATACAAATGATCTGCTGAATAAGGCACCCTCCGCTGAAATGGCTCGGCGGAGGGTGCCTTGTATTTTGCGGCGTTTCAGGCAAAGAAATCACGATTTGCGGAGAAAATTGAAAACGATTGAGCAACTTGCACAAAAGCAGGCCAGAAAGTTTGGCAGCAGCGGCTTTGACCGGTTCCGGGAAAGGTCTTTGCCGGGGAATTAAGAAAATTTGTCGTGAACGCGATAAAAATTCTTTGCGGGTATTCCGCGGAAGCATCTTGCCATATACTTTTTGATATGGGAACCATACCAGAAAAATATTAACTGCTTTATGAAAAAAGTGTTAACATGAAGCCAGAGATTGGTCAGAGCCGCAGCTGGGCACGCAAAATGCTGGCTGTGGTTTGAATCAAAAAGGAGGTTTCTGGTATGATTAGTTTCTTACTCTGTCTGGCGCTCTTGATCATCGGCTACTTTGTCTATGGCAAGATCGTTGACAACACGTTCGGACCGGACGACCGCGAAACTCCTGCTGTGCGCATCAACGACGGCGTTGACTACGTTGTGATGCCCCAGTGGAAGCTGTTCCTCGTCCAGCTGCTGAACATTGCAGGTCTGGGCCCCATCTTTGGTGCACTGCAGGGTGCTCTGTGGGGTCCCGTGGTGTTCCTGTGGATCACCTTCGGCACCATCTTTGCAGGTGGTGTGCATGACTACTTCTCCGGTATGATGAGCGAGCGCAACGATGGCGCATCCATCGCTGAGGTCACCGGCAGATACCTCGGACCTGTCATGCAGAACATCATGCGTGTGTTCTCTGTTGTGCTGCTGATCATGGTTGGTACCGTGTTCGCAGTGGGCCCCGCAGGCCTGATCGTTACCCTGTGCAAGAACAGCGGCATGTCCGGTCTGCTGACCACCACCCTGTTCTGGCTGATCATCATTCTGGTGTACTACTTCATCGCAACCTTTATTTCCATTGATGCCATCATCGGTAAGATCTACCCCGTGTTCGGCATCTGCCTGATCATCATGGCTGTGGGCGTTGTCTTCGGCATCTTTACCAACCCCGCCTACACCATCCCCGAGATCTGGGCAAACTTCGGCAACATGCATCCGTCGGGCACTCCTATCTGGAGCTTCATGTTCATCACCGTTGCCTGCGGCGCTATCTCCGGTTTCCACTCCACCCAGTCGCCTCTGATGGCTCGCTGCATGAAGAGTGAGAAGCAGGGCCACTTCGTGTTCTACGGCGCAATGGTCTGCGAGGGCGTCATCGCTCTGATCTGGGCCGCTGCCGGCTGCGCACTGTACACCATCACCGACGGCAAGATGGCTGGTCTGGCCGAGGCTCTGGCTGCTGGTCAGTCTGCTGCCATCTACGACGTGTGTGCAAAGACCATGGGCGGCGTTGGCATTGCTCTGGCAATGATCGGCGTTGTCATCTGCCCCATCACCTCCGGCGATACCGCGTTCCGTTCCGCTCGTCTGACTCTGGCCGACTGGCTCAAGATCGATCAGGACAGCTACGCAAACCGCCTGAAGCTCTGTGTCCCCGTTCTGGCGTTGGTGCTTTCCTGGGCATCGGCAACGCACTGGCTTCATCAACTACACCGTGATCTGGCGCTACTTCAGCTGGACCAACCAGACGCTGGCTATGATCGTTCTGTGGGCTGCATCCATGTACCTGTTCAAGGAGAAGAAGAACTACTGGATCACCGCTGTGCCCGCTACCTTCATGAGCGCTGTGTCCTGCACCTACTTCGTGCTGGCACCTGAGTGCCTGGGCAAGATGATCAATACTTACGCAGACGGCAAGCTGGTCGCTTACAACACTGCCGTTGCATACCCCATCGGCATCATCTTTGCAATCGCCATGCTGGCACTCTTCATCCATGCCACCAAGAAGCACACCGCTTCTCAGAAGGCATAAGGATGTCTGCCGCACCGCATAAGCCTTAAACTCTGACACCCCCGCCGCTGCACCCCGCAGTGACGGGGGTGTTTTGACATAACAGACAAACCTTTTGTGCAAATCTTAGCAGCAGAAGGGGTTGCATTTTGAGGGCTGCAGTGCGAAAATAGAACCGGTGATTTTATTTGGAATGGCTGCAGCATCTGCGGCTGGACCGGAAACTAACAGTAAAGAAGGGAACTTCCATGATCTTCAACCTGCACAGCTGGGTATGGCAAAGCTTGATAAACAGGAGCTGGTGGAGGACAGAAAGTCCTGCAAAAAGATCGGCCCTGCGGCGTGGCAAAAAGGCGCTGTACCTCAACAGCTTTTACATCGATCGCCGCTATTATCTGCCCTATGGCAGCATCAGCCGCGTGTTCAAGCGGGTGGCTATGAGCTCCGGCGGCTTTACCGGCAAGGGCATGTTTGCCTCCATGGCCTACCTTGTGGTGGAGTACGATGGCGGCAAGCAGAAGCAGTGCAACTTCAAGGACGAGCGGGATGTGGACAAGCTGCTGGAGGTGCTGGCCAAAGAGCAGCCGCAGATCCATCTGCTCAGCGCAGCCGGTGAACAGATGCTGCAGAAGAAGGAAGCCGAAAAGGCCTCCCGCAAGCTGCCGGAAAGCGAGCTGACCGACGATGCCCGTCACAGCATCACCGTGCTGCGCAGGGCAAAGGAATATCTGGAAGCAAAGCCGGAAATCGCCGATGAGCTGAGTGCAGCCGAGCGCCGCAAGCGCGCCCAGCTGCAAAGCAAGCCGGTGTACCGCTATGTGGCACTTGCCATCTTTGTTATGGGCATCGTCTCCGCGGCCTACGGCCTGTATGCCGTTACCACCCACACCGGCGGCTATGGCATCTACTTTGCACTGTTTGGCTTTGCAGCCATCTTCCTGTTCTCCAGCTACAACATGCTGCCCACTGCCCACAACAACCACAGCGCCATCATGAAGCGGGCCGAGAAGGCCGAAACTGCTATGGCAGAATACGTGAAGCACTACCCGAACGGTGCCTTCCCGGTGCCCAGCCATTACGCACATCCCATCGTGCTCAAGCAGATGCCGATGCCATCGAAGAGGGCCGCGCCGTCACCGTGCCGGAGGCTTTGACTGCGTGGAAAACCGCCTGAAGTCCCTGAACGCAGATGTGCAGGTGGAACAGGAGGAATACGACGAGGTGGTGGTCATCAAGGCGATGTTCCTGAACCACGATTATCAGTAAAAAGCAAGCAAAGAGGGCTTTTCCTTCGGGAAAGGCCCTTTTGCTTTGCCTAACTTCTTGCACAGCAGAATCGTTCGTTTTATAATGAAAAAGGAGAGTCTTTACACCCACGAGTGGAGGAAACAGCTATGGATATGGTCACCCTTGGCAGCACCGGCATCACGGTGAACAAAAATGGCTTCGGCGCACTGCCCATCCAGCGCATCTCGCAGGAAGATGCCGTCTATCTGGCCCGCAAGGCTTACAAGGCAGGCATCCGCTTTTTTGATACCGCCCGCGCCTACACCGACAGCGAGGTGAAGCTGGGCGAAGCCTTTGACGGCATCCGCACGGAAGTGTATATCGCCACCAAAACGGCAGCGCAGAACGCAGAGGACTTCTGGAAGGATCTGCACACCTCACTCACCAACCTGCGCACCGATTACATTGACCTGTACCAGTTCCATAATCCCGCATTCTGCCCGAAGCCAGGCGACGGCTCCGGCCTCTACGAGGCTATGCAGGAGGCCCAAACCAAGGGCATGATCCGGCATATCGGCATCACCAACCACCGCCTGAAGGTGGCCCACGAGGCCATTGACAGCGGTTTGTACGAGACGCTGCAGTTCCCGTTCAGCTATATCTCCGGTGAGCAGGAGTTGGAATTGGTGAACAAGTGCAAGGCGGCAAATATGGCTTTATCGCATGAAGGGCCTGTCCGGTGGACTGATCACCAACAGTGCCGCAGCCTATGCCTTTGAGGCGCAGTTCGATGGAGTTCTGCCCATCTGGGGCGTGCAGCGTGAAAGGGAACTGGACGAGTTCCTCTCCTATATCGACAACCCGCCGCGCATGACCGACGACATCCGTGCCGTCATTGAGGGGGATCGTGCCGAGCTGTGCGGCGAGTTCTGCCGCGGCTGCGGCTATTGTATGCCCTGCCCGGCAGGCATCGAGATCAACAACTGCGCCCGCATGAGCTGCTGCTGCGGCGTTCGCCCTCGGCAGAGCATCTCAGCCCCGCAGGTCAGGCCAAGATGAAAAAGATCGAGGGCTGCCTGCACTGCAACCGGTGCAAGGCCAGGTGCCCATATGGTCTGGATACCCCCGCCCTGCTGGCCCGCAACTATGAGGATTACAAGCGCGTTCTGGCCGGTGAAGTAAAAGTTCAGTAACACAAAAGCTCCTGCCCATTCAGACAGGAGCTTTTGTGCTTTATGCGGCAGCTTTTGGCTGCTCAAAAATCCTCATCGATTCCTTATAGCAGTGTGCGAAGTACACGATCTCGGCAAGGGCGGTCAGCGCCCAGCTGCAGGGGTACAGTGCGTACAGCGAGGGAATGGTGTGAAAGTGCGCAAAGATGGTGTATACCCAGATCACCCGGAACACGCAGGAACCCATTACCACAATAATGGTGGGCACCACAGTCTTGCCAAGTCCGCGGGAAGCGGCGATGGTGCAATCCATAAAGGCGGAGATGCAGTAGGCAAAGCCCATCACGCCCACGCGCTTCATGCCGGCATCAATGACGGCGCTCTCGGTGGTGAACAGGGCAAGGAAGGTGCGGCCAAAGAGGAACAGGCTTCCGCCCAGGATCAGGCCCACACCAAAGGAGTAGGCCAGACTGATGAAATAACTCTTCTTTACGCGGTCCGGCTTGCCAGCGCCGTAGTTCTGGCTCATAAAGCTTGCACAGGCCATATAGAATGCGGCCATGCAGTCGTAGATCATGGCATCGGCATTGGCGGCGGCGCTGTTGCCCTTGACCATGAGAGAGTCGAAGGAGTTGACCCCTGCCTGAATGAACAGGTTTGCAATGGCGAAAATGGCATTCTGGAAACCGGCCGGAAGACCAAGGCCCAGAATGCTCTTTGTTGTGGCGGGGTCCAGATGCAGCTTTTTGGTGTCCAGCACGTAGCAGTCCTGCACTTTGGTCAAAGCGTGCAGGATCAGCCCGGCAGAGACGCACTGCGAAATGGCACTGGCCAGCGCCACGCCCATGACGCTTAACTGGCACACGATGACAAAGAACAGGTTCAGTGCAATGTTCAGTGCGCCCGCAATGGACAGGTACATCAGCGGCTTTTTGGTGTCGCCGATGGCGCTGAACACAGCGTTGCCGAAGTTGTACAAGGCAGAGCGGGCATACCAAGGAAGTACACCCGCAGATACAGGATGGCACCGGGCAGCAGATCGTCCTTGGTGTTCAGCAGCCGCAGCATGAAGGGGGAACCCAGCAGGCCGACGAACAGCAGCACCACACCCGCGATCAGGCTGACGATGGCGGCGGAGTGGACAGTCTTTTCCACATCGTGCTCGTGCCGTGCACCGTAGAAGCGGGCCACCAGCACGTTGATACCACCGCTCAGGCCGATCAGGAAGCCGGTGAACAGGCTGACGAGGATGCTGGTGGAACCCACCGCGCCCAGCGCTGTAGAGCCTGCAAACCGGCCTACCACGGCCACGTCCGACATGTTGAACAGCACCTGCAGCAGGTTGGAAAGCGCCAGCGGCAGACTGACCAGAAAGATCTGTTTGGCCAGAGGGCCTTCGGTCAGTGTTTTGGTATTTGATTTCATGTTCTCTTTTTATCCTTTAACCTAAACCGTGCCCGCGCACACCGGGGCACACCTCTATTATATGGACCGCTGCGGCTTTTGCAAGATAGCATCGACATTTCATATTTGATTTTTTTGTGCGGCTGTGCTATACTACTTTACAACGATGAAATAAATATGTGCGATCGTAGCTCAGCTGGATAGAGCGTTCGGCTCCGACCCGGAAGGCCAGAGGTTCAATCCTCCGGTCGCACCAAGAATCCCCGACACACTTCGTGTGCCGGGGATTCTTTTTGTGCGATCGGGAGGATTCGAACAGCAACGACGACGACCGCAGCCAGCGGCTGAAACAGGGAGGAGTTGTTGGGGCCGCGTTCTGATTTTTCAAAGCCCTGCCAAGGGCTGCAGAAAAATCAGCAAACGCAACCCGTCAGGCCCTGCGCAGCAGGGCAAGCAATCAGCCAGCGGGCTGTTGCTTAGCGCGCGGTTCCCAGCGTGTAGGAATGTCTAACAACAGCTGCGATTACGGTGCGCCGGGAGGATTCGAACAAGGCGGCGGCGCGCAGCGTCGCAAGCAAAGCCACAGCGCGGCTTTGCTTAGCCTGCGGTTGCCAACCTGTAGGAATGTCTAACAAGAGGACTACTGTTCATCCGGGGAAAAATCGAACTGTCCTGAAACCCGTAAAACACATCTGTGTTCTGGTTTTTCTTTTTTCAGTGCGCCGGGAGGATTCGAGTTATCCTTTTTTGTTTTTCATCCAGATGCGGTACAGCCCGTCTGTGATGAGGGTCTCCCGGTATAAAATGGGGGTGCAGCATGCTTCCCGGATGGGAATGGGCAGATTGCCGGTGGCGTAGAATGCTGTCTGCGGGCCAAGCTCTGCGCAGAAACGTTCCGCCAGACCGTCCAGCAGGCTGGCGGTGCCCAGTACAAAGCCGTTCTGCAGGCAGGAAGAGGTGCTCTTGCCCAGAATGGATGCAGGAGCCTTTGCAGCAAGGTCGATCTGCGGCAGCTGAGCGGTGTTCTTTACCAGTGCGCTCAGCGAGAGCTGCGGCCCGTAGAATCACTCCGCCCACAAGCTCCTGCTTGGCATTGACTGCATCATGGAGATAGCGGTGTCGGCTGAGATCACCACCAGCGGCCCGGAACACTCTGCCAGTGCAGCAACAGCACCGCATAAAAGCTCGGCACCCAGCTGGGCGGGGTTGTCCAGCCGAAGCTTGATGCCGCTTTTCAGGCCGGGGCCGACCGTCAGGATGCGTGCATTGCAGAGGATACGCAAAGCGGAAAGAACCCGGCCGCTCAGCACGGGCACTACGCTGCCCAGAATACCGCCTTCAATTTGTGCCGGCGAAGCACCGTGCAGAGAGAGCAGATTCACCAGACGGATGGCGTATTCGTCCACCGTTGCGGCGGTATCAGAGTGCAGCCGTCCACAAAAACGCAGAGTATCCTGCTCGTAGCCGCCCACGGTGATGTGGGTGTTGCCAATGTTGACGGTGAGTATCATAAACAAAGCCCTCCTCTGCAGTGCAATATAATGTATATATAATATAATAGCGCGCCCGCCGCGGATACTGACACAGGACATGGCGCTTCTCCCTTATAGAATAAGTATAGCTACCTTACACAGGATGCTGGGGGATGACTCCATAATACGTTTTGCCCGCCGCCTTGTCAAGAAAAAGGCACGTCCTGTAACGGGTGAAAAACAGGGAGATCCTTTATTCTGCAAAGAAATTGGAAAAAATCTGTCAAAAAGTGTTGACAAGGAGGCGGGGGTGTGGTATTATACTTGAGCGCCAAGCGCTGAGGCAAAAGAATGACTTCCAAAGCCTCAGCAGGAAGCCCTTGAAAAGAACCAATAGACGCTGAAAAGTTCCAG
>ENA-OQER01001378-OQER01001378.1-human-gut-metagenome-genome-assembly--contig:-NODE-1378-length-11804-cov-2.228483_pt1 | contig 11804 bp, 10 predicted proteins | sample MGYA00242797_ERZ504639 | MGnify/ENA primary metagenome ERZ504639 (study PRJEB26092, sample SAMD00036306) | human gut metagenome | host: Homo sapiens | study: EMG produced TPA metagenomics assembly of...
TTCTGTTTTGCTTCCGCCATCTGTGGATGCTGCCTGCTTGCTTCCGCATCCTGCCATAGACATCGTTACTGCTGCTACAAGTACTGCTGCTAATGCTTTTTTCTTCATTGTTCCGCTCTCCCTTTCAATCCAGGAACCTGCCGTGACAGTTTTCCTTTACATTTTAAAATTTTAAATATGATAAAAAAGGACAGAGAAGTCCAGAATTCGACCTCTCTGTCTTCTTGTTATCATACCTCAGCCATGCTGCTTTGTCAACGTCTGTCAGTTAAAAAATCTGGCTCCCATATAGCCCACCTGGCCATTTACGGAAACCTTGTACCATCCGCCTCATCTCCTAAGAACTCTACGGTCGTACCTGCCTCAAACTGACCGATGATGTTGTCACCGTAGTCCGGGTAAGAACGCATGTAGCATGCGGAATTGATCGTCATGTAAACCGGCTGGGATGCATCCGTCTGCGGCGTTGTCACATCCTGCGTGTCATTGCTGTAGTCACTGCCATCGGTCGTTGCATCATTGCCTGCATTATCATATGTACCATCGCTGCTCTGTGAACCATTACTGTATGTGCCGCCACTGTTCTGTGAAGCATTGTTTGCGGAATTGCTGCCATTTTGGCTGTTATCTGCTGTACTTCCTTTACTGTCTGTACCTGCATTGGAAGATGTTGAACTTTCGGTCTGCTTTTCTGTCGCTTTTTCCGTCTGTTTTTTGGTTTCTTTTTCGGTCTGTTTTTTCGTTTCTTTCTCTGTCTGCTTTTTCGTTTCTTTTTCAGTCTGTTTCTTTGTCTCAGTTTCTTTTCCGGTCTCTGTCTGTGCCTCTGTATTTTTACGGATCACAGCCGGATCACTGTTTCCATTGACCTTTGAAGAATAAATCTTCAGTCCCAGGATTGAACCGCCGATGATCAGTATCACGACAACACCGACCAGGAAATAACGCAGGTTATCCGATAACCATTCTTTAAAATCTCCCATTTGGATCCTCCTTGTTTTTGATTTTATGCTGCAGCCTTTCACAGATACTGCTTTTCACTGTGCGAAATAACTGCACTGTCTGTAAGTATATCATGCTTTCCTGCTATAATCCAGTGAAATATTTTTCCAGATGCTCCCTTTTTCATCAGATTTTTCGGATCATATCTCTTTTTACCGGATTCTGTACTCTGTATACAAAATACTGGCTTTCACGTGTATTCTGCCTAAACAAAATAAGAAGAAAAGTGGAACTCTTCTTCAAAAATTCCTCTTTCTTCTTATTTTATATCGTTTTATTTCATATTGTTTCTGTCATCCGCTTTCAGCAAACGCACCTTACAGTTCGTTTCCGTTCGGTGTGCCTTTCAGATAACTCATGGCATTATCCAGTGTCACTTCACTGATCGCTGCCAGTGCTTCTTCGGTAAAGAATGCTGATGAGATGTCACCATAACATTCGGGAAGGATAACAATCTTGCAACGGTTGAGTGCTCCAGGATCGTCTCGGACATGTCTTCGTAAACGGAACCGTTCTCTTCTTCGTACACATCCAGACCAACGGCAAAGAATTTGTTCTCGCGGATTCCCTGGATCAGGTCATCTGTCTTGATCAGTCCGCCTCTTGAGGTGTTGACCAGGATCACACCGTCTTTCATTTTCTGGATCGTGTCGATATTGATCATGTGATGTGTCTCTTCCATCAACGGGCAGTGAAGGGAGATCAGGTCAGACTGGGAAAGCAGCGTATCCAGATCGACATACTCTACGAAATCCAGATCTTTGTTCGGGTACATATCGTAGCCGAGCACTTTCATACCAAATCCGTGGCAGATACGTGCCATTGCAGCACCGATTTTTCCGGTTCCGACGATACCTGCGGTCTTTTTGTAGAAGTTGACACCCATCAGTCCGTTCAGGCTGTAGTTGTTTTCACGTACTTTGATATATGCTTTGTGCGTGTGGCGGTTTGCCGTCAGAGCCAGTGCCATCGCATGCTCTGCAACAGCTTCCGGTGAGTAGCTCGGCACGCGTGTGACGGTCATGCCGTATCCTTTTGCTCTCTCGAGATCCACGTTGTTGAAGCCTGCACAACGCATCAGGATCAGTTTTACCTTGCATGTATTTAAAATATCGATTGTCTCCGCACTCAAGTCCATATTTACGAATGCACACACGGCTTCATAACCGGCAGCCAGCATTGCTGTCTGAGGAGTAAGATTCGGCTCAATGTATACAACATCCAGATCTTTGTATTCTTCTTTGTCCAGATACGCATCAAAAGATTTTATGTCATAACTTTTCGCACCAAAAAACAAAATTTTCATAATTTTATTGCCTCCTTTTCTTTTCTTGTTAGTATGAACTTACAGCCATATTATATACAAAAAGCAGAGTAATGTAAAGGAAACAATTTCTCATCTGGAACCTCTTTCATCCCTTGAAAGCCATATCAGATGCAAGACCATATCCCTTCACTGATAAATGAGGTCTTATTTTGCGGCAGCTGCCAGGATCTCTGCCGCTTTCTCATAACCTAATTCTGCGGTATTCAGGCAAAGGTCATAATGATTCCGGTCACCCCAGGTTTTTTTTGAAAAATAATGATAATAATTGCCCCGCTGAACATCTCTTTTATGTAATTCCGTGACCGCATTGCTCTGTGCAACACCATCCACTCTTATGATGCGTTCTGTTTTTGCATGCTGGTCGCTACTATAGATAAAGACATTTAAAAGCTCTGTTTTGTCTTTCAAAATTTCAGCTGCACATCTTCCAAGAAAAATGCACGGTCCTTCGGACACCAGCTGACGCATGACTTTTGCCTGAGCCTCGTAGATCTCATATGGTTTTGTGATCTTGTCAAAATCGCTGGCATAGCTGGTCGCCATGGCAATACTGTACAGGATGCTTCCCATACGTTTCTCGTCGTAATCTTTCATCATGCCAAGGTCAATGCCGTATTTTTCGCTGGCAAGTACCAGCAGTTCACCGTCATAAAACGGAATTCCAAGTTTCTCTGAGAGAAGCTTTGCGACCTCCCGGCCGCCGCTTCCGTATTCTCTGTCAATTACGATCGTTTTTCCTCTCATTATGCCTGTACCTCACTTTGTTCAAACTGGCTGGTATACAGATCTGCATAGAATCCGCCTTTTGCCAGAAGTTCTTCATGATTTCCCTGCTCTACAATGTCACCGTCACTCATGACCAGAATGATATCCGCATTCTTGATCGTGGACAGGCGGTGTGCGATCACAAAACTGGTTCGTTTCTGAGTCAGCTGATCCATCGCCCTCTGGGTCAGAAGCTCCGTTCTCGTATCGACGCTTGAGGTTGCCTCATCAAGGATCAGCATCGGGCTGTTCTGGATCATTGCCCTTGCGATCGTGAGCAGCTGTTTCTGTCCGGCTGAAATCGAAGTATTGTCTGTCAGAATGGTATCATAGCCCTGCGGCAGTGCTTTGATGAAGCTGTGGATGCCACACGCCTTGCAGGCATTTATCATCGTTTCTTCGGATACATTTTCATTATTATATAGAAGATTCTCACGCACACTGCCCTCGAACAGCCAGGTGTCCTGGAGCACCATGCCGAATTTTCTGTGGACATTTTCTCTTGTCATATCTTTTGTGTCCACACCGTCAATCGTAATGGTACCGCCGGTTGGCTCAAAGAATCGCATCAGCAGGTTGACAAGTGTCGTTTTTCCGGCACCGGTCGGACCGACGATGGCTGCTTTCTGTCCCGGTTTTACGTGAACGGAGAAATCGTGGATGATCTCTTTGTCCGGCACGCTCGGGTAGGAAAATTTCACATGGGAGAATACCACATCGCCTTCTACTTCTTCTACATTTGCCATCTTTGCGGATTCATCTTCCAGCTCTTCCTCGGAAAGGAACTCAAAAACTCGCTCGGAAGCGGCTGCCGCGGACTGGATGTTTGTCATACCCTGGGAGATCTGACGCAGCGGCTGTTCAAACAGACGCACATAGATCAGGAATGCCGTGATCACGCCAAAGGTGATCTGACCTTTCATAACGAGCAGGGCACCGATGATGCAGACTGCCACATAGCCGAAGTTTCCGATAAACGTCATCAGCGGCTGCATCAGTCCGGATAAGAACTGTGATTTGTAGTTTGCCGTTCTGACATCTCCGTTTAATTTTTCGAAACGTTCTCTGACTTGTCCCTCTGCTCCGGAAATACGGATCACATCATGACCGGCATACATTTCTTCGATGTAGCCGTTCAGCTCACCAAGACTTCTCTGGCGGTCGGTGAAGTAGCGCTGGGAGTGTTTCATGATCAGCACCATCAGCACCAGACCAAGCAGTGTGGTCACAACAGTGGTCGTTCCGAGGATCCAGTTGGTGTAATACATCATGATCAGGCAGCCGATAAACTGTGCCGCTGCTGATACGATTGCTGCAAGGCTGTTAGAAAATGCCTGACCGATCGTGTCCACATCGTTCGTCACACGGGAGAGCACATCTCCATATGAATGTTCTGAGAAATACTTCAGTGGCAGGCGGTTGATCTTTCCGTCAATATCTTTTCGCATACGCTTGGAAAGTTTCTGTGTCACCGTTGCCATGATAAAGTGCTGTGAGAAACTGCACAGGGCACTGATCAGATACAGTCCGAGAAGAAAAACTGCCACTTTGAAAATGCCGTTCATATCGATGCCGTCATCCTGATGGGCTGCCCGGAACTCATCGCTTAAACGGATGTTGTTCACGATGTTCTGTGCAAGCTCGGAGTTTTTGTCCGTCAGGTCGAGATTCTGAAAATCAATACTTGACGGATCGGTTCCCTCCGGCAGATAGTCCATGATGTTGATCTGTCCGGACTGGATCTGTTTCTGGATGTCTTCCTGGACTGCTTCGGTGGAAATCCCGCCGGTCAGTCCGTTATATATATAATCTGTGATCTTACTGATCTGATTCGGTCCTGCGATCGTCAGAACTGCACCTAATGCCGCCATGATCAGTGCAAATAAAATGATACCTGCTTCTTTTTTGCAGTAAGAGAACAGATTGCTCAATGCGGCTTTCAGATTCTTTGGTTTTTGTCTTTTTTTTTATGCATGATTCCGCATCTCCTTTACGCAAGTTCCGCTTTTGAAAGCTGAGATAAAGCAATTTCCTGATAAACTTCACAATTTTTCATCAGTTCTTCATGGGTTCCGATACCTGCCATCTTTCCGTCATCGAGTACGATGATCTTATCGGCGTGGCGGATCGTTCCAATACGCTGTGCCACGATCACGCAGGTGGTACCTTTCAGGTCGGTGGAAAGTCTTCTTCGCAGTTCTTTATCTGTTTTATAATCCAGGGCTGAAAACGAATCATCAAAAATCAGGATTTCCGGATTTCTGGGCGATTGCACGGGCGATCGAAAGTCGCTGTTTCTGACCTCCGGAAACATTGCCGCCGCTCTGTGCGATATGGCTGTAAAGACCTTCTTCCATTTTATCAATAAATTCCTGTGCCTGCGAGATATCGATGGCTTTCTTTACATCCCCTTCGGTGATCGCTTGTGCCGCCTCACCAAACGCAACGTTTCCTTCGATCGTATCGGAGAACAGGACTGCTTTCTGTGTAACATATCCCATCTTGTCATACAGTCCGCGGAAACTGTAATCTTTTACATTTTTGCCATCAATCAGCACTTCGCCCTCGCTGGCATCGTAAAGTCTTGCTGCCAGACCTGCAAGCGTTGATTTTCCGGAACCGGTCGCTCCGATGATGGCAAGTGTCTCGCCCTGGTTTACCTGGAAACTGATGTGTTCCAGACAGTTTTCTGCGGCTCCCGGATAGCGGAAGGACACATCGTTGAATGTGATGCTGCCTTTTTCTTCCGTCTGTCTGCCGTCATCTTTTCCTTCTCTGACTGCGATATCGGAGTTCAGCACTTCATTGATACGGCCTGCAGATACCTGTGCTCTTGGCAGCATGACAAAAATCATAAGCAGCAGCACAAATGCCATAACTACATACAGGGCATAGGAATTAAATGCCACTACATCACCAAGCATATCCGCCCTTGAACCGATGGCCGTGAATATTTCTGTCATTGTTCCGTTTAACGGGATCGAAATGTCATCAACCAGTTTGGCTCCCAGCCAGTAAATACCAAGAGATAATGCACTCTGTACAAAAATCATCACCGGGAACAGAAATGCCATGCCACGCATGGTGAACATCTGCGTTTTCATCAGATTTTCGTTGACGTTTTCGAATTTGTCTTCCTGATATTTTTCGGCATTGAATGCACGGACCACTTTCAGTCCGGTCAGATTCTCGCGGGTCACACGGTTGACGTCATCGACCTGTTTCTGTACAGTCTTGAATTTCGGAAGCAACACTGCCATCAGGGTTCCGATCACGACCATGATCAGCACAACTGCTGATGCCGTCAGAACGGATAACTGCCAGCTCTTGCCGACAATCTTCACGATCGCCCAGGCTGCCATGATCGGTGCTTTGATCATCACCTGCAGTCCCATGGCTACGAGCATCTGGATCTGCGTGATATCGTTTGTCGTACGTGTGATCAGGCTTGAGGTAGAAAATTTGCTGATCTCGCCCGCCCCAAAATCAAATACCTTATGGAATACTTTTCCTCTGACATTGTGACTGAAATCTGCTGCAATCTTTGCAGCCAGATAACCGACAATTACCGCCAGCAGGGCACTTCCGAGTGCACATGCCAGCATCTTCCCGCCTGATAACAGATAATCTGAGATCGTATTGCTCTCAGAACTGATCAGAACGGTGATTTCTTTTGTATAGTCCGGCAGTTTCAGATCCAGAAACACCTGACCTGCGATCAGAAGAACGGCAAGAAACGCAAGTCCTTTGTCCTTCTTTCGCATATCTTTCAACAAATGCCACATATGATTCACCTTTCTTTCTTCTTTATCTTCCAGATTTTTCCGGTATTTTTTATTCTTGCTCTTTTTCATTTTCCGGCTGTTTTTCCACGGACCAGACACTTACCTGATAATCGACCAGCCGCTTTCTCCAGGCCTTGTCATCCAGTGTACTGTGTCCGGTATCGGTAACGCGTTTCATCACATAATGCATCAGAATAGAATTTACGGAAAGGGCTGCCATCTCAAAATCCATCTCTTTGACTTCCCCGGCTTCCATCTTTCTTTTCAGAAGTGTCGGCAGCCACGGAATCCGGTTCTTCCAGATGCTTCTGACCTCTTCTTCTGACAGAAATTCCCTGACACCGTTCTCACGCACCATCATGCGGATAAATTCCAGATGCTCATCGATCACCGTCATAAAATTGATATAGGCTGCATCCAATGCCGCATCCAGCGGCAGTTTTTCGTATACATCCTGCTTTTCCGGCTCCTGAAGCTCCTGAAACATTTCCTGCATATTGCCAGTGATGACTTCTTTGAAAATTTCTTTTTTCCCACCTGGAAAATAATGATACAGAAGTCCGTCCGCCAGATCCACACTGCGGTTGATCATACGGACCGTCGTTCCTTTATAACCATTTTGTGCAAACAGATGTTGTGCCGATGTGAGCAGTTTCTGTCTGGTTGCCGCCGCCTGCTCCTGTCTCTGATTTTTTGTCCCCTGACTGCTCATTTTCACACCTCCTGTAACTTTTCGTTCAACATTTGTTCAACGAGAATATAGCACCCTGCCCGGTATCTGTCAACGACTTTATATTTTTTTCATTTTCTTTCTCTTTTGTTTGTCGCTTTTTGCTGTGTTTGTCACTCTTTACTGGTAAACAACTGAGATTTCTCCATTTTTTTCTCACTTTTTTATCTTATGATAACGTGGTATTTTCTTATGCTTTGTGTTAAAATATCTGCGGATTCCTAATCCTTTACGCATCTTCTGCCCGCAGCATCATGAGCAGATTTTCCATGATGTCGGGGGCAACAGATGCCCTGTAAATAGTTTCCGAAATTATTAATTAATAAGAAATGAGGTCTTTTATTATGAAGAAAAAAATTGCTATGCTACTGTGTGCCACACTGTTCTGTGCGTCTGCACTGACCGGATGCTCAAATCTTGACAACGCCGGTACAACCGCTTCTTCCCGTTCTGCTGCCGATTCAGTCGTTGCAACTGAAAGTGCCGCAGAATCTGAAACTGCTGCGGATACTGCTGACCATTCCGAGACAGCTGCTGAATCTGAGGCTGCTGATACCGAGGCAGTCTTCTGAAAATGTGACAGCAACCGAGCTGCCGCTGATATCTCCGATACACGGTTGCCGGATGGCAGTTCGTTGTCGAAAAACTGGAAAAGAACAAATCTCTGGAAAACGTCAGCGTTGACCTTGGATACACCGGCGTTGAGACAAATGATTATGTGAAGGAAGCTTCTGACGGAAACGTTTATTATCTGATCAAAATGCAGATCAACAAAGATGGCAGCACGGAAGTCATCGACTGGCCTTCCCTGAAACTGACCGACAGCGACGGAAATGAATACACCCGCATTGATGATGAATTCCTGACCAATCTTGGCATGACACGTATGTCAGGAACCAAACTGAACTTTGGTTCCAACGAAGGCTGGATCGCTTTCGAGATCAAGGAAGATGCTTCCGGTCTTACCTTATCTTACCCATTTGAATCCGAAACTTATTCCTGTGAATTACCGGATCTTCAGTAATTGTTTTTCGGAAGTTCAAGCAAGAACCTGAAACTATGATCTCTATGGCATTTTTGCTCATATATCATGATACAAGGAGTGTTTTTATGAAAAACAAAGTGCTTTTATCCCGTCTTTGCATCTGTACTCTGGCTGTTTCTCTGCTCGCCGGCTGTTCTTCCGCCGGTTCGACTTCTGAAACAACAAACAACAGTGAAACAGAAAGCATTTCTTCGGAAACAGTTTCTGAAATGAATCTGCAACGACCGCTTCCTTTGCTTCTCTTGAAAAAACGGATCTGTTTGAGCAACAGAACAGCATTGATGAAGCCCTGCAGCAGGAGGCATCCGCCGGATATTCTTTTGAAGAACCAAATGTGATCGTCAATCCTTACGGCAATTCTCCGCTGACTGCTGTCGCTGCCTTCCACACAGACAAAGAGCTTGGCGGCACGGTCACCATCAAAGGAAAAGATGAAAAAGATGACATTACCGGAACTTTCGAAGCTGCGACGGATCATCTTGTCCCGATCTACGGGCTGTACAATGGCGATACGACAGAAGTAGTCCTGACACTGGAGGATGGCACTTCCACAACCGTAGAAGTTACCACCGAAAAGACTGAGATCAACGTCGGCACGATCGAGACAACCATGAGTGATGATTCTGCCTATGATTATTCCAATCTGACATTTGTCTGCTCTTCTGCAGGTATGCTCTACGCACTGGACAGTGCCGGTGACATCCGCTGGTACTTCACAGATGGCGGAGTACTTGGCGTTCATCAGCTGAAGAATGGTCATCTGATGATGCCGACTTCTTTTCTTCTGAAGAGTATGTACTACAAAGCAGGCCTTCAGGAAATCGATCTGAGCGGTAAGATTTATCACCAGTACATGATCCCGGGTGGTATGCACCACGATTTCCAGGAGCTGCCGGACGGCAATCTGCTGGTTGCCGGAGACAGTCCGGATCTTTCCACCGTAGAAGATTATGTTGTGGAGATCGACCGTGAAAGCGGCGAGGTTGTCTGGGAATTTAACGCTGCCGATGCGATCGACAAAGAAGACGGACAGTCCGCTTCGATCGCAACCGACGGTTCCGATGAAATCGACTGGTTCCATAATAATTCTCTGTGGTACGATGAGAAAAATGATCTGGTTCTGCTTTCTGCACGCCATAAAGATGCGATCATCGCCATCCATAAATCGGACAAATCCCTTGCCTGGATCCTCGGTGATCCTGCCAACTGGAATGGCGTAGATAAAAAATATTTCTTCACCCCGACCGGTGATGATTTTGAATGGCAGTATGCACAGCATCAGATCACTATGCTTGATAACGGTGATATTATGATGTTTGACAATGGTACTGCAAAAGTAAAATTAAGCAATAATGACAAGCGTGTTTCCGGCGATGATATCTACTCCAGAGCTGTCGTTTACCATATCAACACCGATGATATGACAATCGAACAGGTCTTTGAGTATGGAAAGAACGCGGACCAGAGTGGTATTCTGACTGGATCTCCGGTGTAATTTCCCTGGATGGCACAAAAGACCAGCTCTGGATCACAGCCGGTGCCAACCTCTATGATGAAGAAAACAACCGCTATGATCACTATCCGACCGACATGATGAAGCAGGGACTGATCAAACGCACCCATATCGACCAGGTATCAAACGGCACACTTGCTTACGAGATTCTGATCTCCGGCGATACTTATGCGTCCCTGACTTACCGTTCTCTCCGCCTGCCGCTCTATACCGAAGGAGCCACACTTGATGTAAATGCAAAAGGCGAGCTGCTTGGAACACTTGGCGAAACTGCCACCGCAGATTACACTGCACCGCTTGATGATGCTGCAGCACTTCCGGATGGCTGGGAATTTACCCTGGATGATGCGAAATTCTCTTTGAAAGGTGCGTACACTACAGACAAAGCTTCCGATGCACTGGAAGATGCTTACGTGATCTTAGTAAGCGGAGATGAGACAAAAGCTTACGCACTGACCCAGTATGGCACTGCCGGTGACGATGCAACAAAAGTTACCGTTTCCGGATGGGTTTCCCCGGTTGCTCTGGAAGGCAAGACCTGGGATATTTACCTTTCTGTCGATGGGCAGGTTTATGAAAGCGGATATTCCATCGCATTGTAAAAGATTTGCACAAAACATGAACTATCTGCAGATCATCTCAGAAAGTATGCTTATTTCTGATTGATTCTGTATAAAAGACCGGGGATTCTCGTGTGAGAAATCCCCGGTTCTATTATTCCCTGTCTTTTGTTAAATGATAATCTTTCAGGCATCGTTTCAGCCTTCCTTCGCATCACTGAAAAGGATTCCTCTCTCCTTTGCTTTTGTTACAGTCCATCCACAGATTATGTGCCGGCGGCACTTTCTTCCGGTTTCCTGTCACTTTTCAGGAAGTGCAGCATTTCAACAGGTGATATCATACATCGTCTGCTTCGTTTCACTTCCAAAATTGTAAACGCCTCCCGGAAGCATAAAAATCTTCGGCATATTTTCTGCAACTTCACGAAGATAGGTGATCCCCCGGTACTGTTTTCCAAACGTCAGAACCTGCTTTTCGTTTAACAGCATACGAAGATAATTTGACCTTTCTGCCGGATAATCATACATCCACTCTGCCCGCAGCATCACCGCATCCGGCTTCACATCCAGAACCTTCTGTTCCATCTCCAGCTTATGCCTGCCGTAAACATTACAGGGACTGGCATCTTCCTCCTTATATGGACCTTCACCTGCACATCCGCGGTATACCTGATCCGAACTGAAACAGATCATTTTTTGTTCTTTCGCTGCTTTTGCAAGAAACAACGGCAGACGCACATTTGCTTCATAAGATGCCCCCGGATCTTTTTCACACGTCCCGACATCTGAGATTGCTGCTGTGTGGATGATAACGTCTGCTCTGCTTTTCTCAATCATGTTTCGGATCTGTTCTTCGCTCATACTTCGCATGGACGGTGCCGCAACCGTATCATCCAGATCCTGCATCAGACGATTGCCCACAAAACCATGAGCACCTGTGATTAATATTTTCATGTTATCGCTCGCTTTCTATATTCTGACAACAGCCAGTTTAATCGTTTCGATTCTTATATACATGTATAAAAAATGTTAGTCAAATCTTAAGTCAATTTATAAGAAAGAGCAACCCTTTCACAGGAA
>ENA-OQER01001379-OQER01001379.1-human-gut-metagenome-genome-assembly--contig:-NODE-1379-length-11795-cov-15.721803_pt1 | contig 11795 bp, 10 predicted proteins | sample MGYA00242797_ERZ504639 | MGnify/ENA primary metagenome ERZ504639 (study PRJEB26092, sample SAMD00036306) | human gut metagenome | host: Homo sapiens | study: EMG produced TPA metagenomics assembly of...
CGGAGGAGGAGAATATCAAGGTGGATGTGGAGATGCTGGACTCGGAGGGCTCGCTGCTGAAGAGTCTGTCCTTTGAGAACGTTCATCTGAAAACCAACTATGTGACGAAATACACCACCGGCGATCTTTTCGGTGTGTCGAGCTCGGCTGACTTCACTTTCTCTAATGCTGAGTTTATGGACTCTGGCACTGGTAAGAACTTTTAGAATGGCGGTGGCTTCCCTGTAAAAGGGGCTTGGATTCTTACGTCCGTTGATGTGAGGACTTAATTGATGACTGATGTTTCGTCAATTAAGTCCTCATTTTTGTAATAAGTGAAACTCGAACTGTTGTCATTAAGGACTTCTGACCGTAACTACTCAGCACCCCTATTGAAAACTTTGAATAGAAAAGGCTCGAAATATGAAATCGGCTTCGATAGTCAATGAAGCCTATTTCGTAGAGCAATGAAAGCGGCTTCGTAAGCAGTTGAAGCCTATTGCATTGTGGTTTAACGATTTTAGTTGACCACTTTACGCTTTATTGATAATATGAGTTGACTCACATTAACGTAACAACTCATGACAATATGGGTGCTGAGTAATTACTTCTGCCTCCTCAGAGGTTAAGAGAAGTTAAAGGTGTTGATAAAATTCCGATTTCTGCGTTTATACATCAGAACAAGCAAACAAGGCACACATGACAGAGAAAGAATTCACCTCACTGGTTCCCGAGCTGCGGCAAACAGCCCTGCACGTCTGCAGGGGCTGTGGCACCGACGGCATGACTGCCGAAGACGTGGCGCAAGACACCATGCTCAGGCTGTGGGCCATCAGAAAGGACATCACCTCTGCGCAACATGCTAAAGGTCTGACGGGATGCGTCGCCAAACACTTCTGTATCGACAGACACCGCAAAAAGCGGGAAGTCTCCTTGCTGCTGCATCCGCATCTTCAGGCTGAAAGCCACGAGCCGCCTCCCGACATGATGATGGAAAAGCAGGAGAATGATATGTGGCTGCAACAGAAACTGCTCGAACTGCCATCCACACAATACCAGGTGCTGCACCTGAGACAGGTGGAGAAGAAAAGCATGGAAGAGATTGCCGGTATCATCGGTATCACTCCTGCTTCGGCTGCTACGATCCTGTCGAGAGCCCGACAAAGGATGCTGACGGAAATCAGAAGAAGAATGGAGATTTCGAGGAAATGAGGGAAGTTAAACACTGAACATTAAATATGAATATAAAATGAATGGAGAAAAGAATATTAGACTGCTCATCGGGAAATTCATGCAGGGACTTACCTCGATAGAGGAGGAGGAACAGATAAGCCAATGGTTTGCTGTACACGCTGATGTGAGCGATGACTTGAAGCCTTATCAGCAAATGTTCGCTTACTTCGACAAGGGTATGCCTATGGATGGGCCGATGCCTGAAGACGGGGAAACGTCTGATGGGGATGTTTGCCGTGAGCCGCTTCGCTATCGTTCGCGTCTGCGCCCGCTGTGGTGCTTGCTTGCAGCTGCCGCCGCCGTGGCTCTGCTCGTGGTTATGACTTGGCCTGCGAGGAACGGGGACAGTACGGCCTCGCCTGCTGCGACGCTGGCACGGGCTGACAATGACTCTGCTGAGACCCTTGTGCCCGCTGCTGAAACTGAGGTGAGGAATCAGGTGAAACAGGCGGTCAGGCCGAAGATGCGACCTCGCAAACGTGGTGTCTACCGCAAGCATCTACACAGTCCGGCGCCTCCTGTGACATGGATTGCTCAGACTGTCATCGACTCTATGCAGCAGTCGCCTGAAGCCTTGGCTGAGGCGCATCTGCAAGCGCTCGAGGAGCAGCAGAACGAAATGCTCTTCCGCCTGTATCTGGTCAGCGCCCTGCAGACTGAAGACCTGGCATCGTATAACGATGAGGATGATTATGGACAAGAACAAGAGAACGTAAAATAAAGAAAGGAAACATGATGAAAAAGAATCTCAGAATCGTCATGATGGCTTGCCTGATGATACTCTCGGGTACTGCCGTCGCACAGAAAACTATCCTGATGCCTCAGCAGGCTTTCGAGAACCTTGCTGCCTGGCTCACCGCCAACGACTATGTCGCTACTTCGTCGAAGAAACAATACAGCAGGGGGTATGTCGTTTCCTACGATTATGCTGTCCCCGTCAGGAAAGCTAAGCCGATAGAGACTTACAACCAGGCTTTGCTCGCCAGCAACAAGATTGCTTATTCTTCCATGATCAAGAAGAAGGGCTTCGACTCTGATACACAGGAAAGAATAGCATACGGCGAGAAGAATTCGCAGAGCATCACCTTCGGTGCGCACAAGGAACGCAACTACAATTTGCAGTATTTCCGCGACCCTAAGGACAGCACCATGCGATATGTGTACACTCTGGTGTGGTACAGCAGCAATGACGAGAGCAACAGCTGGCGGGCCAGGAAGGACGGCGACGAGGAGCTGATCAAAGGTTCTGTCTATCTGTTCTATGGCAGGGACCCGGCATGGGAAAGGCTCATCGTGTCACGGGACGTGCCACCATCATCAATCCTGATGGAACCGTCGCTGAGGTAGACGACCTGAAGGGTCTGGAGGCTGACCTGAACAGTCTGGCTGACGGACTCAGCAGTATGGTGGTAAGCAGCAGCGACGGCGTGGACTCGGTGGTGGTCAACGGACAGACCGTGAAGTACTGGAAAAACCTTGCCAAGAAGTATTCTGCCAACGAGCCGGAACCCAAAAACAGTGCTGAGTTCCTCACTCTGCTCAACAACCTGCGTGCTGCCTTCAAGAATGCTAAGGATCAGTATCGATGGGGATTCCAGTCGCAGTTGCGCCGCAACTTGCAGACGGGCATTGCCAACAAGATCATCAGGCTATGCAAGGGTCACGGCTCTCTTCTCAACGCTGAGGAGAGGAAGTTTTGCGCCAACGCCCTCTCCAAGATGAAGAAGGATACTGACGACGACTATCTGCAAAGTCTGCTCGACCTCACCGCACGGTCGATGAGCAGATAGGCTCGGCTAAGCTTCTCCCATTATCAGCAGGATGTCTTTCTGCGTGCGGTTGAAGGGGCCATTGTGCTCCAGCTTGATGGTGCACATGGCTGCGGCAAACTTGCCTGCTTCTAAGGGTGATGCGCCCTGCAGCCTCCTGTACAGATAACCTGCTGAGTAAGTGTCGCCACAGCCTGTGGCGTCGACGACCTCGTGAGGCTTATAGGCTGGGACCTCGTAGAAGGTTTGGTCTACATAGATGAGCGAGCCCTCGCTGCCCAGGGTGATGATGACTTCGGTAACGCCCCAGGAATGTAGCAGCAGGGCTGCCTCGCGCGGATCTTTCTTGCCGGTGATGGTTTCCATCTCTGTCTCGTTCACTTTCAGATAATAGGTGTTCTTGAGAACTTTCAGTTTGTCCTGCCAGTCGACGGGATAAACTTTCTCGTCTCTCACTTCGCGCAGATAGCCCTGCACGTCGATAGACACTCTGCCCTTGGTGGCGAGATATTCTACTACCTCGGGCGAGAAGTCATCGCTCAGCAGGCTGCCCAGATGATACACCTTGGCTTCTACGTCCTTGAGCTGCGGGATGGTGAAGGGGTCGGCCTTGGCGAGTACTCGCTGTTTGCGCTCGTTCTGGTTCTCGCCGAAGTAGCGGTTTTCGAAGAACACCGTGTTGCGCGATGCGTTGAGCATCACGTTGATGCCTGCCTTGCGCATTCGGTCCACCGGCTCGGTTTCGGTGGGGTCCATCGCCGTCACCAATGAGAAGGTGATGTCTTTGGGCAGTTGGTTGATGGCGTAGGCGAAGTAAAATGAGGTTCCGCCCGCCATATATATGGTTCGGTTGGGAGTTACTATCTTGTCTTTAGTAATGTGTCCTATACAACAAATATCTGTCATTGTCTTTTTTTCTATTATGTCTGTGTTGTGGTTTCACGATGCTGCGCCCTGTCGCTTCTGATGCATTGAAACTGTGTGCAAAGTTACCACAATTCTCCGAAACGGCAAACGATTTTGGACAATAAGTGACTCATGTTGAGCAAAATGCGAAAGTTGAGCCAATACCTTTCGGACGATTTATGTATATTTTCCGAAAATTAATACCCAATCTTTTGCTCTGTCGAAAAAATGCTGTACCTTTGCAGTTGAATAAAGCAAATAACAAAAAAACTCAGAAATAAAAGGCTGAAATAGATTGTCATGTGGTTTGACGGATTGATCAATGTACATTCGGCGGTGCAGGGCATCGTCATACTTTCTCTTATCTGCACACTGGTCTTGCCCTTGGCAAGATTCGGGTGCGTGGCATTTCTCTCGGCATTGCTTCGTGTTCTTTGTAGGCATCATTGCCGGTCATTTCGGACTTTCGATCGACAAGGATATGCTCGAGTTTGCCGAGAGCTTCGGACTCACCATGTTTGTTTATGTACTGGGACTTTATGTTGGCCCCAACTTCTTCGGCTCCATGCGACATGAGGCATTGCGCTCAACCTGTGGTCGATGGCTGTCATCGTGGTGGGAACGCTCTTCTCCCTGGTTTTGTGCTGGCTGCTGCCCGTGAGTCTGCCCGACATGGTGGGCATTCTCTGCGGTGCTACTACCAATACGCCTGCCTGGGTGCTGCCCAGCAGGCTTTGCAGCAGTTGGGACTTCCCAGCGGCGGTGCTGCCCTGGGCTGTGCCGTGACTTATCCTTTGGGCGTGGTGGGCGTCATCCTGGCGATGATGACGATGCGCAAGCTCTTTGTGAAGCCTGCCGACCTGGAGATAAGACGAAACGACGAGGACGACCATACTGCCATCGGACAGTATATCATCGTGAATCCTGCCCTGAATGGCAACACCATAGCCGAGATTTCGATGCTCACACACCGCAAGTTCATCATCTCGCGCGTGTGGCGTGGCGACCAGGTCATCGTGCCTCAGGCCGACACTGTGCTGCACACCAACGACAGTGTGCTGGTGGTAACCAATAAGGATGAGGTTTCTGCCATGTCGATTCTCTTCGGCAAGAAGGTGGACAAGGACTGGAACCGCGAGAAGGTGGACTGGAACGCCATTGATGCCAAGGTGGAGAGCCGCATCATCGTGGTGACCCGTCCGGGGCTGAACGGCAAGTTGCTGGGCCATCTCTCCATGCGCAACACTTATGGCGTGAATGTGAGCCGTGTGCTCCGTGGCGATATTCGCCTTCTTGCCACCGACGACCTGCGACTGCAGTATGGCGACCGCCTCACCGTGGTGGGCGATCCTGCCAGCATCGACCATGTGGAGCAGTTTTTAGGCAATGCTGTCAAGACGCTCAATGAGCCTAATCTTGGCGCTATCTTCCTGGGCATCATCCTGGGTCTTGCCATCGGAACGATACCTTTCAACATTCCCGGTATGACGGCTCCTGTGCGTCTCGGTATTGCGGGCGGTCCTATCGTGATGGGAATCCTCATCGGTGCCCTGGGTCCACGTGTGCATTTCATCTCTTATATGACGCGCAGTGCCGGACTGATGCTTCGTGAGTTGGGACTGGCGCTCTATCTGGGTTGCTTGGGTCTGGAGGCTGGCGGACAGTTCTTCGAGACGGTGATTCGCCCTGAGGGACTGATGTGGGTAGTATAGGCTTTGCCATTACCGTGGTGCCTGTGCTGATAGTGGGACTCATCATTCTGAAAACCAAGAAGTACGACTTTGGCAGCATCTGCGGCATTCTGTGTGGCAGCATGGCGAACCCTATGGCGCTGACCTATGCCAACGACACCATCGACGGCGACACGCCAAGCGTCAGTTATGCCACGGTTTATCCCCTCGGCATGTTTGTCAGGGTGATTATCGCCCAAGTGCTGATCATGTTTTTCGTATAGTTTTTTTTAAGAAGTTATCTTTTTAAGGAGTTAAAGGTGTTAAGGAGTTAAGGGAGTTAAGACAACAGCCTTGAGGGAATGGGGATTTCAAGTCCACAAAAGCATTTGTCTTAACTCCTTTAACTCCTTAACTCCTTAACTTCTGAATTAAATACTAATCATTTCTTCCAAACAAATTTTCTTGCCTGTCAGCGGATGCTCAAAACTGATGGATTCGGCGTGCAGCATGAGTCGCTGTGCCGGTTCATTGCCATAAAGCGGATCGCCCACGATGGGGGCATGGAGCCCCTCGCTGTGGGCACAGTGCACGCGCAGCTGATGTGTACGGCCTGTCTTGGGCCAGAGGGCGAGGCGCAGGTGTGTGTCGTCGATGCGGGCGAGCACCCGATATTCGGTGACTGCCTTCTTGCCATGCTCATGACTCACTATCTGGCGTGGACGGTCCATGTAGTCGGGCATCAGAGGCAGACTGATGGTTCCTTCCTGCGCCATGCGGTCGGCTGCTGCCTTGTCCTGGCAACCTACGACGGCGACATACCGCTTCTCCACCTGTCGGGCTGCAAACTGCTGCTGCAGACGATGATAGGCAAACTCGGTCTTGGCAATCACCATCAGTCCGCTGGTCGACATGTCGAGCCGATGAACGATGAGCGGTCCTGTGGCCTCGGGCATTCTGCTCCGCATGATGGAATACACCGACTCGGCTCCGTTCTTTCCTGGAACCGACAACATTCCTGCCGGCTTGCATATTACGGCTATCTGCTCATCTTCGTAGATAGTCTTCAGCTCCGCCTTGTATTCTTCCGTCCGCGAGCAGATGGCTCGGGCAGCATCCATTGCAGGATGGGCTTGCACTTGCCGTTGCAGGCAGGATAGAAGTTCAGGTGGTGGCGTATTTCCTCCTTCGGACTTTCTCCCCACCAGAACATGGCCATTTGCAGCGGACGATAACCGTGGCTGTAGGCATACTGCAGCAGCTTGGGCTCGCAGCATTCTCCGCTGCCAGCCGGTGGAATCTTGGCTGCCGTGTCCCTGAAGATCTCCAAGAGGTTCTTGCGATCGCCCTGTGGGTTGAGCATACTGAACTTGCCAAACAGCCATCGTTGCAGTGAGTCGGAGAGTTCTTTGCGCAGCTGTTTCAGATACCTGATGTCTTTCTGGTTTCTGTCGTATTCCTCCTCGATGTCGGTCTTCCTGTCCCGTTCTTTCTTGAGTCTTCTCAGCTGGGCTTTCATAAACTGGCTCTCCCTCACCATTTCTGCCTTTTCCTCCTCGCTCAGGTTGCCCGCCTTGCGTCGGGCGTCGCGCTGTGCTTTGGCAGTCTTCATCTGTAGCTGATAGGCGTCGATGTCGTGCTGCCAGCGGGCTTTCAGGGTGTCGATTTCCGTCTTTATCTGTTTCATCCGCTCATCGTTCTGCAGATCGTGTATGGCGACGTTGATGTCCGAGATGTCGCTCTCGTGCTTTTTGAAATATCCGTCGGGCTTCAGATAGTCGAATACGGCAGGCACAAAGCCACTCCAGTCGCTCCGGCCACCTATCTGTCCGCTGTAGGCTGCTATATAGCCTGTCTGTGCTCAGTCGCTTCGCCGTCCTTCCGAGGCTTTTCCACGATCAGCACGCCGAACATCTTGCCACGGTCTATCTCCTCGCGCCAGTCGTCACGCTGGGCGATTTTCTCCTGCAGCTCCTTGCAGGCCATGATGCAGAGAGGGTGCGGCTCATAACAGAACGGATTGTTCATTCTCTCGGGCAACCGGATGCCCGAGGCTGGGTCTATATGTATTGGATGAAATTTCATGCTGCAAAGATACGATATTTTTTTATATTCTTTTCGCTCATTCAGAATTTTGCATTATCTTTGCATAAGATAAGTTGCACTCGGCAATTTGAAAGCAAGCTTTCATTGCGCTCATTTGCATTATCTTTGCATTAGTTTTTATTAAATCACGATGACACAACATAACAGTACATTTTTCTATCATCTTGTCGCCTTCATCACTGTGGCGATATGGGGAACCACCTTTGTCTCCACCAAGGTGCTGATGCTTCATGGCCTTTCGCCAGCCCAGATATTCACCCTTCGTTTCTTCATGGCTTATGTGCTGATGCTGTGTTTCAACCACCGTCGGCTCTTCGCCTCGTCGTGGCGCGATGAGGGCAGGATGATGCTGTTAGGCATTACGGGCGGCTCACTCTACTTTCTGAGCGAGAACGAGGCGATGAACTTCACCACCGCCACCAACACCTCGCTCATCGTCTGCTCGTGTCCTCTTTTCGCCACCTTGTTGGTGAGGCTCGTCTATCGCTCCTCGCACATTCATGTGGTTCAGCTGATGGGTTCGCTGTTGGCATTTGTGGGCATGGTCATCGTGGTGCTCAACGGCCGTTTTGTGCTCCATCTCTCTCCCGTGGGCGATGCGTTGGCTTTCACAGCCTGTATGTGCTGGGCTGTCTATTCGCTGCTCATGAAGTCGATGTCCGACAAGTATAGTGCCGCATTCATCACGCGAAAGGTGTTCTTCTATGGCGTACTCACCATTCTGCCCTATTATGCCGTGGTGCCAGGTCTTCCCTCCCCGGAGGTGCTCACGCATCCCGTGTACTTGCCAACCTGCTCTTCCTGGGCTGCCTGGCTTCCATGGTGTGTTTCCTCACGTGGAACTGGTGCATCTCCAAGTTGGGAGCCGTCAAAGCCACCAACTGGGTTTATTTCAACCCCATCTCCACCATGATCTTTGCCTCCTGGGTACTGGGCGAGAAAATCACTCCCTACTTCCTCGCAGGTGCTGCCTGCATCCTTATAGGTATGTACACGGCCGACAGGAAGACAGAATAAAAACAAACTTATTTGGCATTTACACCTCTTTATTTTAAAACTTTAAAACTTAATCTCTATGTTAATCAAGAACAAACTATTATTGGCCTTGGCTGTGGTATCGCTGCAGTCGATGGCACGAGAGTCGGTCGACCTTTCTTCGTTAGGGTGGAACATTACGCTCGACACTCAGGCTCAATGGAACAGCGACGAGCTATATGTTTCGCCCGTCAATGTTGCTGCGCTCCCCGTTCATCAGCCCACAGGAGGATGGCAGTTGCTCGACACTCCCCAGAAGCGCAACGTTCAGCTGCCTGCCACTGTCGAGGGAGAGCTGTGGGGATGGAACGGACAGACCTACGGTGTGACAGGAAACTATGTGGGCGTATCGTGGTTCAATACCTCGGTAGACGTGCCTGCCAACTGGACAGGCAAGCGCATCACCTTGCAGTTTGATGCCGTACGCTTTCGCGCCGAGGTGTTCGTCAACCACCAGCTCGCAGGTTACGACCTCGTCAACAGTACCCCTTTCTCTATCGACATCACCCCATACGTCAAACTGGGGCAGAAGAACGATGTTGCCATCCGCATCACCGACCCTAACGGCAACTTCAACTGGAAAGACTCGCAGTGCTATGCGTGGGGCAACTATCTCACCAATCCCTCGCATGGTTTTGGCGGCATCACGGGGCGTGTGCATCTGTGTGCCACCGACAGGACGTACATCGACGACGTATTTGTCGAGAACACCCCTGTCCCCTCTGTCGTGAAGGTACATGTTGCGGCAGGAGGACTTACTGCCGACACTCCGTTGGTGATGGAGTTGAGGGAGCGTGGCAGCCAGAAGGTGGTATGGCGTCATAACGACCAGATGACCACAGCCGAGAAAACCATCGAGGTGTCATTGCCACAGGCCAGACTGTGGAGTGTCGACGCCCCCAACCTGTACGAACTGACCTTGAGGTTGGGCAACGACGAGGTGAAGAAGCGTTTTGGCTTCCGTTGGTTCGAGGTGCGCACGGTGAAGGGCGACAAGCAGTTCTACCTCAACGGCAAGCGCATCACCCTCGTGACCGCCATATCGTGGAGCTTCTGGCCCGACAACGGCATCACGCCGTCCAGGGAACTGGCCTACAAGCAGGTGCGTGACGCCAAACAACTGGGTATGACGATGCTCAACTTTCACCGCACCATCGGCAACCCCGATGTACTCGATGCCGCTGACGAACTGGGACTTCTCTATTTCGAGGAGCCTGGTGGAAACCAGTATCCCGCAGGCAAGTTTGATGACGGAACTCTCTATACCAAGTTCTACTTCGATTATCGCAACGAGAAGCTGGCACGCATGATTCGCCGCGACCGTTCGCACCCATCGCTCGTCATCTACAACTTGCACAACGAGCGCGGAGCGTCTCCGCAGGCTGAAGACCGACGCGAGATGCAGATGGGACACCGACTGGATCCTTCGCGCATCCTGACCTACAACTCGTGCAACGGCAAGAACCCCGAAGGAGAGCCCGACGATCACTTCAAACTGCACCTGATGCCCAACGATACCACTTTCTACAACGTAGGGTGGTGGGACAACCATCATGCCGGAGGCCCCGGTGTCTATCACGACTATATATATAAAGGTAAGGACAACTACCTGCGCTACTCCGCCAACAAGGGCGAGATCGTATATTGGGGCGAGGAGGGAGCCATCGGCACACCACCACGCCTGCAGCTGATACGCGATGAGATTTTGCGCACCGGGCGCACCACAGGATGGGAAGCCAAAGACTACCTCGCCTGGTACGATGCCTACGATCAGTTCCTGCGCCAGCGTGGCTTCAGCAAAGCCTTCCCCTGTGTCGACAGTCTGACCAGGCAGATGGGCAACGTGGCTTACTACTATCAGGGACGAGTGATAGAGAATATACACATCAGCAACACCGTCGATGCCTACGCCGTCAACGGATGGGAATCAATGAAATTGGAGAACCACTCAGGCATCGTCGACAACTACCGCAACCTGAAGGGCGACGCCGACCTCATTGCCCGTTACAACCGCCCTCTCTACCTGGCAGTAAAGCTGACCAACAAGGTGCTGGCTGTAGGCGATACCACCACCACCGATGTGTACATCGTCAATCGAAAGAACGTACACGGCACGGCACAGTTGGTGTTGACCGCCCGTGATGCCAAAGGGCGCCTCTTGGCTCAGACCAAGCACAAGGTAAAGGTGAGTGGTGGTGTAGTGTATGGCGAGAACCTGATGACCGGATGGCAGTGGAAGGTGACAGGCTCTGGCTATGTCAGCGTCGACGCCAAGTTGGTGCAGCAGGGCCGCACCGTGGCAGCAGGCAGCGACCGCATCTATGCCGTGGCCATGAACGCCAAGAGCATAGAGGGCACGTGCGTGGTGGCAGATACCACAGGAGTGCTCGCCGCCTATCTCAAGAGTCAGGGCATACAGACTACAGACTATAAGGCTGGTCGTCCGCAGGGCGATTTCATGATTGTGGGAGCCTTTGAGCCAACCCAGTTCGGCAGTGGCTACAGCGACATCCTCGAATGGGCAAGCACAGGCCACACAGTTGTCATCGTCGACAATCCCCTGCGCTGGGCCGACCTGCTCAGCGATAAGGAGATCATGGATTACCGGGGATTCAAGCAGTTGGGGCGCTCCTGGTACGGAGGCAACTTCTTCTGTCGGTCACACCCCATCTTCAAGGGCTTGCCCACCGACTGTGTGTTCAACTGGGAGTATCAGTGCTTTGCCGCTTATAACCGCCGTCGCGTCGGTCTGCGCGACATGAATGGCGAGGTGCTCGTAGGCTGTGTGTCCGACCATCGCAAAGAGGTGTATTCAGCCCTCTCAGAGATAGCCGTAGGCAGAGGACGCGTGCTCATCACCACGCTCGACATTCCTGCCTGTCTGCGTGGCACAGCCGCCTATAACAAGAAGATGGACCTCGACGGTATGAACGAATCGATGAATACTTTCAACACGCAAGGTATGAACAAGAGGGTGTGTCATAAGTCTGTGACGCACCCTTTTTTATTTTTTTCCTTTTCACAGATACGAAATCTTTAAAAAACATTTTTATTTACAACAAAGCCCAAACTTTCACAAGCTCGGGCTTTGCCTTTC
>ENA-OQER01001380-OQER01001380.1-human-gut-metagenome-genome-assembly--contig:-NODE-1380-length-11782-cov-3.725869_pt1 | contig 11782 bp, 14 predicted proteins | sample MGYA00242797_ERZ504639 | MGnify/ENA primary metagenome ERZ504639 (study PRJEB26092, sample SAMD00036306) | human gut metagenome | host: Homo sapiens | study: EMG produced TPA metagenomics assembly of...
CCCGGTGAAGAGGATGAGATCATCATAAAAATGCCAGAATTTAAGCGAGGATATACAAAAATCTGCTCCAGAAATTAAAACAGGGAAACACCAAGATCGCGGGGCATAACGAGAATGGTATCCATCTGCTGGAGCCGGATGAAGTTTACTATTTTGAGACGGTCGACAACAAAGTGTTTGCCTGTTGCAAAAAAGAGGTTTACGAAGTGCGGGAGAAATTGTATACACTTGAGGGCATGCTTCCGGTCGAATCGTTTATGCGGGCGTCAAAGTCTGCAATTTTAAATCTAAACAAAGTAAAAAGTTTATCACCAGCCTTTGGCGGACGTTTGAGGCAGTATTAGACAATGGCGAAAAGACGATTATTTCAAGACAGTATGTGCCTGTTTTAAAAGAACGGCTTGGATTATAAAAGAGGTAAGAAGAGATGGCAGAGAAATTAAAAATGTTGATGGATATTTTTGGCAAAGTCACGTTTGGTGTATTGATAGCGGCAACAGTTTTTATTTCTGTTTTCGGGGGATTTGACGCACAGATCAGTGTAAAGATACTCTGGCAGATATTGGCAGTTTCTGCGGTGTGTTCAGTTCCGATTCTTATGTTTGACTCAGATGCATCGAGGGAGCTGACAAAAAAAAGGAATGTTTGCCAGACAGCTATTATATTTCATTTTTGTGAACATTGTAGTTTTAGGGCTTGGAAAAATATTTGAGTGGTTCAGTTTCCAGAATTTTAGCATGGTACTTTTTATGGAGGTTCTCATTATTGCAGTCTATGCGGTTGTGAATATCATCTGTTATCTGAGTGACCGTGCAGATGCACAGAGCATGAATGAAAAATTACTGGAAATGAAAAAGAATAAGAAAGAATGATAAGCTGACATTATTTTAAAACGAAAGAGAGATATTTAAAATGAGTAAACACACTGAAAGAGCAAAGGAATTAAGAAGTGAAGTGCCGGTTAGCAGTAACTGTGCACAGACGGTGATGCGTGTATATGCAAAGGAAATTGGGTTGGATGAAGATCTGGCAGCAGCAATTGGCAGTAACTTTGGCGGTGGAATGAGATGCGGTGCAACCTGTGGAGCGATCGCAGCAGGATACATGGTATTAGGTGCCAAGGGAATTGAGTCGCCGGCTGTATTGAATGAATTTCGGAAATGTATTGCAAAAAAACATGATGGTATGACAGATTGTGCAGATCTTTTGCGTGCAAATGCAGCAAAGGGCGGTGAGAAAAAACCACATTGTGACAACATGATCGAGGAAGTGATCACACTGATCGATGAACTGACAGACGGTAGATAATAGAAGGAGAATGCAGCTCCTTTAGCTGTTTCCCATCCTGCTGCATGAATTATGGATTTTTGCTAAAACGCTATGTTATATGGAATATCTGCATGGCACCATAAGTATGTGGCAGATCCTGCAGAGGAGATTTTCTGGAAGGACAGGAAAGATTCTTACAGGTTGAGCAGGTATTACATAATTGTCTGAGATCTGCGTGTGTATTTGTATCCAGATGCAGGATAAGCGCAGCTGTTTTGAGGGGCAGAAGCATCTGACCTTCGGTAAGACCGATTGCATCCGGCGCAAGGCGTTCATAGATTTGTGGAAGAAGATCAAGGGAATAGGTATCTCCGAGAAAAGATAATTCTGCAAGGGATAAACCACTTTGATCTTCTATCACATGTGCAAATTCTGCGTATGCTTTTGACAAAAGCAAAAGACTGACGCAGTCCACAATATAGGCTTCCTGGATCTGTTCATGATTCAGATATAATTCTGACAGCTCATCGATACCATTTCCAAGTGTCACAAATCCATAGGCATAATGAGGGAGGAAAATCCCATCCAGATTCTGATCGAGGGAGTAATACGCACAGGATTCCACCAGTGGGAGAAGTGCGGTATAAATCGCTTTTATATATGGAAGATCAGCCGGAGAAAAATGAAAACGGCTGCAAAAATCTTTCCAGTCATCAGAGGACAATTGTGGGGTAAGTTTACATTTCATGAGGCATGTCTCCCTTATCTGAAGCTGCCATAACGGCAATGATCTCCTGAAAGCGGCTTATGACCTTATCATAATTGCTGCGCTGATGCGGAAACCACATTTCATGCAGGATTTGACTCCATTTCTAGAAATTCGCAGTTCCCGCCACAGGATTTCCCAAGTGTATACAGAGGACAATAACAAAACAGACAATTAAAGTCCTCCTCCGGAATTCCTTTATGGCAAGGAAAATATTCACATTTTTTGTTTTGGAAAAAATTTATAATATTCACTCATAATGCTGTTATCATCTCATATTTTAGTGAGTAAATCAACGAATAAATTGCATTTGTTTCATCCATAATTTATATCGATCCCATCCATTGTGAATTGATTGTCAATGACATATAATAGAGCAGAAGAAGGAGGTGCGTTTGTGAGCGGAAATGAAAATCATATTTATATCGCAATTGATTTAAAGTCGTTCTATGCCTCTGTTGAGTGCCGGGAAAGAGACCTTGATCCACTTACCACGAATCTTGTCGTGGCGGATGCAGAGCGGACAGAGAAAACAATCTGTCTGGCAGTTTCCCCTTCTTTAAAAGTATATGGGATTCCGGGACGAGCGAGGCTTTTTGAAGTCGTACAGCGTGTGAAAGAGGTCAATCAGGAGAGATCGCAGAAGCTGCCGAAAAGAATGTTTGAGGGAAGCTCCTGTTTTTCGGACGAACTGAAGGAACACCCGGAGCTTTCCGTCACTTATGTGACAGCAAAGCCACGAATGGCACTCTATATGAAATACAGTACACAAATTTACGACATTTATCTGAGATATATTGCGCCGGAAGATATGCATGTGTACTCCATCGATGAGGTTTTTATGGATGTGACGCATTATCTGAACACCTATCATATGACGGCAAAGGAGCTTGCGTCAAAGATGATCCTTGATGTGATGCAGGAGACCGGTATTACCGCCACAGCAGGAATTGGAACCAATCTTTATCTGTGCAAGGTGGCGATGGACATTGTGGCGAAGCATGTCGCACCGGATGCAAATGGAGTGCGCATTGCAGAGCTGGAGAGATGACTTACCGGAAACTTTTGTGGAGCCACAGACCGCTGACCGATTTCTGGCGGGTAGGACATGGCTACCGGAAAAAGTTAGAGGAGGCCGGACTTTACACGATGGGAGACATTGCACGATGTTCCATAGGTGAAGAACGGGATTATTATAATGAAGAACTGCTTTATAAAATGTTTGGAATCAATGCAGAGCTTCTGATCGACCACGCATGGGGTATGAACCGGTCACGATTGCGGATATCAGGGGATATAAGCCGGAGACAAACAGTATCGGTTCCGGTCAGGTGCTGCACTGTCCTTATGATTTTGAAAAGACAAAGCTGACGTCCGCGAGATGACGGATGCACTGGTGTTAGACCTTGTAGAGAAACAGCTTGTGACAGACCAGATTGTACTCGATATTGGTTACGATATTGAAAATCTGACGAACCCGGACATCCGGAAAAAGTATCATGGCGAGGTAAAAGCAGACCGATATGGAAGATTCGTTCCGAAGCATGCCCACGGAACAGCAAATCTGGATACAAAAACATCTTCTACAGCAAAAATCATGGACGCCGTTTTAGATTTATATGAGCGCATTGTGGATAAGAATCTTCTGGTGCGGCGTGTTTCTGTCACAGCGAACCGTGTTGTGGATGAGCATATGGTATCGAATGAGACAGAGTTTACACAGATGGATTTATTTACCGATTATCAGGCACTGGCAGAGAAACAGAAGGCAGAGCAGGCGAGAATGGAAAAAGAGCGCAGACTGCAGGAGGTAATGCTCTCCGTGAAGAAAAAGTATGGTAAAAATGCGATGTTAAAGGAACCAATCTGGATAGTGTCAAATGACCTATGAAAAAACTGAGCAAAAGAAAAAGGCTCAGATGAACCTTGAAAACTGTAGATCTTTTAGGTTGTGGTAGCCCACCGCCACCCTTGACGGTACGAAAAGAACTGCTGTAGGTTAATCACCGACGGCGAAGAACTCAAGAACAGTTAGAGTTTTTCCGTCGATTACAGCAGTGTAGCAGTTCTTTTTCGTGCCATCAAGGGCACACCGCTTTGCGGTGGCTGGGATAATTACCTCTGGCTCTGAATCTAAGAACAGTTAGCGCTTCGCCGTGTTGCAGGTTCAGAATCGTCTGTTGACCAAGGAAGATGAGAAGCTGCCATTTGCCCAGCATCGTGTCAGCCTGAGACAGCATTTCGACTTCATTTAAGACTTTATAGTTGTTGTGTTTGTGTGGTCTTAGGAAGTTGTAATAAGCAACCCAGAGGGCGAGATCATAGTTGGCTCCATCGATGTTATCAAAGCCGTTGGTTTTACGATAGGAAGCTTTGTATGTACGGTTTAAGCGCTCAATCATCTGTTTGTAAGGCCTGAATTCTTTAGAAACCTCATTGTCATTGGTGAGTCCGATTACCTGTGTGATTTCAAACTTAAACTTATCACCGAATTCATGGAAGAACTGCTGGGCGGCAAGGGGATATGCACTGTAGCCATCTGCAATGAACTTAAAGTTCTTAGGCAGTTCTTTTAGATGTTGGAATGCCATCCGCATTGCCAGAATGCATGGACCAACACCACGATTATCAGATACCTGATAGCCGATAACAGAGCGTTTGGCAGCATCCATGATAAACCAGATATAGGTTTTGATACCACGGATTTTGATGTATGTCTCATCAGCAGTAAATACATTGCCAGTTTTGTAATCGTAGTTGTCTACGAAAGGTTTTATGCAGACAGAGGCGGTTTTGCAATAGTTGGCAACTTGCTGGTGTGAGATGCTGATGCCGTGTATGTCCTTCAACGCCTGAGCGGTTTTACGAAGCGATAACCCAAGATTCACTTTGTAGGTAAGACAAAGTGACATGACATGCTGGTCATGTTTACTGAATTTTAGGGAAGAAGCATTCTTGGGAAGAGTGTTTAAATCCATGCGAAAGAAATCTATCTGGAATTCCCGGTAGATGTAATGGAGTTTATATTTGTTCTTGCCATAGTCCTCCTTAAGGTCTTTTTTATCAACCTTGTTTAGATTGTGGAGGTAGTAAGGACATTTTGGATTTACGCATTTGTGGACAACAAAGTGTTTGCGGTCTTTCTTATGAGCCAGCGAGTGATTGCAGTGTGGGCATTTGAGGGAGTAGGACTTTGAAAAACGGTTTTCTTCCGGAGAGAATGCGGTGGAGCATACTTTGCACAGGATCTGTCCTTTTGAACCATTATTCTTGTAGAGATAAGGCTTTGGAGCATTGCAACGTGGACAGCTACAGTTGTCATCAATATCACATTCAGAACGGCGGCTGACAGGTTTGATTTTCTTGCCATACTTCCATTCGAGGTAAGGAATGTAGTCTTTGTAATCCCATTTTTCGTAATAGATTATTTTTGGGAGCTTATCAATCTTGAATTTTTGATATTTGGGAGAATGGGAATCATCGAAGACCCACTGCTTAAGGGGAATATATCTGCAGATAAAATTAAAAAGCCAGCAGATTTGTTTATGTTGGTATTGAATAAATAGAAGTAAATAAAGTATAATGTCCATGAGCATTGTCTCCTTGTTGATAATGGTGTTTGTGGTGAACTCATTATACTTCTTTTGGGAGGTCAATGCTCTTTTTATTTGCAAACCTCCAATAAATCAAGGTTTTAAAAGAATTTTAGAACAATAAAATGAGTAGTTTTTGACACTACCAATAGAAATCAGGGGAGAAAATTATGAAAAACCAAACGACAAAAAGAAGTTCTTTTTCAGGAAAAATCGGTTTTGTACTGTCAGCAGCCGGAGCGTCTGTGGGATTGGGGAATATCTGGCGGTTTCCATATCTGGCTGCCAAATACGGCGGCGGTATTTTCCTGCTTATCTATATCATTCTGGCATTGACCTTTGGCTATACGATGATCATGGCTGAGACATCATTAGGACGCATGACGAAAAAAAAAGTCCGGTAGGAGCATTTGCTTCCTTTGGAAAATCACATTTGTCTTGTCTGGGAGCTGGATCAATGCAATCATTCCGGTTTTGATCGTGCCATATTATTCGGTGATCGGTGGATGGGTTTTAAAATATCTGGTTGAGTATGTCAGAGGACATGCGCAGCCAGTTGCAGAAGATGGTTATTTTTCTGCATTTATCTCAGATGGATTTTCCACGGAAATATGCTTTGTGATCTTTTCTGTGATCACATTGGCGATTATTTATGCGGGGTGTGCGCAATGGAATCGAGCGTGTCTCTAAATTCATGATGCCGATACTTGTTGTGTTGTCTGTCATCATTGCAATTTATTCTGTGACAAGACCAGGGGCTTTGGCTGGTGTGAAATATTTTCTTGTGCCAAATATCAGCAACTTTTCATGGATGACCGTTGTGGCAGCCATGGGGCAGATGTTTTATTCGCTGTCGATTGCGATGGGTATTCTCATTACATTTGGTTCTTATATGAAAAAAGAAACTTCCATTGAAGAGTCTACAAAGAATGTTGAAATTTTTGATACAGCAATTGCAATTATGGCTGGACTAATGATTATTCCGGCGGTGTTTGCGTTCTCTGGCGGAGATCCGGACACCTTACAGGCTGGACCGGCATTGATGTTTATTACAATCCCAAAAGTTTTTGCAAGTATGGGATTTGGAACTTTTGCGGGAGTAATGTTTTTCTTGCTTGTACTTTTTGCGGCACTTACCAGTTCAATCGCACTGACGGAAAGTGCGGTATCCACGTTTGAAGATGAACTTGGGTGGAGCCGGAAAAATCTACGGTGCTCTGTGGCGTGATCATGATCGCACTGGGAAGTCTGTCTTCGCTCGGATACGGACCTCTGGCAAATGTGAAGATCATTGGCATGCAGTTTTTGGATTTTTTTGATTTCCTGACGAACTCTGTCAATGATCCGATTGCGGCAATTTGCTACCTGTCTTTTTGTTTCAAGGGTTGTCGGGGTAAAGAGAATCGAAGAAGAAGTGACATACGATGGCGGCACATTCAAAAGAAGAAAAGTCTTTCTGTTTATGATACAGTATCTGTGTCCGATTTTTGCTGGAATCATTTTATTAAGCTCTGTCGCAAATGCATTTGGATGGATTTCCATGTAAATGCATTTGCGATAGGAAGGAACTTATTTTTTCAACATTCCATAATGCTCTTCCATGTTTCCCCCGAAGATGGCATTTTTATAGCCCAGTTTCTTAAAGGCTTTGACCGCTTTTTCCGGTCTGAAATTATAACTGCCGATGATATAGAGAGAAGTTTCCTTATCCGGGAATCTTCTTAAGATTCGGTCTTCCGTGATTTTATTCAATGGGATATTGACCGCACCGGCAACATGTCCGTGGTTAAATTCCTCTTTGGTACGACAGTCGATCAACATGGCGTTCTCAGAAGTGTGAGCCTTGTTGATCGCTTCGTTCACTGTCAGTTTTTTCTTGAAAATACTCATTTTATCTCTCTCTTTCCAAAAAAGTATAATGATACAATTTTACTACTAAAAATATTTTGCGTCAACGAAAAAGCAGATGTATTTTCTTTTTTTGTGTGATAAAATTATTGCATGTATGAGTGGGCATGAAATGTGTTTGATATAGAAGGGATAGCACAGATGATCAATATTGCAATCGTTGAAGATGAAGCTATGTACGCAAAGCAGTTGCAGGAGTTTTTGCAGCAGTATCAGAAAGAGAATGGAGAAGTATTCAATATTACCGTTTATTCAGATGGTGACCAGATCGTACATAAGTACAAGTCACAATTTGATATTATTCTGATGGATGTGGAAATGAAGTTCATGGATGGTATGTCTGCCGCAGAGGAAATCCGGAAAGCAGACACGGAAGTTGTCATCATTTTCATTACCAACATGGCGCAGTATGCGATCCGCGGCTATGCAGTGGATGCGCTTGACTATGTGCTGAAACCGGTGTCATATTTTGCATTTTCGCAGAGATTAAACCGTGCGATCAGCCGAATGAAGAAACGTGAGCAGAAGGTCATCACTGTGAACATCAAGGGCGGCGCTGTTCGGATTAATATTGCTAATATTTATTATATCGAAGTCAGGGACACAATCTGGTTCTGCATACGATCCTTGGTGACTATGAATCGGCTGGCACGATGAAAGAGGTCGAGGAAAAGCTGCAGGGACTGAACTTCTGCCGTGGAAATAAAGGGTATCTGATCAATCTGCAGCATGTGGACGGTATTCAGGACGGGTGTGCGGTTGTAAAAGGAGAGCCGCTGTTACTTAGCCGCTCGCGCAAGAAAGAGTTTATGGAAGCACTGACGAATTACTGGGGAGAGGTTGTGAAATGATGGAACATTTAATGCCGGATATTCCGCGAATTTATACAGCAGCTGCGGAATGGATGGCGTGCATGCTTTTTATTGTATCGTTGAAAAAAAAGATTTGAATGGTGGAAGAGCGGACTTATCATGGCAGGAATGCTAGTGCTGCAGTCTGTTTTTTTGGTGGCAACCGGAAATGTGCCGATCTATTTCTGGATTCCGTGTATGATCGCCGCAGTATCTCTGATGGTCGGGTTCATTTATTTCTGCTGTGACGTGAATTTTCAGGATGCCGGATATTTTGGCATGATCGCATTTGTTGTAGCGGAATTTATGGCATCTTTGGAATGGCAGATTGTATGTACTGTCTGGACAAATGAGCTGCCGGGCAAGGCGACAAAGAGTATCATGCTTGCGGCTGTTTATGGTGCAGTATTCTTTTTATTGTGGAAATTATTGCAGCAGCATCTTCCAAAAGATGGAAAGCTGAACATCAGCTTTAAAGAATATTTTTCCGCAGCAGTGATCGTCATTGCAGTATTTGCGGTCAGCAATCTGAGTTTTGTTTCCAATGCGGATACGTTCGCAAATGGATATGCGCTTGAAATCGGTCAGGTCCGCACGATCGTTGATCTCGGTGGAATTGCGGTTTTGTATGCGCACCTGATCCAGTGCGGCGAACTCCGTGTGCGCAGGGAGTTAGAAGCAGTGCAGAATGTTTTACAGAATCAGTATGTGCAGTACAAGCAGTCACGTGAGAGTATCGATCTCATCAATTATAAATATCACGACTTAAAACATCAGATCGCTGTACTCCGGAGCGAGACTGACCCGGAAAAAAGAAATGAGTTTTTAAATCACATGGAAGATGAGATCAGGCAGTACGAAGCACAGAACAAGACCGGAAATAAAGTGCTCGATACAGTGCTGACAAGCAAGAGTTTATACTGCGCAAAGCATGGGATCACGTTTACCTGCGTGGCAGATGGAACGCTGCTGGATTTTATGGATATCATGGATATCTGCAGTATTTTCGGAAATGCGCTCGACAATGCGATCGAGTGTGAACTCAAGATTGCAGACAAGGAAAAGCGGCTGATCCATGTGACTGTGTCCCAGCAGAAGAATTTTTTGATCTTACGTTTTGAAAATTACTACGAAGGTAGTTTAAAAGTGAAAGAAGGACGTTTTCTGACAACCAAGAAGGAAAAAGAATTTCACGGTTACGGAATCAAGAGTATCCGCTATACGGTAAATAAATACGACGGCGCAGTCAGTATTGACACAAAAGAAAACTGGTTTGATCTGAAGATTTTGATCCCGATGAAAAAAACTGCATCTGACGAAGTGCAGAACGGATAACTGTGTCAAATAGAATACGGGCGGTTAAACATTCGCATTTTTTGATTTATAACGCTATGGTTTGTGCATTGTGCATGAAAACATAGCGTTATTTTTGTCTGAAACTCACAACGTGTAATACCGTTTATGCAAAAAAAATGCAGATTATGCAATTTTTCCATAAGAAAAGTACTTTATGATAGATTATAACTACAAAGTCCGAAACGGACAAAATAAATCTTGGGAGGATTTAGAGATGATCGAGTTTATTATTTCAATTCTGGTTCCTATTTTAGGAGGCCTCGGTGTCAGTGAAGCAGACGTTACAACATATGTAACAAACTGCAGCGGATACATTTATGCAATCCTTATTTCTATTTTAGTATTGATTGTATTATTAGTAGCTGCACACTTTATTGCACCAAAAGGAAAAAGACATTTAGTTCGCTGGGGAGCTTCCTTAGCATGGGTACTTGCACTTGTGACCATGGTAAACATGGTTTGCTACGGACCGCTTTACACAAACCTTTCCGTTGTATTAAACGGTGGCGGAACAGTATCCGATGAAGCAAAAGCAGCAAGTAATGAAGTAATCAAAAAAGTCGGCGAAGAAGGTATGGTTCTTGTAAAGAATAATGGATTATTACCTCTTAGCAGTGATGTGGATTCCATGAACGTATTTGGATGGGCATCTACAAACCCTATCTATGGTGGTACAGGTTCAGGTTCTGCAGATACATCTTCTGTAGTAAGTATTTTACAGTCTTTATCAGATGCAGGATATAAGACAAATGAGTCCCTGACAAAAATGTACACAGATTACCGTGCAGACAGACCGGCTGCAACAATTTTAGGCGGAGACGGATCCTTTGATATCACATTGCCGGAACCTACAGCAGATTATTATACAGATGATGTCATGAGCGAAGCAGAAAGCTTTTCTGATGTAGCAATGGTAGTAATCAGCCGTGGCGGTGGTGAAGGATATGATCTTCCTACAGACATGAACTCTGTTATCCATGGCACTTACAATGTGGCAGATAAAGTTTCTGTAAATCCTGCAAACTATGCATATACAAATATTTCCTACACTAACAACGGTGATTATGATGATTTTGATGCAGGAGAATCTTATCTTGAACTCTCTAATACAGAGGAAGCAATGCTTGATAAGGTTTGCTCAGAATTCAGTAAAGTAATCGTTGTGATCAACGCAAACAACCCAATGGAACTTGACTGGGTAGACAATTATGATTCTATCGGAGCTGTAATCCTTGCACCTGGTACAGGTCAGACAGGTATGGCTGCACTCGGTGAGATCATCAACGGATCTGTGAATCCATCCGGAAAAACAGTTGATACTTATGTAAAAGATTTAACACAGACTCCATACTATAATAACATTGGAGCATTTGCATACAACAATGTAGATGATTTAAAAGAAGCAATCGCAGCTTCTGATACAGCATACGAAGGAACAGTTTCCTTTGTTGATTATGTAGAAGGTATCTATGTAGGATACAAATATTATGAGACAGCATCTGATGATGGTGTGATCAATTATGAGGATGTTGTAAAATATCCATTTGGTTACGGATTATCTTATACAACATTTGAACAGAAAATGAATGATTTCTCTGATAATGGAGACAATGTAACATTCAATGTAACAGTTACAAATACAGGCGATGTTGCAGGTAAGGATGTTGTAGAAGTATACTTCACACCACCTTATACAAACGGAGGAATCGAGAAAGCTTCCGTAAACTTAATTGATTATGCAAAAACAGGTGAGATCGCACCGGGTGAATCTGAAACAGTTGAGTTTACGATCAACAAAGAAGATATGGCATCTTATGATGCAAACGAGATCAAAGTAGCAGGCGGCGGATATATTCTTGAAGCCGGCGAATACACAGTATCTGTCAGATCTGATTCCCATACAGTATTAGATCAGGCAACCTTCACTGTAGATTCAGATATCAACTACAGCGAGAGTGCACGCACAACAGATAATGTTGTTGCAACAAATCAGTTAAATGATTACACAGCAGGAAATGTTACCTATCTTTCCAGAGCAG
>ENA-OQER01001381-OQER01001381.1-human-gut-metagenome-genome-assembly--contig:-NODE-1381-length-11770-cov-2.089753_pt1 | contig 11770 bp, 22 predicted proteins | sample MGYA00242797_ERZ504639 | MGnify/ENA primary metagenome ERZ504639 (study PRJEB26092, sample SAMD00036306) | human gut metagenome | host: Homo sapiens | study: EMG produced TPA metagenomics assembly of...
GAAGCTGTGTAAGCACTGTGGCAGGGCATTTATCGCAAGCCGTAAGGGAAATGAGTTCTGCTCTCCGAAATGCAAGAATCAGTATAATGTCTATAAAACAAGGGCTAAGAAAAAATAAAAACAGATGAATAATGAATAAATGACATATCTGGAGGAAATACTATGGACAATATGATTAGAATTGATAAAGATTATATCGAATGGCTGAAGCATGTTAAAAAAAGATTTAAAAATACACAAATAAAAGCATCTATCAAGGTTAATGACGAGTTGCTTAGGTTCTACTGGTCAATCGGCAAGGATATCGTTAACATGCAGGCTGAAAGCAAATGGGGCGGTGCTTTTTTTTGAAACTTTAAGTGAAGATTTAAAAAAGATGTTTCCAGGTGCAAAAGGATTTTCAACCACTAATTTGAGATACATGAAAAGATACTACAATTTATTTGGTGAAATTCTGCCCCAACTTGGGGCAGAATTACCGGAGGCTACAAATCTGCCTCAAGTTGGGGCAGAAATATATGCCATTCCATGGGGACATATAAAATTAATTGTTGATAAATGCAAAGATGAACCCGAAAAAGCAATGTTCTTCGTTGATGAAGTAATAAAGAATAACTGGTCAAGAGCTGTTCTTCTAAACTTCCTTGACACTAATCTATATGAACGCCAAGGCAAGGCAATAAGTAATTTTCAAACAACACTACCGGCTTACACCGGTGATTTAGCTCAGGAAATAACAAAAGATCCTTACAATTTTGATTTTATTGCTTTAAATCGTGACTATAACGAAAAAGAATTAAAAGATGCCCTGACCGAAAAGGTTATGAATCTTTTAATTGAAATGGGAAAAGGGTTCGCCTTTGTCGGTCGAGAATACCCTTTACCTATAGAAGGCACAGAGGAATATATTGATTTGTTATTCTACCATCTAAACCTACATTGTTATGTCGTAGTAGAGGTCAAAATAAAAGAATTCAAATCTCGTGATATTGGTCAGATAGGTACTTATATAAACATTGTTGACGATATTGTCAAAATGGATTCCGATGGAAAAACTATTGGCTTGATCATCTGCAAAGAAAAAAAATAATGTATTAGCCAAATATGCTGTTAACAGTTCCAACGAACCAATAGCAATTTCAGCATACGAATTATCGAATTTCTTACCAGAAAATCTTGCAACATTACTGCCTTCAACGGATGAGCTGGAATCTCGATTACTGCTAGATGAAGCAGTCAATGAGAATGATAATAACAACCAATAGCTCCATTCTCGTATATATGGTAAGACAAAGCAGGAACCATGACGATTCCTGCTTTATTCTTATCTATAAATCAGATCATGCAACACTACTTCCTCTGCTCTGCTCCGGATGTTATTCATCTTCCGCACCCATCCGAGCTGATCTACTGACTTCAAATGCTCCGTCACACCTTCACGCTCAGCCATTCTTACCGTAAGCATATCCATCATGTCATTGCAATCCATATCTACTTCTTCCAGATGTTTCCACAATTTTTCCGTAAGAACCAGATGTGTATACATAGCATGATGATTTTCAAACAAATACCTCTGTCGCATTCTGCCATATTTGCCAATCTGATAATTGCTTCCATCTTCCAATTCCAAATCTGGAATCAATACATCGCCTTCCCAATGATATGTTAACTCCATACGCTGCTCTTTCCTTTGTGCTAAATGTTTACAGTTTCAATTAAAAGAGTATCACCTTCTTAATACAACATCTGCAATCTATCATTCACCACAAATGAGCCAGCCGCCTATGTTGTGTTATATTAGCAGATGGAGGTTTCCGCTAAACAACACTGTTTGGGAAATCTGACATCTACACTTCACAACATATCACTTCATTAAAATAACTCTGCGCCGTATCGATTGCACGGTATCCAACTTAAGCACATCGAGTACGCATCTTTCACATTCTTCCTTTGTAACCTGATATACGCCGTATCCGAGGATCGGCATCTTAACTCCATTGTTCAATGTAACGTATTCCATTTGCAATTCCTCCTTCTTGAAACATCAGCCCATTTCATTTTATCTGTCCTTATTATAAAGAAAACGAGACCTGATAAGAAGTCTCGTTTTGTTATGCAGTATAAACCTTTAGGTTTGCGCTTATACACACATCCTTATTTGATCTGCCGGATAGCCTTTATCAATCGCTTGACCTTATCCGACGGGGTTTTCGAGTGAAGTATTCCAAACGGCATGGTGTAATCCCATTCCACCGGAATAATTTTGATCAACGGATGAACACTTTCCCAGCTTTTGAACGCAAGAAGAACCTCATTCTCATTCTCACACCGGTTAAACGCTTCCACATTATACAGATCAAAATCTACGATGTTGATTTCCGGATGATTCCTGATCATATCATCTCTTAACCGATCTCCGTAATAACTCCAGCCTCTTTGCATGAGCATGAAATTTTCTCCCGCCAGATCATCCAATGTAATCTTTTTCTTTTCCGCCAGCCTATGATGAATCGATACCGCTACACAAAACGGTTCTCTTGAGATCTCAGTTCCGTCGCATCCTCTGAGTTTTAACATTGTTTCATCAAATATTCCGGCTACAACATCGATATTCTGCCCCAGATTTGCCAATATCTCTCTTGCATTCTCCAAGGTATTTTCAAATGTGATCAGCTTAAACTTTATATCCGGATATAGATTCTGGATCTGTGGCCACAGATCCACAAATACCTGTGGCGGCGTCATCGGCGAGATTCCGACGCGTATCACATCGTCCGATACCTGCATTGCCTCTTTCGCCCGCTGCACCGACTCCTTGCAATACCCGATGATATATTTTGCGTCATTGTAGATCGACTGTCCGGCTTCCGTTACCACAAGCCTCTGTGCGTCCTGTCAAAAAGCTTCATACCAAAGGCTTGCCTCAAGCGAATTGATCTGTTTGATGACCGCCGGAGCCGATATATACAACTGTTCCGCTGCCTTGCTGAAACTTCCCGCCTCAACAACGCACAAAAACGTATCCAACTGCGGATTATACATCATGTCCGTTTCCTCCTACAATGAATTTAACACTCCCTGGATTCCGTCACGCTCGTAGATTCCCTTATAATAGGCAACTTCCTCCTCGATCAGCTGATCGATCACCTGCATGCCGAGAATTTCCACCGGAGCTTTATCATCCGTCAAAATATAATCGCCTTTTCCATATGGAGTGCTATCCGCGTATACCGTCTCCATCATGTTTCTTAAATCAGCATTTGTGATCTGCTTTGTATTTGCCTGCAGATTCTCCATGATCGACGGATTGTTCGATGCAAAAAGCTCGCGGTTCGTCGTATTCGCCACATCAACCGTATACTCCGCGTCAAACACCTGACCGATCGTATCGGAGAGATACTGATTGATGTTGCCATCTCCGCTGCCGCGCATGTTCATATTTACGACCATCACGCCGTCCTCGTTCAGATGATCCTTAACCAGTGTAAAAAATTCAACGGATGACATCTGGAAAGGAATCGTGATATCCTGATAGGCATCCACCATGATCACATCGTATTTCTTATCCATCGCATTCAGATAAGCTCTGCCGTCATAGGTCGTGACCGGCACATCCTCGGAGAGTGAGAAATACTTGCGCGAAAGCTGCGTGATCTTCTCATCGATCTCCACACCTTCCACGTTCATATCCCCGAGATACTTCCGGCACTGTGTCGCATACGTTCCCGTTCCCATTCCAAGGATCAACACATCCATATCCGATGGCTTCTTATCCGCCAGCATGAGCGGTGCCACCATCGCGTAATCATAATACATGCCTGTCAGCCTGTCCTGCTTCATATAGACCGACTGCACACCAAAAGCACGTTGGTCGACAGTCTTACCGACGTGTCATCTTCCGATACCTGCAGATAATTGTAGACCGATTCACCCTCATAGGTGAGATCCTTCTCCCAGAATGCAAACGAATCCGAGTAACCAAGACCGCAGCACAGTGCAAAGATTACCACCGATACGATCACTTTCTTTTTGCCTGCGCGGACATTGACAAAATACACGATTGCCAGAACCAGTAGAATTCCCGAGAAGATCAGAAACGTGATAGACGTTCCAACCGCCGGAATCGTCACGAAGGTCGGCACAAACGTACCGATGATACTTCCGATCGTGTTGAATGCCCCGAGTGTACCGACTGTCTTACCGTTATCATCCAGACTGTCCACCGCATATTTTACAAGCGACGGTGTCACGGTTCCCAGTAAGAAAAGAGGAAATACAAAGATGACCATACATGCTGCAAACGCTGCAATGATCAAAAAAATTATTACTCACCGTAAAAATCAAAAGTGCCGAGATTCCGAGCACGATATATTTGCCCGCCACCGGGATCAGAGCGATCCAGATCGCAGCGATCAGGATTCTCGTGTACAGGCGGTCCGGATTCGGCGACTTGTCCGCACTTCTTCCTCCGTAAATATTGCCGAGCGCCATCGCGATCATGATGGTTCCGATAATGATCGTCCAGACGATCTGCGACGAACTGAAATACGGTGCCAACAGACGCTCGCTCCCAACTCTACCGCCATAACGGACATTCCCGCAAAAAACTCCGTCAGATACAAAAATAACTTATTCTTTAAAATTACGGTCTGTTTCATATTGCCTCCCTGCTTTAAGCTGTTACGTTTATATTACAACTTAAAGTAGGGTACAAGTCAATACTTTTCTTTTCGAGACGCTTCTGGGCTTCTTTCTTCTCTTTGATGCGTTTTTGCTTATGCATCTCTAAGATCTTTTTCTCCCACGTATCTCTCTTGTCCTTGTCCAGCTTCGTTTTTTCGCGCGACTCATCCCCGTTATCGTCTTCCGTGATCGCCCAGCCGCTCACACTGCCATCCGCTTGATGATCGTTCCTGCCGCTTTCACATGGGAACCGGCAGCGCCCAGTCCATGGCGCCGCTTGAGATCAATTTTGCGTAATCATAGATCAAAGCCTCATACTCGATCCGCTTGTCCGGATTATTCTGCATCTGTGCCAAAATAATCGGTGTGATCTGAATGTTATTCGTACCTTTCTGCGAAAAAGCCTGCGTGTTTGTCGAGAAGTTCACGCCCGGGTAGCGATCCAAGAGTCCATTTAATGTCGCGGATTCTCCACTGTCCGCTTTCACTTTTGCATAACTTAGTGCTGCTTCCGACACCCAACTGTTTCCAACTTTTACTGCCATGTTTTCCCTCCTGTTATACTCTTACTGAATGTACGGATATTCGTATCATACACATTTGCGACACTTTCCTGCATCTGTGCCTTTTTTCGTGCTGCCTCCCACTGCGCCTTCATCAGTTCCTTCATTCTCTTCCTGCATATTCTTTAACATCACTCTGTCCTCCTGTTCTTTACTGAACCAATCATAACGCTGATTCTTTAGAATTACTGTGGTGTTAATAAACAGAGATATACTCTTTATTTTAGTGATACTGTTGCATGTGCACAGCCAATTTCATACTGTCCGTTTTTGTGTATGCGCTTACAAGATCATGTACGAAAATAAGGAAGGGTGCAGTCTGTACACCCTTCCATGCAGTTTCAAATCATACAAAGCCTGTTCATTTCTCTCTCATACCGAAACGGATGATCCGACAGAATTTCATCTGCTGGAACTTCTTCCCGATTGACACTATAAACCATTTCCTGTAGCACCTGTTCATCCAGCCATGTCTTTTCTGACATGACAATTGTTTCATGTATACTACACGGTATAATGATAAGATTTCCACCTGCTATGTCTGCAAGAATTTTGAGAAGTCCATCATAACAGATCACACCTGCACCATTTATTCTAAAGATATTTGTCAGTATCAACATGTCATCCACGCCTTCCCTGTACCGCAATCACTGGTTTTATTGAAGCCCCATCATGTACCACCAGACCCCGATAAGTATATCCATTATTCTTTTTAATCTCTTTTATCTCTATCGGACAACCTAATTTCTTTTCCATTGCATTTTTCAACTTTTCCAAGTATTCCTCATATCTCATAGCGTCCTAACCTCCATATCTTAATTAGCAGGGAGATTATAACGCTCGGGGTCTGGGGTTCAATAGGCAAAGTGCCGGATTCTTCACTACCTATACAAATAAAAAAAGACCAACGATCCATCTTCTGAATCGTTGGTCAAATGTTGTGTCAAACTTGTGTCAACTCTACGTCTCCAAACGCTGAAACCCTTGGTATTACTAGGTCTACTCGCAAACGTATGGCATCATAGCCAGATGACGTGCTCTCTTGATAGCAACGGTAAGAGCTCTCTGATGCTTTGCACAGTTTCCTGTGATACGACGAGGAAGGATCTTTCCTCTCTCAGAGATGTATCTCTTTAACTTGTTGATATCTTTATAATCGATGACATTATCTTTGCCACAGAATACACATACTTTTTTTTCTTCTACGCATTGGTCTTCTCTTCATGGAAGATCCTTCAGCTGTTTTATTGAAAGCCATGTTCTTTAACCTCCTATATGATGTTATGCTCTATGGAGCATTTAGTTGAATGGTAATTCTTCATCAATCCATCCGGAATATTCATGAAGCCATCTCCGGCAGCTCCGCTTGGTGATGGAGCAGAAGGTGCACCGCCGAAATCAGCATTTCCACCGGCTGCATTTTGCTTTCCGCAAATTCTACGTTCTCTGCCACAACATCTGTGGTGTAAACGCGCTGTCCATCCTTGTTTGTATAACTGCCTGTCTGGATATGACCCTCGAGAACGAACTTGGTTCCCTTGCGGCCAAATCTCTCCAAAAACTCTGCTGTCTTGCTAAATGCAACACAACTAATGAAATCCGCTGTCTGATCCTCATTGTTCCGGCGGAACCGACGGTCAACTGCCAGTGTAAATCTTGCAATCGCACTGGAACTCTCCCCCTGAGAGTAACGAACTTCTGCGTCTCTGGTTAATCTACCCATAAGAATGACTTTATTCATACAATCTCCTACTTTCTTATACTACTGCTCGTCTTTTCTAACGCATAAGAAACGAAGAACGTTGTCCATGATACGGACATCCTGCTCAAGCTTAGCTGGAGCATCAGATGCTGCGTCGAACTGGATGAAGTAGTAGAATGCTTCGCTCATCTTCTGAACGTCGTAAGCTAACTTCTTCTTACCCCATTCTTCAACTTCTGTAACAGTACCGCCTGCACGAGTGATATACTCTTTTGTTTTCTCAACGGTTGCTGTTCTCGCATCATCTTCGATCTTTGCACTGACAACGAGTGCTAATTCATACTTGTTCATGCGAAATGTTACCTCCTTTTGGTCTCTGGCTCACAGAACATAGCCTGTGAACAAGGAAAAATAGTTATCACGAGGATATACTATACCATGTTTTATGCGGATTTTCAAGCCTTTTCTTTAACTTTATTTGAGTTTTTCCCAAGATTATGTTATAGTGGGTTCTGAACGGTATTCATACAGAAACTGTATCGACTGCGGTATATTTATAATGTATCGCCCCAAATGAATATGTGAGTCACCTTTACACAGGATTTCGACGGACACCTGTTACACAGGATCCGATCCATTTAATTACCAGAAGGAAGGTGGTAGCATGAAAACAGGAATCATAGGCGCAGGGCGCGTAGGCTGCTCCCTTGGAAAATATTTCCGGAGTAAAAACGCAGACCTTGTGGGATATTATGATACCAATGCCGCGGCCGCAGAAGAAGCCGCCGCGTTTACACAGACTGCCGGTTTCAATCAGGTGCAGCAACTGGTGCGTGAATCAGACATCCTCTTCATCACGACACCCGATTCGCTCCTTGTACGTATGGGAAGAAATCAAAGGCATGTCACACAGGAATCAGATTATATGTCATTGTAGTGGCGCACTTTCATCCGATTCATTTTCCGGAGCCAAAGAAGCAGGAGTATCCTGCTGCTCGGTTCATCCCATGTTACCGTTCAGTAACAAATTTTCATCATACCAGCAATTGGAACATGCATTTTTTACCGTGGAAGGCCACCCACATGCCGTACAGGTCATCACCGACTTACTCACTTCCTATGGAAATGAAGTCTGCCGGATTGATGCCGCAGCCAAGCCAGAATATCATGCAGCTGCCAGCATCTTAAGCAATCAGGTGATCGCGGTACTTGATACGGGGTACCGGCTTCTCGAAGACTGCGGATTTCCCGCGAAAAAGCCGTTGCGGCAACTGCTGCACTGGTCCGTCAGAACATCGAAAATGTGCTCTCGCAGGGCTGTGTCCATGCACTGACCGGTCCGATCGAGCGTGGAGATGTCGCAACCGTGGAAAAGCACTTACACTGTTTAAACACAGAAGATGCCGCTTTGTACCGCATGCTCGGCACACGGCTTCTGGCAATCGCAGAAGGAAAAAATCCAGCACAGAACTATGAAAACATGGAGCATGTTTTAAATGCTGTAGCATATGAAAAAGAAAATGGAGGATTTCAATAAATGAAAAACACAGTTGTTACCTTTCAGGAAGCTAAAAATAAAGGCGAAAAGCTTTCCATGCTGACTGCCTATGATTACTCTACTGCCAAACTCATTGATGAGGCAGGTGTCAATGCGATTCTCGTAGGCGATTCCCTGGGAATGGTTGTTCTGGGATACGAAGACACGCTCTCCGTCACCATGGAGGACATGATCCATCACAGTGCAGCGGTTGCCCGCGGCATCAAAGATACACTCCTCATCACCGACATGCTTTTATGTCTTACCAGACTTCCGTCTATGACGCGGTTGTCAATGCCGGACGCCTGATGAAAGAAGGCGTGCACAGGCAGTCAAGCTGGAAGGCGGAAAAGAAGTCTGCCCTCAGATCAAAGCCATCGTAGACGCTCCATCCCTGTTTGTGCCCATCTCGGTCTGACCCCGCAGTCTGTCAATGCCTTTGGCGGATTTAAGGTACAGGGAAAAGGCGAAGCTGCCGCACAGAAACTGCTTGATGATGCGCGTGCCGTTGAGGAAGCCGGAGCTTTTGCCGTTGTCTTAGAATGTGTGCCGCAGGCCTTGCCACAAAGATTACCGAGAGCATTCATATCCCGACCATCGGAATCGGTGCCGGTGCCGGATGCGACGGACAGGTACTTGTCTATCAGGATATGCTTGCCATGTATTCCAACATGAAACCGAAATTTGTCAAACAGTTTGCACAGGTCGGTGAGCAGATGCGTGAGGCATTCCACACTTATAAAGAGGAAGTTGCTGCCGGAACGTTCCCTGCCCCGGAACATACCTTTAAGATGGATGAAACCGTCCTGGATAAATTATATTAAAACATTCATACGGAATCATTCGCAATATTTTTGTCAAATAACAATAAAACCAAATTACAATGAAAATCAGGAGATTATAAAATGGAAATATATGGAGAAATCAGTAAAGTAAGAGCTGCCGTAAAGGCATGGAAAAAGATGGATTAACCGTCGGATTCGTACCGACCATGGGCTATCTGCATGAAGGACACAAAAGTCTGATTGACGCAGCCAGAAAAGAAAATGACCGTGTCGTTGTCAGTATTTTTGTAAACCCGATGCAGTTCGGACCAACCGAAGATCTGGAGAGTTATCCGCGCGACCTCAAAAAAGATGCTGCATTGTGCGAAGCCGCCGGTGTAGATATCATCTTTCATCCGGAACCGGAGGAAATGTATGCCGACGGCTTCTGTTCCTATGTGGATATGAATGGTCTTACCACCGAACTCTGTGGAAAAAGCCGTCCGATTCACTTCCGCGGCGTGCAGACCGTTGTATTGAAACTCTTCCACATTGTAACTCCGGACCGCGCGTACTTTGGACAGAAAGATGCCCAGCAGCTTGCCGTCATCCGCCGTATGGTCAAAGACTTAAATGTGGATACCCGGATCATCGGCTGCCGATCATCCGTGAAGATGACGGACTGGCAAAGAGCTCGAGAAATACTTATTTAAACGGCGAAGAACGTCAGGCGGCACTTGTGTTAAACCGCAGTTTAAAAGCTGGAAAAGCTCTTGTGGATGCCGGAGAAACACGCGCTTGTGTCATCAAGTCTGCAATCACAGCAGAGATTGAAAAAGAGCCGCTTGCCAAAGATTGATTACGTGGATGTCGTTGACTTTGACACCATTACTCCGGTCGAAAAACTCGAAGGTTCCATTCTTGTAGCCATTGCCGTATACATTGGCAAAACCAGACTGATCGATAACTTTATCGTGGAAAAATAGGAGATTACTCATGCAGTACAATATGTTAAAAGGAAAAATTCACCGGGCTGTGGTAAAACAGGCGGATCTCAACTATGTCGCAGTATTACCGTCGATACCGAACTCTTAGAAGCTGCCGGAATTTTAGAATATGAGCTGGTACAGATCGTCGATGTGGAAAATGGCAATCGCTTTGAAACTTACACCATCGCAGGGGAAGCCGGTTCCGGCATGATCTGTTTAAACGGTGCCGCTGCCCGTCAGGTCGCTGTGGGCGATCATGTCATTCTCATGTGCTATGCACAGATGACACCGGAAGAAGCAAAAGAACATCACCCGAAGTTGTTTTTGTCGATGCGGATAATCACATTGCACGGGTCACCAACTATGAAAAACACGGAAAACTGACGGATGATTTTATCGGTGCATAACAAAAAGGAGGTTACTGTAAACAGTAACCTCCTTTTTTCTCTCTACGTGAATGACAGCAGATTTCTATAGTAATTTGTCCGATGCTACGGTATAATAAATGTATTGAAAACGAAGGAGATTCCCTATGAAAATTGCCTTATGTGATGACGATGAGAAGGAATTGTCCAACATACGGTCGCTTTTGGACAGTTATCAGAAAACTCACAATATTCCGTTTACCTATCAAGAATATCACAGCAGCTGTGAACTTGCCCTGCGGGCATCAAAGGAACGATTCGACATTTATCTGCTAGACATCCTCATGCCACATATGACCGGCATGCAGCTTGCACGCGAAATCCGTACTTTCGACCATGCTGCCGATATTATTTTTCTTACAACCTCATCGGATTTTGCGGTGGAAAGTTATACGGTAAAGGCCACCAATTATCTGATGAAGCCGGTATCCTCCAACGCTTTCTTTGCTGCCATGGATGACATCTTACGGGTAAAAACACAGGAACAGGGGCATTTTCTTGTACTAAAAAGCCGGATTGGCGTACATAAAGTTCCCCTGTCCGAACTGATCTATGTAGAAGCCCAGAACCGCAAAGTTATCTACTATACGAGTGGAAGGGAACAGATTGTCTGCACAGAACTGTTCTCGTCCGTATGCAACAGCCTGCTGCAACACCGGGAATTTATTCAGGTACACCGCTCGTTCCTTGTAAATATGAACTATATCCGCTCGATCGGCACAATGGATATGTGTCTTCACAACGCACAAACATTCCGCTTGCACAGCGCAGGGTTGCCGATATCAAAAAACATTATCTCGCTTTCCAGATGGAGGAATGATTATGCCTGAACTTCATCCGTTTTTTCTTTAGTTAATTATGCTTTTGTATTATTTTTCGGCATCGTGGCGGCACTGTATCTTGCCGACATCGGTTTTTGCGATCATAAGCGTGTCTATGTCCTGACGCTTTTTTTCTTTGGCATTGCCCAGCTTCTTTTTATCTGATCATGGGGGAGTCGGTGCTTTACAAATGCTATCCGTTTCTGATCCATATCCCTTTGATTGCCTTAATTTTCCTGCGGTTTCACCGGAATCTGTCAATCTCTGTCATCTCCGTTTTGTCTGC